>QQTW01000454.1_pt1 | contig 25569 bp, 28 predicted proteins | sample 1904831 | NCBI WGS metagenome assembly QQTW01 (sample SAMN09435610, study PRJNA476489) | Subsurface metagenome, whole genome shotgun sequencing project. | reverse complement strand
GATGGATTTATCGATCGCTTTTTTGCGGCGGGAGAATCGGCTTGCGTATCGGTACATGGCGCAAATCGCTTAGGGAGTAATTCATTACTTGAATGCGTAGTTTACGGGAAAAGAACGGGATGTGCGATCGCCGAATTTGTCCAGAATCGCAAATTACCCGTTATAGACGAACAGAATTATGTTCAAGGCGCAGCCAATCAAATGCAGCAATTAATTGCCCAAGAAGGAAAGTATCGGATTGCTCAAGTTCGCGAGGCTTTTCAAGATTGCATGACTGAGTATTGCGGCGTTTTTCGTACCGAAGAAACCATGCGCGAAGGGTTGCAGCAGTTGGAGCAAATACAAATGCAATACCAAGAAATCTATTTAGATGACAAGGGCGACTGTTGGAATTCGGAACTTGTAGAAGCATTGGAATTGCAAAGTTTACTCGTTGTCGGACAAATAATTTTAACTTCAGCGTTAAGTCGCACCGAAAGCCGGGGCGCTCATTGTCGTGAAGATTACACCGAACGAGACGATGAGAATTTTCTCAAGCATACGATGGCTTACTATTCTCCTGCAGGCATTGATATTCAACACCGCCCCGTAACTATTACAATGTTTGAGCCAAAAGAGCGCAAGTATTAAGTAGCGTTGCTAAATTTAGACAGAATGTTCCCCTGTCTTCTTTTAAATAGCTTGTATTCTAAGCAAAGACAAATGTATAATTTGGACAACATGAAGGGGAGTAGCTACTGGTAATTATTTTGCCAGTCCATCAGAATCAACATACTGGCAATAATCCCGCCTGGTTCTGATGACAAGTTAGGAATTAGTAACTAATTTCAGCAATTTGGCAGCGAGACTTTCACCTAGTTCACAGCAAAATGTGGGCTTGGTGGAGTGCGATGTGCGCCTTTATCAAGCTCAAAGAAGTAATGTAACTTTTGAGGAGCGAGGGCGAGGTGCTAACTGCTTTTAGTAAAGGTTTGTCTCTAATTACAGTATCCGAACTAGGAGATAAAACTTTTTTTATCGCCGTAATTTTGGCTATGCGTCACTCCAGAAAAATAGTATTTACTGGGGTACTCGCCGCTTTAGCTGCAATGACGATAATTTCTGTGCTGGTAGGGCAAGTTGCCTCGTTATTGCCCCCGGATTACGTCCACTATGGCGAAATTATTTTGTTTATTGGTTTTGGGCTGAAGCTACTGTACGCAGCAAGTCAAATGCCCCCAGATTCTTGCGATGTAGAAGTCGTCAAAGAAGCAACAGAAGCCGTAGAAAAAGCAGAATTGAAATTATCTAAAAAACAAGTAGCCGCAGCAATTTATACAGAAGCCTTTGTCCTAACTTTTATTGCCGAATGGGGTGATCGCACTCAAATTGCTACTATCGCTCTGTCGGCGGCAAATAATGCCCTAGGCGTGACTATGGGAGCAATTATCGGTCACGCTATTTGTACGGCGATCGCGGTTATTGGCGGACGAATGCTGGCGGGGCAAATTTCTGAGCGGACGCTTACTTTTGCTGGTGGCGGCTTATTTTTAGTATTTGGTGTCTTGAGTTTATTAGAAATAATGTAGGGCATACTTTTGAATATGCCCTAGATAATTAAGGCGTTTTAGTCGGTGACGGGGACGCTGTAGGCGAAGGGGTGGGAGTCGCTTGGGCTAGTTGCTGAATTTGCGCCTTGTATTCTGGAGGTGCTAAGGCGGTAGCAGTTTCAAATAGAGGTTTGGCTTGGTCATTTTTGCCTTGCTCTCTCAAAACGCTGGCTTTGGCAAGTACCGGACGGAAATCTTTGCTATCTACGCCAATTGCGCGATCGTAGAGAGAAATCGCATCATCGTAACGTTTTTGGACGGCGAGGACGCTACCTTTAGCTAAGAAAGGACGGACATCTTGTGGATCAGTTGTGATCGCGCGATCGTAAGTTGTGAGCGCCTCGTCGTAGCGTTTTTGGTTGGCGTAAACTTCTCCTAGCAGCAACTGCACAGAAGTTACATCCACGCTGCTTTCAGTGGCTTTATCTACCTTTTTCAAAGTATCTTGCAACAAGCTAATAGCTTCATCGGGGCGTTGCTGCTGCAATAGAGTTAGCACTAATCCTTGCAATGCTAAGTTATCGCCAGGTTTTGTTTTCAAAATTGAACGATAGGCATTTTGACCTCCTTCAATATCCCCTGCTCTTACCTTTGCTTGGGCAAGTAGAAGCGTATACTGCGGTTGAGTAGGATTTAAGGCTGCCAATTTTTCAATGGCTGGAATTGCGCCTTTAACATCCCCTAACTTAATGCGGGCATCGACTAATCCCTGTAAAGCTGTCTGATTTTCTGGTTCGCGCTGCAAAACTAACTCAAAACCCCGTGCTTGATCTTCTAATTGCGATTTTTGGGCTGTGAGCGCAGTTTGCCCGGCGGGTGAAGCTGTACTTGTCGGCGGCTGACTTTGCTCAATGGTACTTGTTAGTAGAGGAAGCATAGAACCTCCTACCAAAGCAATAGCTGCTACCACCAAAATAATATTAATTAACCAGCGATTGCTCTTTTGAGACACAAAACTGCCTTGAATGTATAGTATTATCCTCGATCAAAATAGAATCATTTGCCTACAATAAGCAAAGCGGTAAGGCTTTTCTCCATAAAACTTTGCATTTTATTGTCCAGTGCGTCTAGCGAGATCTAGACCCTAGAGCTATGCTATGCTGCCCACACTATGTTTTACTATTGGGAGCCTGAGCTACGCCCCGTACTAGCAATAGTTGCTTGAAATTAGTATAACTATAGCAAAATTGTTTTTTGTTATAGTTGCTGAGTAAAAGTTACCAGAAAAAGGGCAAACAATCAGGTTATTCCTTCAACTTGTCCCAATTTCTAGTTAAAGTGTAATACCCCCAACGCAAATCCTAGAAAGGGATAAGTCTCCGCCCCAAGGAGTTTTTATGAATTCCTCTCACAATTCGTCCGAATCAAATTCTGTTCCATACCAACAGCAAACAAATATGCCAGCAATAGAGGTTCAAAATCCGTCTTCTGGTGCTGCCTCTACCGATGCCAACGAATCAGATTGGCAACGGCTGCAACCGATTCCACCTCCTAGCGAACCAATGCAGTACAGAGCCATTGGCTTAGTTCGCGGTCGTTATATTGCAAGTAGCGAACAATTTACTCAAGGTACGCTGCTAACAGAGGATGGCACTAACGTTAGTGCCGTATTACTAGGGCGAATTATTAGTTTGCTCAAAAATCACATAGATTTAACCCAAGAACATTTATGGGTAGTTTATCCCCGCACTGGGCAAAAAGAAGATAACCTGCACCTGCAAATTGTAGGCGTGTGGGAGCCAGAAAAATTAACTAAACACCCAGAAGGCAATCTCCTAACCCCAGAAACACCTGTTGATGTCTCTGAGGCTCAAGAGCAAGTAGTGGCTAACTCTTTCTCCGTGCGCGGCGAAGTGATTTTTCAATCTACTGCCGAGGGACACTTTATTGTCAAAATCAAGCAAGTTGCTCGCTCGGAAGCAGATAAACCTAAATACTTTAAGCTAAAAATTCTCGGCGATTTGGCAACTAAAGCTGTAGGACAGTTTTGGGATTTGCAAGTAGAAAGAAAAGCCGAAACTTTGGTATTGGCCAAGGGAGAAGTAATCGCGGCTTTGCCAGTATCGAAACCAAAATTGAAAAAGAGACGTGACGCACCTAGTGGTAGCACTCGCCGGACTTTTGAGCCACCGCAACCCGTGCGCAAAACCAACGTTGCGCCCCCAATCAAACAGCCAGCGCGATCGCCCACGCCGAAGCCAATCAAGCGCCAAAATCCACCGCAGTAAAAACCTAACTTAAAACTCTGTCCAGCGATCTTGAGGCAAAAAAGCGCGATCGCCAGGAATTGGTGCTACAGGTTCGGTGAGGGTAAACTCTCCTGCTTCAATCCATTGTTTTAACTCTAAGGCGACTTGCCTAGACAAAAACATACTGGCAAGAGGGGCGGTACGCACTGCTTTACCCTCAATCGCGATGCGCCCAGATTTTAGTTGAGCATAACTCACCAGCCCAAAAGTAGGACGGACGCGCCGGGGAATAGAAAAGTCTACAATTGGCGCTACTAAATCTTTGTCTTGGACGGCACAACGAGCGACTACTTCCTCATTCAATGCAGGTAAAGGGATGCCTACGCCTAACATTAAGGAAGGTCCGTAACTTTTGAAATAACAACCGCGTACCCAACGGCTGTTCATTTGTTTGGCATCGCCAATCAAGGCTAAAGTAGCCGCAGGTCCTACGGGCGTGCGATTGGGCAAGCGCTTTTGTAAGGGGAAATGCTGCGTACCTTCCCAAGCCACATAACCAACGCCGCCGCCTAAAAAGATTTTTGTGCCAATCCCAATTAATTGCAAGTCTGGATCGTTAAGCAAAGGGGAAATTGCGCCGGGGTTGGAGTAGACGGCATTACTCAAACGCGGTTGCAGAGGTCCTAAATAAGTAAATAACGGGCGATCGCCGCCATTGACTCCGACAATAAAATTTTGGTATAGATTGCGCGGATTGAATAAGTAAAACTGGTTAACAGTTTCGCGAGTAATTGTGGTTTCAAAAGAGGCGCGAGGATAACAATCTGTCACCTGTCCCAAAGCTTTTACTTGTACGGGTAAGCCAGCAATCAAGTCAGAAATGACATGACCGCCGCCGCGATCGCGCAATTCTTCTCCATCTTGAGATTCCATTGCTTGAGTAGCGCCCAAATACAAGTCTACGGCTCCAAAACCAGAGTAGACAGGTACGTTATCTATCCAGCAACGACGAATTTTAATTGGCGGATCGGTATGTCCCAAATTAATAATTGCGCCGGAAGACTCCATTGGCTCAAAAGTTCCGGTAGTAATTACATCCACCTCTTTAGCCACTTGAGCAATACTAGAATTGGCAACTTGGGCTTTTAATTCCTCTACCGTCCATACCACTGCACATTTGCGGCTAATTTTGTCGTTGATTTCGGCGATCGTCTTCATACAATGGTTAGTCGTCGTTGCCTTTCTCAACTGGTTTCTGGACAATAATTGTTGTTTGTACCTGAGTTGCTTGGGGGTTTGCAGGGCTTTCTAAAGCTTCAGGGCTTGGTTGAGGTTCAATATTTTCTTGGGGGCTTGGATCGTCATTGGCATCCTTACCCCATTTATCTAGTACATCGGTAATCAATACTTCCTGAATCCATACTTGAGCAACTACCGTTAAAGGCAAAGCTAACAATAAACCCAAAAACCCGAAAAAAGTTGCAAAAAAGACTTGAGAGAGCAACGTAACGGCGGGTAGCAACGATACTTGTTGCGCCATTACGTAGGGAGTCAAAACGTTGGTTTCTAGCTGCTGGATGCCAATATACAACCCTAAGACAGCAAGAGATTTCCAAGGTGCGTCTAATAAGGCGATCGCCATGGGGGGAATTACACTCAAAGCTGGTCCCACATTGGGTATGAATGTCAAAATTCCTGCTAACGCAGCTTGAGCCAGTGGTAAGGGGATGCCCAAAATTACCAAACCAATCCCACTCAAGGAAGCGATGACAAACATATTAAACAAAATACCGATTAGCCAGCCGCGCAAAGCTACTTCACAACGGTCTAAAATTGTATTTACTCGTCGCCGATAGAAAGAAGGAAACAAACAAATAAAGGCTTGGCGATAAGGTTGCGGATCGCTAAGGAACATTAAGGTCAAAATTAAAACTAGCAAAAAGTCGATGACAAAGCCAAAGGAGCTAGAAAAGAAAGTAAAAAATCTTTGGAAAAGCTGGTTTGCTAAGGGCTGAACTTGTCTAATTAATCCATCAACATCCGGCAAATAAGGGGTAAATTGCGGCGGTACGAACCTTTCAAGTTGAGCAACCCAAAATTCTGACCTAGCTAGTCCCTTGGGAAACAACTCTGCTAATTGTTGAAACTGACCTGTAAAAGCTGGCACGATCAACCAAAAAAAGCCAGTTAGTACAGTGAGCAAAATTCCTACAGATAGTAAAATGGCAAAACCGCGCGATACACCGGACTTTTGCAACCGTCGAGCTAATCTATTTAAAGCCGTAGCGATCACGATCGCGGTAAATACTAATAAAAGCAGTTGACGAATCTGCCACAGTATATACAGAGAGATAACTAAGGCAATTAAACCGATCCATTGACCGATATTCACTCTGCTGTAACTCCTAGCAATAAGTTGGATTTAATATATCAATGCAGCTAGATTAACGGATTATGGTGATTTCTCCTATGTCTGAGAGGTGGTTAGCGGATTTTTTGCTGATCAGTAGTTGCGTAACGCCACAAAAATGCGATCGCCATAATAAGAGTAGGCGATAGAACTCCAATCAGGACATTGGTTGTTGTTAGAGGAATAGATACGGGAGCAAATTTAATTGCAACAGATAATATTGTTGAGATCGCAAACAATTTAACGATAAACAAAGCTTGACTTGCCATAAAATTTTTACTAATTGCAATAGCATTTTGGATTTATAAGCATCGCGTCTAAATTGGCAAAGGCTACAAAAAACTTCTTAACCCTTTTACCCTTTCTTATAGCTTGTGATGTTCGTGCCAGTGGTGGGCAATGTCAACTCGGCGACAAAGCCAAACGCGATCGCGTTGCTGCACGTAATCGACAAAACGAGCTAGAGCATCTATTCGTCCTGGTCTACCTGTCAAGCGGCAGTGTAGGGCTACACTGCCGTGCAATAAGCAGTTTTCTCCACCTTCTTCATGATGACAAACTGCAAAGCCAGACGCGCCCCCTTAGCCCATTGAGGATGGGGCGGATTGGAACCGTAACCAACTAAGTCTCGTGGATATTGGGGCATTTTAACTCAACAAGTCTGAATTTTGCAAAAATAGCGGTATATGTGTTGTTTTTATTAAGCAAGAAAAAAAGTTTTTTTGCTTCAAGCTACATTTTTTGTGGGTAAGATAATTTCATAATTTATACTTTATATTCCAGCAGTGCGATCGCAACTCCATGAAAATCAAAGTCATCAATCCCAACACTACAGCCAGCATGACACAGAAAATTGGTATGGCGGCTCGTGGGGTATTGCTGAAGCGGCGATGCACACAGCAAGTTTAATCGCTACAGGATTTTCAATTGTTACTACCTTAAGCCGGACGCGAATTATTGCTCAAAAGTTGGTAGAAAACTATGGGATGAGCCGATTTTGTAAAAATATTTGGGCTACAGACTTGGCTGTTTTGGAATTAGAAGCAGGTTCTTCTCAGGCGCGAAAGGTAATTATTGAGGAATGCCGTCAAGCAATAGTAGAGGATGGTTCTGGTGCGAGCGTGCTAGGTTGTGGTGGCATGGCTGACTTAGCCACAGCTATTAGTCAAGAAATTGGTGCGCCTGTAATTGATGGTGTGGGTGCAGCAGTCAAGTTTGTAGAACTTCTTGTTAGCTTAAATTTAGGGACAAGCAAAGTAGGAGACTTAGCCTTTCCTATTCCCAAAACGTATACAGGTATATTGCGATCGCTCACGCCGTAGTTAAAAGGTAAATTGAGCGCGTAAGTTACCTACATAGATCGTGGGGTTATCGCTAAAGTTGTTGAGATTGGCAATTAAATAGAAAGCTGGAACTAGAGCAATATTGTCAGTGAGAGGATAATAATAAGTCGCTTCAAACTCGTACTGAACGCCGCCATCACCGCAACCAGAAGCGAGAAAATTGCGACCATCTAGAACCGAGCCTAGAAAAGTGACTTTCTCGATCAGTATCTATTTGGGTTGGGTCATATGTTTGCTATTCGAGTGCAACCAATTTGAGCGATCGCCATATTTCTGCTTGAGTCTATATATTCTGTATACAGCTTTGCTAAATGTGTAAATATATTTAGCACTACACTCTTAAACTTTTCCCCAGATCTCAAATGCGCGGAGAAGCCAGCAGGCTAACGATTAAATCCTCAGCAGGATTTGAATATGATCCGCTACGGGATGGATGACTCTACCTCAGAAGAACGGGCAGATTTGGAAGCTTGGTTGCAAGAAAGCAATCGCTTGTTTAAAGGCAATTTACTAGCTAGTAACCCGTTATCAGCTCCAACACTTACAGATTTAATTGGGTTTACACCCAGCAGCTTGCAATCTTGGCTATCATCAGCAACTTATGTCTCAAATTTGCTACATCCCGACTTGCGCGCAACAACGGGCGATTATTCGCCCGGAGAAGTGATCGCTCCCTCACTCATCCTAGTCAAATAGAAGGTTGTCATGCCCTCGATAAGGCGCAATATGTGTGGATCAAAACTCAGTTTGAATCGCAGGTACTTGGCTGGACAGGCGATCGCGTTGATATGGCAAACTCAATGGAAGCTCGTCCGTCATTTCTCGATCATCCGCTAGTAGAATTTGCTGTTACTTTGCCTCCAGTTTTATGCTTTCGCGGCTATCAAGATAAGTTTGTGCTGCGCGAAGCAATACGAAATTTTCTGCCTAAAGCCCTGTACTAGGTCAAAAATTTGCTTTTATGGCTCCACCATCTCACACCGATATGGAGAAGCAAAAAGCAATGCGAGCGCTAGCCAATACTTATTTATCAAAGCAAGCGATCTATTCGGCTGGCTTGCTAGATGTTAAGGGGCGCAGCAGATTCTCCAACAACACGAGGCAGCAAATCGCCTGATGCAGAACGGGTAAGGTTGGATGCGATGATTAACCCCTTACTCAGCGTCCAAATGATGCACGAACATTTTGTCGCCAAAGATGTGCCAACTCAAGCACGCGATTTTGCGATTGGAGCGCTTTTGCGCTTTCGTCAGAGATTGGTTGCGTGGCTTCTTGTGGGGAATAACCACAGCATGGTTTGGATAGTCAGTTTCGATACCTTGATACCCCAAGTCTACCCGTTTGATCACTTGCTCTGGCAGACCTGCCATCACCTGACTGCGCTTGAACAGGGAATAGTCATGAACTCGCCCACCAGGAACTGAATCACTCACTCAGATTACCCGTCCGTTTTTGGTGACGACAATTTGAGTCTTAATCGTATGGTGTTTCCGTTTGTTCGAGTAGTATGGTTTTTGTCGCTTTTGTCCACGTGGACGTTGAGTGACCTGCTCTGTCCCATCAATCACCACTTCAGTTAGCTCTGGGTAAGCGCGGCGGTAATTCTTCCCAATTCCGAATTCGGCGCTTGAGTGGGATCGGCGGTTACCGATTCAAATACTTTGCTAACACTGGCTCCAGGCGATACACCAATCGATTGAGATTCGACACATACACTCCAAACATCCACCTCAACAGTTCATACGTTACATACCGCCGATAGTACATCAATGGCACTAGCAACTTGTCCTGGAAGCTCTCTAGCTTATACTGCCTTCAGCAACGCCCATTACTCGCTGACGAGTTCGGCGCGCTTCAGCGCTTTCGCTCTGCTGCTTTCCACATTGATTCCACAACAGAGCCGCGAGTTTGTCAAACTCCTGAACAGTCAGTCCCGTGAACCGTTGGAACTTAGTGGGTGTCTTTGCAAGTTTGGCGTAAGTCAGCATACTCAGACAATGTGATGTTTCTTCTATTCAACCCTAAATCTCTTTATCACGCAAAAGGTCTATTGTATTTACTGACGAAGAATGCAGTGTAATTGGCTGCAAAGCAATGACTGGAAACGTTGTAGCCGATTCAGGATATTATCGTCGTAACGATGGTACGGCAATTGAAACTTGTCTAAAACGAGTTGGCGGTGATTGGGCAAGATTACCCACAGCTAAACTCCAGAGGAGGGAAATTGCGGCTTTTGTAGAACTGCACGTCGAACAAGGAGGCGTGTTAGAAAGTACAGGCGATCGCATTGGTGTAGTTAAAGGTATTGTCGGACAGTATCGGTTTGCGGTTACTGTTACAGGAAGAATGAACCATGCGGGTACAACACCCATGAACATGAGAAAAGATGCGCTAGTTGCCGCATCTCAGATAGTATTGGCTGTAAATCAGCTAGGAAATACCCCAGGGGAGCAAGTAGCAACGGTGGGATATTTCACCGTTTCACCGAATGCTGTAAATGTTTTCCCTGGCAAAGTTGAGCTAAAAATTGACTTACGGGATCTATCTCAAACTCATTTAGACAATCTAGTTGCCCAGATGCGACAGCAGTTTGCCGAAATTGCTACAGCAACTCAAACAGAAATTGTCATGACTCAAGCTTTGCACGTCATGCCTACTTTATACCAATTTAATGTGAAGATAAACTTAATACAGCATTAGTAATAAACTCCCAACCTGTAAGCGAAGCAATCAATTCTGGAGTTAAGTCTTTTAAAATGTCAGACAATCTCCGTCGCAATTGTGTCAAAGCAGGAAAGTTGAGTCCCTGTAATTGTGCTTTGAGATGTTCCCATAACCGCTCAATGGGATTAAGCTCTGGCGCGAGCTTTTGGGGGGAAGCTTCCCCCAAAACGTCGCTTGAGAGTGAGCAGATTGGAAAATCCCAATGATGTTTTCTGGCTAGTCTTGGTCACGGGCAGAATGAAATTTACCTTGGTCCATCTGCAGGACCACAACACTGTCAGACCAGTGATGTGAAACCATTTCTAGAAAGTGTTGATAACAGGAACTATCAAGATGGGAAAACTCATAAAAGAAACTATCTCCGGTCAACGGTAAGGGCAACGCCATAAAGATAAAAGTTGTCTCGTATCCACTGCACCATACCAATTGGTTTGACTCCCTTAAGAGTAATCAGCCGACCTGAAATTGTCTGTAATCTTAGCCGCGTCTCATCTTCACACAAATAGCATAGTGGTTTCTCACCTCTGACTAGCTCTTGCAGCACCTTTAAGGCAAGTACAAGGTTTTTTTAAACTGGACTATCGCTTGTGGGTTTTGCTTGTGGCTTTTTGGGCGTGGTTTTTTTAGTTTAGCTTGTAGCTTGGCTTGTAGCGCACTAAGGCGTGAACTGTATGATAATTAGCTCTCACACTACACTCTTGCTCTAACCACTGTTGTACTTGTCCGTAGCTAGTAAATCCCTGTGGTTGTTGCAATCTTTGCTGCAAACGTGACACTACATCAGTTGGGATAGAAGATGCATTACCAGGAGCGTGCTTTACCTCTAATCAAGCGCTTAACCCTTCACTCTTGTACATACTTAGCCATCTCGTAAGCGTTGCCTCACTCTTGTGCAACAACTTGACTACATCTTGTCGGCTATTAACAATACCTAACTTGAGCCAGTACAGCATTTGCAGACGTTCTTTTCCTGTTGCTGTTGTCTGTCTATCTAGACGCTGTTCTAACTCTTCTCGGCTTTCAAGAATTGTCAGTTGCAGAGAACGAGCCATCTTTTTACCTAGCAAAATTTTTATCTCTGTCTAGTTTAATCCTCTTTCTCTCCTCGGCTCACTTTGTTAATTTCATCTTCACATTAAATTGGTATTAGCAGCAGCCAAAATTCAAGATGCGATCGCCCAAGTTTGTCAACAACTAGGATTAAGCTACAGTTATTTACCCAGCCGCGCCGGACACGATGCTCAAGAAATTGGACGCTTTACTGATATGGGCATGATTTTTGTGCCTAGTTTTGCTGGACTTAGCCATTCTGAAGACGAATACACGTCTCCAGAACGGTGTACTGAGGGAGCTAATGTGCTGCTGCAAACGTTTCTGCAATTGGATTAACTCTATAGCGTTTAACTTTTTAGAAACCTTTGCGAACTAACTCACCACTAATTGCGCTGTTACATTGAGTTAGTTGAGAACATCTTTAACTTGCTTTGTACTTAAGAGACAATCTGCTGACAACACAATCAATTCATTATTATTTCTACCTTTAGTCTGCAAAACTGAACAGCTATCTACTACCTTTGATAGCGCAGGTACAGTTCCTTGCTTCAACTTGGTTATTGCTGCTGTTGCCGCAGGTTCAATGCCTCTCATCCAGCTATCTTGTCCAATGTATTCAGGAGTAAAGGCTCTGCGATCTAATAATACAAAATCTACTCCATATTTTTGGATCAAATCTTGCATAACCCCTAAATCTTGACTGTACTGTGCTTGCATTAAGTCAACTGCACGTTGCTCAATTTGACGGTAAAAACCTAAGTGGTAAGGAACGGCAGTTTCACTACTAAATAGTACAGAACGCCGCGAAAATGTTGGTATGTTATTAGCTTCTTCTGAAAAAGAAGCAATTAGAGCATCTTTTGGTTGCTGGGCGAAGAAATCGTACAATTGGGGAGCATTAGCTGTTTTATAGCCAGTGTCTGAGAACTTGACCAAAGAGGGAAATGAAAAGACTAAGACAGTTAATAGAGATACAAACCCTAGAGTCAACATTTGCCGCACTTTACTAGGAATTTTAGATGGTTGTCTTGCCCAAACAAATACCGCATCTAAGATAATTATTAGAGCAATTCCGGCTGCTATGGCTGCCAAAATCCGGATGCTGTGCTTGCTATAGCGGCTAGGGAGATGCAGCTTAAATAGTAAAATATGGGCAGCAAAAAATACGCCTAAAGAAGATAATAAAACTTGCGGTAGCAGCGCAATTTTATCGGAGACTTGTTTACTTAAGGGAAAGACTCCGCCAAATTTTAGTAATATTGGCAGCAACAACGCTATCCAAACCTGCAACGGTGGAAAATGCGTACACCATTCGTAGGGTATGATGCTGCTACGTTCGGCACAGAACCAAAACTTTATCGGGTTTGCATAAAAAAATGGTTTGCGACCAGTGCTTTGAAAAATTGGTATCTCCCTAGCTTGGGCGGCGGTGACTACTGGACCATACTCAGAAACCTGCAAAGCATAAGGCAGCAGCATAATTACAATAGTTCCTAATCCAGCCGCACAAAACAAAAGATTGCTCCTTTCCAAAGCAAAGCGAGGTCGCCAGTTTTCTAAGCGAAATAGTTGCAGAATCAAAACACCCGCCGAAATTAATAGACAGTGCGGGTAAAAAAGACCTTGTAAAACTAGAGAAACCAAACAAGGAAATAGAGAGCGCCGCAATAAGTAATATAAAAAAGCGAGTAATAGTGGATAGAAAAAAGCTCTAGGCGTACCTGACGTTACTTCAGGGGTAAGCCACATTGTTTGATTGAGAAATACTGTAGCGATAAAACCTGCTGCTGGCACGGAAAATATTTCCATACATACGCCAAAACAGTATGCACTGGTAACGAGTGCCAAAAATAAAGGTAAAACTTTGTTAAATAACAGTGGGTCAATCCCCCAACCTGCTACCAAGCGATAAAGGTGGAAATAACCAGCAGGGGCAACAGATTGGAAATAATCAGAAATTAGGTCTTGTGGGAATAAGCCTGAGTCTAAAAACCGTCGCATCCAAAATACGTGCGATCGCACGTCATCGTGAATAATATACTGACTGCTAAAGACTTGCCTAAGTGTAAGTAAACCGTAACCTACTGTCACAAGCAAACTTAGACTAAACCACAAACGCACCTGAGCGCTAGATGTTTGACGAATTTCCTTAGTTAAAACTTGGTGTAAACTCCGAGTCAGGTTCATTACTCTTTACTTGCGGTATGAGTTAGGTTTTCACTTTTGCGTGTAACTGCTAAAAACTTGCCTAGAAAAGGCAAACCTCCCACGGCTGGCAATAGATACCGAGAAGTACACAATAGTCCTAAAGCAGCAGCAGTAGTTGCATCAAAGTAGGGTTGATAAAAGAAAATTAAGGCTGCATCCCTAGTCCCAACCCCAGCAAAGGTTAACGGTAACAAACCAGCCAAAATTGCCAGGGGAGACAATGCCAAATTTGCCAGCAAAGGAGTCCACGCTTTGAGAGCAAGGATAAAAAACCAAATTTGCAATAAATGCAAAAACCAAATAAAAATCGAAGTAATTGCAATTTTTAGTAGTTGAACTTTGTCTTGCCAGAAATAGTTATGCATCTCCTCCCAAGCAGAACTCAGTTTTTTTACCTTAGGTTTAAGTTTTTTCGGTGCAATCCGATTACCAAGCACAAAAAATACTTGAGCAAATTGGCGAGAACCTAATAGCAGCAATCCAGTAACCAGCCCAAAAGCTACACCGCCTGTCATTATCCAAAACAACCAGTTTTTGTCAGGATAAAATATCAATCCAAACACACACCACAACAGCAGAGAAAGCATATCGCAAGCCTTCTCAAATACTACTAAAGACAGCGATAATGAGCCATCCAAGTGTCCTCGCTGCTTCATGAAATAAGCCTTAGCAATGTCGCCCATCTTCGAGGGCAGCACCATATTGAGCGTACTAGCAGCCAAGATCAGCCGATTAGCTTCACCAAAGCCTAAAGTCGATTTGGCTGGCATCAGTTGTTGCAGCCGCCACGAGGTAAGCAAAGTTAGAGGTACTACCATACCCAAACTAATCGCCATCCACCAGAGGTCGCTATTTTGAAAGACTGCTATCAGTCCCGGAAAATCAATTTTTGCATAAATGATTGCCAAAATCATCGTGCTAACAGCGATGGAAATTAGTCGCTTCATGTTAGTAGTAGCGCTCCAATTTGAGTGATTCACCCGACGAGAGTTTGCGGATTTCTGGCGTAAGATCTAGCCAAGGTTGCAACTGACCCTGTTGGAAAGTCCGACTCATCACAACATAGATAGAAGTTTGGTCGCAGCCAATTCCAGCCGCAGCAACGCTTTGCCAATCGCTGGCTTGCAATTGATCGCTAATCTGCCACTGTCCGTTTAAAAAGCGCAGTTGACGGTGAAAGTGGTAAGGAGCGCTACTTTTGCCGACAATCAAGACTTTTTGTAATAGTTTGCGAATTAAGTTAGGAAAGAAACGCCCCACAGTTAGCATAACAACTCGCAGTATTAGCAAGTTAAGCGGGGTCATTTGCTTTTGTTTTGCCCAACCAAGTTGACCGCTAATCGAAATTTCATCTTTATCTAAGTGAATTTGATAGTCGCTAACCAAGTGACCTACTGCATTTTTTCGTTTCTTTCCAGCAAGCACTTCTAGAGAAAATTGCGTATCAGCAGCTATTAATTGATTGTGGCGAAATAGTTTAAATACTCCACCTTTATTTAAAGCTAGATAAAGCTCAGTATCGTCGCGGCGGTCGATGAGAATTTTTGCTTCTTTCAACCAAATTCGACCAGTAGGACGGGCTAGAGGTAAAGGGCGATCGCAAACAAAGTCTCTCCATGCTAAAAGATAATTCCAAGTATGATGGCCGATAATATGGTCGTCGCTGTAGCATGGTGCTAAACCCTTGGCAAGTCCAGCTAAAAAGTAATCGTTAATTTCTAGGGCTTTTGGCATCCACTGCCCAACTAATTCAAATCCGTGAGGAAAAAAGTTGTAAGTATTGCGGCTAGTATATTCTCCTCCGTAGGAACCATCAGGATGTACGAAGTGAGCAGCCAATTCAACGGCTTTAATTAGTGCTTCTTTAATTCTGATATCCGGTTTTAACTGATAAATTCGCGCTAAACAAGAAACAGTCAGCGTATGATAGCCAGGATCGCAGCCTTCGTACTCTTGAAACCAACCTTCAGGATTTTGCCAAGACAATACCTGTTCTAAGCGCTGCACTTTGGCTCGATCCCACTTCGATGTCTGCAAGAGGTTGGACAAAAGTTCTAAGCAGAGGACAATTAAAGCTTGGTGGTTGGTAAGTCTACCGCTTTCATTGTGATGTGCTAACCAATCTGCTCGTTTGTCAAAAAAACGTAGAGCAATTTTGCTATTGAATCCTAATAAGTTGTAGCTATCAATACAAGCAAGTAAAGAAAAAGCTGCCGCTCCCCCAGCACGTTCGTAAGGAAAATAATCGTCGCAAGAGCCATCTTTGTGAGCGCTACTAGCAGCGTACAAAATACCAGCTTCTACCCATTGGGGAATTACAGGTTGGCGATAAAAGGGGTTGTCTGACAAATTAGTATCGTATGCCAATGCCAGGGGCAAGACAAACTCTTGCGCCATTCCGCTAGGAAAATCAATGATTTTGTAGTGCCAAAAATTGCGGTCAAAGCAGCCATAAGTAGGGCTGTGGACGTTTCGATCTAGTAACGTTAAAATTTTGGGAATTTGGGAAATCGCCCCGCGAGCAAATAGGTCTTTATTCATGCATGGATAAGCTCAGATAATTTAAATTACTCAGAAGTTTTAGCTAAATACAATGCTTATTTTTATGGCAAATTATAGTAGTATTTTTTCTTTCTGGCTTTGAGCTTCTATTTCTTGTCGCCGCACTCTTAATTGAATTTCTTCTAACATTTTGCGGTTAACTGCCATTAAATCGGCAATTAAGCCAAATATCCATAATTGCACGCCAATCAGAATTAAGATTGCCGTCAAAATTAAACTAGGTATATGGGTGCGTTCAGTCCCGCTTAAAAATATTAACAGCCAACGGACTCCCAAGAATAAACCAAGAGTAAAAGGTATGCTCCCCAGAATTGTAAAAAACCGGAGAGGTTTATAAGTCATGAAAATTCGTAGAATAGTAAATAGCGATCGCTGAACGTAAGTAGGAATACTTTTAACTAATCGCGAAGGTCTTAAGTATTTATTAGTCCTAATTGGTACTGATGTAATTTTTATTCCTCTTTGACCTGCTTGAATAATTGTTTCTAAAGTATAGGTGTATTCATTAAATACATTAAGTTGAATTGCAGCTTCTCGACTAATTGCCCGAAAGCCGCTAGGAGCATCGGGAATATCTGTATTGCTAGCAACGCGCACCGCCCAACTTCCTAATTTTTGCAAAAACTTTTTTATTGGAGAAAAATGTTTAATTTTACTAATAGGGCGCGTACCGATAACAATTTCTGCCCTACCTGCTAAGATTGGTTCAATTAGTTTTGGAATATCATCAGCACAATATTGATTATCTGCATCTGTATTAACAATAATATCTGCTCCAGCCAACAAACTAGCTTCTAACCCTGCCATAAAAGCTTTGGCTAGACCTTGATTGTAGTTAAGAGTAACTATATGATCTACCCCAAAAGACAGGGCGACTTCTACCGTTTTATCAGAACTACCATCATTAATAATTAGCCATTCTATATCACTTATTCCAGGGAGGTTACGTGGGAGCGCAGTAAGTGTAATGCCTAGAGTTGCTTCCTCGTTGTAGCAAGGAATTTGAATAATTAGCTTAGTCATGGTTAAAAGTTATTGTATTTTGATTAATGTTACATTTCTGTTTAAGAATTCGCGTAAAGACATACTGTCAAAATACATCAAGTATTGTCTTAATAAGTTAATGCGATAGGTATTAACCACTTTTTAGAAGAGCCTATGTCTAAAGTGGTTTAACTTGAGAATAGACAACTTTTCAGTAACCCAAACTGACTTCAAATTAGCTAGACTAGCTTAGATAAGTGCTTCATAGCAACTTCTCCAGCAGCAGTCCAATTTAAGCGCGATTCATACTCTTGGAACGAAGAAAAAGATAAAGCTACATATTTAGAATAATCAGCAATCAACTCAGAAATATAAGCGCAATATTCGTTAGGACTAGCATCAACATCAAAAACCTTACCGTTGCAACCATCTTCAATTAGAGTAGGAATACCGCCAACGTTTGTTGAGATACATGGTAAGCCAAAGGAACTTGCTTCTCTAATAACTGCTGGCGTAAAATCTGTCCGCGAAGGTAAAATTAGAAAATGCGATTCTTGAAACAATTTTTCTATCAACTTTTCTCCCTCCTGAGTTGAACGATCAATAAACCCAAGCACTTTAACAAAATGAGGCAAAGACTCGCTTGTCTCAGGCTGGCAACCAACTATTGTAAGTTCAGTTGTTATGCCAGAATCATTTAATTGTTTGGCTACCTCAAGAGCAATATCTCCACCTTTTCGTACCCAATTAACACCGCAGAACAGCAATTTGCATACTTTTGATGATTTGGAACGAATAATGTCATCGATATCATTTCTTGTTCTACGACATTCTAAATTAGCTCCTGTGGGGACGACTTTGATTTTAGCAGGGTCAACATTATAAGTTTTCATTGCTAGTTGAGCAGCCCACTCAGACGAAAATATGACTAATCGGCAATTTTCCATTGCTAGCCTATCTAACGCCTTTAAATGTCTAACAGATGTTTGACTAGGTTTACCATCAGGAAACGTACTCATAGTTCCTTCATAAAGAGAGTCTGTCCACAGGACAACAGGCTGCTTGCATTTTAGATATGCGATCGCATTCATGTGCGGACAAATAATCAGGTCGGGATTGGTTTTTGAGACTTTATTAGCAATTTGTTGGGCATAGTTTTTGTTTATGGATGGAGATGCCCAATCATGATATGTTTTTATATTTAAGATTCTATGTATATGAAATTCTAGTTTAGATATAAATGAATATTTATCTTCTAGAGGACCGATGTACTCAAGCGATTCGCATCGATCTTTTAGAGCTTGAGCCATATAATAACTCGTCCCATAGTGTCCTACCAAGTTAGTAGACCAAGTCCACTTTTTTAGCAAATCGTAATGAGTTACAAAAGCAATTTTCATTTGCGTACAACACCTAGTAAAGTATGTAATTTTCCAAATGTATCTTCGCTATCACAATATTTTCTTAGTCAATCTTTTGGAGCTTTCTTGAATATATTTAATTAAGTTTGCCCCAGGATTATTTGTACCTTTATCCATTTGTTGTAATCTTTCTGCTGCAAATTGCAAAACTTTTTCGGCTCGATTATTCCAAGTAAAATGCTGCACTTCTTGAAAAGCTTGCTCAGTAACAGCATCTACTAAGGCTGGATTTACAAGTAACTTCTCTATAGCTTGTTTAAAAGCAAGAGGTTCGTCAGGTTCTGCCAAAAGCGCATTTTCCCCATCGCGCAAGACTGTCATTATGTTTGACAAAGCTGAAGCAACAATTGGTCTTTTCACCACCATATATTCAAAGAGTTTTAGGGGACTTGTACTTTCAGCTTGTTCCCATGATTTGCTAGTGGGTAGAAGTAAAATATCTGCGGCGTACAGATAGGTCGCTAACTCAGTCTGCGATACATGACCAATAATTTTTACATTATTTATATTTTTACTCTTACAAGTTTCTCTCACTCTTTTAAGATCATCTTCCCATCCTCCTACCAAAACAAATGTATACTCTGGCAGCAAAAGAGCAGTTTCTAGAATTGTTGGCACTCCTTTGTAATCATATAAATGTCCTGAATAAAGAATAATTTTTTTGCCTTGATGCAGGGAAAGTTTTTGGCGAGCAAATTCTTTTGCTTGGTATGGAAGAAAACTTTGAGAATCTACAGCGCTGTGAGCAATTAAAGATTTTTGGGGATTAAGACCTAGTTCGAGATAAGCTTCAGCTATTTTTGGCGATATAGTAACAAATCCAACTAAATTTTTGTCATGTAGCAACTTGCAATAGGGAGACTCTTTTTTGATCGGGTGATGCTGTTCCCAAAGCACAGGTATACCAATATCTAACAAAATTTCCGCAGTTCTATCATCGCGCGTATACACCAAGGAAGGAGCTTTTAGACAGGCATACAAAGAAGCTAACTTAAAAAAAGTTTGATTTTGATAATCTAGTGAAAAAGGATAATTTACTTTGGTATGCAGTGGTATTCGTACCAAATTATATTTACTATGCAAGCCATACCAACTTTGAAATTCTGCATCCATCCCCTGCAAGGCTGATTTGATATCTCCACCTGTCACTAATTCAAAATGCTTCAGCTTTTGAGACAAAGCTAAAGCTTGCCCCATCTTAGCAACTTGAATAGTGTGAGCCATTTTAGATGGTAGATTGCCGTTAGATATATAAATTAGCGATCGCAAGGTTGGCATATAAGTTATTAAGCAATTCAAAAATTATTAGCTTGTAATTTTTATTTTGTTTTGCTAAATCTCCTAAATTTGGAACTATATGCAGGCGCTCAGCTAAAAATCTATCTGTACTGGCTTGATAAACACAGGTAATGAGATGAGTTTCTGTTTATACTAGCAGACAGTTTATTAGATTAGACCTATGATAACCAACTCTTAACCTGAAATCTTGTCTGCAATATCACTAACAAGGGCAAGTATCGAGTCTAAATTACTACATTTAGTTCACGAAATATAGTAAGTCTGATACCACTCAACAAAGCGTCCAAGACCTTCTTTAATTGATGTATTAGGCTTGAATCCAACATCTTTAATTAAATCGTCTACATCGGCATAGGTACAAGGAACATCACCAGGTTGCATTGGTAATAAATTCTTAATCGCTGTTTTACCCATAGCCTTTTCAATTACTTCGATAAAGTGCATTAACTCCACTGGCTTGTTGTTGCCAATATTGTAAATTTTGTAGACAGCACTGCTTGTCGCTAGGTTAGCTTGAGGAGGCTTGGACATAACTCGCACTATGCCTTCAACTACATCATCAATGTAAGTAAAATCGCGCTTCATTTTGCCGAAATTGTAAACATCAATTGGTTTACCTTGGGCGATCGCTTTGACAAATTTGAAGTAAGCCATATCCGGTCTCCCCCAAGGACCGTAAACTGTAAAAAAGCGCAGTCCGGTTATGGGCAAACTATACAAATGACTGTAGGCGTGAGCAATCAATTCGTTCGCCTTTTTGGTTGCAGCATACAGCGACACTGGACGATCGACGTTATCGCTAATAGCAAACGGGACTTTGCTATTAGCGCCGTAGACTGAACTTGAGGAAGCAAACACTAAATGTTTTGTTTGTTGCTGACGGCAAGCTTCTAGCAAGTTGACAAAGCCCACAAGGTTGCTATCTACATAAGCAAAGGGATTTTCAATGGAATAGCGCACCCCTGCTTGCGCCGCTAAATTAACAACACAATCAAACTTTTGCTCTTGAAACAAGCTATCCATACTTTGGCGATCAAATAAGTCGAGTAGCTGAAAATTAAAGCCAGTATGAGGATGGAGTTGAGCTAATCGATCTTTTTTTAAATTAACATCGTAGTAATTGTTGAGATTGTCGATGCCGCAGACACTTATCCCCTCTGCTAATAAACGCTCTGCTAAGTGATAGCCAATAAATCCAGCTACTCCCGTAACCAGTACTTTCATTAACGATTGCCTCTACTATAATTTTTGGTTTAGAGTTCAGGGTTCTGTCTTTTGTACTTAACTTATTAAACTGAAATCCTATCGCGACAGTTATAGAAAATCTTTGTTGCCGATCGTATAAATTCGCTCTAATTCAAATTCTTTAATATTTAGCCATCAAGTTGTTTAATAAACTAATTAAATACTTGTACTACTTATTACTTTAGGTATACTGACACCCAACATAAATACAAACGGAAGTTGAGTATATCTAAATCGGTGGCTTTACAACATCAACACCACAATATACACTGCATAACAATTTTTGCCAATAAGATCCCACAAGCTTATAACTATGCGTATATCTTATATTACTAGCTACAACATTTTAGATTTTGCAAATTGGACAGCAAAAAAGATAAGTTTAAATGGAGTAGGCTATTATTTAGCAAAATCTTTAGAGTCACAGTATACATCGCTACAATATATTGAATCCAACGGCAAACAACCTATTGTTTCATGTTACATACAAGGGGAAAGCTGGCGTTAGATAGATTTAAAATCATCCTATCTTTATCGAATGGGCTGCTCAAAATACTATTGAATCTACGGAATATATCTAGTAAAAATTAAAGTAATTTATTGGTACAAACATAGGTATTAAGAGAGATAACGATGATATCAATAATATAGTAAAGTCCAAAAAGTGCCGTCGCTGCAAATTATTATTTATTGGGATTGATTTAGAAAAAGAAGGATATAGCTGTTGAGGGAGCTAAAGAAATGAATGCCAAAAGTAAGGTCATTGAGCGCTAGTTATTACTTTTGCTTAACCAACAAACTCAGTAAAAATTATGGAGCAAATTTATGCCCAAGCCTTTAGCCGCATTGCCGAGAAAAAGTTTACAAGCGCTTGGCTATGGAATGTATTTCTGGCTGATGTTCATATTTGGTGTCAGTACAAATTCTAGATGGCATAGCCGCAGGTATTTTTGGTGTCTTGTGGTGCTGGTGGTTGCAGACTTATCTAGAGGAACTGGACGATTCAACTTTTTGCAAGGCGCGCGATCGCAACAGCAACAGGAATTGGCGCATCTTTGAGTAACTTAGTGGCAGGATTCATTGTCCAAGCCGCAGGCTACAATGCAGCATTTTTGACGTTAGCCGCAATTGCTGGAGTTGCCCTATTAGTTTTTGGGTTGGCAATGCCAGAAATTCAAGCCCCCAAAGACCGTACGCGCCAGACGGTATCAGCTAATTGATGTGCCAAACAATTTTTAGTTGGCATAACACCTTTGTTAGCGCATATCGTAGCCAAACAAATTGGGGTCAACTTCTCCTAACTGCAAGTCGGCTAAACCATACTCTGCCCAACGTCTTTCTACCATCGCTGCGACATCAGGGTCAGATTCTAGGGCTGCACCCCAATCATGGTCGGTTTCTGGTGGGATTTTAGTTGTGGCATCAATCCCCATGCGTCCGCCTAAGCCAATTTTTTCGCTGGCAAAGTCTAGGGTGTCAAAAGGAGTATTTGGGAGAATAAATACATCGCGCGTAGGATCTACTTTAGAACTAATCGCCCAAACTACCTGACGCGGATCGCGGATATTGATATCTTTATCTACTACAATCACAAACTTAGTATAAGTAAATTGCGGTAAGGCGCTCCAAAAAGCCAAAGCCGCACGACGTGCTTGACCGGGATAGGCTTTATCAATAGAAATAATCGCCGCTTTGTAGCTAAGAGCTTCCATCGGCAAGAAAAAGTCAACAATTTCTGATACTTGCTGCCGCAATATAGGCGTATATATGCGGTTGAGTGCGATCGCCATCATTGCTTCTTCTTTGGGCGGACGACCGCTAAAAGTGGTCAAATAAACTGGGTTTTGTCGGTGAGTCATGCAGTGAAAGCGCACTAAGGGCGAATCTTCCACGCCGCCGTAGTAACCCATATGATCGCCAAAAGGCCCATCGGGCATTACCTCCCCTGGGGTAATCGTCCCTTCTAAGACAAATTCTGAGTCTGCTGGCACTTCTAAGTCTACAGTTTTACATTTTGCCAAATTTACGCCAGAACCACCGTAAAGCCCTGCAAACAGCCACTCAGAGAGATCTACAGGTATAGGTGTAGCGGCTGCCATGATAATCATCGGATCGACACCAAGAGCGATCGCAATTTCTAACTTTTTCCCCCTTTCGGCGGCTTTACGCAAATGTCTCGCCCCACCCCGTACTGATAACCAATGAACGGTCATTGTATTGCGCGATTGTAGTTGCAGACGATAAACTCCCACATTGGGCGTTCCGGTTTCGCAATCTTTGGTAATTACCAAACCCAAAGTAATAATTTTGCCTGCATCGCCCACATAGGGACGAATTAGGGGTAGTCGGTTTAAATCTACATCATCGCCTTGAATTACTACTTGCTGACACGCGGGGAAAAAGTCACGTCCTGGCTTGGCTTTGAGGACATCAAATAATAGTTTGCCAAATTCCACCGCTTGTCCGATTTTCTTAGGTGGTTTGGGTTGTTGGAGCATTCCTAGCTTTTTGCCTAAGTCTTCTAGTTCCTCTGGCTGCTGCATATTCATCGCCCAGCAAATGCGCTCTACAGTTCCCATCAAGTTGATGGCTACGGGAAAATCTGCACCTTTAACGTTCTCAAATAACAGCCCTGGTCCGCCTTTTTGCAACATCCGGTTAGAAATTTCGGCAACTTCTAGCTCTGGATCGACCAAAGCACTAATTCGCTTTAGCTGTCCTCTTTCTTCTAGTTGTTTGATAAATCCCCGTAAATCTCTTGCCATAGTTGAAATAATTAATAATTTTTAAGCGTTCTTTTCTATTGTCACAAGTTTAATAGAGTTAACGAAAAATTTACTTTTTTAATTTATCGTAATAAATAACTGGTATCTGCTATCAGCATTAGGTATTGGCATTGCGCTAGTTTTTGCTTAAATTATGTCTAGAGTATATGACTTGTTTGTAGCCGGGGGTCCGGTGATGTACCCTTTGCTAGGTTTATCGATCGCTACTTTTGCTTGTGCTTTCGAGCGGGGTCTGTTTTGGTTTCAGCTAACTAGCCAAGAAGATCGAGTTGTGCATGATGTTTTAAAAGCTGCTCCCAAAGATTTGGGTACGGCGGCACAAATCGCTAAACAATCGCAAAATTTGGCAATTGGCAGGTTTTTATTAGCACCGCTCAAACTCCATAAACCTAGTCCTGAAACGTTCCATCTGGCAATGGAAGCCGCCGCCGATCGGGAATTTGTGCAGATGCGAAAAGGAGATAAGCTGCTAGAAACTGTAATTGCGATCGCGCCTCTACTTGGACTATTAGGCACGGTAACGGGTTTAATTATTACTTTTGGCAGTCTAAAAATCGGCGGTGGTGGTAGTAGTAGTGATGTAACTCAAGCGGCGGCAGGAATCGGTGAAGCCCTAACAACTACGGCGGCGGGAATGATTGTAGCTATTATTGCTTTATGTTTTTTCCGCATTTTTGTTAGCTTGCAGTCTCAGCAAATGGACTATTTTTCTAGAGTAGGTAGCGATTTAGAACTAATCTACCGCCAAGTATGGTATGAACCGACTCAAGCAGCAAATATACCCCAGCGAATACCAGCGCCAGATAGTAATTAATATGCCTTTAAAGTCTAGATTTCGAGCTTCTAAGTCTCAAATGCCAGAAATAAATCTGGTTCCTATGATGGACGTATTGATGACGATTTTAACTTTCTTCATCATTATTTCGATGACGTTGACCGTACAACAGCGCTCGGTAAATATCGATTTACCTAGTACAAAGGCGGGAGCAAATGATATAAAAGCACCCGACCCTTTGATTGTGGGATTGACTCGACAAGGACAAATTGCGATCGCTAGTATTCCCGTTACCGACGCGCAACTAAGTCAACAGATGCAAGCTTATTTGCAGACAAATCCTAATGGTGCAGTAGTTTTGCAGGCTGACAAAAAATTGCCTTACGAGCAGGTAGTACAAGTATTAGGTAAAATGCGTGATTTAGGAGGCGATCGCGTTTCCCTTGCAATTGACTCTAATTAGTCGGGCATACTACTCCAAGATACAACTACTGTGCCTTGGCGATCGCTTGTTGGCACTAATAAATAATTGGTACGAGGATAAAATATTGTCATCGCTTAAATTAAGAAGTTTTGAAATTAATAAAACATTAGAACTTTAGCTTAGTAAGTTTTAATGTTTTATTAGATAGCTTTGATTTATCTATTATTAAATAACTGACAATAAAATTTTTATAGAAACTAACTACTTTTTGATCACTGTTAAGTTAGTTAATCACTAAGGATATCAATATAATTTAACTACAAAAGTTTTCTAGCGAACAAATGCAGATATTTAAACCAAAGTTTAGCCAAAATTAACCATAAATTAACTTATTTCTCCCCATTACTTAACCGATATAGTAGTAATTTTATTCAGGGTGACAAAAATAATTCTTTTGATAGAGGTTCGGGAAAAGTAGCTCCAGCACCATTTAAAGTTACTGCTTTTTGGGCGAAAGATTCAACTACAGATCCTAATACTACAGCCGCAGCAAAATT
>QQTW01000453.1_pt1 | contig 25576 bp, 26 predicted proteins | sample 1904831 | NCBI WGS metagenome assembly QQTW01 (sample SAMN09435610, study PRJNA476489) | Subsurface metagenome, whole genome shotgun sequencing project. | reverse complement strand
CCCGACGCTGAAGATTTCTCTCATCCAAATCTTCCGCGCGCACTTGTGGCAGAAGATCCACGAGTCGGTCGTCATGGATCTGTGTCAGGTGTTTGATCAAGAGCTGGTGTCCCTCGGCATCGAGACGGTGCAGAAGGAGACCATTCATCCGCGGAAATCGTACAAGATGAACAGCTCCTGTGCGGACATCCTTCTCTTTGCCAGCCACAAGTGGAACGTCACCCGGCCGTCTCTTCTGTTCGATACCAAGGACGTTATCGAAGCGACTGCGACGAACAAGTTTTGGATCGATGTTCAGCTTCGCTACGGCGATTACGACTCACATGACATTGAGCGCTACGTTCGGGCGAAGTATCTGGACTACACCACCGACAGTATGAGCATCTATCCTTCGGCGACGGGTCTCATGATTGGCATTGATCTTGCCTATAACCTGTACTCCGCCTATGGGCAGTACTTCCCCGGGCTGAAGACTCTGATCCAACAAGCCATGGCGAAGATCATGAAGGCCAATCCGGCGTTGTATGTGCTGCGGGAGCGTATCCGAAAAGGACTGCAACTGTACGCCTCGGAGAGCAACCAGGAGTTTTTGAACTCGCAGAACTATTCGGAGCTCTTCAGCAACCAAATCCAGTACTTCATCGACGACACCAATGTTTACCGGGTGACGATCCATAAGACGTTCGAGGGTAACTTGACCACCAAGCCGATCAACGGAGCCATCTTCATCTTCAACCCGCGCACCGGGCAGCTGTTCTTGAAGATCATCCATACCAGCGTATGGGCCGGGCAGAAGCGTCTGGGTCAGCTGGCCAAGTGGAAGACGGCCGAAGAAGTGGCGGCGCTCATTCGCTCGCTACCGGTTGAGGAGCAGCCCAAACAACTCATCGTCACTCGAAAGGGTCTGCTGGATCCATTGGAAGTGCACTTGCTGGACTTTCCGAACATCTCCATCCGCGCGTCGGAGTTGCAGCTGCCATTCCAGGCCGCCATGAAGGTGGAGAAGCTAGGGGACATGATCCTACGTGCAACCGAGCCCCAGATGGTGTTGGTGAACCTGTACGACGACTGGCTCAAGACCATCTCGTCGTACACGGCCTTCTCGCGACTGGTGCTGATTCTTCGAGCCCTACACGTCAACAACGACAAGACGAAGCTCATCCTCCGACCCGATAAGACGGTGATCACGCAGGAGCACCATATCTGGCCCACTCTATCGGACGAGGACTGGATCAAGGTGGAAGTGCAGCTGCGCGATTTGATCCTTAATGACTACGGCAAGAAGAACAATGTCAATACCTCGAGTCTGACGACTTCGGAAGTCCGAGACATCATTCTGGGCATGGAGATCAGCGCACCGTCGATGCAGCGACAGCAAGCCGCGGAGATCGAGAAGCAACAGCAAGAACAGCAACAGCTGACGGCCGTCACGACCAAGACGCAGAACGTCCGAGGAGAAGACATCATTGTCACGACGACTTCTCAGTTCGAGCAGCAGACTTTTGCGTCGAAGACGGAGTGGCGGACGCGGGCGATCGCGACGTCCAATCTCCGCACGCGAGCCAACAATATCTACATCTCGTCCGACGACGTCCACGAGGAGGATCACTACATGTACGTCGTGCCCAAGAACATCCTCAAGCGGTTCATCACCATTGCGGATCTGCGCGTGCAAGTGGCCGGCTTCCTCTACGGCTCGTCACCTCCAGACAACGATCAAGTCAAGGAGATCAAATGCATCGTCATGATCCCGCAGGTGGGCAACACGCGAGACGTGCAGCTACCCCATCAACTCCCGCAGCACGAATATCTCCACCAACTGGAACCCTTGGGAATCATCCACACCGTGTCCGGCAGCGAACCGCACTACATGACCGCCATGGACGTGACGCAGCACGCACGACTCATGTCGGTGCATCCAACCTGGGACAAGAAGACCGTGACGATGACGGTGGCATTCACGCCTGGCTCGGTCTCGCTGGCAGCCTGGGCGCTGACGCCACAAGGGTACAAATGGGGTGCCGAGAACAAGGACACGAGCAGCGACCAACCACAAGGTTTCTCGACGTCGATGGGCGAGAAATGCCAACTGTTACTCAGCGATCGCATCAAAGGGTACTTCCTCGTTCCCGAACAGGGCTTATGGAATTATAGTTTCATGGGAAGTGCGTTTGGCGCGATCGAGAAGAAACCAGTGCGGGTCAAGATTGATGTTCCTCTGGTGAGTAATTTATTTCTTTGCCTTTCCCTGTCCCTCGTTCGAGATACATGTGGAACTAGACTGACTGTTGTTGTTTCGGGAATAGGCGTTCTATAACGAACAGCATCGGCCGCTGCATTTCCAGAACTTTGCGGAACTTGAGGATATCTGGGTTGATCGGTCGGATAATTTTGCCTAGGAGTCTCTCTTCGTTTGCTGGTTTCTTCCTTTCTAAGTAGGGTCACAGTGAAAGTGCATGGATAGAAAAGGGCACAAGGCAGTGAATGTGCTATATTGCATTCGTGATGGGTGGATCGGAAGGGTGCATGGATGGGGTCTTGATGGCGTTTTATTGTGACGGTTCGATGCCAGTATGATTCGGTCGTGTTAGCTTACAAGTTTAATTCGCTTGAACCCTTCGTAGCGTTCGATTTGTGATCTACTAGAAAGCCTGCTTCTTGACACTGTGCAATGCAGGAGTACAGTATAAATTGGGTTATGATACACTTGACGGAGCAAAAGGAGAAAAGAACGTTGGCTAAAGAAGTTCCCCGAATCGATCTTCGCTCGGCGTACTGTTCCGCATGCAAATCTTGACCACAGCGAAAAGGAGAAGAAGCGCTTAGAAATTCTTGAAGCCGGGAGGATAACCACTACATTCAAACCGTGTTAGGTTGCTGCTTGTTCTAGATAGCGTGACTTTGTTCGCGCGCAATGCCCAATCCCGGGTGATACAGAATCAACGGAGCAAAAAACAGTGTATTAGGAGAATGCTGAGGAATAGAGAGATGATCACTTACTAATACTCCGGCCGAACGTAGTCGACAAAAGTCTTTGGTTCGTCGTAGTTGCGTCTCCCATTAGAGTCTAAAAGAACTTCATCAGCGGGGGACCAGGCCTGGGATCACCCCGACTGGAATGATATGACTTACTCGGATCCTGCGGGACGTCCGGTCCAACATATTCCATTCTCAAACAATTTCCGCATTCCGGACATCTCTCCAATGGACGATCACGCGACAACTAAACCAACCCGGATTTTTAGCTAACCGTCCTGTTGCCGCCCAATTACCCATCCATGAAAAGTTCAACTCACGGCCAACCAGACCGTATGATGCGAGTCTGCAGGATATCCGGTACATCCAGCAAATTGTTCATCGCCGAATGATTTGACCATGATGGGGTTGTCCAGTGTCCCTATTATTACCGCATCAGCACGAACAACGCTGGCAACGTAGATTGGCCTTAAGAATGCGTGACCAGTCACCCTTGCGCGACGCATCAAGCGGTTTCATATCAAATATGTCGACCCCTTCCATCTTTCCCAAGATCTCCAGGCGCTCTAGACCAGTCGCTTGTTCGAGATCCGTGGGTACCGTCCCTGGAGCTGCTCCCGGGGGAAGCAGGTCTGCTTCGGTGCGGATTTCTATTCGTCGTTTGATGGTCAGTATAGGCGCAGTTAAGGAGCAGTTTCGCAAAGCAGCATTAAAGACTGACCTTCGAGCTTCTTGATCCTTGTGTCCGAGTGCTGGACGGCCTTGGATGGATCGACGTTGCCGGAGTGGGCATCTCCTGTCGATCGCTGTTAGGTAGATCGCTCGGAGAAGGTCAAAGATGACGTACGACGAGCTATGGACGTTGATAGCGTGCGTCGAAGAGACGATCCCACGATGGAACGCCGGGCAATGGCAGGAACAGCACGTTGGAGAAACATGGTGGTCGTCAAGGATCGAGGTCGTTGATGAGCTTCGGGAATGGATGAAGTCCTCCGATGCGACCACCACCACCACCGAACCCAGTTTCTACGGTGATTAGTCAGCTTCCTCGACGACATGATCCTCCCGCCCCTCCTCCACCTACCATACCTCCCACTCCTCACCCGTCTCCCAGTAGTTGGGCACGCTCTCTATCTCTTCCCTCTCATTCCTTCACTTCTTCTCCGCATTCACTCTCTGCTTGTGACATGTCCCGGCCTCTGCTTGCTTCGCGCGCCTCAAGCGAGGACCTCGATGACCGGACTAACGCCGAGGAAGAGGCGCTCCTGACGGGAGCGAACGCTGGACCACGATATGGCTGGAAGTTCTGGCGCGAGGTGGCCCTATTCGCCTGGGCCACGCTGGCGACCGCGGCCGTCATCGTCATCGCCGTATTATATCAGCGCATGAGCGAGGGACATGATGCGGCCGGTGATGGTCACGGCTCGACGATGCCGACCGGAAAACGAAATCTGATCTTCATGGTGTCGGACGGCATGGGACCGACTAGTCTGTCCTTGACGCGCTCCTTTCGGCAATTTGAGAGTGGCTTGGGTCCGGGTGACGTGCTGCATCTGGACCGACATCTCATCGGCTCATCGCGAACACGATCGACGTCGTCCCTGATCACCGACTCGGCGGCCGGGGCGACGGCCTTTGCGTGCGGACTGAAATCATATAACGGGGCCATCTCGGTGTTGCCCGATCATCTCCCCTGTGGGACCGTGCTGGAGGCGGCCAAGGAGGCGGGTTATCGGACGGGCTTGGTCGTGACGACGCGCATCACCGATGCCACGCCGGCCTGCTTCGCCGCGCACGTCCATCAGCGGGGCGAGGAGGATCGCATCGCCGAGCAAGAGGTGGGAGATCATCCGTTGGGAAGAGTGGTCGACCTGATTCTGGGCGGTGGTCGATGCCATTTCCTCCCCAAGAGCGTCGATGGCTCGTGTCGGGACGACGACAAGGATGTGGTCGCGCTCGCCAAGGACAACGGCTTCACCTACATCGATAGCCGTGCCGCTTTCGATGATTTGAAAGGTGGGGAGCAGGTCCGCCTGCCGCTACTGGGGCTGCTCGCGGAGAAAGACATTCCCTATGAGGTCGACCGGAGGTTCGTCGAACGCGAGTATCCGTCGCTGGAAGAGATGGCGAAGACGGCACTGGAGGCATTGACGAAGGCCACTGAGAAGAGCGATCAGGGTTTCTTCATCATGATCGAGGGCAGTCGCATCGATCACGCGGGACATGCCAATGATCCGGTGGCGCAGGCCCATGAGGTGCTCGCCTACGACAGGACCTTTGCCGCCGTCATGGAATATGTTGCGCGCAGCGATGTCGACACCGTGGTGGTCAGCACCAGCGATCATGAGACGGGCGGCTTGGCGGTCGCAAGACGTGAGTGGAAACAACTGTCCGACGAGTCTAGATGCTGATGTTTAACCGATATAGAGCTTCACGAGTCGTACCCAGAGTACCTCTGGCATCCGTCCGTGCTGATCAATGCCTCTAGCTCGGCGGAGCATCTCAGCCATCAGCTGAACGCCCATCTGGAAGCGCATCCGCACGAACATGAGTCGGAATCGGCGCATTTCATCAACGAGACGTTGCTGGTGAAGGGACTTGGTGTCGTTGACGCGTCCGACGATGAGATTAAGTTGTTGATTGAGCATCCGGAGAAGAGCGGCTACGCGTTGGCGGACATTATCAGTCGACGGGCGCAGGTCGGCTGGACCACGCACGGGCATTCGGGTGAGTCGAACATCTCCCGATCTTAGAATGTTAACTCTCGACACAGGGACTGATGACGATGATAGCTGTTGATGTTAATATCTATGGTTCGGCGGCGGCGGCTCGACTGCGTGGGAACCACGAAAACACCGAGGTGGGCGAGTTCATCCGGGACTATCTCGGACTGAACCTGGATCCTATCACTCGGAAACTGCAGGAGAAGGCCTCGGCATCCGACAAGACGAGACGGGACTGGATGGGTCGACTGCCCGATCACCCTGACCGACTCGATCGGTTTGACGAGTATCATGGGGACTTTTAAGTATTTGGACATTCACTTCTTTTCAGTTTAGAATAATAAATAGTTGATCCGACGAGCAGTTATCTTCAGTTCGAGTGTGTCATGGTACTGGTGACGAAAGTAGAGGTAAGCTTCATCGTGAGGTTGACGATGGTAGAGGTTAGTCTTCATCGTATGTTTTGGCGGGGCGGATCCTTCATCGTAAGGTCGACGAAACTTGAGGTTCTCATCCTCACGTCGATGGTGGTTCCTACCCACCTTCATCATATGTTCGGCAACGGCAGCTGGAAAAGGTCTGCTCGTCCCTATTAAGGTATCTTGCTCGTTTCTGTGGTATTTCTGCCTCTAGATCGACCCGCTTGATGGTTGAGCTGACGCCTAGTTCTAACAGAAGAGAAATCTTAATGGGGACATAAAAATCAGTCCCAGCTGACGCCTTCCAAATTCTTATTTTCTTCTCAATTTAAGATCTGGGAGCCCCAACTACCAACGGCATGGCCCCGACCTGATGCGTTTGTCAGCTACAAACATCCTCACCAACATTTGATGACGAGGCTGGTCAGGCCTGCCAAGTCCTGTACCCTGTTTGATGCAAGCACCGCAACAGTCTCGCCAATCGTCCACTCTGAATCCAAGGAACGTTTTTTGGGGTTAAGAAAAATCCAACCGGCCACATCCCTATCCCCCAGGTGCCAACCATAACCTCCGTCTGAAGATCTTGGCCCAATCCCACATTTTCCCTCTTTGCCATTTTCTTACTGGAACATTCTCCTTTTAGAGGATGACCTGGCGAGATTCCCAAACCCGGGTTATGGATCTATCTTGTCATGGCCGCTCAAACCTGGTAGAAGCTCCTTCCTTACTGGCCGCCCAACCTGAGCGGGTTGAGACTGGTACTCTTTATCAAATGTGTGTCTGGCCCAGTTGTCTCTTTCCAACAAACAGAGGATTACCCATCTATATCTCTTCCCAACCAATCCTCTCCCTTGGCTTACCCGCCTCTCCACGTGCCCGGGAAACGGACAGGATATATCCAGCACATGCAGAAATGGAACAGGGTAAGGCTCGTTCTAGAGCAAGCGTCCGTGCGTCCATCCGTGCGTCCGTGCGTCAGCATGCCGGCTGGCGGATGATAAGATCCGAAGAACACATGCCAGATCTCAATCCGATCGAGATCTCAATGGAAACGAGGCCTGCTGGCCGAATGAGGGAATTTTTTGGGGACGAGTTGTGCAATCTCCATCTATGTTGCACCACATCACGGCGGGCGACGGCGGATCTCGTTGAGTTCGGGCTTGCATCAAGATGGATGGTGGTGTCAGCGTCAGCGCTGGCTGCTATGGGATCTCTCGATAGCGTCGATCTGGTTCAGCAATGGAGCGTGGAGTGGAGTATTTAGCACCCTCTTTCTTGGCCTTGTTCTTTGATTTTCAGTCTTTCACTCATCCCTCGTTCGCTCTGGCGCCTGTTCGGATGTCCTTGGAGCGGCCCTGATCTGCGTTCTCCTCGCCTGATCACTTCCTCAAGGTATTCATTGTTGGACATCGTGACTCGGCGTCCTCGATCGTTCTTCACGATCTAAGTTCTAGATCATCGTGGAAGAGAAGTCAACATCTCTCAGGGAGCTACTTCAACTGCTGCTGCTTCGTCTACTGGGCCCTCAACGCGGAAAAGGATCATCTGGCTTCACTCGGTGAGCTGATTCAAGCGTGGCAATACATCAGACATCCCATCCAGCCCTTTGATCAGGGAGCAAGGTCATCTCTGAAGTCTACCCACTGACAAGACCTGCTTTCTTCCAACGGACCAGCTTCGGTGTTAGGATCAACAACAGCATCAACACCCAATACTAGCCTCCTCACCATCAGCATCAGCATCAGCATCACCAGATCACCGTCTGCCTTTCAGTTTGACAGCCCAAAGGAAAGAAGAACGGAAGAGAGATCAAGGAATAAGACACACCTCCCTCCATCCCTCCATCCACCCACCCACCCACTCCCTCGATCAGTTACCCACTCCCCCTCCCATCCACCACCCACAGCCTCCTCAACCCGTCAACCCCCCCTTCGAAAATAAAGCCAAGAGATAAAAGAAAAATGTGTCAATACACCCGCACACTCTTCACCTGCGGGCACTTTTCCCACCTGCGCCAACTTCACGAATGCACCCTGATTCGAGACCAACTCTACCGAATCAACGAGCCTCGATATCGACATATGCATGGCTACCTCCCGTTTGAATGGCCCGAGACGTGTTTTCCGAGGGAAGGAAACATTGTGGTTCAGAGATCTTACGGGGGGACGGTTTGTGCTGATTGCGCTGCTGCGGCTGCTGCTGCTGCTGCGGAGGCGGCGAGGGTAAGGATGCAACGCCGGCAACGGGAATGGGGAGACGGAGGGGGATGGGGAGGGGGTTGGCAAGGGGGATGGGAAGGACAGAGGCAGAGATATTGGGGAGGAAGAGGAGGAGGAGGAAGAGGAGGGGGGGAGATGCAAGCACGGCGGTATTTCTGAGATAGATTTTTTCTTGCATTCGATCTGGACGATCACAGGGGAGATTGGTTGACAGGCCTGGCTGGAGAAGGGGGATCGATAAAATTGGAGGATCAGAGAGGGCTAGTTGGTATTTATTAAATATTCTTCGTTTCAAGTTTTAATATACTAGTTCAATAATGAAAAGCGCAACGATGGTGGTTAGGTCCAAGGTCTACTGGTAGAATGAGGGATGGGGGAAGTAAGTAGACAGTTAGTTCTATCAATAGAAATCTATTTCTTCGTAACCGGATACGGTACTCGTACAGTACGGCTATAGAATGAGGAAAGTGTATAAGTAGTAAGTTACCGTGCTGTAGTTCCGTGTAGGTTCTAGTTCTAGCGATATACTGTTCTGTTTACCTCCACCCCCTCTTGTAACCGATTCCCATCTAGGCTGAAATGAAACCTCGTCTAGCTAGTAAGTGGTGCTCATCTATCTGCCTGCCTGTCTGTCTGTCTAGTCTTTCATCTCATCTACTGCTTCTCTTCGAGAACCGCGAAACGAAAAAGGAGGAGAGGAAGGAACTCGTCTAGTACTTCTCTTCAAGAACCGCGAGATGAAAAAGGAGGAGAGGAAGGAACTCGTCTAGTGCTTCTCTTCGAGGACCGCAAACGAGAAAGGAGGAGAAGAAGAAGAAGAAGAAGAAGAAACAGCGAGATGACATTGAAGGATGGGAATGTAGGAGATAAACTCGGGGATGAGACGGGCTGAGCACCTTTATAAGCACGACTGCGACAAAAAGAAGTATGGAAGAGCGAACTAACTAAAAGAATGTATCATGAGTAGGAGGATGACGACGACGACGACCAGGGATAGAAAGAATAAGCTGGATGTGGACAAAAATCCAAAAGACACTACGACGATGACCGTTTCCATGACGCTGACTTTCGTGAGCCGTATTGTTGATGATGCACCAGAGCAGAGCAGAGCAGAGCAGAGGAGAGAAGGGAGACGAGCACATGAAACCTAAACAAGGAAACGAAATCTAATTTTCATTGAGCAAAAATAGCGAAACGAGACAGAACACGCTCAGCAAATCCACACTTGTGCAAAAAATGACATTATGACGTATGTATCTATGAATTACCGAGCATCATTGCTCTCGTGAGGATGATGATTATCATGATGAACCGGGGGATGAGAGTGACTACTTCCCTCTCCCTCTCCCTGACTCTGATGTGGGTGGTCATGATGATGATGATGATGCTGGTGGCCTTCGTCTCCACCTCCACCACCATCATCCAAGTTTCCATCTCCGACATCATCATCATCATCATTCCCATTCCCAGGACCACCTGAAGGCGGATTCTCCAGTCCATCATTCTCGCTCGTATTCCCGCTCAGATCTTCTTCTTCTTCCTCAACGGTATTCCCGGCACCACCACCTTTACCGCTACCATCGCCACCGACGACACCAGCGGATGTACTCTCCCTGCGTAATTTCTCTGCTTTATCTTTCAAGACGCGAGCTTCTTCCGCAGCACGTTCAGCTCGAATCTGTTTCTTCCACATGCTTGCATAACGACCCCGGAGTTTGAGCAGTTCGTCGTGCGTCCCGGATTCGATGACCCGGCCGGCGTGTAGACAGAGGATCTGATCTGCGTTGGTAATTGTTGAGAGACGGTGTCTGGATGATTTTCATGTTAGAATACAAATTATTGAATATGAGTCCGAAACCAATAGTTGCCTGGGAGTGTAAAGGCGAGGAAAGAAGGAAGGGAGACGCATAATGGATCAGATACGCACGCTATGACCAGCATCGTCCGTCCGTGACTCAGCCGCTCGAGAGCACCTTGGATATGCTGCTCCGTTTCAGAATCCAATGCGGCGGTCGCTTCATCGAGCAGAATGATGCGTGGGTCCTTGAGAATCGTTCGGGCAATGGCCACTCGCTGCTTCTCACCTCCGCTGAGTCTCAGACCGCGCTCGCCCACTTTTGTCAAATAGCCGTCGGGAAAACTCAAGATGCGGTCATGAATGCTCGCCGCTCGACAGGCTTCAAAGACCATGTCGTCGGTGGCATCCGGATTGGCGTACTTGAGATTGTACATGAGCGTTTCATTGAACAATACCGTATCCTGCGGAACGATGCCGATATGTCGGCGCAGTGAATCGATGGTGACGTTTCGTACGTCGTGCCCGTCCACGAGGATCCGGCCGCTGTTGGCGTTGTAGAAGCGGAAGAGTAAACGGAAGACGGTAGATTTGCCTCCGCCAGACTCGCCCACAAGAGCGGTCACGGACCCCGGCGGTGCTCGGAATGATAGACCGGTCAGAGCCGGCTTGCGAGTATCGTACGAGAACTGCACGTCTTGAAACACAATCTCGCCTTCGCAGCTGGTTAGTGGCTTCACGTCTGGATCATCGACCACCGTCGGCTGCTCCTTGAACAGTTCCAACATGCGCTCCGAGTTGATCATGGCGCTTTGTATGCTTCGATAGAAGGTGCCGAAGAAGTTTAAGGGGCCTTGCAGCTGGGCCATGTACGTGAGCAGTGCCACGAATCGGCCGACCTTACGTTGACCCGTCGTGACTTGGTAGGCGGCGATGAAACAGGTGATGAGCAGGCCGATGGTGAAGACGGTGTTTTGAGCGACGTTCATGATGTTGAGGGAGAAGAGTACTTTATATTCGGCTTGTTGGTACTTGCGAACGGCATTGCGGTATCGCTCGAATTCGTAAGCCTCGGCGTTGAAGTACTTGACTGTTTCGTACGAGACCATCGAGTCGTTTCTGGCATAAATGTGAGTATCATGCTGGACGTCAAACGAACGTGATCATACTCACTTTACCGCATCTTCATCCCGACTAGCATTCACCATATTGCGTCGGATATCCGCTCTCCATTGCGCCATGCGGATCGTGAGATACATGTAACAGAAGGTGACGATGGCCACGACCAACGCATAGTAGACATCGAAGGCGATCAAGAAGTAGGCCACCGCCAAGCAGAGGTCGACCAGCATGGGCACCACCTGGAACGTGACTTGCTCGAGGAAGGTATTGATGGAGTTGCCTTTGCTCAGGGCCGACAAGACCTCGCCCGTCTTCTTCCCCAGATGAAAGTCCAGACTGAGGCTGTGGACGTGCTCAAAGGCTGATGTCGAAAGTGCTTGATACGAGTACTGCCCGATGGGAATCCAGAGGTACGATCGAAGAGCGCCTAATAGCCCACTGCCGCCCTGTAAGAGCTTGTATAGCGCAAAGAGGCAGATGGGAATCCATGGGACTGGGATCCGGGGTGACTGCTCGTCTTCAGGGTCATCTCCATCTACCCCTGACAGGATATCCGTGACCACGCCGACTTGATATGGCACGAGCACATTGACGACTCGTTGCAGGAGCACGAGAATGAAGCACACCACGACGACCAGCTGCAGCCGGCGGGACTTGGACGGCCAGAGGTAGGGAAAGAACAGCGAATAGCCCTTGATGTATTCCCACCAGCTCTTGGATGGGGTCGTGGTCGGTCGACTCCAGCGGGGCGGGGTGGCGGGGCGATCAAGAGTTGTTTGTTGGGTCGTGCCATACGGCGGGTTTGCGTGACCGTTGGCCTTATGTCCATTTGCATCGATCGAGCGATCGTGGCTTCCATTCAGGAGCCCCGTCCTCTCATGTGCATCTTCGAGGCTATTTCTTTGATCCTTCCGGCGGAAGATCTCTTTGAGGACGAGATAGCTGAGAATGAGCAGTGAGAGCACCACTAAACGGATCACCTGAATGGTGAGACCAGCGATCTGCCAGCCATTCCGAGCTTGCTTCCGTCGTTTGAACTGCTTCACCGAGGCAGCGAATAAAATTGTTTCCAGCAGTAGTCCCGTCAACCACGTGACCAGGTGAACTGCTGTCGGGGAAGGTCGCGTGTCGATGATGGAAATGAGCAGAAGGGCATAGATGAAGACTGATGAGATGACATAGACCTAGATCATGCATCATTAGCAACTCTCTAGACATTTTCATCATCTTGCTCGCTCCACCACTTACGGCTGTCGCTTGACCACACCACCAAGGACGCTGAGACAGAGCATGAAGGATGATATTGATTGCATCGCCCAAAAAGGTCCCAATGACGGCCACCGTCAACACGGTGAAGAGCGCTCGCTGCAGCGGCGTGATGTCTGACCGGACTGTGACCTGTCCGGCCAGGGAGGAGGGTTCGATGTTTGCGGGAAGAGGCTTGCCATCGGGGCCTCTGACCGTCTTGGACGTGGTGAGGGTCGGTTGCTGGGAGGCGGTGAGGACGCTGTGCCCCACCAAGGCCGTCAGGAACACGACGAGAAGGATCGCCGGGTAGGCGAAGTGGGTGATCTCGAGGGGCTGGGATGCCATGCCAGCTTCTTTTACATCTTCTTCTCCAGCTCTTGAAGTTGGATAAGATCTTCCTCCACCGTTCCCTCGATTCCACCCACGAGATTGTGGGAAGAACCGCTCTCTTTCGACCGCTCGCGCCAGATGCCGGCCAGATGAACTAGACCCACCGGCCGGCATCTCCTGTGCGGTGTGGCGCCCGCCGCGCACCCCGCCACCCACAACCGGGGAGGCATGTGCCGCTGCCGGCACGCGGTGGATCGGCGCCGTGATTGGCTGGTCGGTGTTATAGATTTTCCGGTCTCCCGCGGATCGATCGGAAGGGTAGATCTTCCAGTTCCGGCTCAGCCGATGACCGAGCTGGTCTCGGCCAGCGACGGTCGACCTCGTCAAGAAGGTGACCTCCGATCATTCTCGTTCTTCGTTTCCCTGTTATCAACCTCCTGATTGCCGTTGTTGTTTCCATCGTCCTCCTCGTCTTCTTTAAGGAGGACAACTGTTTTGCTTGTCTTCGACGCTGTCGAAGTTGAGAGTCTACCTCAACTTCCGCAGCGATCTCTTGTGTGCACCTGAGCCGGCCGTCGTCCGAGACCTTCCCCGTGAAGTTATCCCCTCACTTCACCTCACACCCGACCTCACCCCATATCCATCGATCCTTCACTCTTCAGCAGCCAACCTCCATCTATCACCCTCAGCTGCTCAGCTGGGCCCTCATCAGCTCTAGTCTCCAGCCATGGAGACACACTTCAGTGCTCCAACCCCCCCTTTTATTTCCTCATCTGGCAACGACTGATATAAAAGTCAGCGTGAGTTCTTTCAATTTCCTATTGTCCGAGTTCAGTGTGAACGCACTCCTGGAATCTATTCCCACACCTGGACTATCCGGACGGACCTTTTCCGGAATAGGGCAGTCTCGTCGAAGACCGACAACACCGTTCCAGAGACTGGCGGGAGCGTGGCACCGGGTGACGGATTAACGAAATGAGCCTCGGCGTGGTTCACTTCGATCGAAGCCAAGGGCCCCACTTCCAGATTGGACGCGCTTGTACTCTGCACGGGTGCGATGGTCCGGAGTCCCATCCCCCTCAGCAGTCGATTGCGGCTCCAATCTGGAAGTGGGGCCCCTGGCTCCCATCGAGATTCACCACACCGAAGCTCATTTGGCTGGTCCGTCACCCGGTGCAACGCCACCGCCAGCTGCATGCGGCCGCCAGCGGCCGCCATCGCCCCGCGGCGTGCGGGGCGGAACGGATAGATGTCCGACGACGCGAGCGCTCCCGTGAACCGGCCGCGGAAGGCCGCGTCGTCCGCCAGGCCGACCTGGATGGCCATCAGGGTACCGAAGACCTGACGAGGAGCTCGACGATGCCGAGCTTGAGGTCACCCACGAAACCGGAAGACAAGCCTTTCGAGTGAGAGACGCCGCTCGCCCCAGCTGGCCGCTGAGGATGACGCTGGACCGATAGAACCGTCCAAAGGAATCGCTTTCCCATCCCTAAGCTCCAATGAGGATCAGCAAGAGGATCATTCGCCTCAGGGAGCTTCAGTTCAAACCTTTTCTACGTACTATTAACATGATAGTAAATTTCGATGACGAATATGGTCGTCGTATTCGTCCTGCATCCGTCTTTTCCTTGTACTACCTCTTCGCTCCCTTCTCTTGACCGACGGCATAGATCTTCCTTTTCAGCATCCGGACAGGTATGCTGATTCTTCCCAGCCCGGAGAAGATTGTGCCGTGCAGGACGAGGATGTAGGGAACTGGGTATTTTGATAGACGACGGCTGTGCTCTTGTTAGTCGGGACAGGCCAAGACAAAGTCATCAAGATGTCAGACCTTTTTTCTCCTCGCTTTGCTCCTCCGCCACCATCTCCGCCTCCCGCCCCTCCTCTCCCACCAGCGCGCTATGTCAATCGAGCGACCAATGCGCTGGCTCGCTTTGCTCAGCCCTTCATCGGCACCGCAAGACCCGCCAGCGCACAGGCACACCGTCCGGAGAACGCAGGGCAGAGGATCGCTCCGGCGGCGATCCCTAATTTCACCAGGTACGTCTCGATGTCGGCCTGCTGAGCCTTAGGCGGTCAGCGAGACTAGACCGATGCACTCTCCTACAAGGGGATGTCAGTAAGGGTGGTGCTGATGGATGCCGACAGTCCGCTCTCATCACAGTCGACGACTCACAAAACAGGCATTTCCATCGCCGCGTTGGATATCTCGCCTCAGCGGACTCATGCCGTCGTGGCAGGTCGTGAGATTTTCAAGACCATCCGGGTGGCTGAGGCGACGTGCGCGGAAGAGGTGAACTTGCGAGCCGCCATCGTCACATATGCCTCGACGCACCACTCGGGTTTCCCGGGTCAGTCATCGAGATTGAGGGATAACCTGGCCGCGGTCGATGTCAAGTGGTCGCACGGTCAGTACAGCAGCTGCATCGCCACCGCCGCCGCCAACGGCCGAGTGCAGCTGTATGACATCAACCGCGCAGGAGTGGAGCTGGCGAGCTTGCATGAGCATCATCGACAAGTTCACAAGCTGGCCTTCAATCCTCATCAGGGGGCTTACCTGCTCTCGGCGAGTCAAGACGCCACGGTGAGGTTGTGGGACCTCCGAGCGTTGATGGGTGGAAGAAGTGCGTTGAGCTTCCGAAGTGCGCGTAAATACGCGACGAACGCGGAGGGCGTCCGAGATGTCAAGTGGTCACCCAGCGAAGGCACCGAATTTGCTTGCGGCACCGACGCTGGAGCCGTTCAACGATGGGATTTTCGAAGAGAAAGTGCTCCTCTACTCAAGGTGATGGCTCATCAGGGTGGATGCCACTCGGTGGACTGGCACCCAGATGGAAAATATCTGGTGAGCGCAGGGCCGGACAAGAGTGTGAGGGTGTGGGATTTTTCAAGAGAGGATCGAAAACAAAACCCGTCGTGGACGTTTAGGGCTCCACATCCTGTTGTGCATGTGAGGTGGAAGCCTGCGGAATGGACGATGAACCCACACGGTCAGTCAGCGTGGGAGACCGCACAATTAGTCACTTCGTACAGTCATCAAGAGCCTCGAGTGCACATTTGGCATCTACGGCGTCCCTATGTGCCGTTCAAGGAGATCGATCAGTACAACAGCGCCCCGACGGACCTGCTGTGGCATTCTCCCGATCTACTGTGGACCGTCGGTCTGGAGGGCATCTTTACGCAGACGGACGTTCACTTTGCGGTCGAGCCGGCTGCTCGAAGGAGGGTTCGATGCTTTGATACGGCGCCGGATGGCGAGATCACCTTCTTCACGCAAAAGGGTGTTCGGCCTGGCCTGAGCTTAGGACCCGGGCCAGGCTTTGGGGTGCCCGGTCATCCCGGGCAGTCCAAAGTCAGCAGCGGCGAGAAGCTGAGCGGGAGTCGTAGCACGACGGACGACGACGTGAATGCGAGCCTTCTCGGGGCACCCTTCAAGATGCGTCAGAGCCGTACTTGGAGTGCAAAGTCGTCCAAGTCTGCTGGAAACACCCCGCCTTCGGAGCAGTTTGAAGTGGTGGTGCGAAAGCTCGACGAGATTCTGAACAAGCGTGCTCCCTTCAAGCCCGCCCAGATTGGTGCCCAGGGTTACCTTCCCACCGGACCAAGCGCAGACTCTTTTGCTAGACTGGCGGCCGGGTATCATTTGGAGAGTCAGGCGGCAGCTCAGAAGCAATCTGATCATTGGATCAAAGGCGTGAAGAACGAGATTGAGGCCAATGCGCATCTGGCTGAGCGTGAGGGTCTCTATCGAATCGCGCAGACTTGGAGAATTCTCGGTCTAGCTCTTATTAAGGAGCAGCATGAGGCCCTCGAGCGGGAAGCTCGGCGTGTTCATGCCCAAGAGACGAAGGAACGAGAGAGACAGCGAGTCCAAGCTCGTGAAGCTCAAGAGATGGAGAGGCAGCGGCACCATACCTACGAGGTAATGGAACGAATCAGACAGCAATCGCAAGCTCAGGGCGTCATGGCATCAGAGGATGAGAGATTGCGGACCCCAGCTCATGAACCTCGCGAAGCACACATTGATTTAGCAGCGCGATATTTACCACTATCTGATTCTCGAGCAGAGGGAATGTCGAAAACGCAACTCGCCACGGATCAGGTTGATCGTCATGACTTTGCCGTCTCGGCCGCTACATATCAAGACCAGAAAGGACCATCTGCCTTGTCTCGAGGCACAGAAGCCTCTCCCATTTTGCCTCCAAAAGACCGTGATCCGGCGGCTCTACCCCAGCCGAGAGGCCGCCCTCCACCTCCTGCCTCGGACAAGCACGCTCCGTTCACGCCATTGAGACATGGAACGACAGCTTCAACATCCGGTCTGGATCACCACGTGTCCCCAATTGCTGAGCCAGTAAGGCTCGGTCTTGGATCTGCTGCTTCGGACAGACACACCCCATCACCTCTTGCCCTGTACCGGGATATTCCTCAGCATCGCAACGGCGCCAAGCGCGTGGCTTCGAGTCCGCCTCCGACAGATAGTGGTCCTGACAATCCTTTCAGTACGGCCAAGCTTCTGGAGAAGGTGGTTGACTACTACCTGATCGAGCAATCTGACGTCCTGACACCGTCCGCGCTGTTTCTCTTCCTTCGTTCATTCTGTCCGAATATTAACCTCGACCATTACCGCCTTTCCGCCATGCTCCGAACTTTCCACGACCAACTGATGCAGCACAGTCTCTTTGTCGAGGCGACCTATCTCCGCCAGTTATGCTACGCCGACTACAAGACGGTCTTCGAGTTTACTCAAGAAGATCTGGACATCAAAGTGGGCTGCACCGACTGTCGAACCCTACTGGAACCGGTTTGGCATCCTGGATTGGAAAGTATCAAGGCGTGGACGTGCCGCAAATGTCAGCAGACTCCGGCCCCCTGTCCTCTGTGCTGCTCGAGTGTGGGCATGGGCTGGTGGGCCTGGTGTCAGGGATGTGGACACGGCGGACATGCGTCTTGTCTAATGGAGTGGTGGCAGGATGCTCACATTGAAGGAGGATGTCCTACGGAGGGGTGTCTGCATGACTGCGCCCAGCCGAGGACGAAGCGGCCTCACAAGGAAGAGCCCATCAGCGCGATGAAGGATCGAGGCAGACCGCCCGTGAGGAGCGATGATTGGGTTGTGGGCGAGAGCAAAGCCGTGGAACGACTCCGGGGTGGATTGGCGGGGACACCGGGTGCCGGTGGGCATAAACCGGAGAAGAGAGTCAAGGTGGTTACCCCTGGTGAGGAGGAAGAGTAAGTTGTTGAGGAGGATGCGGTCATCACACGTTATGACGCTGGAGGAGGAGAACATTTCTAGGCAATCTTGATTTTCATATGGCTTATTTACGCTTTGCTTTTGCTTTTATTTTGGCTTTAATTGCTACAGACATATCTTCATAAGATACCCTTAATATATCTATCATATATTCTCATCTCCTCTGCCATTCGCTACGATTACAACGAAGGGATGCCAGACAAATTCGTTATCAGTCTGATGAAGAATTGACATATGATCAACAGAGCAAGGAAGTTCTCATTTTGGTACGACGCATCCGCGCGTCTGCGCCTGCGCTTGCGTTGCGTCTGGTGCCCGCGTCTGTTGCCATCCACCACGTCTACGCCTGCATCAAAAGGAGTGCCAAATTGGTGCTACACACAGCACAGTACAGTCTGTACATCATTCAACTGAGACAACGTCCCCCCACCCCCGACATCGGCACGGCAACTTACCGAAGCGCGGTGGACTGACATCTCGCACGCCCCACCCGTTACTCTACCTATGCCGAGGCTACTCGCCGCATGGGTTACACGCGGGTATTGAATAAAAGAAATGTAGAATGTGGGAAATGCAGCTGTCACGGCACGTCACGTCACGTCACGCCGTGACTCGGCTCGGCTCCGCCCAGCTGCCTCAAGTCGAGTCGAGTCGAGTCAAGGGGGGGAGGGAGGCAGAGGGGAAGGACGATATGGAGGAGCTGAACATATATGTATGTTCGCCAACCCGTAGTTCCACAATATGTAGTGCTCAACTACGGATGGGTGGGATGGATGCTGGATAGATAGGTATGTGGACGTGAGCGAAGGCCATGAAGATCCCCACCTCCTCCTCGCTGTGTAGCCGACTACAGTACATGAACCGAGCCGAGCCGAGCTGATCAAAGACGTTGCCCGCTTTCGCATCCGTCGTCGTCGTCGTACTGGGAGAGTTACAAGTAGTAGTTCTAAGCGCGTTGCATACATCTGCAGCGCCGCGCATCACATGGGCAGCTCAGCTCGTGCGCCGGAATTGAGATGAGCTCGTAAATGAAGAGGCGCGGCTGTTGCTACAGTACAGTACATTATCCTCTCGATGTAGGATAAGAAAGAAGAGAAGCTGGCGAGAGAGGGAGGTAGGGATGGTAGTGGTGCGAATCAAGGGCTGGGCTTGCTTAGAGAGCAGGGAAATACACAAATAGACAGACAGACAGACAGACAGACAGACCTGTCAATGCAACTTGTGCGCTTCTGATTCCGTAATTCTCCGACTTGCAGGAGGCTGAAGGCGGTGAAGAGGTATCTTCGTCGTTGAATCAGGTAGCGTAGCTGATGAATTGATATGGCTACTGTGCTCGCAGGATTGAGTAGGATTTTGATATGGACTCGATGGAGGAATTGTAGTGGGACTTCTTACGTACGGTATCTTCGCTGAGAGAAGCAGGTTCGAGGCGGAGATAAAGTAGATAGCTCTACTGCACTGGACAGCAATGAGCAGCGGATGATCGCCCGGCGACAACCAATCTCATATCGAACTTAACTTAGCAACTCTTGTACTCGCTTTGACGGGCGAATATCTCTTTTGTTTATCCCCCTCTACTTGCATCGACAGCCGTATGTCAGGTGCTACTGTTGAGGTAGAGCTAGTTATCATGAATCGTACGACATTGGATGAATGACACCTCCCTTTCGCCAGGTCGAAGATGATCCTACCACCGCAGGTATGAACGTGCGTATGTGCAGTACTCTGTACGCATCGTGTTCATCATCCTTCCTTCGCAGCATGTCCCACTCGCGTGTTTCCGGATCTGTTTCGTCCCGGTCGGTGGCGCTCGTGTGCCTATGAAGCGCGGGCCAAGCGCACAAGCGCACAGGCGCCCAGGCGCGCCGTTTCTCTGGCTCGCTTGCGCTTCCCGGCTGTCGACGGGCCGGCCCGACCGGGCCGTTGTCAGGGGCGGTTTTCTTGGGATGCGAGGGTGGCATGTGCACACGGGGGTTGGTTGACGTGCTCCTCTTTCGTTTCTTTCGTGTCAGATTGATTGCAACGGCAACTGGCATGGAGAGGGAGCATGTGCATCTTGACTGGTCGTGGGCCTTCTTCAGAAGTTGCAGGTCATGTTTGACTGCTTTTGACAACTTTTAAAAACTTTTAAAAGTTCTAAACTGTTTGAAACTGTTTGAAATTCTTTCAAACTGTGACGAGTACGGGTTTGGCACCTCGGTCTGTGTAGGCCAAAGGCCTTTTCGCTATATTGTCGTCCTGGAGTCTATATAGTGAGGTCTAGGACCCCGAGTCCTTCGAGCGATTCAGTCACCCACAACCAGCCCCGCAACAGAAACCGTGTGAGAGTAAATCATGCCATGTGTATCTTTGTGAGATAGAATCTATATCATGGTATGGTATGTTTTCTGACGCTGCATGATAGTGCATGATGTCCCATGAGGCCCCCTGTCAAGACAATCCAGGGCAATTGGGGGCCATCGAGTGTAATCGAGGGCCATCCAGGAGAATCCGGGACGGTCCGGGACTGTCTGAGACTGTCCCGGAAATTCCACGCTCGTCCACGACCATCCTCAGCCATCCTCCACCATCCAAAGCGATTTCAAGTAGATTGACGCGCACCCAGATACATCAAGTCGGATTGAGCTCTATCACCCTATAGCAAGACATATCAAGTTCTACTAGGAGCTCTACCTAACGCCTAAAGGAGAGTTATTATCACTGATGGAACATGTGGGTTAACCGGACTTCTAGTTTAGCAACGAATGAGCTACGACCAGCCTCACTGATTAGAAGCTAATGCACAAATTAGTCTTCCCCGCTACGAACGGAGCTGATGATAATCCATCTTGACATATCTGGTGACCGCTGCTATGACACAGATACAATAACGACGCTCTGTACCTAAATCGTCATGTTGATCCTTCTCTGCAAGCTCCGGCGGTCTGATGCTATGCAGCTAGACCTTGATGCTGTCTTGACCGCCCTATTCCCGCTACCATGTCCCATACCCATACCCATGCCCTTGCCATGCCATGCTATGCTCCGCGCGGATGGGCCATCCGGGTATCGCTCCGTAATGACGCCGTCGTTATGATGGGAAACGCAAGTCGTCTTCGTATCGTCAACACGGGCTGCACCATGGGTGTTGAGAAGCGAATATCCCAGACATCGATATATGCGTATCGGTCGTCTATCCTTGCGCCCGTTCCACCCCCTGCGATGCCCTCCTACCATATGTATGCTCCTGCCGAGAAGGTTGTCGGGTCCCGAGATGCAATGCCGCTGCAGACTGATGTGCGAGACTGATGTTGCGCCAGTATCATCAACGTCCTCGAGAATGATGATTGCGCCCGTGGACTGGAAATGCAAAGTGCGCCACCTTTTCGCTCGAGCTCCGATATCGCTGTGCTGTCCGAAACGTGAACGCCGTCCAATGGAAATGCAAGCAACGCAGAAGCAGATGCACAGGAGGGAAAGAGATAAGTCTAATCCAGACGGATGATGATACTGCAAAGATACGCAAAGAAGAAATCCAAGACCATGTACGTGTCTTCCCGGACACGTACGGGCGCTTGGAATCGATCACTCGATTGATGCAAGGAAATTCATAGTGTAGGGGCTGCTAATTTCCGACTTCTCAGATGGACAAAAGAAGCTAGTGCCTTCCAGATCCTTGCGGACGTCGTCGACACCCTCGATGTCAAAGGGATACTGACAGTCCAGACTTTGTGGCTCCGGCGATAGGTTGTCGGGGAAATCCGGAGAGCTGTAGTTCGGGAGTCCGGTCGTACCGAGATCGTTCGCGAGAGGAAGCGCCGAGGTGTAGCCCGGCACGTAGGCCAGTGTATCGTGTTCGAAGTTGATCCCTGCGTCGGTCGGGTCCGGCGAATGTAGTGTTTCGAGATCAACAATCTCGTTCGTCTCTACTCCGCCGGCATCCGCTGAGGTTGCGCCCCGCTCGCGCCGCCTCGACTTGGCCAACGGGCGTCCTTTGTGGATCGAACTATTCTTCCTCTTCTTCGAAGCTAACTGCAGTTGTGGTTCGGGGAGTTCGGATTTGTTGAGACGTTTGCCGGAGCCAGGCTTTCGATATCTGGTTGTCGACTCGACGCCGCCACTGACTGCCCATTCTTCCAGCACCCACTCGAACCCTTTCTTGCCTCCCTTTGATGAATCTCGTTCCATCTTGCGGAAAGCCTGTATCGTTTTAGTCAATATATGATGAGACAGAGTGATGTACTAACCCTGTTCATGGACAAGTTGTGCCGGACGCTGTTCTGCCAGCCTTTTCGCAGCGGGTCGTTGCCTTTGTCGGTATTACTCATGAACCAGGCGTATATCTCCTTCAGCACCATCTTATGCTCAGGTACGCTCATCAACGCCCGCCGGATGAGCTTGGCATATGGCTTGCCGTCATCGACTTCTGTATCATCGTCCTTGCCTGGTTCCGAGGGCTCGTCACAGGCATGCTGGGGATGGCTCTGTTCCGAAAAGTGCTCATGAGACAAGATGCTGGCCGGTTGCGCAGGCATCGATGGAGTAGGAGACGGTAACGACTGAGCGCCTCTCCATTCGTCATTCCGACTCAGCTGCAGATACGACAGAGTTTTCTACTTGGCATTAGCATTTGGTCGTCCATAAGAGCAAGACGGGTCTTCTTGGTCAAGTCGAGAGACATACCTCCTGCTTCTGCGGCTCGAACGTGTATTCCCAGGGAGGAAAAGCCCTCGGCTCTGGCTCTCTCGACAACATGGACGCTACATCCGGGGTAGGATAGCTGCGTGGACAGCTGCTCGTTGGATCAAGTCTTGAGGGGGTCGACGTGAGCTGATACATGTATGGTGAGTCGTCGATGGGAGTCGCTCCGTATCCGAAATGCAACGTCTCGGCATCGTAGGAGATCTGCTGAGCCGATGGCTCAAGGGAAGACGCTTCGTAAGCCATGGCATCCGCATAGACCGGCCATGGAGCCGCGACGCTGACAGGGCTCATCGAAGATTCTCGGAGGCCGTTTTTCTCCTGGCCATCTCTGTCGTGCGTAACTCCGTTCAGTCGGGCTTTATAGAAGCTGTTGACATGAGAGCCTCCGTGAGCTGACGACAGCAGAGACAGCGCCGAACTCCAGGACCCATAGTCATATGAATAACTCGATGACCAGCCTTGCGGCGGATGCTGAGACGTGGATTCTGTCTGAACCATGACCTCAAGAAGACCAACGTTGAATCCGATGGAAAGGACGACCGTCGATCTGAGCAGACTAGTCCCTTTGGGTTTGGAGTTCGGGAACCAGAATCGTCTGTGATACTTCCAGAAGACAAGAAGCGAGCGCCCCGCCGTAAATATGGAGCGCTCTGACCCTGCCGCGTGGAAGATCGACGGGAGGCAGCCCCCGCTCGGGCATGCAGCGGACCTGCCAACACATGCTAGGCGGTAGGTACGGAGCCAGTAGAACCGCCCGTGGGCAAACAGACCCAGCAAGGAAGACCTCTGACCATCCATCGACACCGATATGCGAGCGAGGTGCAGCCCTCAACCGACCGACGTCCGGCATTGGGCGTCCAGCAAGGTATTAGGGGGACAGCGTCTGCAGCACAGAGTCAGGGCGTGATCCCGACATGCGATACGGTACCTACTTTACAGCCCCCATGAGCTGGCGTCGACAGCCTCGCTAGCTTTCCTTAGAGCGTGCATGGCGGTTTGCTAAGCGGCTACCTGCAGATGGCAGGGCTTCAACGGTTTATGGCATCAACGTGCCGACCCCTGCTGACAGGGCATCGCTTTTGCCGATGACCGCCCACCCGGCTGGCTGCCAACGGCCCCTAGCGATTCATTGGGAATGGCCGCTGATCAGCGTGGGGCGGCCCTGTCAGATGCAGTGGAACGTAGATGATCAATGACGGGAAGCACGTCCCCATCATGCCAGGCCGCAAGGCAGGGATACTCGTACAGAAGCGGCAAGCTGAGGGCCGATTTCGCTTCAGGCGCAGGCTCGTATCCGTACTCCAGAGTTGTTGTGCACTGCGTTGTTTCACGGATGGCAGTTGAGATGGAATAACGGCTCCGGTCCGCCGCAGGCGCACTTACGAGATAGAGGCGATAGAATTCACTTACGACAATAGTAAACGAGGCGGGACCATTAAAGAGGCGTATCCAGGCTCTTGCTGTCATGCAAGCTTCCGGGCAAGGTACGTGTATTAATTTTCATTCTTTAACTTCGAGGCTTCTCGTCTCGTCAACCATCGTTGGCCCGGCGGGCTGACGGGTCATGCAGCCGGGCCCTTGCTGCGTGTAAAGTATTATTCGCGTCAGCCGCGCTAACGCCTCATTCCCTAGATCGAACGCAAGGGAACAGGCAGGTGCTGGATGGCGAAGACAAAGGCAGCTCTTGAACTTATTCCGGACCAATGCCGGGCTTGATCTCGACCCTGAGGAATGACTCTGATCATACTTACAATAGCACAAGCGCAATGTCGATGGCCAGAGTCGCCCTTTGGGATATAAGCAGGCCGTAACAACTAAGCCCCAGCTGACGGACAGTAGACTGCAGAACGCCAGAAAGTACTCAAGTTGGGGTTTGTACCGATGAGACAGCGGGGCTTGGATAAGCCGTCGGCTCTACTCGAATCCCGATTCGCTGAAGCTGGCATCTCCGGACCATCTCGCTTCGCCACTCTTGCCAACGAAGATTTCTCTCAAGCCACCAAAGCCCTGTATGAGCGTGAGGTGGCTCGTGGCGTTAGCGAGAACGAAGAGATCTTCACGGCCGAGGAGGACGTAGCGACGGTATCGAAAACACACGCCTCTGGAAAGTATCGACCAAGGAAGCCAAGATACTTCAACCGCGTCCAGATGGGCTATGAGTGGAACAAGTACAACCAGACGCACTACGACCACGACAATCCCCCGCCCAAAGTTGTGCAGGGCTACAAATTCAACATCTTCTATCCCGACTTGATCGATAAAACGAGAGCTCCGACTTACCGCATCGAGCGCGAGAATGGACGGAAGCGAGGTCAATCATTCGCTCCTGCCGGCGAAGAAGACACCTGTCTGATCCGCTTTATCGCTGGGCCTCCATATGAGGACATTGCCTTTCGGATCGTCGACAAGGAATGGGATTATAGCGCCAAGCGGGAGCGTGGATTTAGGAGTAGTTTCGACAAGGTTTGTGACGTACTCTGCTCGCTTGAGCAGCTTGGAGTTCTGTTTATCGAAATTAGAAACCTGACGCTGTACTTGTGTTAGGGCATTCTGCAACTGCACTTCCAATTCAAGAAGGTGAGTAGGACATGGAGTGTACTTGGCATCAGCTAACGTTGTCAGGTCTATTATCGAAAGTAAATCGAACATACCTCGCGAGCTATGTTCGACGGGCGTATGAAGATTTTCATTCCATCTTCGTTCTGGTCAGGTGCGCCAGCGGGGCTTAGTTGTTACGGCCTGCTTATATCCCAAAGGGTGACTCTGGCCATCGACATTGCGCTTGTGCTATTGTAAGTATGATCAGA
>QQTW01000452.1_pt1 | contig 25582 bp, 25 predicted proteins | sample 1904831 | NCBI WGS metagenome assembly QQTW01 (sample SAMN09435610, study PRJNA476489) | Subsurface metagenome, whole genome shotgun sequencing project. | reverse complement strand
CCATTCGTCCGCCTTCGGATACCGCAAGAAGCTGCCGTGCTCGGCACTCAGACCCAACTCGGAAATGTGACCCATCCACTCATCAAGGAAAGCCTGATCTCTGCCGCTGATGATCCAGACCGCGTTTGCCGGGTCTGACGCGAGAGTTTTGATTGTTCGAATGACCCTATCCGACGGAGTGGCAGCCTGCGGATCCTTGACAATCGGGGTAAGGGTGCCGTCGTAGTCGAACATGAACAGCCGCTTCTTCGCCTGCCGGTACTGTAGCAATAGCTTGGCTCGATCCAGGGCTGGCGTTGCAAAAGATTGATCAAACGAGGACAGATTAGTCACCAGGCGCTTGAGATAGTTGGTGGCCCAGGCTTGAACATTGTTCGTAGTCACATGCTTGTAGAGCTTCTCGTGCTGATCTCGCTTTTCGTCCTCTGGCATCGTCAGGGCACGGTTGATCGCATCGGCCACGCCGTACAGATCCCACGGGTTGATGTGTATAGCGTTACCGAGGCTTGCGGCAGTGCCTGAGAACTCCGAAAGGATGAGCGGGCTGTGGTTGTCTTTCTGACATATGACGTATTCGAGACTCGTCGTGTTCATGCCGTCTCGGACACTCGTGATGAGACCGACGTCCGCTGCCCGCAACAGCGCAAAGTACTCTTCCCGCGCAAGATATTGGGGGTAATGTTGCACCGGTGAAAAGCTGAGAGACCCGTAGGTTCCATTGATCTTTCCCGCCAGTTCGGATATCTTGCTCAGTACTTTGTTCTCCGGATCATCCTTGGCGTTCTCTCCTGCGCTTCCCGGACTGGTCACCTGAATGAGGACGACCTTGCCGCGCCAGTCCGGATAGCGTTCCAAGAAGACCTCAAACGCCTGCAGCTTCTGGACGACACCTCTTACAGCGTCAAGACGGTCCCGACCGACGATGATCTTCTTGCCAGCGTACAACTTGTGGATGGCCGCCACCCGATCAGAAACCGCCGAATCCCCAAAGGCCATTCGGCGGGTTGCCTCGGCATTGATCCCGATTGGAAAGACATCCACAGCGACGTGGGCACCGTAGGCATCCACGCCAGCGGATGATGACTCGAATCCGAGAACTCGGGTGCAGCAGGAAGAAAAGTGACGGGAGTAACTGTATGACTGAAACCCAATCATGTTGGCTCCTAGAACGCCCTCGAGTATTTCCTTCCTTCGGCTGAGGCATCGATAAAATTCGCTGCTGGGAAACGGTATGTGTAGGAAGAACCCTATGTAGACGTTGGCGATTCGTTGGCGCAACAGACTTGGCAGCAGTAGCAGATGATAGTCGTGAATGAGAATGATATCGCCCGGCTTGTATATCTCAGTGACGCGGTCGGCGAATGCCTTGTTCATCTTGTAATACTCCGCCCAAGACATACGCGCCACGCGGGCGTCTATCGGTGCGTTCTGCTTGTAGTGAAATAGGGTATACAGCTCGTTCTCTGCGAATCTCCGCCACTTCCGCTGCTCCTTCAGTGTGACGACGTCACCCTCGGCGTCCATCTCGTCCGTCAGCCACACGGGTATTATCCGCCCTCCGTGATCATGCTCCAGCTGGAGCTCCAGATGCTCACGATCCGAACGCGAGATCTTAATTCCCTCGCTTTGCGAAGGTTGAGGTAGTGCAGCCTTCCCATCGACCGGGATGGGGGCAGATGCTTTATTCAGCGGTGCCAGATCTGCGAGCGACGCGTCGATGGAGCCGGATTCTGGGCGAGCGCGGGGGATGCTCTTGACCTCGCCGGTCCAGCCGATCAGAGCATGGTTCCACGAAGACGAAGCAGATGCAAGAAAGGAGAAGGATTCGAATAGAGCTGATGTGCCTCGCCGTGGGGTGAGTTCCTGATAGCTTCTCAGCAAATGCTGCGGCTCATCGTCAACAAGCTGCTACTCACCCAGTCCAGCCCGGGGCCGTTGTAGCCGATTGAGTACGGAACGCAGAACGACGTGCTTATCACGCGGCCGGTAAGACTGAGACCAGGATTAGCAGCTCGAGGGTCCTGTTCGGTGATGTTGTGCTTTTGAGTCGGTTCGTCCGTCAAACTCAGCCGCCGAAGGATTTCTGCGCCTTCTGCCGTACCGCCACGCTCATGACCTGGCGCCGACGACCGACCGGTTTCTGTCCATCCATGAGAGGCGTTTGCGCCCCATGGAGGCCCAGGAATGTGCGCCGAGTCGGAGGGAGCATCAGCGGAGGGCGGTTTGGGAGGCTCAATGTATGCCGATCGACCTTCCAGATGCACTCCTGGCGTCACCGCGCCGGAGCTGCTGTAAGAAGGTAGTTGCGGAACATTATCTGGGTCCTCCTGGGGCTCAGACATTGTCGATAACGTTTGAAGCGAAAGACCAAGCGGCACCGCTTTTTGCAAAGATGATACTACCACGCTGTGCCACGCTGTGGGCAGGAGAATGACTTGAGGATGTGAATAAGGATGAGCTCAAACGGCTTCAATTCGCAGCACGCGGTGGTATTCTGAGAGCTGAAGAATGACATGCGCACCAGGCACCGACAGCTTGAGGAGACAGCAATTGAGCGGGTGCTGGCTTGCGAAGCCTCGTTCCGAAGCTCAATGGCGATCTAATCACGCCATTCAAGAGTGAAGCGATGGCCAACGGCAACGAGCATCGTCAGTCAGAGCGTTGAACACACGATTGTCCGGACCGGCTCGTTGGCACACCCTGGACTTCATTGGTGTGTTGTTGCAGCAGGCTTGTGATATTCACGAGGCGGTGCGTCATGCTTACCAAAGGCGTTAGCCCACACCGCACATGGCCAGGAGTTTTACGCCAAGAAAAGAGCCGGCCCTAACCGTGCACGGCCTAGCGCGACATCGCCTCAAGAACGTCTTCTCAAGCTCCCAGAGCTCGGAGAGAATGAGATTATGAGAACGATGTCTAGGTGGTCGGATTAGTACGGCTTCACCGAAGGATTGCAGCCGTATGCTCCGATTGCTCGTTGGAGGATGCGGTGTCCGCGTGTGCGGCAATGGCACAATCGTCCCAGGGTCATTGTCGCCATGTCAGTTCCGGTCCATAGGGCATCCCAGCTCCCGGCGAGTCAAACCTTTCAACAGGCCCTTCTCGGATTGGGGACACTCACTACAGTATCCACAAATAGACCGTCAAGCACAGGACATTGTTCCTGAAGACCTGTCCGCTACACTCGCGGCTCACCGAGCTTCAAACCGCGCGTCCATCATCCGATATACCCAGGTGAAACCGCAAGAGTGGGACGATGCACCGACCTATTTCCGTCCTTTGGTGCAGGACGGCAGTGTGGATTTCGATCAGCATCTGGTTCCAGCACGCACTCCTGGCGCGTTGGCTCATCATGACAAAGCCGAGACGAGGGAGCAGCCCCCCGCTGCCACCGACCCGACGGAAACCCCTGCCGTGAGCTTCGACCATTCTAGACATTTCATACACGATGGTTCCAAAGTTCGAGGGCTTCGGAGCCATCCGAAGAAACGAAACAACGCCAAAGAGAAAGGCGCCTTCGAGTACGAGCCCCGCTACTTCAGACCTCTTACGAGGAGCTCACCCGAGCCTAAACTCCCCTGGATCGTTGGAGTCGACTATGGCAATCTGGACGGCATGGAAAGGTAGCTATTGCTGTTAATGAATACGGATGGTCTACGGCTAACCTCACTGCAGACTCAGCGCGGAGATACGAGCCTTCGTCGCTTACATGACTCCAACTCCCGCCGAGCAGGCCGCCCGAGCAGCCGTAATCTCGGACGTCCAGACCTACTGCCAAGACTACATGCCGGAGTGTACCTTGGAGTTGTACGGCTCGCAAAAGACCAGCCTGTCGTCGCCATTATCAGACATTGATTTTCGGCTTTGCCATCCTGATCTGGACAAAGCGGATGGTGCCCGTGGGCCGAGTCTTACTCGTCCGGCTCGCCAAAAAACCATGTTGAAGCGTCTGCAGGCTCTGCTGAAGCTGTTCTCGGACAATGAAGCGTATCGCTCATGTGAGATTCGTTACGCGAGGTATCCACTCCTCAGCGTGAGGCATCGCGCAACGAGCATCGAGGTGCAGATAGTGTCCTGCAATGATACAGTCGCCTCACGGGAGTACATCAAGAGTCACGTTGCGGAGCACCCGAGCCTGCCGGCTCTGTTTACGGTGACGAAAGCGGTGCTCGTTGTTCGAGGCCTCTCCGACGTCTTCCGGGGCGGACTGGGATCGTACAGTATATTCATGATGGTCGTCGCGAGCCTCAAACTGAACGCCGTCACGGATCCTACAGATCTCGGGCGTCAATTGCTCAACTTTCTCTGGTTTTGGAGTAGACTCGACAATTACAGATTTGGCGTTTCGGTAGAGCCTCCCTGTGTTTTTCGGAAGAGGCCTAGCACGGCAAAAGCAACAAAGGGAGAACGCGAAGAGATGAACGATGACCCTGTAGGTGCTGCTCGTTAACGAGAGAAACCTGTCTAACGGTGCTCTGTAGGTACTACTTGGCCGACACGAGCTTTCTGTCATTCAGCAAGACCAGCCTTACCTGATGTGCCTTCAAGACCCTGCGGACGCCACGAACGATCTCGGAAGAAAATGCTACTCGATCAAGCATATCAAGATAACATTCGAACATCTACTGAGGCGGGTCCTCGAGCTGATTGGCGAAGGTAAACCTGCCTCGTTTCTTGCGCCCCTAGTGGGCACGGATTTCGTAAAGCTCGCCAGACGGCGAAAAATTCTCGCCGCTTTCGGTACAAAGATATTGCTGCGGGCGGAGAAAGTAGAATCAACAGATGCCAAGGCGATGCCGTCTGGGTGATTTCTTCAGTAATATGGCGGATCGACGCACAAGATCCTACGTGCTTCCTGACTGTCAGCATGGAGAAGTATTTTTTACCCTTCAGTTCGGGATGGAAAGGTTGTCTTGGCATTCGCACTCGCACAGCCAACACATGTGGATGTGATTGGCTAGCTGCCGAATACGTACTTATATCCGGCCTCATTATGGCAATCCTTGCGAGCCAGGCACCCAGGCTCGGTCCGCTGCGCAAGTATGACTCCTGTTCTTCAGGCATGCTGCACATTTAAACACTTCTTGAGAACACTTGATTCCTACTCTTGATACTTCTTGCTTTCATCTCATAAGTCTGACATGCTCGGACCATATGAGCTAAGCGGGCTAACGCTTGCTTTCTTGTTGACAGGTTTAATCGTATTTCGGTCGAGGCGCATTACTTTATCCGGAACACTTCCTTGGGTGGGACTTCGTAATGAGATATTCGCCCAATTTCGAGGTCACCTAAGGGATGAGACTTTGGCTATCCAGACCATCTTCGAAGGCTATCTCAAGGTCGGTAGCGGAATATCTCTCGTCGATTCAGCTACTGAAAGCCCACAGTATGGCAAACGAGACCAAGCCTTCCTGGTTCCCAGCATCGACGGCGAGCCACACGTCGTTCTGCCGCAGCAGCAAGTTTCCTGGATGGCCAGACAGCCGAATGGCAGCCTCGATGCAAACCAGGCGTCGGAAGAGTTTCTTCAAATACGTCATCTCACTCGATACCAAAGCACAGTGGACAATCCGTTCCACCGAGATATTCTCCGGCGGCACTCGACGCAACAGCTCGGGAATCTCACTTCTGACATTGTCGAAGAGCTCACCCACAGCATCACCAAGCAATGGGGCGACGATTGTCAAAACTGGACAGATGTCTGCGCCTTCGAGACACTTCTTGTTGTCGTCCAGACACTATCAAGTAGGGCTCTTGTTGGGTTGCCGCTAACCCGCAACGAGAGATACACGAAATGCCAGCTTAGTTTCACCGTGTCGGCCGCTACGCAGGGATTCCTCATAAGGAAGATCCCCTTTGGATTCCTCCGTCCAGTTCTGGGTCCTTTGCTTGGATTGCCGACCAAGTACTGGGAATGGAGATGCGCTCGGTTCCTCGTACCTTTGATCTGGACACGACTCGAAATCAACCTTAGAGGAAAATCATCGAACGTTGGTTTGCCGAGTGACCTTGTTCAATGGGTCCTCAATGCAGTGATGACACGCCCGAGCCTGGCACCATTGGATATGCGACACATTGCGTCTAGGATCATGCATATCAATTTCGTACGTGGCAACCTGGAGTGCTATCGATAGTTCACTGTTGACATGCTCAAGGCCGCGGTCTTGACCTCCACCGAGACGATTACTCACGCACTCTTCAACCTACTGAGCTCACCGCACTATGAGCATTTCACTCATGGCATCCGCGAAGAAACCGCAGCAGTACTCGCCGCTCATGATGGCCAATGGACCAAAGACAGCGTGTCGAAGCTCTATCGCGCAGACAGCACCATCCGCGAGACTCTGCGGTACACGGGCCTGCAGGGCATGACTATGGTGCGGTATGTCGCGTCGGATGGCGGCATCACTCTGCCCGATGGCCTTCACCTTCCCGAAGGCACCAAAATCGGTGTCCCGGCTGCCGCCATCCATCGTGACGAGAGGTTCTACCCCAACCCCGACGAGTTTGACGCTTTTCGTTTCGTGGGTGCGCAGCACAGTCTACCAAATGCGAGCGGCAAGCAGCAAGGATCGAGTGCAGCCGGTGCAGAGCCTTACCGACAGGTCTCGGCGGCATCGACAAGTGAGACGTTTTTGCCCTTTTCGCACGGACGTTCTGCTTGGTCAGTCCTGCAAATAGCCCAATTCAGGGGTAAAATCTCAGCTGACGTTGAATGTAGCCCTGGTAGGTTCTTCGCTGCCCATCAGCTAAAGATCATGCTGGCATACATTATGCTCAACTATGACATTAAACCACTGGCTTCTCGTCCGCCAAACGAGTACTTTAGTGACAATATCACACCCTCCGCCACAGCCACCATCTCCGTGCGTAGACGGAGACCGGGTTCGTGATGGATTTGTCAGTTGTATCAGATGTACGTGTATCGCAAGAGCTTCTTTGTAGAGGATTTGCACATACACTCCACTCTCTTCGATTGAAGCTGCATAGTTGCTGGGGACCACTTACGTGTTGGATATTTTCTATGGTTACCCCGAGTTTAATTATCCTCAGCGACAAAGAAACCTCGAAGCCATTGCTGCTTTCCATGCCATAGGTACTGTCACTGCATCTGCAGTTTGTGCGGTCATAATTTTCTTCTGATTCGGTCGTTTTGGTACAATACAAAGCGCTCTCGTCGTTAGATCCAGCAAAGGGGATGAAACCCTCAGACCGCGCTCCCCGCTGTGATGAGATATGTTGACTACATCACCCTGAATCTCGATTCCTGCATCCATCCGACCACCATGTGCACCGTACAAGCGTGAAATCGTGGTTCACTCTAGCTTAGAGACTGTGATCTTGAGAATCTCTTCGATGCTCTTATCCGCATTTCGAGGATCTTTGGCGACCGTCTGCCAAATCTCGCCGTGCTTCGGTTCGCTCAGCGCAAGCTTCGACAAGACCTCTTCGCGCTTCTCCTCCGTGCCATGCTGCAACAGAAACTTGTAATACCAAGCCCAAGTATCACCAAGATCGCTGTCCAGCAAAATCGCCTTCTCGAACCAGCTCGCAGCCTTCTCCAGCCGGCGCTCACTCCAGAAGATGCGCGCCACGGTCACGAAGAGAATCGGGTCGTTGTCGACCTTCTTGATGGCCTCCAAGCTGCGCGGCTTGCGCTGTGTGCGGGCCTCCAGGTGCCAGATCTTCTCCGTCCAGAGCAGGCCGGAGTTGGGCACCTCCTGCAGCGCCTGGGCCATGAAGTTGTTCGCCGCCGTCAGGTTGCCCGCCCGACGCTCCAGCCGCACGCTTTCGGTCCAGAGCTGGGCGTTCTTGGGCACGGCGAGCCTCGCTCGGTCGAGCACTGAGCGCGCCTTGACGGTGACGCCGGCCTTCTCTTCGATTCGAGCGGCGAGCAGCCAGAGTGGGACCGAATGCGGGCAGGCGCGTGTGCCGGTCGTGTAAGCTTCGCGCGCCTGCGGAAGTTTGTTGATGCTCTCGTAGATCTGGCCCTTCATCATCCACAGCTTGTCGGCTTTGGGATACAGCTGCAGACCCTGGTTCACGAGATCCAGCGCGGCCTCTGTGTTGCCGAGCTGGCGCTCGAAAGCCACGCTCTTGATCCACACTCTGTCGGTACCGGCTTCTCGTCGTGCCGTCTGAAGCAACTCGCGAGCCTGATCCGTCTGCTTGGTGTCTGTCTCGAGCTTCACCGCAGCGAGCCAGATGTCTTCGTTGTTCGGATTCTGATTGAAAGCCTTGCCGAGCACGCGGCGAGCGTCGTCGATCTGCCCCGCTTGCCATTTCTCTTTGGCAAGCTGCAGCCATAACACTTCGCTCTGTGGACACGCTTCGACCGCCTTTTCGAGCAGCTGCCATAAGGCTTCTCTAGAACCGTGATTGCGCTCCAAGTCTGCGGCAGCCAACCAGATCGACTTTTTGTTGACAAAAACCCGTAGCGCGTATGCATAGATGGCTTTGGCAGTCTCAAACTTGCCTCTTCCAATGCTCGCCTTGGCATCGTCCATCCAAATCTCCTTTCTGTCGTCATCTTCGTCAAGAGTCCAACCAAGAGTTTCCCTGATGATTGCCCCACAGGTCAGGTAAGCGCCCTCATCCTCACACTTCTCGGCCTCCGTGATCCATTCTTCGCGTTTCAACATCGCCGACTCTTTTGCGAGAGACTTGATAGCTCGCGCCATCACCCGATTGACCAGGTCCGGTTTGCCCATCTGTTCCTGCAGTCGGGCTGCGGCAATCCAGATTTCATGACTGGCTGGCACCGCAGCTCTGGCTTTATTGAGGACTTTTTGTGCGTTGTCCGGAGTTTCCAGGCGCGCTAACGCCAGCCAAAGCTCAATTGATAACGGTATGATCTCTGTGGCCTTTGCGAGGAGCAAGCGTGCATCTGCAGGGTCTTCTTCGAGGTTGACCGCTTCCTTCCAGATCACCACGGATTGAGGCACCGCATCGAGCGCACGCCTCAGTACTCTTTTCTTTGATCTCTGGTCATTCTCAAGCTTCATAGCCTCGATCCAAAGGCGCACAGACCGATCATTGTTTTTGATGGCATTTGCTGCAATTATCTTGGCGTTATGGTTGTCATTTAGCCTGATACTCTCAAGCCACACGCCTTCACTCTTTGGACACATTTCGCATCCTCTTGCGATGACATTTCTTGCGGCGACAATCTTCCCCGCAAACTCTTCCAGCCGAGCAGCGGCGATCCAACCAGGTCCATGCTTGGGGTTGGTCTTGATGACAGACTCGAGAAGGACTCTGGCGCGTTTCACATCACCAACAGGGACTTCTCCGGCTTTTAGCTCGGATTTCGAGAGACTTGTGAGGTAGCCTTTGGGGTCGATCGTCGTCGACGTGCCGGCAACTGAGTCTGTCCCCGAGCCCTGCGCCGCCTGATCCAGTCTGACCTGCAGAACCTTGTCCCGCGCCGCACCAATGTCCGCAAAATTCGTCATCGTCCCATCCATGTTGTCTGCTCCATTGGTCTGGGCGCCGTCGGCGGAGATGCTGGTCTCAAACTGAGTCGAGTCTCTGGCTCCGGCGATGACACTGTCGGGCACCGCGTAGAATCTTTGTCTAAGATTCTGCTTCGCTCGCCGGTTCTTCCCGGTCAAGTCTCCCACCTCCGGTATGTTCGCCCAGTCTTCATCCGTGACGCTGCCCAGCGCTCTCTTGAGGTCCGCAAACTGTTGCTGAATTTTCGGGTTGTTTCGCTCGTACTCTTCGCGCTCTTTCTTCTCGCGAGCTTCCCTACACGGATCGAACGGTCTCAAGTCGGTAATCTGTTCAAAATACCACAGACGATCCAATAAACTCTGTGACTATGCAGAAAGGAAAGGGGCAAAGCGTGAGAGTGACTAACCTTCGTATCCTGCGCCGTTTGTCAAGCTTCTCGTCCACCTCCTGATATATCCTGTCCGCCTCGTCATCGTCCTTGTCGTAGCTGCCACTGGCGAAAAGGCCAACCTCGTTCTCAGGGTCTTTGAAGCGCTCGTCGTCATCGTCGTCGTTGTCATCGTCCTTCTTGCCTGGCGCGCCGTACGCTGTAGGAGGCGCTGCTCCTAGTTGGGCCGCACGCTTCGCGAGCGCTTCCTTGATCTGTTCCTCGCTGGGGCCTTCGCGAGCAGGTCCCAGATCCGATCTTGTCGTGAAACCTGTCGCACCTCTGCCCAAGCCAGCAACATAATTTTCAGGAGCGGGTTGATTCAGAAAATCCTTCCTCCCAGACATGGCGGTGGTGTTCTCCTAGCTATGCTTGAGAATTTCCAATTGCTCAGTTTCTGTGGCGCGAGGACGAAAGCGCTAGGGAATCGGAAAATCTTCGGTCCAGAGAAATGTTCCGTCCCTGCCAAGGCTAGAGCATCCGCCGCCTTTGATTGGCCGCATGTCGTTCAAAATTGAGGCTCGTCTCGTATCACGCTTCACTTCAAAGGACCTCATGTTAAGCTCCCTGCGCACTTATTTGTCGCCCAGATAACTGGCTGGCTTCAATGTATGTTTGTGGCGCGTGTAGAAACTCTGGTCCAGCAACTCTGCTTCCAACCGGGCCAGAACGCTTTCTTCAAAATTCACGAATCACGACAAGCATCAGTGTAATTGAAGACCTCGGGAGGGAATCTCCTCAGCTACTCAAGCTCATTATCATCGTGATCTTCAATGTATTCGGACTGTGGCTCCTCGTAAGACCTCTTTCATGTTTCTTTCTTACGCTGCTGCGGCATGTGGTTATCAATCTTGTTCCAGGGAATCGTTGATAGTGAAGCAAAGCAAAATACTCCTTCCTATCGTGTAGGAGATGAGCTATACCACAATACCTAGGCCTACCACCAAGTGGGAAGTTGCAGGGCATTTTGCAGAGTTCACAAAATGCATTCTGTCCTCGATGATTCTATACATTGAAGAGGCTGCTGCGAGACACGGGAAAGAGATTATGATGCCGGTTGAGACTTCGTCAGAAGTCATCAATCAATCATACCTAGGTATGGTCGAAAAAGGAAGGGATGCCTCTGGACTCTGCCCTCAGAGGAAGGCACGCCTGTAACTCCTGCCCCATACCACCACCTGCTCTCATCCCAAATCCTTTCCACGGTTTTACATCACCATTCACCAGCCTTATACCTTCGTTAGACCTTCCAACGCGAACACTTCCCTTCCTCGACCATCATATCTATAGATTTTCATCTCATCTCATCATTATCTGCCAAGATGCATCCAGCCGCAATCCTCTCCGCAGCATCTCTGCTTTCCCCTCGCACCTATGTGGATGGCGTAGCCAACTTCAAAAGCCTCCAGAACGTGACAGCTAGTGCCACGCTCCAAATATTATCGACCCTGAACTCGACTCAAGCTCTCAATGGGACCAGTATCGTCTTGACGGTGAGAAGGACTGTCCCTTTCGCGGGGATGAGGACTGCTAGTGCTGACAGGCACGATCAGGGCACTTCCGGGCTGCTGACGGATATAACCACCGCCATCATGGACTCGAAGACGACGCTTGAGAGCGATCCGGTGAGCCACTCGGTCAATTGGTGGAATGCGGGCCCTAACAGGTGCAGATGGCGTTCGTCAACTATGTCACATCGGACGTGCTTGACGTTGCATACCTGGAGGTTTGCCTGCCACCCATTCCCCGCTGTTGAGCAGCAACCCAAAACGTTGTGTGAACGACCTGCTAAACAACGCCATGTATCAGTACATCAACGAGATGCCAACATTCGCCTCAGTCGTCGCCGCTCAAGGCCGCACGTGGCAAAGCGCGACACAACCGGGCCAGCCCGTGGTAGCGGGCATCCAAGGCCTGGCCAATGCCATCCAGGTAAGTCTCGGAGATGCAGATCCCACCAGCCCGGCATTGACGTGGCTAACCGCGACTGCAGCTGTTCAGCAACGACCTCCGGATGCATGGTCTGATCTCGCAGACGGCGACTATTCGCACCATCAGGGCAGGAAGCTCGCTCGTGCAGGCGGAGCGTGCTTGGAGCCAGGGTCCGTGGCAGGCGGTGCGGAAGCGAGCTATTCGTACTTGATGTGGCGACGTCGGAAGTTCTGAGACATGAGAGAATCGTGTGCACGCTGCGGGTGTCAGTTGCAGATGTATTAGAATAGGACAAGAACATTGAATGTGGGCTGCGCCGGACACCATGCTCTCACAGAGCTTTGATCTTCTTCTGTGGCAGTGGTGAAGTCATCGGGCAATGACCGTGATGTACAAAGCTGGCTGTCATTTCTAAGACATTGATGGTACGACTCACGCTGCTTCGACGCATCTCTTGTCTGTCAGGGTGAGCTTCAAAACATGCAACGACGTAAAAGCGTTGATTGAGGAGTAGTCTCCCTATACTCAACACAATTCCACCTAGTCTCACAGTCTGCGATGATTTCTCAAGGGGCTTGACCTGCACTTACTTGAACGTACAACCCTGGCAAGCATTCTATTCCCGAGGTCCATTTTTGAACCCCATCAAACGATGCCATAAACCCTTTTCGCGATAAAATACGATGACAGCCCGAACACCAGCAGACCGGCCGTGATACCCCAGAACCACATGAGGGTACCCGACTCCTGCCCGGGAACCAGAACGTTCATACCCCACATGCCGGTGACAATGTTCATGGGCAGCACAATGGTGCCCAGTACCGTTAGCTTGCCAAGTACATCTGCAGTCTGTTCCTGTCGCTCGTTCATCCTGATATTGATCTGGGCGAGGTAGTTGGAATGCGCGCGGGACAACAGACTGTGGCGAGCTCAAGATCAGCAATCACCCAGTGAGAGATGGGAAGAGACCCCTCGGCGGGTTTATGGAAGCTAGCACTCACCTCTCGTAGTGACTGAGATTCGCAGTCATTGTAACAATGTGATCCTGTATGTCGCCAAGATAGAAGCCAATCTCGCTGCGTGGGGCGACCTCCCATTGAGTATTGCAGCGTTTCGCAAAGCCCTTGATCACATCCGCCTTGTTGCCAAGTAATCGGTAAAGGCTCATGACTTTCTTCCTGCATTCACCCACACGGCGCAGCATATCGCCTCCAGAGTCACCACTCGTGCCATCTCCTGCCTCGGATTGTTTGCTGTACTCGATGTTCTTAGCTTTGGGTTTCGATTTGCTGTCCACGTTTCCGTCGGTCGAGTGCATGTTGAGAATCTCATCATCAATGTCATCAACCTCTTCCTCTATTCGCTGGATCAGTGGCGCGTACGCATCGGTGATGTCGTCTATGATGCCGTAGGATATCCAGTCGGAATTAAGGACCAAGTAATCGCGCAACTGGCGCATCCGTCGGCGCACGTTTGCCGGGTGAGGAGTCATCGAATGATGGAACTGGCACAGGTCAGCGCTACACTCTGAGCATACTCGGATCGGCAATCCATACGCTGATGACGCCCTCTCGGAACACCACGACGTATATGTTGATCGGTTCCATATAGTTCTCACTATTCGTGTCTTGCTCGAACGAGCGATAGCTGACGAAATAGTAATTCCTGAAGAGCTCGACTTTCTCTCTATCCTCTTGCATCATAATGTCCTCCACAGTCAAGCCGTGAATGCCGAAAGCTCTCTGCATGACTCTCATCTCCGGCTCAGTGGGAGACAAAACGTCCAACCAGAACGTCGGACGTTCTCCGTAACGTTTGGCCTTGCCGTTTGGTGTCTGTGATCCTGAATGTGCTGGTGTACCAGGCCCGTTCTCTTGGGACAAAGTGGCTGTTCGCTCTGGTAACTTGGGAGATTGGTTCTTGGATCGATCTGACTGAGACTTTGAGGAAGATCTGTGGCGTCTATCCCCATTGTCGTCCGCGGTGGATTGAGTTTGTGTCATATCCTCCTCGTCATCTTCTGAACTGTCGGACGTGAGTTCAGTTGGTTCAGGGATGAAGAGGTCTTTGAAGGTCTGTCCCGGTTGCAGCAGTTCAGAGATTGTCTGACTGTGGATGGTGCTCTCAAATGTTTCGTTGAAATAGGTCCATCGGTAAGGTTCGTCCTCGGTCTGCCGATGCCACACGGTCTTCTGAGGCCGCAGACGGCCGCCCACCAGCACCGGCTCGCTGATAGTCTTGGCGCGGATGCCTTCCATAGTACGTTGCTCTTTTTCTTCAACGCTCCATGCCTCCAAGACGCGAAGGTCAGGCCAGCGCCTCGACCGTCGACGACGTGGCCTAAAGGACGCACCGTCCTCTTGTTGATTGAGAAAATCCTGATCGCCAAGCTCCGACAAGCCTTCAGCTGGAAAGCATACATCTGCTTCTGCCGGATGGATCGTGTTGCGCCGCCTGCCAGCCGCTGCCGATGCTGGAAGTGACCCAACAAGCCTCTCGCCTACGCCAGACTCGTCTATATCAATTATGGCATCTCTTCCATGGCCGTGAGTTGATGCGCATCGTCCATCAGAAGATCCCACCCGCGTCTCGTCACCCATAAGCATCACATCGTCAAAGCCGAGCGTCGCAGCAAGATGCGGGCTGGTGGGAACCGACGGAGGGTTGTTAACATCGTAGCCGGGGAGCGTCTGACTCAAACTTTCTTGACCCAATATACTTCTCCCCTTGCGACTGAATCTAGACGAACTGCTCGAACGCTGGCGAACACGGCCGTCTGTGGTATGCGCACCTCCGTAACCGTGGCTGTTTCGCAGATGCGGGGGCCGTTCCCGCCCTGAAGTCGAGATAAGAGGTGTCAGATCATCCGCGTCGTCGTCGCTGTCACCATTGGAAACAGCTCCTGCCAGGGACTGCTGAGCTCTGTCGTCGGCGATGGCGCGACCACTGTTCGAAGACTGATGTCGGAGACCGGACCCAAGCCCTAGACTCGAGCGCGAACCCTGAATTCCTTGCTGAACGCTCGGGCGTCGTGTGAAAATGGGCTCTTGATCGCTGCAGAAGCAATAAGAGTCAATAATCAGATGTAGCAGCGTAATTGCGCATTGAGCTCTCACCGATGGTCCAGCAGAGCTTCGCTCTCGATGCTCGTCATGCTCGCATTCCTGCGTCTAAAGGAAGATTGACGGGTTCCAGAGCTGCCGGGCACTTCCAAGCGATCCGCATCAGCTACCACATTGCCATCCTCTGGCTGCTCTGCAGTAGCAGCGAAGGATTGTCGTCGAGTCCGACGCTTCTTGCCACCCCGGTGCTTTCGCTTTTTGGGAGCCACAGTCGGCTCGCTCTGGACGCTCCAGGGTTCCGGTCGCACGCTCGACTCGGCCATTGATACCGAATTTTTTCGTATCGATGAGGACTCGCCCTTGCGCGTGGATCCGATTGAGTTGGATTGAAGACCGGACTGGTGCTCTAGAGCCGTCTCGACTACTAGATTTGCTTGAGACTGGCCATTGCCAATTTGTCGATGAATTGTGACTTTGAAATGTTCAGTAATGGGCTTTGAAAAGAGCTATGGTGGGGAACGAAGGATGTGACGCAGTGGAGAGCGGGATAAGGGCAAAGGCAGGATATGGATCCGGCCCTATGAGGGTTAGCGTGCGAGATGCCCAGCTCCCATCAGAAGCTACATGTTTTGACCAATCATCCGCGCGCCTGCTCGCAAAGCCTTCGGTGCGCCTTGGTACGAGATCAGAAAGTCTTCAATTTCAGCATCATTACGTGACATTCCTGGGTGGCCAGAAAATACAGCCGACGTGTACCATTGAGTTTTACTTGCGCGACGAGCTCTATCGCGTGCCTCATTTCCCGTCAGCGACTAGCACCAGTTGGCCTGCTCCACCTGGTCATGCAACCTTGGAACCCTTGGAAGTCCCGTACCCAAAGGCGTCTGCGGCTCTGCCAGTGCTTGATCGAATTTGAGACTGGCCGTGCGTGAATACAGTATCTAAGCAGCAATTACTAGTAGTTGCCAAAAGGGATGTTTAGATGCAATCGCCAAGCAACTCGTGCGATCACTCTTGGATTAATACCGTCGCCCAATGCCTTCGGTCGAAGAGTGAAGATATTCGCCATACGGGAGTAGCGGCTTGCGATCCTTTGCCCAGAAGGATTCAGTATCATACATACATAGTACATACTTGCACCCTCTGGTATGCCGAAGCGCCAACCGCACGAACACATGCATGGAGATGCAACCATCACTTAGCGTGCAGGAACCAATGGCATGCATGTGACTATCATCCTTTCGCTCCGGATATCCGCATGAGAAGAAAGTGATATATGGTCGAGCACGGAATGCGCCTTGCAAGTTGTGACCGGATCCCGTCAGGTAGATGGCGAGACTTTTGTCGTTGTGTCGTACCAAGTTGAACATGATGGCGGCGTTCGCGTGCTATGGGGCCTGATGCAATTGACTGGTCTCATAGTTGGTTCAACTGCAGTTCCTTCATCCAAGAAACTGGTCTGTGATTGATGCATCTCGGACCAAGCACTCGCTTATAACCGTTAATGATGCTTCATGCAGCTCCTTGGAGTAGTAGAGATATGGAGTGGCGACACAGTAATTGTAAATCTCGATTCACTTCTTCTTCGCTGCTTCTTCCCGCGCGCGCATCGCTGCTCGGGCACTTCTGCTGCCTCCTAGCTTTGGTCCCTTGGGCTTTTCCTCGCCTTTGCCCGCCTTGCCTCCACTCGGCGGCGCCGGATTTGATCGTTTCAGATTGCGTGAGGCGATGGCTTCCATAAAGTCCCGGCAGAACTCTTCCGCAATGCGGTCATCCGCGGCTTGGTCTGGCTCGTCATTGACATCTTGGCCTTCCTCAGGCCCCTCGTACATGTCCACTACCGATAACACTACTGTTAGCTCCTATAATATCAATAAAAGATGAAGCGACTACTCACGTCTACTTTCCTTGAGGACCTCTTCTACCAGCCGATCTCGTTTGACGTCGTCACTGTTTCTCCTGTTCCGGCGCCTCATAGGCTTTCCGTCTCTCCCCAAACGGACCTTCTGAGGCGCGTTCGCACCATCGGACTCCACAACTTGACCATCCTTGAGCCTTCGCGTTGCCGCCTCGGTTCGCGCAATATTTTGCAACATCGCGTCAGGACCCAAATCTATCTCCTGTAGTTTGCCCAAGCCGGCTGGCTGCCGATTGAGCGGCGCGGTACCCGGTGCCGCTTCGAGACTCGATTGTGTCTTGTTTCTAAGAGCATCAGACTGCTCAGCAGCCAGAGCTCCTTCACGAAGTCGAGCGATTTTGGAGTCTACGTATGCGATCCTTGAACATTTAGTCTTTGCTCCTTCAACAAAACCTGATGAAAGCCTTTGGATGTGACTCACATGTGTTTCTCGAGTTCGTCCTTGACCTGACCGGTTTGAGGCGCGAAGCGATTGACGACCAGATCCTTCACTGGCTCTTTGCCCTCTGCAGAGGCGACATCGTTGAGCAGCCCAGCCCGCTCAACGCTGCCAGAATGCGATGCGCCGTTTGTATTGGAGAACTCGATTCCTATCCGCCGGAAACGCGAGAGTTTGCGTCGCCGCAGTATGTCTGCCACGGACGACTCTTCATCCTGAGATGCTACCGGCTCTGGGTCTTCGGGCCTGACTTCGCTGTCGCCACGGAGGTTCGGCGCAGAGTGTTCTCTGGCAGGAGCAGATTCATCGTCTTCACTGTCATGTTTCCTGCGAAATATCTTCCTTCGCTTTGCGCTCCGGAATGTGACCTCGACAGATTCGCCCGGAGCTTCTGCCATGCCTGATGCGCCTAGATCTTGTTGATAAGTTGTAGTTGCTATTCCCCGGGCCGTTGCTCTGATGCCGAATCCCGAGGCCTTGTCGTCACTATCGATAGGGATAAATTAGCGAGCCCGACCTCGGGCGAATAATCACTCCGGGAGGCGCGACCAATACCTTTTTAAAACAGCCATTCAATGTTCACTGGGCTTCGCTTTACTCTTGTGCAAGAATAGACTAAAGCAAATCGAACTTATGGAAATGCATCTAAAATGGGCTTATGCATTCAGCCTCAATATGATGCTGTTCAGCCATGCCTCGAAGATCCCAATTGGCCTTTGCAGCATGACCACAGTGGACATGGTCAGATGATAATACACGTCTTGATGCTCGATTTCATGAGAGTCTTCCTTCAGGATTCCCTAGAAAAGCCCTAGTTGTATCTTTGCAACCGATGTTTTTTCTCGATCTCTGTTGCACTTGATCGAGGTTGCTGTGCCGGGATATTGATGAACAAGCATCTTAGTGGCATCTTGAAACCGCGCAAAGACCCCGTGGAATTTTTTTTGGAAGATTCGATTGGTAATCAACTACTATATCATGAGCTCATTCAACCCGTTGGACCCTTTGCACGGCCAATTCACCATTCTATCCGAGCATCTTGATACAATCACTGAAAACCATTCTGGCGTTCAAAGGGACATTACGAGCCATGACCAAGTTCGATATTCAGATAGTCTCCGACACAGTGTGCCCATGGGTACGGATATTCAACAATTCAAAGCGCAATATCAAGAATATTAGGAAGACGCGCTAACAATAACAGTGCTATGTGGGCAAAAATCGCCTCGATAAGGCTATCGCGCTATATAATGAGGCCCATCCCGGCAACAAAGACACCTTCCAGACGACATGGCTCCCGTTCTACCTAGACCGCGAGGCACCAAAGCAGGGCGTGGACAAGATGCAGTTCCATGCCAAAAAGTTCGGGGAGCAGCGGTCAAAGATGATGATGCAACGACTCAGCATGATCGGGGAAGAGGCAGGCATCAAGTTCAGCTTCGGCGGCAAGACAGGAAATACGCGCGAGTCGCACCGACTGATTCAGCTGGGCAGGGAGAAAGGCCCCGAGGTCCAAACTCGTGTCGTGGAAGAGCTGTTCAAGGCCTACTTCGAGAACGAGCAGGACATTACGTCACACGAAGTACTGCAAGCTGTCGGAGTTAAAGTCGGTCTTGACGAGACGGAAGTGAAGAATTATCTGGCCAGCGATAAGGGTGGAAGCCAGGTGGATAAGGAGGTCATGCAGGCACAGTCGAGTTTCATTGGCGGCGTCCCATACTTCACCATCCAAGGAAAGTACCATTTGGAAGGTGCTCAGGATCCTGAGGATTTCTTGGAGATTTTCCGCAAAGTCAAGTCTACTGGTGCGTGAAGGGCTGTGGGGATGTCTGGAAGTGCTTGCGCTTTGTTGATGGAACTGCGCCGAAGCCGAGTTTTTCCGCAAGCATATGGATAAGATACAATGTACATGGAGACTGATATAGCCAAATTGGCTGCACATGTGAAATTTATACAGCCGGTGACGGACATGCACGTATCCCGGAGAAAGTCTACTATTTGCAAACACTTCACAGCAAGTTCTTCAATGTGCCCACTTCAGGACTCACCGCGTCTCCGCTCTTCAGGGTCATTATCGCAGCGCGCTGGGCAAACTGTACCAGCTCTTCGATGCCTTTCCCCGTTCGCGCGAGGCCGCTGACCAAAGCACCGACGAATGTGTCTCCGGCTCCATTGACGCTGAAAAAATCTCCAGGACCAAGCACCTCCGGCGGTGGCAACAGCCGCATATACACCCCTCCGACCTGGGACTCGCTGTCAGCGTTGGCAGCCCGAGCAAGAATCCATGGAGCAGCCTCGTGACTTCCTGCTAGTCGGGGATCGCCGGTTCGCAGTAGCATGGTCAACAAAACACCTCGCTCGCCCAGCTTTGCCGTAACCGCAGGCACAAAAGGCAACAGCTGGATGCTCTGCTGCGGAATACCAGCGTCGACGAGTTCGGCAGATGTGAGCGCCGTCAGCGCTGCCCGGGATCCTGTTGCTGGGAGACCCAGTTCGTTGATGACGCCCCACCAGTCTTCGCGATCAAAAATACCCGCTGAGCGTCCAGCACTGTGAAGCGCAGCAAGTTCGAACGGATTGGGGGTTATCAGGTCGATTTGATGATCTGGAAAGACTTTTGAACCAGGTTCAAAAGGATTTCCCTTTAAGTGAGTTATCAAGCGCGTTGCCTTGGGAGCCGACACTGGCTCGAAGACGATGCTCGCATTTGCCTCCTTGCCTGCACGGATCCAGCCGTGTATTGCATTCGTATCCCAGTTGGCATCCACGACCAGCCATTTCGGCCTCTTGGAAGAGACGTGGCTTGTCCACCACGAGCTTGTGTCGCTGTCACAGCCTTCCAGGATGCTCATGTCAGCCATTGCCAATACCAAGCTCTTCTCCGCATCATTAACAGCGACATACTGCGCCGTTCGCTTTCCCGAAGTTTTTCGTCGCACTCTGATGCCGCTGGTTGGCATGTCTTGGGACGCGAGTTCGTTCAAGCAAATTTGCCCGCTCAGGTCTTCTCCAACCATACTGCATAGTTGAACCGAGCTTCCTGTCAACTGGACTGCTCTGCTGACGTTATAGCCAACACCTCCCAGCGATTGAGAAATCACAGAAGGGTTTGAGACGTGCATCTGAGGGGATGAAGATGTATGACCCGGCAACGACACATAGTCACAGGCAGAGTCAATTGCCAGAGCGCCTGCTACAAGAACATCGCATTGGGTACTTTCATCTGTCTTTGGAATTGGATCAACACCAGCTGTCTGTCTCGCTACAGCGGCTGGTCTGACGGAAAGGGTAAAACCAGTTACCTTGGCCTTCCTTATCTCACACCATAATCAGCAACGCCCGCCTCGTGCAAGTGCAGCCCGCTTACTCTCTCATAGGTTCCACAGCTTCCGCTTCGAACCTGGCTAGCTCTCTTGCCACTATCGTACCTCGTCTGACATTCGACTCTATCAAAGCCCGGTTCGCCTTGACGCTCTTTGAGCCACTGAGCTCTTTGATCCGTGCTAGGACATAGGGCGTATTGTCTTTGCCTATCACTCCCGCGTTGTGTGCCGCCTTCAGAGCTTCCTCGATAATGGTATCCATCTCAGATTTCGGTATAGATGCTGCTTCAGGGATAGGGTTTGCGAAATGCAATCCGCTCGAAAGTGATAGAGTCGATTGGGCATCTGGTCATTCACATTGTGATTAGCCACATAGACTAGCGGAACTTGCCGCCAGGAACAGAGGGAATTGGCTAGCGATGCAAGACTCACGGATTATAGCCGCGGCCTCTGCCTCGGTTTGGATAGTCATAGGGCTCTTCACGCCGCTTTCCCTAGACCAAAATGCAGGGTAGTCCACATCGCCTGCTCTTCCATCTGCAAAGGTTGCCACGCCAACTCCTTGCGTCTCCAGATATTCAAGCGTCCGCGGGATGTCAAGAAAGCTCTTGCAACCGCTACTGATAACCGCAACCGGTGTTCGTCCTAGCTCCGTCAGGTCGGCGGAGATGTCCATGCTCGTTTCGGCGCCGCGATGAACGCCTCCGAGACCGCCGGTTGCGAACACCTTGATACCTGCCAATTGGCAAAGCAGCATGGTCGCGGCAACCGTTGTTCCGCCGTTGAGGGTACGCCCCTCTAGGCTCTGTATCTCCTGTTAAATGCCGATTGAAATAGGCGCGAGAAAGCGCGAACGTTGATGGTTGCAGTACCAACCCACAGACAAAGGGAAGATCTCTTCTTGAGACTTTCAGTGTGTTTTTGTCATTCGCGGATGCCGTAAGCCTGATCAACTCCTCCGTGTCGAGTCCAACGATGGCATGGCCGTCGAGTATGCCGATCGTTGCTGGGACTCCACCATTGACTCGTACGACAGATTCTAAGTAGGATGCCAATGCGACGTTTTCAGGGTAAGGAAAGCCTGTGTATACAATGAGCTATGTGACTGAGTAGATAGTAAGGATTTGCTTGCACCATGTGTGTAGATGGTAGTTTCCAATCCGACCACCGGCCTTCCTTCGTGAAGAGCATTGCGCACCTCTTCCGAAACTCTCAGGAATCGATTATCTGGATTAGTATGTCGGTCGCGTCCCAGAGAGAATCTTCCATTAGTTCGGTGTAGCAGTGCTCGTCTGTGTCTGCAAAATGGTCGAAGAATCATGCCTGTAGAGATTTATTCAAGAAGATGCGGAATGTGGTACCTAGCGCAACAGGACGATCGTCCTCCGAAGTGCCACGCAGCTCGAAGCTTGCGGTAGGTGCATGGACACCACGACAATTTGACCATACGACACCGTGGACCCCAATTGCTCCCAGCATGTCCTAATCTGGTCGCCTTCTCGTTGAATACCGCAATTTCATCTTCATCAGGATGCGGTCCGTTCTATGGGCCAGCGCTTGTCTGGCCACGTTCATCTCGAGTTGTACTGCCGCGTTGAATCTCACAGAACCTCTATCCTCAAAGCGCATACTGCCGGGCAATTTCATCCCGCCACAGGACTTCCGGAACCTGAACCTCGTCCGGAACGTCAATCTGGAGAAGGGGTATGCGCGGGAAACCATCAATGTCGTGATTGAGAACGTCGGGTCAAAACCGCAGGATGAATACTATATACCGTTCGAGTCGGAGATCCTATCGAGAATCGGAGGGTTCGAGGCAAGAGACAAGAAAGATGCGGAGAAGCCACCATTTCCTACCGAAGTGCTCGCATTCGATACACAAAGGTGCGCTGGCCTTAAACACCTCGTTGAGCAACCTCTTGTCGGGCTGGGCTGACACTCTCGTCCGTAGTCCGACTGAATACTACCGCATCATGCTCCCAGAGCCACTGAAACCGTCCGGCCAGCAGACTTTGAGCATATCTTATCACGTCGTATCGACACTCAAGCCCGTTCCCGCCACAATTGACCAAGCCGACAAGCAATACGTTCAGTATACTTTCAGCGCGTTCGCACCCTCCTCGTACACCACCCTCAAGCAGAAGACGAAGCTCAAGCTGCCCACCAGCGACATACCGGACTTGACTGTCCTTCCCTCTCCGAACTCCGACAAGCAGGCAGACCCTCAAAGACAAGGAAGCAGCATTACCTACGGACCGTATGAGTCTGTTCCCGCCGGGTCAGTTCAGCCCGTCAGCGTTCGATATGAGTTCACACAGCCACTTCTTCATGCTACCGTTCTGGAGCGCGATCTTGAGGTCAGTCACTGGGGTGGCAACCTTGCAACCGAAGAGCGATACTGGTTGGAGAATCAAGGGGCAACACTTAAAGGACAGTTCTCGCGCGTGGAGTGGGTCAAGATGCAATACTTTAACCCGCCGACCTCGGCACTGAAGGAGCTGAAGCTGCCGCTGAGTGGAGGAGCCATGAATCCTTACTTCACCGATGATATCGGGAATGTCTCAACGAGCCGGTTCCGGAGCGACTCTCGGGAGGCGCAACTGGACCTGAAGCCGAGGTATCCGGTGTTTGGAGGTTGGAAGTACTCGTTCCGTGTCGGATGGGACGCGGATCTAAAGAACTACCTGAGGAAACTTCTCAAGGGCGAGGGCTATGTGCTGAGGGTTCCTTTTCTGGAGGGTCCAAAACAACCAGAAGGAATCTCGTATGGTCGTGTTGAACTGCGAGTTATACTGCCAGAGGGTGCCAAGTACGAGTTTTGCTCCGCACTCTTTAATTTACCGAATGCTGATGGAAACCAGGAATGTCCACTTCGAGACTACTGTCCCCATTGTTGGCTCTTCGATGTCTTTGCACCGTACTTTCATGGACACTATCGGCCGAACAACGTTGAAATTAACAGCTCTAAACGTAATTGACGACTTGCGGGATCGGGACCTCATTGTAAGCTCGGCCTCACTCCATATTGAATGATGCAGCTTGCTGACCTGCACAAACCTAGGTCACATACGAATATCCTTGGACAGCGGGCTTCCGCAAACCGCTGACCATCTTTGCAGGCGTTTTCACCGTTTTCGTGACTGCATGGGTCCTCGGGAATATCGATATCAGCATAGGGAAGAAAAAGCAATGATGATTGATTCAGGCGTTAGGGAGATGGCAAGAATCAGGACGACTATGTACATTATAAGCTTTATCTGCGCTCCAAGGAGCTGTGCTGCCTAGTGTATGTACAATACAATGTAGCGCTCAATTCTGTGACTTTCGGCGGCGCCGGTCAATCTAGCAGGGACGACAACAGGAATAGTAGTGTCTGTCCACAATGTGATGATCATTTCAACCCACCATCTCCACCATACTTCAGCCTGAACCCAAAGCTCACGGCCACTGCGGTGAACAACCCTACACAGAGGACACTCGGTCCCCAATGATCATGGTAAGTTACCGCTCTCCGCCTGCGGATCTTGTCCAGTCGCCAGACATACAGAGCCATACTGTAGAACAGCGCGAGACAAGCCACGATCGTAAAAGCCCAGGCTGATGCTAGTGCGGCCGAGTCACCAAAGTTGAGCAGGGTGGCGGCGATTGATCCGAGGATAATGGCAAACTCCAGCCAGGACAAGAATGTTCGTTCGGCAGCAAAGTAGACTTTGGGCTCCACTCGCACAGGCACATGGATCCCTATCAGAGTTAGCCTTCATCACTGTGTCTTGGTGATGTTGTAAGACCTACGTTTCCCTTTGGGTGCGTGGAACCGCTGGACTTGGCCTGTACCGCGAGGGACGCCCATGCTTGCGCCCGGCTCTTGCACCATCGAGCTTCGAGGCCTCGGTACGAGATAAGACAAAGCTGCGCCGATGCGCTTCGCGCTGTATTTCGCTTGCCTTCTTGCAATACGTGCCCACCGGCTCAGCCAGCTTATGGCTCCTTCGTCATCATCTGCGTCTTCGTCGTCGGAGAAGAAGTAGGTTTGTTCACCGTCCAGAGGTGGCTCCGCAATGCGTTCCTCCGCGTCAAGCGCATTGGGTTCGTCAGAGAGGTTCTGGCGTTGCTCCATGTCGTGCTGCTCCATGATATCTCGCGCGGTGCGGAGACGACGGACGTTTTCGTCGTCTTCGTGTTCGGAGCCATGCAGAGTGCGGCTGTTGTCGATCGCGTCGTCTGCATATACGTTATCTTCGTCATCGGTATCGTCTTCCAGACTGCTAGACATTTTCTGCGACTGCCCTGGTCTTTCGATGCCGAATCGATGGCTGATTGGCTTGCGAATGTCAACATCCATTTGGGGCATCCAGTAGGGTAGAAGTTTAATCCTTTCCGGCTGCAGAGTTGCTGTACCGTGTATGAATTTGCTGAATTTCGGGACGGCTTCGACGAGATGGCTTGCTGTAAGTTCACGGATCCATTCCGGTGGCTCCTGGCCGGCTTGCGTCTGCAACTTCACTTCCAAGATTGCGTACGGAAATCGTTCAATATCCTCTGGTGGAAGCTGCTTGAAGGGATGGTCGATACCGATGTCTTTCCTCCGCCAATTCTGACCCGCACGTTGTCGGCCGTTAAGATTGTCTTCACGAACCATGGCTAGTTCGGTATCGAGTGATATACGCACTCGCGCATCGCCCGGCAGCTGGAAAGCAGTCCGATGGTAAAAGGAACGAGTTACCGGGACGAGTTCTCGAGTAATCACGCGGTACTGAATTTCTTCCGCGAGTTGCTGCAGATCCGCGATTTCCTTCTCGCTCTTCTTTCCCTCTTTCCGCATCTTGTCAAACACTGTCGCCGCCGTCATTCTGCCGGACAGGAATGCGTTGACGTTCTTCTCTTTGATCGCGAAACGTGCCTTCACAGACTTCTCCCCCGTCCAGTCTTCTCGATGAGTTTTTCGCTCGACGAAGATGGTGTCGGTCTCCATTCCACCGTACCAGCGAAGTCGTATGGCCTCGGCGCCCTCGGTCTTCTTCAGCC
>QQTW01000451.1_pt1 | contig 25588 bp, 26 predicted proteins | sample 1904831 | NCBI WGS metagenome assembly QQTW01 (sample SAMN09435610, study PRJNA476489) | Subsurface metagenome, whole genome shotgun sequencing project. | reverse complement strand
CTCTTTTCTCTTCACGCAATCTAGCTAGCAAATTGACGTCTATTTATTGCGCTCTTCCAGCTCGCATTTTTGGTAGTAACTGCATCTTGGCATTATATACATCTTGAGATGTGATGCCTTGTCTTGCTGGCAGTTCTTCTCGCACTGCTGCTAGGATAGTGCAAGGGGGAGCACCTACATGGGATAACATTTCTATCTGATGTCTTTGCTTTTGATCCAGTTGTCAAAAGCTAGGATGTTGAATAGTGCTGCTGGATGGGTCATGATGATGTTCTGGCACGCAAACACTGAACTACCATTAGCCGTGACTTTCAGATCCGCTAGCCATAAAAGGACATCCAATAAGCCGGGATCCAGTGGCAAGCTGCCAGACATCCTCAGTCAGACCACGTTTATCTTGGTAAGCTCCTCCCCTGTTACATTTCAGATTCAGCCGATGCTGATCTGAACGTGCAATGACAAGGACATATCCATGAGAGCTGACCCACAATCTGACAGCGGTTAAAGATCGTGTCCTGATGCGTACATTTCATCAGGGGGTGGTAATGAAGTCATGACGCTTAATGTGTTGATGATCTACGTCTTGATGTCTTTGATGAAAATTGGATGAGGAGAGAAATTTTCACCGCAAGAGGCTCAGTGATTTACCCCGCTGGGTTTAACAATTCAGTGGGTGGGCGCAGTAAGTTAGTGGGTGGGCGCAACATATCGGTGGGTGGGCATATCAAGTGCCATTAAATATTAAGTCTCACCTACCGGCTGACTTACCTATGCATCTCCTCTTTATCGTAGCCTATCTTCCCTGACCCGAGTTCCCGTTCCCGTTCCCATTTCCATTCCCATTCCAATTCCAATATCCACTGACGTTTCCATTCCCATTGCCATTCCCGTTGCCGTTGCCATTGTTGAATTCATTACCGTTATTCCTCCCATTCGCGTTCCATTCCCGCATCGTCTGCGGCGTCGGTGGAAGATTCCCCTGGATGTTGATCTCTCGAATCTGCTGCGGCGAGGTGGGCGGCAGCCAGATGGAAGTCGGCGATGTCGGCTGCAGCCAGAAGGGACTGGGTGGTGGTGTCCCGGGGGCTGTGTCGGCGCCGAGTGCCGGCAATGGAGAGGGAATGATTCCTCGAGGGAAACTTGGCGAAGTCTGCTGAGGCGGAAGCGGAGGCGGAGCCAGTTGTGTCCCTGGTGTCTGGATGGTGTCATTGGGACGTTCGGTGCGTTGCGAATCGGAGGAACGGACGCTGCTCTCGCTGGCGACGGATGATCGCCGGGATGCTTCTTGGCCCTGTTGCTGTTCGTCGATGCTGCTGGCGACGGAGGATTGACGTGATCGTGGATCGACCTGGTCGTTGCCATTGGCGATGGACGGTCGACGTGAACTCGAATCCCGCGTGGCGGCCGCCGTGGACGAGTCGTCAATGGCGTACGGATTGGGTGTCGAGTTGGCGGTGGATGGTTCGGACGACACGTTCCACGTTGTGGACGACGACGTCGGCCACCAATCGGGCACCGGTGCCGGCGGGGTGAAGGTGGCCCAGAATCGGAGGATCAGCGCGGCGGCCGCTTCCGGACGGAAGGCGAACCGCGAGTACCACTCCGGTCTGAGATCTTCTTCGCGTTGCCCCAGTCGCATCAACGGTGGGATGCTCTCGTGGATGACGGGGAAGTACTCGACGAGGTCGCCCATGCCTAGGGCGACCATCACCGTATGCACGCTGTTGGCCGGGTGCCGGTGGAACTGCCGGATGACCCAGTTCATCTGGTCGATGTTGACGCGGTGCGCGTAGGTGACGAGACTCACGACGAACTTGATCCAGCCTTCCACCCGACGCGGATGGAGCGTGCCCTCGTGCTGTCGAAACTCGATCGTTGGGGGGACGTTGAGGATCTCCGCCATGCCCGGGTGCAGATTCTGGAGATTGACGGCGTAATACTTACTCTGGTCTTGTAACACGGTGATGAGATCGCGGAGATTGCTGCACGTGCGTAGCCTCGCGAGTCGCTCTTCCATCGTCAGGTCTCGGAGCTCCGGCCCCCAGGACAGCGGATCGCAGAAGCGATGCGCTTGTCGGTGCAGCGGATGGAGGCTGTTGAATTGCCGCTCAAAGCCCAGACACAGCGAGGCCAGGGCGAAGACGGTGCTGGGCAGGAAGCCAGTGACGCCGTTGCCGACGTGCACATGCAGTCCGCAGCTGCGGTTGATGATGATGTCGAAGTGGGCGCTCAGGGCGCTGACCGCCAGCCGAACCTGCTCGAGTCCGCTTTGGTTGGCCGGCAAGACGGGTGACTTGACCTCGACGGGCACGGCGCACAACGTCTCATCGACGTCGTCGGTCACGCGCGGCTCGATACTGCCATCGCTTTCAATCAGCCACACGTCGAACTCGCGCTCGGGGCTGGGCCGGTTCCTTACTAGGTCCGCTTGTAGGCCGGCGGTCCCGAGGACGTCCCGCACCCTGCCGAAGACGACCTCTTGCCAGTTCGTCGATTTGACCATTCCGATGTAGTCCGAGACCTGATCGCCGGGCGTCCTTCGGCGGAACATGTTCCGCCTCGGCTCGTCGAGCATGGAGATGTCGTACCGCAACATGAACTCGAACTCGACCCCGAAGGTCAGGTTCAACTGGGAACGTTCGCTGTTTGCCATGTTGATGATAGTGTTGATGTGCTGATTGTAATGTTGGTGTGCTGATTGTAGTATCGATGTTAATTTTGCTGTTTTTTTTTTGGGTTTCTTTCCAGAGCGATCGCGGTTGTATTTATGCACGCTGGGCCTCTTAATGACCTTGTCGGATCATGGTGGATGACCTTGTCCGAGGACACAAAGGAGACAATGCAGGCATTGTTGGGCTTGAAAGGATCGTAACATTGACATTGTCTGTTCGCAGAAAGATTGAATTCGGAATGAACTATGTGGCAAGTTGCTTGTCTGGTTGATAAAGGAATATGAGAAAGGAAGAAAGATAATGAACACGGTGATTGTTCATTCAATGATGTTCTCGGAATAGGGCAAGAGGTAGGATAGTTGTCCAAGTCGGGTGTCCGTAGGTGCACGGATCCCGAGGATGCTGCATGAGATATTCATGGACTCGAAGGAGAACCTTGTTGTCGTGGTGAACCAATCACAAAACCGGAAGATTGATTCGCAGCTCGGCTCGATATGGGAAACTCATCAGAGTGGAGAGGGGTAGGATAATTCACCCATTCTCGTAAAAAGACTGGGAAGATCATGTCAGGTTAGATCTCCGCAATAGACCATAGAAGCTTTCAACCCCTACCTAGCATCTGACGGCTCGAGCTGCTCATCATCAGGCGTGCGAATAGTCTTTCGTCGCCGTCATCCTTCCACGGTTGCCGCGGTGCGTATGTCTGCGGCCATTGTGAATCCTCAAGACTGCCCATCTGCAGATGCTTCGATGCCATTGCTCTGCCGGTCGTTTTTCGAGCCCGGCTCGTCCACCTGGTCGGTCCCAAGGACATTCACGAGAAGCTGCATGATCTCAGCCTGCTGCTCTTCACTGAAGCGAGCATCCAGCTCCTCGATGATCACATCCAACAAGGCCACGGTGTTGGGCCGCAAGTTCAACAACATGATCATCTCGGCCTTGGTCAGGTCATAAGGTCGTAACGCGGCGAACAGATTTCGAATGGTCATTGGCGTATATTTCGTCGGATACGCCAACGGCGACGGTGACGCCCGGAAGTAGTCCATGAGCTTCAGTTGTCGTTCAGCTGCTACATCCGCGGTAGTTTGACGATGGCCATGCATACCTCTTTCATCACGGTCTCCAAGTTGCCGCTCTTGACGCGAGACGTCGCCTGCCCGTGATAACGTGCCCGCATCGACTCGAGGTGCGCGAAAACTTCATAGTTGGTCAAATGGGCCGATTGCGTCTCAACGACCTGGATCGAGTCAAATTGGATATCGTGAACTCTCAGATGGATTCAAATACCTTCATTGTTGTGACGGTCGAACTACAATATCAAACTTCGACCGCTTTGTCTTTGACACATTCAACCTTCACGGTTCATGCTCTTTTTTATCAGTTGATCTTTACCAAACAATGAGATCGTCTCTCGAACCAGAACTCCAGCTCGAGGACCTAGTCGCTGAGACTAATAAGTGTTCACGACAACCGCTGTTAATCCCATCAGCTTCTGGTCGTCATCAATAGCATTGTCAGGAGATACGAAATCGGTCCGACGACGTTTGAAGCAACCTCTCGCACGACTTCTGCAGCTCCAGCGGTGTTGGGCACGCCATATCAGAAGTTGCTGTACTCCATCGCAGGCGGATATAATGTTAGCGTAATACCTAGTCGCCCGCTGTGTTACTCAGCAATCTCGAAGTATCGCGCTAACGTTATATCCGCCTGCGATGGAGTAAAGCATGTGGCTAAACGCACGACACGTGATCGAGCCGCCAGATCACGTGCGTGACCCCCTCGCCTTATTTTGACTTTGATGACTCGGGTCCATCGCAGCTGAGCCGCGGGATGCGCTGCTGTACTCTTGACCATCTCCCGTCCAATCCCGCGTCTCATGGCGGTGGCCGATGACGCCAGGAACAGCCTCCAGCTCCGCCTTCACCTCCAGCCCCGAGCCGTTGCAGACGGGATGAAGTTGTTCGAAGTTCAAGGGCCCTTCAGCACCATGTGGTCTGTACTGCGTACCTGGATCGACGATCGACCTCGTCCCGTTGCTGCCTGTTCCCGTCTTGGCCCTGACCCCGCAGGGAACGGCGATTAACCGTGGGACCAATCCGGAGGCGTAACGTCGCTTGTGCTCGCGTACCTGGCGATCTCAAAGCTGAAGATCAACATGATTGCTACTAGACGAGTGCTAGGAGTAGGTTGATCGATATCGACAAAGAATATGGATGGCTCACCAGGCCTTCGACCGCTAAGCTTATTTCCCCGGACGCAAGCGTTTTACTTTCGGCCTTTGTCTGGTGGTCCGTCTCAGCTTCAGTCACGGTGGCACAGCGTCCGCGTGGCGGTTCGTCCAGGCTATGGGATCCAGGGCATCCTCCTGAAAGGCTCCGGTACCTTGCATGCAAACGAGGCGACAGGGCTGGAGGCGCCGATGCTGTCGGGAGTTGAGATCGAGACAATCCCTGACATCAGCGGCACGGTAAGCAGTCTGAAAAGGCAAGGCTGTCCGTTGACGTCAGAATCAATGTTTTGGAGCTACCCGTGCAGCTGAGGGTGCCCGCACAAATTTCGAACTGTGGAGATGTTGTTGCTTGCAACAACATCATTGCCTGAGGCCCTTTGCACTCTTGGACGGCTGAGAATGACGATAACTAAACCTCCATGGAGCTGGACTTGACCATACTGGAGGTTATTAGCGTGACAAGAAGGCGGCTGACCGAAACCCTTTACGGCCCGCTCTTAACGGCTGAGTAGGACGATCAAACAACCGTGATGAGGCTAAACCTGGTCAGACTGGAGATGTCGTTGCCTGCCAGATTGTGTTGTCCTGAAACATCTCGGCCCAGGACGGCTGGGTACGGGAGTGGGACCTCCTCCTTTGGGCTGAATTGGGCCTTTGCACAAGACATGATCCCTTGCGAGGCTATGTTTGAATGAAACCGTCATGGCTCCCAAGGGCTGGGTATGACGTTCAAACAACCTCGAACGGAGCTGAGGACGCTCATGCTGAACCTCAGCCATGCCGGCAGTACCTGGAGGATGCCACCAAGGCTCGAGCGGAGATGAAGCTAGGCGTCGACAAGGTAGTATTAGGATGGTGGGAGCGGGGGGGGAGATCACCAATGCATCTCAGCTCCTGGGGACTGGCGGTGGTCAATACTCGAGATATGATGGCTCAAACGTGAGCTGAGTCCTCAGCTGAAGGTGATTGTTGCGTCGTCATGGTGCAGCTCGATGTGTCCGTTGACGCTGGTGTCTGTTGACTCTGCTGGCGGAGGAGGAGGAGGAGGAGGATGGTGATAGGCGAGGATGGTCCAGTAACCGCATGGACGCCTCTCCCATCTGCTGGCCTCGACCGTCTATAAGAAGAGGGTCAAATCCCCCCTTCATTCCTCCATCATCAGCTCGACATCAAGCACCAACCAACACAATCATCTCTACAATCAATCCAAACTACCAATTCCCCAGCTTCACTCGCAAACTACCAATTCAACTCAATCTATCTATCAAAGAACTTCTTTGGTAACACCCCTCGAGCTCTTTCCGGTAATCGGCGTCTCCAGCTAACACAACCTCTAGCAACCTCAAACCATCATCATGAAGGGCTTCTTCTCCATCATCGGCTTTGCCGCCCTCTACCTGGTCCCGGCCATCTCGGCCTCGGCCATCCCGGTTGCCCAGCCCCCGGCCCCGGCCTCGCCCGGCGAGAGCAAGAAGCTGCAGACGCTCGAGGACGCGTTTGCCGTGCTCGAGTCCATCCCCAACGAGGTGGTCGACAAGGGAGACGACGTAGCCCGGCAGTGGATTCGGGAGCACACCGCGATCAAGAAGGCCGACGACGCTCCGGCCCCTTTGGAGAAGCGCCAGCTGCTCGACATCCTCCAGTGCGCTAAGGCCCTCCTTGAATCACTTCCCATCGGCCGGGCCAAGAAGCTCGTCGAGCTGCTGGGCGGCTGGCGCAAGGCCGCTGAGAAGATCCGGGCCGCGGCCAAGGACCCTTCCAAGCGCCGAGGCGCCCTCGAGGACCTTATCAACATCCTCACCGGCATCCCCGACATCAAGAAGGAATGCTGGGACGACTTCCGCGACTAAATCCGTCGCTCCATCTCTCCGTTCACGCCGACACTGGTGTCGCCAGCCTGCTCGTTGATTCGACTCGGCGGATGTTATTAAATCTCGAGATATCATTGCCTTAGCGAGCCTGTTAATTCGCATGTCATCGACCTCTCCTGTTCCTCTCTTCATTGGTCCTGGATCTTCGGCCTGAGAGGAGGAATACGGCTTTTGAGGGTTTCTTAGTGCTAATGTCGAAAAGTTTGGGACGCCAGCTTTTCTTTATCATTTCTTCTCATCTGCTCTTGTTGAAAGCTATTGTTTCTTTTGTTTCGGTTGGGACATGACTGTCCTTGATGGACCAGTGTTTCTACAACCATGTACACTCGTTTACTGAAGCGCTTTAATCAACGCTCATATCCTTAACATCTGTGTCATTTGCTCTTGTGATATCAGTGGCTATAAAGTTGTCTATACTCCGATAGATTACGAAAGGGTAAGGTATCAAATCCTCTCCTTGCAGATGGTGTACGACCGCTTCACTCATTGCACACCATATGAGTTGAGCGAGAAGAGCATTCACTGTCACTGTGATATAGGTTAGGGCCACTGTCATCGTTGTCATGAAGGTTCAGGTCATCATCGCCATCATTGTGATGAAGGTACCGGCAAATCATCATCAATGTGATGGAGGTAAGGTCATCCTCCTCATTGTGACGACGGTTAAGACCATGAATCGTCATACTTGTGATTAAGGTTACCTAAAGTCATCACCATCATTTGTATGAAGTTTGAGGCGATTCTCATCATAAGGACGATGATGATGATGATGATTACTGCTCAATATTTAATCCGTTATTTATTGCTTCATTTCTCTTATATCGAGATGCTACCTGACCAATGGGAGATCACCCTGTGCAGAATAATTGGTCAGCATGCTTACTTTCACGATCTCCTAATTCCCAGCGGCGCCAACATCAAGGGCAACATCCAACCTCTTCCCCTCTTTACGGGTCACCCAACAGGTTGTGCAACGAAACCTTCGGTGAAAGTCAAGATGGCACTTTTGGCCGATCTGCCCCACGATCTTCTGTGGATCATCATGAAGACTTTTGAAGGGAACGAGATCTTGAGGCTGTCTTATGTCTGCAAAGGACTACGAAAATTGGCCGAACCCCATCTATACCGAGAGATTACCTGGATCAATAAACAGGGGCCAAGTGCCAGTCGGAAGGTTCCGCTTCACCTCCTACTACGCACTATCCTGGGGCGCAGCGAGCTGGCGCATCACGTCAAGATCTTGCGCATCATCGGAGTCATTTCCCCGTCAGTAGGCACGAGAGCAGACGACCAGCTAACGGCGGACGCCATCGGCCCTGCCAGCGATCTCGTTCGGACGGTAGGACTTCCTCGTGAGGAGAAATGGATCGAAGGAATCCGCCAAGGAAATGTCGACGTCTACCTGGCGTTGTTGCTCTCACAGCTCTCTGGACTGCAAGCGCTCATGCTGGACCGTGGCTTTCAGTATAATTCCCCTTTCATGGGTATGATGCTCCAAAGGATGCTATTCTCCGCAGACGCTGCCAATCGACTCTCGAAAGGTGATCAGCTGCAATCGGTCGGGTTTACGAAACCCTTCGGTCGCTACTTCGCTTTCGACGAGAACACGATCGATCCAGATCAAAACTTAGTCCTCTTCTATCTTGCGTCGATTGGATCTATCTCGGTCTCTATGCCGGAACCGGGCCCGCAAGGTCTTACCTGGCCTGGAGGCCGAGCACGGCCATGTGCGTCAACTCTTACCCAGTTACACCTGAAACGCAGTCAGCTGCAACCAGACAACCTTGGTGAGATCCTCCGGGCAACACCAAACCTCAAGGAGTTCTCGTACGAGTTGTATTGCGATGCGGATCCGGAACCGGAACGGGCGTCGGCGTACGTCAAATGCGACCAGCTCGGGCGAGCACTGGAACTGGTCCGGTCCTCACTCGAAAAGCTGTCAATCGCCGTCGGCTTCTACGCCTCCTCCGCCATGGATGTGGATGAAGCGGGCGGTTCGTGGGAGCGAGGGGCTGCGTGGGGGATCAAGAGCAGCCTCGGCGATACGTTGAGAGGCTTCACGAAGCTCCAAGAGCTCTCGATCCCAGTCGTCGTCCTCCTGGGATGGTCGGCGACGTCCAGTAAAACCACGAGCTTGGCCGACGTCCTGCCCCCTCACCCCCTACGGAAGCTGTGCATCACCGCTGATCTCGGCGGCTGGCTGATGTACGAATGGACCGACCGCATCTGTCAGACGCTCATCGTCGACTATCTGCTCGACCGTCATGGGGAGGAACCGATTCTTCGGGGGATCCTGCCGCGACTCAAAGCCGTCCTGCCACCTCCCATCTACAAGAACTGGGATGAGGAATGGGATGGTGGTGGTGGTGGCAACGATGATGAAGAAGAAGATGCGCCCTTGCCAGCCGAGGTGCGGCAGATGCTCATCGAAGCCTGCGAGCTGGCATCTATCGACGCGACTGAGTTTGGCGTTGAAGACTTGGGGGAATCACACCGCGAGTCTTGATCATCCAAGGCGTCAGGTGGCTTCGATCAACAACGTGTGGGTGGCGCGCCGGTGACCATATAAATCAAAGCAGCGCAGCAGTGATGGCCAGTCATTATCGTCGTTATTACGATGGAGGTCACAAAAAATTTTCATCGCAAGTCTGGTGGAGTTGAGCTCATCATCATCATTGTGATGAGAGTTAAGGGACTAATCGTCGTTATTACAATGAAGGAGGTCAACAAGATCTTCATCGCAAGAGCGATGGAAGTTGAGCTCATCATCATCATCATCATTGTGATGATGGCTGAGGGACTCATCGTCGTAAGGACGACGATGACCATAGACGGTCAGTGCCGAGCACATCCATCTATGTTGTCACTCATATGGGAAGTACATGGACGCAAGGATAGTGAAGAGGATAAGAAACTCAAAATAGGCGTTGGCATTCATTTCGGGGGGAAGGATTCTTGAACAATTGTTTGGCCGTGACATCGAGGAACATCAAGAAGGGAAAATGGTCGATGCAAACGCGGGACGTACAAATCAGTCGACCGTGACATCGAGGAACATCAAGAAGGGAAAATGGTCGATGCCAACGCGGGACATACAAATCAGTCAAGTGGCTCTGGATGGCGGGCAGAGTTTACCTGGGGCAAGCGTCGACCCGACCGGTGCTCTTCGGCTTGACGGGAGGTTCTTTGTTTTTCCACTGGTTGGTCTCAATCGTCTTCACCTGTTCCTCCTTCATGAACACCTTGCAGCCCCATTCGATCCGGCCCTTGTCGTTCGCCCGGCTCCCATCTCCCCCGCACGGCTTCATAAATTCGCCCTCCGGCTTGCTTTGACGGTATTCAGGGTCAGCGTTCTTCCAGCCCCATGCGCTGACCCGACCAGTTGGATCCTCGGGCGCCGTGGGATCAAGGTATGACTGATGACTGGCCAACACCTCTCCACAGGCACCTTGGGTCCGATGTCGACCCTCCACGTCACGGCCCTCGGACGACTGCAGCGCCAGCTGGCAGCGATTCAATGCATCGACCACATGGAATGGGACCTTGGATCTTTCCGCCTGTTTGTATACAAATCCCATCCACCCTTTCAGCGACGAAGATAGGTACACCTTGTTGCCGATCGCTAAGGCGGCCATCGCCGCTGGTCGCCAGTCAGACATCGAGTCCTTTGTCGATCTGTACGGACCCTCCTGGACGTTCGCCCAATCATTTTTCATCTCCAGCCACGCTTGTCGAGCCAGACCAGTCAACTCCTCGTCTGTGAAGAGCTCATCGGTGTGCTTGTCATAGGTGAGCACCGACGACCAGAGATACGTCCGTTTTCCTGGACTCAGGTCTCGCTCAACTCCGAGCTTCGGGAGCTCACCGGCCGCTTGCACGACGACGTCAAGCACTAGGCCCAGCAGCAGCGCGATGGCCGCCCACCAACGGACGTGATGGACAAGCATGTTGGCCGTGGTCGAGTAACGACTTCACGAGGGAATCGGATTGGGGGCAGGTGTCCGTGTGATGAGATGGTTCGTCGCAACCGGGCTGTTCTTGCTCCTCGGATCGATATCCTTCCTGTGGCAAGCTGCAACGTGTTTTGGTCCTGGATCCGATGAAATCTAGCGTGAGAGGGCGTTTGGACTGCAAGGAACTCGAGGGCGATTGAGTCTGGATCAGGAGCCAAGAGTCGTCAGCAACGATCTCGTGCAACGGGCAATTGAAGTCTGAGTATTATCGGCTCGAGGGATGGAGGTCTCCTGACTTTTCAACTTCGCGTCCTTGAAGGGCCCACCTCCGGCTGCGTCAGAGAATCTGGTTTGGGTTGACTACCATTCGAATAGAAGCGCCCGCTGCGTTCTTATGCAGTCATCGTTGACACTGTCGCCTTGCACGCCCAATGATGGGATGCCAGCCCATGATGGGCACAATGCGCAGAGCAACGGCCGATATAGGACCAACCCAAGGACAAGGCATTGCGGACGCGCCCCGGCACGGGTTTGGTAACGCGACAAGCCAAAGTTTCATGGCGTGCCGGTGGACGCTTTTGGCGTTCAGATATAACGCCTTACATAGTGGCCGAGCGGAGGGTAAAATCTGAAGGAAGTTGACGATAGGAGCTGAATCTGTCGCAGGCTTGTTTTTGGCAATTGTTGCTCGTCGCTCCGTGCGGCATTACGGCTGATGGTCGGGCGCAGTCGTAAGCGCAACTCCGCTGGCGACTTTTCTTGTTGGGCTGCGGCACAGACGGGCGAGGCCAAAACGAACCGTCCAACAACGATTGTGGAGACAGTCAGATCTCTCCAGCCTTAATCGACCAAATCTGGGGAAACGCCGCATGCGACGCCTCAAACCATTAGGATTGAAGGCATTTTCAGCCCAACGTTGCGCACTCGCGACACCAACTGAGGTTTCAAGAACCGGAAGGCTATAAACGGCGAACAACTGTCTATGTATATATGAACACATATATACACATATACTGGCCCATACTCTCGCACCATGCATTCACCTTGTGTCTTCTCGTTCTCATTTCCTTCGTTCGGGCTCAATCCATTGGACATCAGTCCTACACTTCATCCATACCGACGAAATGGACGGGTCGTGGTCGACGCTCACTACAGTAGCGCTCTTGGTGGCCAGCTTCAGCCCCGCTGCATCGATCCCTTCCCCCAAAAGCGTTCCCGACTTCCAGATCCCCGACGTCCATGATCACTCCTGGATCAAGAAGTGGGTGGCGGTGGGGGACTCGTACGCGGCGGGTATCGGAGCGGGCGAGATCAGGAGCGAGGCTGGAGCCGGATCCTGCTCGCGTTACGACCTGTCCTACCCCAGTCTGATGAATGAAGACGAGCGACTTGGGCCGAGCGGCGAACGGAACTTCCGACACCTGGCCTGTTCGGGGGCGACCAGCGAAGAGGTTCTGGAGAAGCAGGTCAAGGACCTCGAGGGCGGTCAGCAAATGATTACGGTCTCGGCCGGAGGCAATGACGTTGGGTTTTCTGGGATCGTCATGGACTGCATCTATCAAGTCCGTGGTCTGCCGACCGAGGCTTGCGACAAAGCATTGGACGAGACGGAGAACAAGATCGAAAATGTGCTCTTCGACAACCTCTCGCGTCTCGGGAAGGCGCTGGCGGAGAAATTGGACGGTGGCGGTATTTATTATCGGGGTATGATCTATTGGACCGGATACGCCCGATTCTGGAACGAGGAGACGGATCAGTGCAACGACCAATCCTGGGCGACCTGGTTCAACATTGGAGAGGGCAACCGAGTCAAGCTGACCAAGGAGCGGCGTCAACGGATGAACAAGATGACGGACGCCGTCAATCGTAAGATTGGCGAAGTCGTCAAGACTCTGGGTGACCGGGCGGTCTTTGTCGACTACGATCGGTATTTTGGAGAACTGCGAGGTCGGTTCTGTGAAGCCGGCATCACCGAACCAGATCCGAGTCGACCCGGCGTGCTGTTCTACAACTGGAACACCAACGATCACGCTGGCGACGACGAGGATAGTGGCGACCTCCGCCGCGGCGCTTCCGAGGAAACGGGGAAGAAACAAGACCCGGCTGTTGCGGCAGCGGCGGATGCTGCTCCCGCGAACGGCACCTGGGAGGATGAGCTCTTCGACGCCATGCAGCGGACCCAAAAGGAGCATCCCGACTGGAGGTATGGACCAGATCGGAAGCAAATCCCTGTCGACAATGGAGGGCTTGCCCGTCGAGGCTTGTTCGACAGCTGGTTACGCATCTTCCATCCTCGACCGCTTGGACATTCGCTCATTGCGAATCTTGTGCTCTTCAAGATGGGACAGACACAAGCTCGGGCATGGGGCTTTCCTCTCGAAGAAGCGACGAGCATTGACCCATGCGAGGAGTTCAAACAAGATGATGGGAATACCCAACCCCCGGACACCAAGCCACCCGTCAAGCGCGTCGCCAATGGCGAGCTCACCTGCTCTTCATTCGTCGACAGCCCTATGAAGCCTGGCGATATTCCTCATGGGCACATGGCTCTCAACGAAGCGCTATTCGCAATCGATGATTTCTGCAACGGCATTCCCAAGGACACCTTCTTCCGACCAGGTGGTACACCGATTTACTCGAAGACTCTTAACGAAAAGGTCCTCTTGGCTGAATGGCGACCGGCGGAACATTGCACCGCCGCTCTCGATTTCAGTCAAGACGACGCCGTGGAGACGTGCAAGGCTCGATTGAAGATTCCAATCAACGAATGTAAGTCTCAATTGTGTTTTCCAGTGATTCCTCTTCTACTGCGAATCAAGTAAGCAAAGTAAATCGGAAACTAATTGAACTGTGTCCCAGGCGATACCAAGGAAAACGGGAATACCTTTTGGAAAGCCGGTGGGAAGTTCTATCGGGATTGTATTCTATGGATCATCGCCAGTACTATTGAATGAACAGAGAAAAACCGATAAGCTTTGGTGAAGAGAGTATGTAAGCTACACCTCGATTCATCAAGATCTCTTGCAACTGTTGCTACGCATGCATTGGACAAAATCAACGGAACAAGCTTAACAGTAAACGCCTGTCTTAAATCATCGTCGCTGTTGCGAGGGAGGTCAAGCCAATCATCTTAAGAGTAGTGAGAGGTGCTGTAAGTCGCGAAAAAGGGACATATGGACTGAATGAACGTGTCGTCGAAAAGTACATCTGAAACTCAATTTTCCGGTGCTACACGGAACGTGGGGTTCGGGCCGGTCCGCAAAACTCTCACGCCTTATTTGAACTCTAAAACTTAACTCTGCTTCTCGCACGCAAGTTACAAAAACATATGGATGTGCTGAGTAGGTAGTAAGTAGTGAGCGCTACTACCGCTGACCTGTGATCTTCATCACCCTTACGACAAAAGTCATCTTCATCGTTTTGACGGACAATGAATGGCGGCTCCACCATACCATATGCATGTCGAAGGATAGCTTCATCGGCCTGATGACGACGAAGATTATCCCCAATTTTCGTCCCACTAATGATATTCATGACGATGTAGCTAGTTTCTTCGCAGGCGCGACGTAAGTTAAGTAATCATCATCGTCGTCATCGTGGTAAACTTTAAGGTCGACCGTCATCGTTCTTACGATGACGATTAAGGTAGAGAGCGGACAGGGGTCAGAGCGGTGACAAATTCTTCTGATGCAGGCAGGTAGGTGGAACGAAAATCAGAAGCTTCAGATAGCTTAATAGAGCTACTGAACTTTCTTACAAAATTAAACGAGCGAAACGTTGCAACTGGCAACAAAAGGCGAAAACGAAAGGAGAGTGTGTGTGGGGCACTTTGCAAAGAACAGAAGGGGGATTGCCAAGCCCACCAATTGGCAAGTCATATCAAGAGTGAAACAAAGAAAATGGGACGAAGGTTCTTTCCTCTATGTTGTCTCGGAGGATGTGAACCCTCCATCCCTCGCTCCTTTCCATTCTAGCTGACCCAGATGCGCGTATGTCTTGCTGCAGAAGACTCTGTTGATCTGGGCTGATCGTGAAGGGAACGAATCACTTGCGAATGCATTCTCCAAAGACCTAGTATTATATACGTTAGTCGTTTTTCGTTGATATCTATGATTTCCCGCCGAAATGTCGAGTCTCAGTTCTACTTACAGTGCCATACGGTTTGTTCCTCCACCCTCCATAGCCCCCGCACATGATAAAGATCTCTTCCATATCCTTTTTGCATTGCTTAAATCCGATTTTAGGCGCCGGATCCCTGTCGACCCGGTAGTTTCCTGCAATCATCGATCGTCAGCGACGGCGACAACACGAAGGGTCCTTCCCCCTGCTATCAGTTGGCGCCTCACCCCAGAAGTGCTGCGTTCCACCGTATCCATCGGCCTGGTCTTTGATGTACAGCGGCCACGATCGGCTCGGATATGTTTGGACGCCTTCCATTCTCTCGCAGTATTTCGTGGCTGCGTCCAAGAACGATTCAATAGTTTTGTAGGCGCAATATCCTCCGATTACATCGGCTGGTTTAAAACATCAGCTTGCTTTTCCAATGGTGCGGTAGAGTCTTGGGGGCGAAGAGGATGACTCACTTTGAGTATGGCACCTGTCGCCAAGCACGGCGGTGGAGAGCGTCGCCAGACCCAGCACGAGGGATTTGGTGAAATGCATGGTTACTGAAGTGGGAAAATTGACTGGATCGAACGAGGTTGAATTGGTGATTGTTGATGTCGAAATAGTATCGAATGCGATGGAGCTGCGAATCTGAGGACTGGCTGTCTGATGAGGACCTGAACGGGGTCCCCATCGTCTGGTTTATATACCCATAGGACTCCAGAAACCCGAAATCAGGTGACCAAGTCATTTTCTTCATTGGGAAGTTGTTGGTGCCAGTCGACGATGTTGATGATGTTATTGATAGAAGAAGTGGAAAGAGAGGTCGGCAGTGTTTGGAAGATGGGCTGGATGTCTTTGTCAGCCCTATGCATATCCAACACGTACCGGGATTGTTTCGGACGAAGGATTCCGGCAAACGGACGCGGCATGTTTGCGTAAGTCAATGTGTCAACTGACCTGTCAAAAAGCTGAGACGACCTCTTAGGGAGATCAGCTGGGAAGGCTGAGGAAACCTAACACAGCTGAACATGCCAGATTCGTACCTGGAAAACTCACACACGAATCCTACGCACTAGGTGACGCGAGGAAGAGGCCTTGGCATTGGAGGAAGGATGATTTCATTAGCTAGGGTCATGGCATTGTACTTACCCATACCTGCTGGCTGACTCAATTGAATTTAACCAACATTCATGCCCTGACCGCGCCCCCGCTGTCTATCGATTGGGATCTGACTCGGCGCATGCAGCGGATCCAGATGCAGGTGGCGAGCTGGTCTGGCCGCCGCAGCTGTAACAAGAATTTGGGGTCTTCAGCGCCATGGGCGGCTCGAGGGACGGATTTGGATCATACTGGTCCTAGGCCCAGCATATGGCATTTGCGTCCCAGTTCGTTGCGCCCTCCATCGGTCCAAGGCCGCGTCACCTCCGAAACCGGGACTACCAACACGGACGCTCCTAGCGTAGACACAAGGAACATCAGCCCCATATGACGCTCAGTATCATACGAGCTTGAGCTCCAAGTAGCTGCAACATACCTTGTGGAAACTGGGCAGTGTGATCCTCTGTTCAGCTGCCCTCCTCTTGTAAAAATCCTGGGACGTCGTCCAACGCCCGAAGGATGCCCTGATCGAGGGGCCGCCTGTCCATTCAACTGGGTTAAACTCACTGGCCCCATTCCTAATCGATGCCAAACGCGTGGAAGACGACATGGCCAAGGGACCATGCATCTGACAGCATAGCTCGACTGGATGCTCTTGCCGGTCAGTGCCACAGGGATTACGGATGACATGATCTGGGCCGTGCATCTGTCCAGCTGGACTCGACTGATTCCTGCCAATGTGATAATCAACGCTTGTATAAACTAATGGGCATGGTATGTACTTCTCTTCCATCACGACGAAGGAAAGATAAGTAACTGAATGCTCATCAACCGTCACTGGAGCGTCGTCTTGACCATCCTCGTTGCTTTGGCGTTGGAAGTCTTCGTGTCATCGTCATGTGAAGCGTACCACGCGGCCGAAAAATAAATAAATGGAACAGCGCAGCAGTTATCCCCAATCAAGAGAGGTCTGTAATCATGAATGATCATCATCATCAAGAGTGTGATGAAAGATGGGTTGGCTTCGTCATCAGTGTGATGAAGGAGGCTATATCAACATCATCAGTGTGATGAAGGTTAGTCATCCGTCATAAGCTTGACGATGATACCTTTGTCATAAGGATGATGAAGATAATACCCTTCGTTGTAACGACGGAGATGATGATACCTTCGCTGTAAGGATGATGATGACCTTCGTCGTAAGGCCGATGACAATTATACCACCGTCACAAGGATGATGAAGCGGTTGCTGCTGAGCTGTCTCATCTACTTTTTCACCTGTGCGTGCGTATCTACCATGCCATTCTTCATCCCTCCACACGGATATGATGCTGAATGCTGATTCCCCGCTCGGCCCTTCCCTCCGGCGAGCCCGAGGCCGACTGGAGATTAATATCCTCATCTCTCTCGATCACCCGACTCTGTATTATCCGCGACAGACCTCTCGACTTGCGGTGGCCATGAATGAACGTACGGATACCGGTCATCGTGCCACCGGGAATCTCGCCCAAATCTTTCGGCTTATTATTGGCGTCCTGAGAGCTCGGAAGAGACGGGGATGACGACCTCGACCTCCACGATCGCGGTGACATCAACCATTGAAGATGCTTGAAGCCCTTGGCGTACCGCGAGGAGCCCTCTTCGGTTCCTTGCCGCTGTCGACGAGAGCCCCAGGCCACGAACAGCGAGCGGAACGCCGCCATGGAGGTCATCATCAGCGCGACCTCGGCCGCCACAAACATCCAGTAGATTCCCCATATGCTATCGATGACGTTTTTGTAGTGCAGGCCGGAAGCACGGGTGATTGTCACCGCGATCATGATGATCGTTAGGCCGAGGGTCAACAGCAAGAAGAACTTCTGTTGCCACCGAATCTGGATCTGCCAGATAAGACGAACCGGAATATACAGGACTGGAAGGGGGTCTAAGTTAGCGTTCATCTGCTAAGGGGGGCGCCGGGCGATGGGAGGAAATGCTTACTGAGCAGATCCGATATGATATCCAAGGTGAGCTGAAGCGCCGAGACGGTCATGTTCCTCTTGATTCCGGGACCATTCGAGCAGTTAACTGGAGCCTCAGTCAGTAGGTGTCACAAGAAAAAATAATACACGCCCCAAGCTTACTGGCTTCCAGGCTACCGAACTTCGGACACGCAAGGACGTAAGAGGCGGCGCCATACCCCGTTACCAAGACGCAAAAGACCATGACGATCCACCAGTAAATGATCATGACGCGGATCCGGTCGATCAGTTGTCGGAACAAGAACAGAAAGCTGAATTTGGCCGCGCAGACGGCAATCCATAGCAAGATCAGGCAGACGGTAACCATCTTGTGGAAATATAGCGCCTGCTGAATGAAGTCGGGCGGGAGCGCGACGGGGCTACCAAAGAGCAAGGCTTCGGCCAAATACATCTGGTCGATGAACTGAAACAAAACAATCATGGCAGATATCAAGCAGACAACGCCGAACGCGAGAAAGCCATCGTCGATGGAAAGATGTCGCTGAAGGCCGATTCGAATGGCAAATCGACCGGCCACAAATAACAATGTGATGACAAAGAGGGTCACCGTCGAGCGCTGATCATGATTTATGTCAGCTGAGCGTGTCCTGTATACTGCCGACGACGGAGTACTCACCACGAAGGCGGTTTTATGGATCCGACCAACATTATCGTTGATGGACATCGTGAGGCACCTGTCGGGCCAACGTGGACTCCGGTCAAGTATGCCAACGATGGCAAGAGTAGAGAAGGGTTCTCGATCAAGAGTAAGCGGGCGACCAACTGGGAGAGCGTCCAAATATCTAATCGAGATACTGCTGGAAGTGAACCATGGTTTTCGAACGGCGACAGCGCCACATGCGTGCGGATCTAGCCCGCCAAGGCTAGCTGCTTGCCCTGTGCCTCATCTCTACGGCACAGCAAGTGTCAAACAGGCTGTTAAATACGTGCAGGGGTTTGGGCCAAGCCAACCGCATGTGCCACTTACGCACATGGTTGGATCAGCCTTCCTCCAGTAAGGTTCGCCATGTGGATAGTGTAGAGTTCGTGCGGGTTGGTCGGTTGCGCGAGCCCACCCGGAGTTTGAACTATCGAATCTCGGAGCCCAGGTGGCATGCATCAGAGCGGCAAAGCATCGTGGTTTTTCGGCGATGGTAAGCCCTCCTGCAGCGGCATCGGCAGAGATCGCATATTCAAGGTTGGTCTTCGCCGGCTTCACGACGGTGCAGAGGATCTTATCCCAGAATGTCAACCAGGCTGCATATCGAACGAACCGTATCGTGAGCTGCTTGGTTGGATCCTCGTGGTTGTTGGTTACGGCACGAACCGAGATGCCGCCCTGCAGGTTGGTGGCGTTGTTGCTATTCGTGTTGGAGCGGGCGAGAGCCCCGCAGGTGCTTGATGGGGTTGAGGATAACTTTCCGGCGTTCGCACTCATGATGACAAGCAGCGGAGTGGCCGATTTGCTCTATGGGGAACTCTATAGAGAGTGAAGTAGACTCTGTATTAACTTCATAATGCTCATAGTTAGAATTGCCTCCATCCATATACGTGACTCGAGTGACAATGGACATAGACCTCACCTTGGGTAATGATGAAGGATGTAAGAGTCGACCGACGGGGCAGAGCAGGGTTGCAGTATAACCCCAGAGGTTGGCCCGGCTCGGCAATCGTCCCGCGTTGTTGGATCAGGTCGATAAACGATCGCGTGCGCTGCAAGCCAGGGACAGGGACTCCACAGAACAGGCCTGAACCCTGGTCCCGGATACGTAAACAACACACAGGCTCCCTGCCAGGCCCGCATCAGTAAGTCCGGTGTAACGGTAGGACAACCGTCCATGGGCCAGTAACGCTTTGCCAATAAGGACCGAGGAGGAAGGCCCAAAAGCGGGTTCTCGTAGTAAATTTGTTTGGGGGACGTAAGATATGGCAAATCGAGCCTTTTCAAGGATTGGCACGAGAAGTAAGTCGCCGATGGACGAAGGATATCATGACCTCTCTTCCATCTGCTCTCTCGCAATCTTGGATATTGACACTCGACATGGATAATGATCCGCCGGATGCGATGCCCCTTCTTCAATCTGATAAGCGCGGTCACCGCGATAATGGCATAGCCCCTTCTTGGGATGCAATCGATCCCATTCGTCGTATGCCGGCGCGAAATCAAGCTCCCGTCCAATCATGACCAGCACGACACGCATCTCCACCATGACCAGACCCTGACCGATGCAGTTGCGGGGTCCATATTCGAAGGGTCGCCAGGCACCCTTGGTGGCCGGGTATAGCTCGTGCTCTGGGCCGACGAGCCAGCGTTCCGGCAGGAATTCTTCCGGTCGCGTCCAGTATTTTGAGGAGCGCTGCATGGCGGGATGAAGGATCCAGATCAAGGTGTTGTCGGTGGGATAGCGATTGCCTAGTGCGTCTACCAGATCTGCGCCTGGGGCGCCCCGCCGAATCCCCGTCGCTGCTGGGAACAGTCGCATGGTCTCCTTGATGACGGCGTTGGTGAACGGGAGCGAGTTGAGCAGGTGGGGTTGCTCAGCGAGCAGCGAGGGAGTGGCGGACAAATCGATGCCAAAGACCGAGTCGTGCTCGGCCCGGAGCCGGGACAACGCATCGGGACTCTGGCTGAGCAGATGGAACATGTAGCAGATGGTGCTGCTGGTGGAGTCGTGACCGGCAAAGACGAACAGGCGGATCTGACGGATGGCGAATGCACGGAATTCGGGATCTAACCGCTCCGTCGTTTCTTTAGAGCCGTCGTTGACATAGGCCTGCAAGATGAGATCAATGGCGGCCTTGCCGCGCGAGTCGCTCCGATCCGCTCGGAATTCGCGGTATCGTTGATTCAGCTCACGGCCAACGTATTGATCCATCTGTCGGCCATTCCACCATTGTACGATCCAACGCACTGGGTTGATGAAGCCAAGGGGGTCCGTCTCTCGATTGGTCAAGTGCCATTTGATCTGGTTGATCATGCAATCGGCTAGGGTGTTATAGCCTTGCTGCGCTTGCAACCGGGTGTTCCTGTTGGTCTATCAGCATGATGAACGCTAACATTGTCCGCGTTGAAGCAGAAAATCTAAGCACGTACAGCACCGTCCGTCCGATCAGATCCATCGTGAAGCGTAGGGTGGTGGGGTCCAGGTAGAACATGTCGCCTTCTCGGGCATGTCGACGCAACGTCTCTCGGTACACGAGCGACTCTTGCACCATGTTGGGCACCAACGAGAGGAGATGGTCGGCACTGAAACCTTTGTTGAATACCGCCCGCCACGGTTTCCACTCCTTCCCTGGGAGATCAAACAGGTTCGGACCGCCGGCGATAGGATGAAACCATGGGAGCAGCTCCAAGGGTCGTTCTGTTGCCAGACTGGGGTGTGTCTGGGTCGCTTGGTGGGCCATCATGGGTGATATGACGCACAAGAAAGGCTCGCCCAACGGCCACAGGTCCACGTAGAGTATCTCCGGCTCGCCCGAGAACCGCCGCGTCATCTCACCAAAAGTCAAATTCTTATGAGCATCCTTGGGTAAAGTGTCCAAGACGGATTTGACCACGAGTAGATGCCCAAAGAAGAAGCTGTGTCCGGGTGGCATCGGCTAGCCATCGTCAGCATCCGAGAATGATCTTCAAAGTGCTGAGCGTCTCTCTCTGTCTCGGCTTTTCACTCACCACTCCCTGTTTTTGCAGCTTCCAAAAGAATTTCCTCGCTTGATACAGCTTCACCCAGAACCGAGCCAGCAAGCTGACGAGCAGCGTCACCGTTGTGAGCACCAATACGCTCCATGCGGAATCCCATCCTGACGACTTGAAGTTCCACAAGGTGAGAAGGCGTGCTTGTGGGAAGATGATAGAGTCCTGATGACCCATTTCGGTGATGGAATACTCTCAAGGCTGACAGCTGGCTGCTTAAAGAGCTCTTCCTCCGTCGACGGCTGGCACAAGCAAGTCGAAGATATAATCGGCTTCAATTCGAGAATGGTGAACAGCGTTTCGAGGCGATCTTTGCCTTACACCGCGCATGTAACTGTTTATTCCAATTAGCATGAGTTAGGCCAGATGCTAGATGCTGTAGGGATACTGACCCAGAGGGTCGCCCTCGTCGACCTTTATAGCTGCACCCCCCATCTGTCCAGAATTGAAGTTGATTATTTTGAGAGCCTCCCAGAGCTCCGAAGGAGCAGAGCCCATTCTAGCGCATGCTGTGCCGCGCCGAACCACGCGACCAGCGGGTTGTTGGTCCACCCATCAACGACCGGGTCCAACAAACGTCACGATATAAAGTTGTCTTTTTCTCGAAACCATCGCGATCCACTTGCCAGTGGATGTTTGTCGCAGCTCCTACGGAACATTCCACACGAACCTCGCCAAGGCTCGTGCACAACAAAGTTGCTGCCCGTCTCAGCCTTAATTCCAAATTCGGATACTGTATGTTGGAGATGGTTGCCAAATGCAGACACATCTCTGATGTGGAGCCGCAACATATATGCGAGTTGCTCGCCGAGCTTGGTCGTCCGGCGAAGTGAGTTGTGTCATGGTCATCACACCGTGCCCGATTCTAGGAGCAATGGGATGCCAACATCGTATCGCTGGTGTAGCTATCAAGGTATCGTGGCATGCAGGTGACAAAATAAGTGGAGGAGCTCAACAATAACTACCACTGATGAGCAGTGAGCACCTTCGTCTTTATCCTGGGGGTGAAGCGAGATTCCATCGTAAGTGCGACGGAAAATCAAGGTCACCACCGTCGTCGTTGTAATGAATATTGAGACAGTCTTCATCACAAGGCCGACGATGCGGTTGCTGCTGAGCCTCTCCATCTATTTTGTCACCCTTGTGCGTGGGCGTTGCTGTTTTCAAACCTCAATGTGCAACGGAGCACGAAGGCTTTGTGCACGTTGATGCCGGCTGTGCAGATCAGCGCAATGCACGGCCCTGCCGATGCAGGTACAGCAGAGCTGCATGAGGCTGAATGTAACGTCCTGGTTGCTGCGGAACCCGAACTCCAACGGAGTATCTTCCCCGCTGTAACGTCAAGCATATATTCTCCAAGAAATCGATGATAGTTTGTTACAGAGTGTTTACCTGAACGCAGTTGAGACGATGACGTTGAGTATGAACTAAATAGCGATGTCTTGATTGGCCATTGTTGCACAAAAGATATAGAAAGTGGTGTCGTTGTAGAAGGGACTAGTCAGCTCTCACTCGCAGCAGCAGCTAGCTTGGGAGAATAACAACCTATGCTGAAGCGAACAATTCGATTGATTCAATCGCCAATGGCGCTCACATGACTCGATGATAATAGCTATACAGGAGGGATGAGAAACAGAAACCGGACGAGTAGGAACAAACACTCAGAGATCCACCGATGACGGCAAAGCAGGCAACGCAAGACCATTTTTTCACATCGCTATTGACCAGAGGAAAGAAATTCAGGTCGACCACGAATAATGTAGGGAGCTTATAAGAGGCTGTTCCTGTGTGCTAACGTTCAGCTCTTAGTCTTCTTTTTTTTCTTCGACCCATCTCCCTTCCTCGGCTCCTCGCCGTCCGCATCTTCTCGCTCACGCTTGCGCTTCTTCTTGCCGCCATCCTCGAAGCCAGCGTCCGGGGGCACGTCCACCTGGGGTAACTTGCTCGGCAGACCCTCCGCGCGCTTCTCCACATCCTGTCTGGCCAATCCACTCTGCTCAGCGGCCTGACGAGGAACATGCGATTCTCGTCGAGCGGCCGCCGCGCGTTCTAGTTCTTCTTTGGCCTGCTCGCGCTTGCGTCGTGCGTTGGCCACCGCCTTGGCTGCCCGCGCCGCTTTCCGCTCCTTGCGCAGCTGCTCCCGCGAGATCTTTTTCGCCTTCTTGGCTTCCTTGCGCTTCATCTTGAGCTCGCGCTTGGTCAATGCCACGGGCTTGCCGTCGTCGCCCCACACGATCTCGCCCAGCTTGAGTTTCTTACGGAACCGGAACACGCTCAGACCCAGCGCTGCAGCTTGCTCGCCGTATCGCTCCACGTCCGCAGGCTTGACCGATGCCTCGCGTTTGGCTGTCCTTCGCTCCTGCTTCGCTAGTCGGCGTGCGACCTTTTCTTCGCGCTCCGCTTTCTTTTCTGCTAGGAAGGCAGCTCGCATCGCCTTGCGTTCTGCTTTCCGGTACTTCTTGCTGGGCTTCGGTTTCTTGCCGTCGTCACCTGATATGGCGGCCAAAAGGTCAGCAGTACCATTGGTGTGAGCGCCGTTGACGGCGGATGAAGAACCGGGTTGAGGTGGTGCGGCTGTAGCGAATGGCTTGATATTCTCGGTGTCTTCATCCTCTGACTCCTCGTCGCCATCATCACTCCCGTCGTCACTCCCACTCTCGGCAAAGTCTTCGTCATCTTCGTCATCATCATCGTCTTCGTCGTCTTCCTCATCTTCCTCGTCGTCCTCTTCATCTTCTTCATCCTCATCATCTTCCTCCTCATCGTCGTCTTCTTCGACCTCCCCATTTTTGTTCCCCTCCTCGTCGTTTTCCTCATCAATCTCCTCAATCATCTTAACATTTCTCTGGGCATCTTTATTCGGCTCCTCGACGTACGTTGGAAGAGGGCGTCCACGATCGACCTTGGGTGCGGCGGCAGCAGGCTCGTCACCCGCCAAACCGTCGGCATCGGCGTTATACTTTCGTGCCTCTTTAATCTCCCACTTGCCGGGCTGGTTCGCTGGTTTGCCTCCTGGACCAATCGCCACACCTCGAGGCGCCAATGGCTTGCCTTCCAGCGTTCGTAGTCGTCGTTCAATCTTGGCCCTCGACTCGATGCCGATAGCGGCCTTGTCCTCTTCCGTGATATCCATCGCATCACCTTCGCCATTGGCACTCCATTCCGACAATGCATCCACGCGAAGACCGATTGCCGCTTTGGTGGCCACCATCCGCGCGATCTTGCCTTTGTTCTTGCCGGTCGCTTGGCCGACCAGAGAAGCATGGAAGATCAATCCATACTTGGGCGTGTCGTGCTTCGTCTTCAGCGCACGGAACAACGCCTTCTCTGCGCCTAGGATCTGAATCGTGCTGGCAGGGCTCTTGGCTAGATTGATCAGACTGCCCGCGTGCGCAATCAGTCGCGCGCCGACCAGCTCTCCCACCAAGGCCGTCAAATTCGGCGCAATGGCGGCCATGCGGGCCGACAGATAGCTGGAAAGCTGCTGTCGATACTCGGTGAAGCTGACCACCTGCTCGGCCAGCGCCTGGATATTGTCCATGTCCTCGGTTGTGATCTCCGTGCCCATGCTAATCTCCGCAGCCGCCTTGACAGCTTCCTCAATCTCTTCCGGCAGAATGTCGGCCAGATCGGCATTAGACGCATTCGAACGCATGCCCATTTTGAGTATCACCCGGGCATACGCGAGGTTGTCGTTGACGATGCGTCCCATCTCGGGAAAGTGCCATCCGTACCATTCCTTGACCCGCATCGCGTAGGTGTTGAGCTCCTTGTCAAGATCATCTAGCAGCGCAATTGCCTGTACGATCATAGTATCAACCTTATCCGGAGAAAACTTGAGCTTGTGTCGTGAGAGCGAGTGGGAGAGGCCAAGCGACATGGTGGAGATGTCTTGGGGTAGCAAGCCGGGGATGAGCGAAGGTAAATGAGTACGGATCGCGCGATAGAGGTCGGATGTGGAGG
>QQTW01000450.1_pt1 | contig 25590 bp, 31 predicted proteins | sample 1904831 | NCBI WGS metagenome assembly QQTW01 (sample SAMN09435610, study PRJNA476489) | Subsurface metagenome, whole genome shotgun sequencing project. | reverse complement strand
AAAGAGGAAGCTGCGCGCACACTGTAACCCCAATAGTATCCCGCTTCTTCTCGAGGCGCCGAAGGAGCGGCCACTGAGCCGACTGCCGGGCTATTACCAGAAGCTGCCATGTTGGAGCTTTCCTGTAGCTTGACAGTGACTCTCGTGTTAGGCGGAATAGCGGCGGGCACAGAGATCTTTTGCGGAAGGCCGACATCGACCAAACTCGCCTCTTCAGACTGCGGTTCCTCTCTCTTACGCTTCTTCGGCTTTTTGGACCCCTCACCTTGCGTTGGTCTTTCGACAGTTACGCCTTCGCGATACCGACACCATTCATGACTCTTCAAATGATGCGGCATATCGAGACTTGGCAAGCTGCCTGCAAATCTTAGATCCGGGTGCATAGGAAATAAAAATGACCGTAAAAACGGTGGTGTCTCGAGATAGGAAAGGATGTGCATCAAAAAGTAGTCCGGGTCCGAAAAGCCGGTAAAGCCACCATCTGCATTCTGATACTGGGAATTCCCTGTACCTTTCCTCTGCTTGCTCTGTCCATCGTCGAAAACGACTATCTCATCAACGCAGAAGACTGCCAGTGCACGGGCAATCCGGCCAGCCAGAAGAGTCTTGAGCTCTAGCGTAGGGGCACTATGTAGGCTCTGTTAGTGACGTCCTACATCATCCAGCAGTGTTCATGTACTTAGTGATGATACTGCCAGGTAATGCAACGCTTACCGTGTAAGCCCTAGACTCTGATGCCTCGAATACAGCAGTGGGTCTGGAAGTATCTGGTTTGTTTTTTCGCTTCATGACTGAAAACAGTATCCCCTCAATCAGAAGTCTCGAATGAGCTAGTTTCAATGAGTACAGGAAACGAGGACCGGGGAATGCACAGCGTATAGAACTGATAATCCTTGTTCAACTTTCTACAAAGATACGCCAGCCAAGTTGCCAAACCTTAAGATCTAAACGCAAGAGGAGACAACCGATAAGACCAAAAATATCGAATACTTCAACCGAGAGCAGCAGACTTCAGGAGATTGTAGCCGGAATATCCACCTTTTGATTCATGTCTCTTTGTACAGTAGTCGAGAAGAGGAGTGTATTGCAGCCGAAAAAGTGATTTATTTCCGTCGCTCCAGCCAGTTAAACCCGAGTTATATCCGAAGAATCCAACCTGGCCTTCCTGGCCTCTCTCCCCTGCTCCCGTCGTCCTACCTCACACGATCCAAGGTACTGTACACCAAACAACAACTCAGGATGTCTCCCTCTTCAAGCGCCCCTTCAGCGCGACCATATATCTCCAGCGGCCAAGTCCTCCAGACGTACGTCTTCCCTCCTATTCTCTTCCCTCCTAATCTCCTCCTGTCCTCCATCCATTCCATGACCGTATCACTTCCCCTTTACCCCCTACACAGTTTACTGAGCAACTGCAAATATGATCAGAGCTGATATCGCGACCATGTAGCCCACCTCTCACAGCCCGTATCCGCAACTTCATCGACTCCACCTACAACTTCCTAGGCCTCTATGTCACAACCCTGTTCTCCGTACGTTCTCTCCCGCCCTCCTATCGATAATCGGAAGACATCTGTTATCAGGACATGAGCGAGAATTCCTGCCATAAAGTGGCTAATCCGATCTATATTACACTAGTTCGACGCCTACGCTGCAGCGGAGCAATCACCGTTCAACATTCGGAACCGGCATGTGAGGCGTACGGGCGGCAGTGCGCGAGGTTCAGGTTGGGGCGGGGGAGGGACTGGGGGAAGTGGAGGGCCAGGTGGTGGGGATGGGGGCAGGAAGATCGGACGGGTGGATGATGTTAGGGGATCGGAGTGTAAGAGTTGTGGATAGTTTGCCTACAGGGAGGGCAGGGAGAGGAGTTCTAGGACAGGTGCGGAAGGCGACTACGAGAAAAAGGGTCTCTCATTACACGGGCGTAGGGGTTTACTATCAGCAAATGGAGCTGAGTTTTGATGACAATGAATGTCCTATCGGTTCCCAATTCTCGCTAATTGACTTCAGACAAAGGAAGCTCTAGGAAGTAGGATGCCTTAGGATGACTGGGCCCGCGATCGAAGGAAAACGTGTTGGGTCTATGACAGTCGGAATTGGTTGAGAAGTCAAATGCATCGAAGCCGTCCGACATTAGTGATGGAGACACAGAAGCGGACGACCATCAGGTCCATGCTGTTTCGGCCAGCCCTGGGATGAAGGTACGTTGATGGAAGTGTGGGATTTCAATAGATTTTCTGGCTGTGTCTAGGGTTAAAGACGTGGGTGCTGATACATAGCGTAAGAATCCGCCTGGCAAGCCATCAGTTCTAATACTTTGGCCCTTCTAAACATGTCTGCAGTGCTCAGCCGGCTCCTTGATAGTTTTTAATCTAGCTAGGCAGCGGCCGCTTTCTACGTATGCTTAACATCGACAGCCGTGCGATCAACCTTTCCTTCCATAACCAAGCAACAATGTGTCGAAGTCAAAGAGAGACGCCGAACACAATCAGCTGATTTATGTGAGGTTGAGCCCGAAATACCATGCTCAAAATTTCGCAGGCGGCCGTCTTAATCGCCTGTTGGAGGACATTATGCCGCTAAAACCGACGATCTTGCAAGTCCATAAGTTAGAGGAGCCGTTCGATACATGCGGACTGAGACATTTCTGTTAATAGCTGCTAAATCTTTTGATATGGGAGTCCGACGGCCCGCTGCTTTTCCTACCCTCATCGCCCACGGTATAGGTAACATCCTCTAGAGACTCAGCTTCTTTCATGATCAAGACTCCGTTGCTGGTCCCGATCCTCTCAGCTCCGGCTTTGATCATGGAAATACAATCATTGACCGTCCTGACGCCTCCGCTGGCTTTCACCTTCATGTGAGAGCCAATGACACTTTTCATCAACCGTACATTCTCAACGGTGGCGCCTGGACCACCAAAGCCCGTACTGGTCTTGACAAAGTCGGCCTTTGCTGCCTCTGAAACTTTGCACCCAGCAACGATCTCGAATCGTGTCAGCTGGGCGGTTTCGAGAATGACCTTTAAGATGATAGGATGAGGCGCCGCCATCCGTACAGCAGCAACGTCGGCATAGACCTCAGAGTAACGTTGCTGCTTTAAAAGTGGGTAGTTGATTACCATGTCAAGCTCTGAAGCTCCGGCGGATATTGCGTGGCTTGCTTCACTGAATGGAAGTAAGAAGCGATGAGATAAGCAAAAGGAGAAAAGATATGTACTTGACTTTGTCGGATACTGAATGTGTCCCCTCATGGAAGCCTACGACACATGCAACGCCTACACCAGATCCTCGTAGATAGTGAACAGCACGCGCGACCCATTCCAGACGTACGCATACGGACTAGGAGGCAATCGTCAGCCATTCAGATTTCGCTCTCTATAGGAGATATTCTTAGAAGCACTCGGGGACCATGATTCGGGCTTGTTTTGGCTACGCGAAGCAAAAACAAGTACAGGAGAGCATCCTTCTGGGGAAACAGCAGCCTTACCAGAAAGTCAAGTCTTCTTGCTTCCTCACAAAGCTCATCTATCTGCTCCTTGGTGGCGTCAAGCTTCAGAAGAGTATGATCGATGCACATAGCAAAGCCGGGACTGCCTGGAATGGGGGCTTTGTACTCTGGAAAAGAGCCGGAGATATCTTTTTCAGCTTCGTCAATGATAGCGCACCATTCAGCCTGTGTATATGAAGCCGTCATGTCTCCAGCTCCAACTATAATATGAAGAGCCGTGAGGAGGTTCGATGTTCCCGCAGTGATCGGAGACAAAGAGGAGGCTTTCAGACTCTCAGACTAAGGAAGGGACTGTTTCACCGAGCGACGAATTCAGGAATCTAGATTTCATAGATATTCATCATCGAACTAATCAGCAGTCGCTACAGTGCGATGCTAACGCTAGGTTCGGAATGTGTGCAGTGCCATCTCAATATGAGTGCGATTGAATCTCATGTCATGAAGTCTGACCGTGACAAGGATCAAGATAGCGCTTGATAGCCGCGATAAACTTCGGAGTCCAAAGGCTGGAGATAATCAACCTGCAGCACTTCAGTAATTTACACCTTACATGAAGTAATCTAGGTGATATGTCTTCGAAATTACCGCGGCTTCGTTGCCTATACTCATCGCCTACCATCAATACGTCTTTCGCTCAACCAATCTCTTCCCGCTCATTCGCCACCGAAGCTCCCGAACCCAATCCCTCAATTCGCCGACGTCCAACGACCTTCCGTGACCGTCTCAATGCCGGTCCTTCGTTCTCAGAATTTGTCTCTTCTCCACCCTCCGCCGAGTTCTCTACGCCTATTGCAACGAACAACTCGCCCCTCAATGAACCACCTACCTCCGAAGAACCTCTTCGCACTGCCCTTGTCGGCCCCGCGAACCGCAAACGCCAGATCACCCGGCTGCCGACTTGGCTGCAGACCCCAATACCCACCTCACCCAACTACAAACGAATCAAATCAGACCTTCGGGGCCTGAATCTCCACACCGTCTGCGAAGAAGCCCGATGCCCGAACATCAATGACTGCTGGGGTGGCTCGGACAAGTCAGCCGCCACGGCTACAATCATGTTGATGGGGGACACGTGTACGCGCGGGTGCAGATTCTGTTCCGTGAAGACGAGTCGGGCCCCCCCGCCGTTGGATCCACATGAACCAGAGCATACAGCTGAAGCGTTGAAGAGGTGGGGCTTGGGCTACGTGGTTCTTACCAGTGTGGATCGGGATGATCTGGCTGATGGTGGGGCACATCATTTCGCGGAGACGATACGGAAGATCAAGGCCAAGGCGCCCGGGATGCTGGTGGAGGCTTTAACGGGGGATTATGCGGGTGATCTGGAGATGGTGGATCTGGTAGCCGGAAGTGGATTGGATGTATATGCGCATAACGTGGAAACGGTGGAGGCATTGACGCCGATGGTGAGGGATCGGAGGGCGACATTCAGGCAAAGCTTAAGGGTCTTGGAGAGAGCGAAAGGGGCGAAAGAGGGCATGGTAACAAAGACAAGCGTTATGTTGGGGCTGGGGGAGACGGAGGAGCAGATCTGGGAGATGTTGAGAGGTGCTTTTCCTAACCTCCTTTTCGTGGCAGAGGATAGTAAGCTAACATTTAAATCAGAGCTCCGCAAGATCAACACTGACATCGTCACCTTCGGCCAATATATGCAACCCACCAAACGCCACATGCCCGTCCACACCTACGTTACTCCTTCCGTCTTCGAAACCTGGCGCCAGCGCGCTCTCGGTCTCGGCTTTTTGTACTGCGCAAGCGGGCCACTTGTCAGGAGCTCGTATAAAGCCGGCGAAGCATTCATTGAGAATGTGATCAAGAAGAGGAAGGCGGGGAGGGATGTTAGTATGTTGCAAGAGCTAGGTGGGCTTGAGAAGGAGAGGATCGTACCGGATGTTTGAGTAATGGAGCGGCATTTGGTACGGTTTTTCACATTAGCGATGCATTGAACGGCGGCGTGGGAAACTGCATGTGACAATTCGAAGGAACGAGCTTGTGATATCAGTTTTGGGGGTTTTGACGTACCGGCATGGTCTCGGTGTAAGTCACAGCCATCCTTCAACAAGCTCTTCAACAAGGCAGCTAGACAGTGCGGCCGAAAGACGCTGAGTTCACTGGATTCTTACGCAGCATTGTCCCAACGAATATCGTACACATATATGACTGCTGAATAGACATTAGATTTTTCAAATTAAATATTGCCTCCTAAGCCGCCGACGCCTGCTCTTCTCTTCACTCCCTTCCAATTAAACGCATACTTTGTAAGTAGTACAGGATACAAAATGATAGCGAACGTGGGGTATATCCATCACCAATTCTCTGTCTCATCCGGTGGTCTGCCTTCAAAGACCACGGATCCATCCATAGCCTAGTCATCATCCTCCTTCTCCATCCTCCTCTGCCGTTCAGGATCGATGAAGCTGCCCCTATCTCTGTTGCTTCTCGTACTCTTCTTCCTGCCAAAGAACTTCCTTCCGCCCATACGGCTTGAATAAGTCTTTTCCTTCCTCCCAGTCACTCCACCGACACATAACATAACTGTGGCGAGGAAAAGACAGGCGACGGCAGCCCACATGAAGCCGAAATTGTAGCGGCCGAGGCTTGCGGTGCGATCAGCAGCACGGAATGCATCGCGACCTTGGACATAGGCAGCGCTGTAAAGGGCGTTAGAAGCGACGATGGGAGCTTGGGAAGGATCGGAAAACTCACGTCATGAGTGCAGCTGTCACAGTCTGGAAGAAAAGTGCAATGGAGCAGGTTGCGCTAGTGAGGAAGCTACCGATGCGGCTGACAATGGCGAGGACGCCGAGGAAGAGGGCGCAGACGGCGAAGAAGAGACCGATGATGACGAAGGCGAACATAAAGCGAGTTTCAAGGAAGTATTTTCTACCCCTGTAACGACTCCGAGTCAGTTCCCATACTCTTTTCTAGCCCATACACATCTAGTTTGGATTTACCCAAAGATGTCCTCGGTCCCAAAGTTCCTCCTAGGGTCAAAAGGATAGGCAGGTCTGACTCCTGGGCAAACATTGCGGCCATCGGTGACACTGCAAGAGCTCCAGAAGGTCCATCTTGTCAGCGGCGCAGCGTCACCGAGGCCCTCGGTGTTGGCCTGGAGGAAATAGAATTGGTTTGTAGGGTTTTTGTCGATGGCACCGCCGAGAAGGGTTAGGAAGATGAGGAGAGCTGCTCCTGCGATGAGGATTAGGGAAACGAGGGCGAGGGCGGGGCCTGTATATGATGTTAGAAGTGGTATCCCAGGAAAGATGCGGGAAGGTATGCGCACGAGGTGTCATTGCGTTTCAGTAGGGATGAAGGTGTGGAGAGCTAGTTCCGATCAGTTATCTGCCATTGACTGCGCTGTTCATGGACATATGATATACCCACGACCGACGCGTAATGCTTTTAGTATCGTCGATTAGGAAGAGGTGATGACGAAGAGGTACATGAGAGCTCGCATGACCAGGTTTGTTTGGCACTTCAATTTTGCCATGACGTTAGCCGGCGCCCAGAATTCGATTGGGATTAGCGCAAGTTACTTGGCAAAGTCCACGTGATATAAGATCACCGATTACACGGTCAGCCCTACAGGTTAATACGCCTCATGGCATGTGTTTTCTACAAGTAGTGTACACATCCGCTGGTCGTTGCATCGAGGCAAAACCAACGCCGACTAATCCTTGCTCTTGAAGACTATTCGGATTGGGTATCTAATTCGACGTCTTGAACGGCCAGTTTGCTGAGCGAAAGGGGGAATGCAAGCCAAGTGCACTGTAGAAGCAGCAACTCAAGACCCTTCTGTTCTCGAGACCTTCAAGAGCAGCATATAGTTTGGTTTGCCTTGAAGAAGATCCATCTGCATAATAAATAGCTGTATCTTAAAGACATACTCTTGTCGGCAACGGCGCGATATAAGGTTTCTCCTCGATCGTTAAATCGCATGTCGAACGGTCATGTCCGCTCAAGTATGGCCACCCATTTCACAGGAGCAGTTAATCAAGGAAGAGGAAGACTCTCTGGTATTGTCTTGAATTCTACCCAACGCTTCACTGGCTGATGCATGAAGGCCGCTGAGCTCGAGTGGCTTCTGGAAGCACTACAAGAGGCTTTGCCCTCGTTGAAAAGCGGTCTTGAGGAGTGCCTGGCTCTATTCACACCACAAGAACCTGGAACCACGCTTGCCCTGTCTACCCATCGATCCGAGACTGTCAAAGGCTTCGTGACGCGAGTCGGTACCCGGGTTGTAAAGGGGGTAAGGGGCTTCATCCTTTCCATGTCACCTGCGTTCAGTGGTTTCTTGTAGTTGCCTCGTTGCTTGCGGTTTGGGTCGCACAATGCTATTTGTGTCCATGCCACGCCTGATGTTCTTTAAAGACTTGATTCTTATTCATCTCCATTTGCCCGTCATGCTTCAGATCTGAACGACGCCGATCTGACAGCCGGTTACCCAGGACATACAAATACGTCTTTCAAGTCTTCCAGCACCTCGTTCTCTGCCCTCATATCCTCTTCGCATCGTTTCTCCACTTCCTCTGCCTCAGCTCTCAGCTCTTCTAGCCCTTCTCAACCAAGCTCTTGACATAATCGATATATCCACCTGGACCGGGGACCCGAAGAACGGCTCCTTCATTTCCGGCCAGCTCCGCCTCCTAGGCGAAATCATCAACGAAGCGAAAGCGATCATGCAAGGTGGTGAAGAAGTTGTCGGCGGGAAATGGTGGGAAGATGACTTCAATGGCGACGAAACGGTACGTGATTCAACTGATCTAAAAAGCCGGGTGAATGGGACATTCTATTTCACTAACGCTCTTCTCGATCATAGGATCTCAACCTTCCTCTCTCCCCAACCCTCTCCTCTCATATAACACTAACATCCACCTCTCTCCTCCTCACCATCCGTACTCTCGTCCCTAGCCCTTCAGCCTCCGCGCCCAATACCAATGGCACATCCACTCCATCTTCCACCTCCGGTCCCTCCGTAACCGGCCTCTCCCTCCGCACACGGCTGACGCAGATCCTCGCTCCCATGCCCACACCCACGCACGATGAAGCGTATAAAACGTTCCTCTATCGGGGAAACGAGGTTAAAGTCAGGGATAAAGTGAGAGTCGAAGCCCAAGACCCAAGTCTAATGGCTGTTGGGGCAAAACTGAGTGCAGTTGGGAGGGAAGTCGACGGTTGGAGAGGGAGGGTGGCCATTGTGATGGGGGAGGAAATGTGATTTCCTGTGTGGACGGTAATATAGGGAAAGGTCGAGATATTTATTTCAAGCTCTGCCCGGATTGATTTCGGAGCTTAACTCCCTGGATTACTTATTCAATCGGCCCATTAGTTGTGGGTACGGATTTCACGTGGCTCTTGAGAGATAGTATGGTGGCTGACAGGAAGCGCTTACAGTGGACGAGTTCCATGTCCACAGGTCCTGCCTCAATGAGTATCCAAAAATTATTTGGACCTGCATTTTTGCATCACGGACATGCCTTTTCGCTCTTTAATAAAGATAAGTAGTGAGAACCATCTCGAATTACTCTGTGTGAAAGATCAGGGTAACTCATACATCCCCCCTTTCTCTCGCTCTCTCCGTTACCATCTCCCTCATCTCCCCTCCACCACCATAAAGACCCACAACATCATCTAGGCCTTCAAAACCTTCGAAACCCTCCTCAACCACCCATCTCGCACCGCCTCTTCCCTTCAGCACCTCGCACGCCTTGCCCACCACCAGCAAACCGGGTGGCCGACTCCCTTCTGCCTCGACAGCTTGCACGACAAACTGGAGTGTACTCCTGATGACCCTCTGATCACTACAACTCGCCCTCTCCACAACCGCACACGGTGTATCTTCCGGCCATCCTCCGCCATTCACAACTACGTGGTCTTCTCCACCTTTCTCCTCATCCCGTGGACTAGGCAATGACGGAGCCACCAAACTTCCCACCAGCTCCCCAACTCGATGCAACGCCATTAAAAACACGACCGTCATACTAGCATTAAATACCGGCGGTTCCGGCGCTTTGCCTTTCCTCCCGGTCCCCGTACAGATCAGTACCTGATCACTAACCCCCCGACTCGTCGCCGGCACCTGGGCGAAAAGCGGCGCGCTCAAAGCACTGGTAATGCCTGGCAACACGATGGGTTTATAACCCCGTTCCTCAAACCATGCAAATTCCTCGCTGCCCCTGCCGTAGATGTAGGGATCGCCTTGCTTGAGACGGAGGACCGTGTGACCGTTTTGCAACGCTTCGAGGCCGAGGGTCAAGAGCTCAGATTGCGCAGCTTCGGCGTTGCCGGGAAATTTGCGTGCGATGTGGAGGGGTGTGCGGCGTGGGATGAGGTCGAGGATTGCGGATGGGACGAGTTTATCGGCGAGGATTACGGTGGCGGTGAGGATTGCGCGGTGGGTAGCTAGAGTGAGAAGGGATGGAGATCCAGGGCCTGATCCAGCGAGGATGATGCGTGATTGAGGTTGGGCGCGCAGCTCCAGTGTGGAGACGTCTAACGGTGGGGTGCTTGCTGTTGATGTTGCGGATGGGACTACTGTGGTATAAGACTGAAGTATCCTGTCAACGTCGGCGTCTGTGATCGAGGCTAGACGACGAAGGGGCCAGTATTCGCAGATTTGGGAAAGCCAGCGAATTCGCCTGGTTTTGGCGGCGGCGTGGTCGCTTTCAGAGATTAGCTGGTTGAAGGACGGTTTCTGGGCGGGAATATCGTCTTCCTCGTTTTCGGCGACTGCGATGTGGTCCTCGAGAGCTTGGTGGGTTCGATGGTCTTCTTCCCAGATGCGCCTTCGTATTGTACCAAGAAGTTCCACGGCTGAGCCGAAGTTAGGTGGCAGTAAAGAGGCGATCTCACGGCGGATGCGGGTTGCCAGCTTGCAACCTTTGCCGGACGTTGTAATACCAATTTGCAGGGGCCCGTCGGAATGGGTAGAGGGAAGGCTGAATGTGCTGAGGTTTGGGCTATCGAGGACATTGACCGGTATCCGTAATCTTCTACAAAGAGTAGAGATATGTGTCCGTATGGCTGAAACTCATCTGTCAAACTTACTGCTCCTGATATCGATAGTGATTAATAAACATACCCATAGACTCCTTCCCTCCCAAAACCACAAAAACTGCATCCACGATGTTGTCTATTTCGTCTCTACCCCATCTTTTCAGGTCATCGTCCTGAAACCCGGCCATACGCCTTTCAACGTGTCCAGCATCGATTTTGTCTTTTAATGCATAATGTACCTCTGCGTCCTCAGGTGCAATGACTATTGGTTTGGCGCCGACCTCGAGGCTTTTTGCACATCTCGCATTGGCAATGGAGTTGGAACCAATGATGAGATGTACATGGCCAACACAGTCATGAGCGGTAAGAAGCAAGGTCGGCATCAAGGCAATAACCGTACGAAGATTGAAGATTGAAATATCAATAAATGATCAAGTCTACTTTTTTGTGGGATTTGTAAGGAATAATGATCGATACGATCAAGGTACTAGATATCCAAAAAGAAATAGTACATCAGGAAGATGGCCGATATGAAGGAACGTGGAGGAAGAAAAAGAAAGCATCATTCGTGACGAGATAGCAGAGAATCGATAGAGGATTGGCCACTGATAACGCAATTCGAAAAGCCGGAGAAAGCAGATGGTTGGAAAGACGCTAACCGCCACTAGCGATGGTGGAAAATCGCTTAAACTCACGACACTCCAAGACCCTGACTTTGAACTTTTTGTAGAATAGCATCAAGGGAAAGATTTATGGATCTATCATTGCTGTATCTTGGTACGGCTCGGCGTGATAATGCAGCAGTGACGGGTAGTTGCTTTGATGTTGGGATTTTCATGGATTGACACCAAGATACTCGGTGCCCAGGAAATACTCACGTGGCAGAGAGGGTGGCTAAGACAACTAATCTATTCGACTCAGCATACAGAATGCAATAAGATTCGAATTGAGACAAGGCAGCCTTGCGGACTGAAATGCAGACTTTCCAGGCAATCCTCTGAAATAGTCATAGGTCACCAGCCGGCCAGTGAGAGTGCTTGGTCGGTAATCAAGAATTGGAGACTGCGTTCTACAAATAAGCTAAGATCGTAGGTTGCAACTGCATTACTATCATATCTCTTCGGCCTGCTATGGTTTGGTGGACTGTTAGGAATTCTCGGAAATAGCTCCTTGGGGGCTTGTTCGAAGCATGATGAACGCAATAAAAGGGTAGCGCCCTCCAGACATGCTATCGAGACTTCGCTAGCGCTTCTCCTTGTAGTTCAATACACATTTGTAGGTTTCTCTAGAACACTACGAGGTCAGAGGGAACAACAGTCTGGTTAGCGACTGTTTACTAGTGTACTATAAGCTTGACTGACATCCCAGCTCATAGCAAAAAATTACCTTTTGTATGAGCGAAACCGTATGAACGAATGGTCAGCATACCAAATTCCAGCCATCGAAATATCTTCCGTAGCAACCCGAAATTCCTCTTAGGCGGACAAAGTTCCTCCAAGTCTCGCCACATGGAGGTGTCCCTTCGCGCGTTGTACCACTCGACAATATCTCACCGTCATATGAGAACAAAGAAAAGAAAAAATGTTCCTGGCGTCGATTTGGACAGTCCATTCTCTTACCACTTTGAGTTGGAAACTCATGCCGCGTGTGCTAACAAATTCACCGTCATGCGGCAGCATGGCTCGGGGTGAGTGCGACTGCATCTTACACGCTTATGCGCCTTTTCACCCAGGGTCTGACGAGCTGGACGGCCTTAGGGGAGGCCTCGCGAATCCACCGACATCTAAAGATCAGTACCAACCAACAATGCCGATGCGAAAAGTTTAGCACCCAATCATTTGCTCGGCTTGATTGGCCATCTCTTACTTTCTTGTGTGAAAGCGTCAAAACCTCCTTCCTGACAGTCAATCATTGCTAAGATGCGGTAGTGTACGTTAATTTTCAAGTACTCGCAGTGAATGACGATTTGCTTGAGCAAGATCTATATTAAAAATTGTTCAACCTAAATTGTGCTAAGCAACATATAGTCTGCTACCTAGTTGCCAGCGACATGTTCGACCACCAAAGGGCTACACCTCAAGAAGCATAATCGTCATCCCCTGCATCTGGGAGTCCTTCCTAATTGATATCTCTGCCTTGTGCTTCCCTGGGTGGAGTTATCATCTTGGCGAATCAAGCTAGCTGGAGGCCAAGTCCTGCTCTCTGGCGACCATCCGATTCTCGCACTCCCAAAAGACATGGATAAGTCTTGACACCATGTTCCACTTGGTTCGGCTATTTGCTTCGTGTTTTTGGAAATTCTGTTCAGCGAGCTTGCACTGCTTGAACAGGTCTGCGAGAATCTTGTCGCTCGTTGGGTTTATCGGATTTTAGGTGAGTAAGCACTATAGAATGAAAGGAGTGTTTGAGTTGAGGATAACAAGGGATGCTCACATTGTATTCGGCCAGGCAACTGTCGACGTCTATTCGACAAAGCCTAACGAGCTTTTTCATCAAACGCTCGTCAAGTTAGTTATACTCGTACACGAGGGTGAGCAATGGGTCCTCGGTTTCATTGGTTGGGATACTAGGCATTCCAGCTGCCATCGTCTGGATTTCTTCTGCCTTGCATTGGAGTTGAACGAACAACTCCTTCAGTTCTTCGCGCTCAGCAATTTCCTCTTTAACATGCTATGAAAAGTAAGCACATAGAAGAAAAAAGGCTATACTGGGCTAGGGACTTTAGGGATATACCTGGTATTTTGCCTCAAGGCGTCCCACTTGTTCCAGATGCCACTCGACATCAGAATCTTCTTTTTGCGGGGTGTCAATATGTTCATTGAATTCTGACATTGTGTGTGTGGCGAGGATATAGAGATTTCTTAGTCAAGTTGCTGGTCGGCTTTCCGAGATCAGAGAGGATTTTGTAGTAGGCTGAGAGAACAGGAAGGATGCAGAGATCATCTCTGCAACTCTTCCCTATGCACAGAGAGAGAGCCTAATTTTGCGGGGCCGACAGAGCTGCGAATTGGCGAGGATGTTGAGCGAACCGCTGAAGGCTTCACAAAAAGTGGAACTGTGCGACGGTCAAACTTGTTGAGCTCAGTCAGCGAGGTTGCATTGCGAACCCCAAGACCTTGGATCCAGAGGATAGAAGTGAGAAAGGTGGTCATGATGTGGGCAGTCATTACGATCGAAGTACAACATCGGGTGATAGAGGAAAGTTCATTCATCGTGGTTGGCTGGATACAAGAGCCAGCACAGTTGTTGCGTCTCCACAGGCTCAAAAGCTAGCGGCCCTGCTGACTGATGATTTCTAGGGTCATAGGTATCACCATGCAGCGTGACAACTGTGACGGAAACGTGAGTGGGTCCTGATGGGTAGAGGGAGGATGCGGTGAAGCCTTTCTTTTCTTCTATTTTGCAGGATAAGTTGGCATGGATCATGGCAGTATCCCTTAAAACCAAATTCGGGGCACTCTGCTCTGCTTCGATTCAAATCGAGAGCGTATACGTCTTTTCGAATGGTAATTTAAGGACTAGAAACCGTTCTGGGAGGGAACCGTGGAAATGCTGACTCGTACAGTGCCCTAAAACGGCGTCCTGAACCAAAGTTCTGAACGCCTCTAGCTTCACGTGCTTCCTCTCACCTCATGTGCCTGATCCGTGGTTTTCTTTGCACGGTAACGCATGTTCGTCACGCTTGGGTAAGCATCTCTTACGGAAACGAGGTAGTAAAATGAGTTTCCGGCTTTAAGCCAAATTCCTGTGCTTCTACCTACATTTGGCAAACAGTCCATCATCCCTGACGACAGATTGAGAGCCCCATAACATTAGTGATTTGCCTCACCAAACTCAGTGTTTGCACACTTCCCAGTAACATCCATCTAACATGATCTGGAACGACAGACAATGCGACAACTTCGCCGCTTGCACAATTTCAACTTGTGACCACCATCACACAGCTGCCCTCTCGAATGGAATTGGTCATTGCCCATTGTGATCGAGACGACCCATGCTGCTTGTCTGATCACTTCTTCGATCCGAATTACGAGTAGATGACAGGCCCTTGAAGTGGTTCGGGGGGTGCTCCGCGTTCAAGCGGTTCACACTCGATTTGCTTCGCTTGATAAAGTTTGGACATGATGGTGCCTTCTTTTTCGTGGAATTCAGCTAGAAGCGGGTCCAGCTTAACCCAATCCACGGGCACTTTGTTCGCTTCCTCTTTGATCTTCAAGGCGAGATCTTGTCAGACAGAGTAGAGATCTCATAGCTGCTTGTCGTTACGGATGGCTTGCAACATGTCCTAGAACGTTTGGCATCAGCAATGAAAGCTTCAGATGTGCCTTGAATGATCCAGGAGAGGGAAGCTTCTGCTCACGGGAAAGTGTGGCATCCTTCGGGACATGGGCTTTGGCAGGGGCGGACATAGCGTGTAAAAGGAATGTTATGAGAGATTTAATGATGTGCAATAATCGGGAACGTGCACTAGACTTCTGTTTGAGACTGATTTTGCTCTGGTAAAGCTCAGGGGTTTGATACCGAGGGGAACGCAGGGTATCTGCTTTTTAAGCTGAGTATCTTGCCGAAATCCACCACATGACGAGAGCGGCGGCAATATTTTTTCAACGAGTAATGGCTGAGTGATAGTTGTGTAACTATGATGAGTAACGGCGGTACCGCACCCCTCTGCGAACGCTGGAAAGGGTCCAACCACGGATTCAGGAAATCCCTTGCAACAGTTGTGAACGGGGGCAACCTGCTGCTTAGCAGCCTGAGCTGTGGTAGCACAGGAACATGGAAGAATCTCCCTCATGTATAAGACGGTGGAATAATCACTCTGGGACGATTTTCGCGAAATCTCAGAATCCACTTGCCTTAGTTGCCCTTGTACATGCAATGACCGATACCAGTCGGGGCTCTGAGCCAGGATATTACCATGAAACGCCAAAGGGTCGCTGGTCAAGGGACGTTGACGAAGATCTAGAACAGCTTGAGGTAGATTTCTCTAACTAGACACTGCTCCACGAAATCCTCATTCGCCTCGCTCGTCAATCATCCCGATCTGGCTGATGCTCACCGATGTAGGGATTTATGCGAGCCGCCGAAAAGAATGACAACGATATATGGACATTATACAAGCAGACGCAGAATGTGAGGATCAAGGTCAAGGAAGCAGTGAGGGAAAATCCAAACGACTTTGACAGCCTACGCGCTTTCGTGACCGAATTCGAACGACACAGACGTCTGCTTTGGAACGAACTTCAGCGCAAAAAGTTAGCTCCAGAGGCGGCCAAAGAAGCGAACGAGATGGCACCCCTTGGCACCCCGGAGGCTCGCTGCAAGTCACCACCAATGCAGCAGTAAGAGCCTTGGAATCGATGGCTCGTAGCCATGCGTATCGATCCATCGTATGGCTACCGTGGACCTTTGTTTTGCGATCAGATTTTAGTATGGGCACGATGTCCATCCGAAGTATCGAGGCGCGGTTCTGGAGGACATTACCAGCCTCTATCACTGACCTTGGTGGGATTTATGCGGATGGCGATTCTTTCAGGGCACAAACTTTTGAGATCGAACATATTCTCTCTGGGAGCAGCACTGGATGTTTAGATAAAAAACAATTGACCTTGTTTTTGCTTGGGAATTAGAAACTGTTGTGCATTCACAATAAACACCAATGATATCCGAGAGACATTCTTGTAAGATCATGGTAATTTTTCCGGTAGCAACTAATATCGTTGCTTCAGTCGCTGATATTTGTTTAATTATCGTTGATGCCACGAATTTGTTCGACACAAATCTGTGGTGATCAGGGGTAGAAATCCATGGCTCCAAACCTAGTGTTGCCAAGGCAATTAATTGGAAATTCCTACGACTTCCTGGAAGCGCTTTTTGATCTCGAAGTTACGAACCTGTCATTTCATAGCTGAGTTGTCACCAGTGTAGTCCCTCCCTTCAAGATCTATTCCCGATTATCCCTATGATGCATCTTTACCTCTTGGCACATAAGTCTTCGTGCGATGAGGTTGTATCGTCTGGAATCGAAGAACAGCGTCAGGCATTCGAGGAATTGCACGGAGCCGGTGGGTTGTTTATTTAAAGGAGAACTTGCTGCATGGTAACTACTATCGGCCCTTCTCAATCCTGAAAGCTCAGGTAAACAGATCTCGTGAGGATATGCTCTAAACCAGACCAATTGCCTGCCCGTATGTCAATTACAGTGTCGACCACTGTCGATTTGCACCCTCTGAGAGCATTTCACCGTCTGAATATCTTCTATTGTCTGAGCACAAGAACCTGCCACCTTAGTGCCATGCCCAAAGAAGTTTGGATGCTCGACTCGTACAGCATTAGCCCGCATACAGCTCCTTTCCAAGCAGAAGGCGCGGAGAGTTGGTGCCCTTTTACAATTTTTGCTGCTGTAAATCTCTTGAGGTCTTATCCTGATGACCAGTGCCGGCAAGCGAAAAAGGGTTATGCTACAAAATGTCTGATATTGCTTGTCCCAGTTGTCCGTCTGGCGACGGTAGTGTATTTTCAACAGTTGCAAATGTCGCAGGAATTCTAACGTTTGCTTACGCCATTGCTGCAGGTCTGTGGTATTATTACCGATCTTTCAAGAGCGTTTCTCGCGATGTGCACAGCATCCTTAACAATACCGACAATTTGCAGTTAGACGCCTTTGGCTTAACCTCGGATTTCTGGCCAACATTTGATATAGCGTTGACCGAGGAGGGCGAGCAGCTCATCGACATACGACGTATGGCGGCTCTGACGGCTAGTAGTCGTATTGCTTGCTTGAGGCAGCTTGCAGAACGGTTTATGAAAGACTGCAGAAAATCGGTCGGAGTTTATGATCGCGTTCGTTTTATGCTCTCACAACAACAAGTGGTAGAAAAGGCTGAGTCAGTTAGTCAAGCGTTGGAGACATTAAACTCAGCGAATGTTCGGTTGGTGCCATGTCCCCAACAACAAGCGATGAGGCGTTGGCCGCTAACTGACCGAGCTCAGCTACGAAAAGTTCGCAGAGTCACTCCATCGAGAATATCAGGATCAAGCGCTCAAAGACCAGAAAACGATGCTTGAAAATCAGGAGGCAATATTGGAAGAACTTAGGTCAGGGCTGAAAGCAATCGAGAAGGATTTGCCAGTCACAGAGAGAGAAGCCGGGTCAGTAATAAGACCGACAACGAGAAAGCCTCGGCCTCTGTGAAATCACTGGTGCTAAGGATGAATTGCTTGTATCTAAAGAATTCTATTTCACATTTCGGCGTCCTAGCAAGGTGCTACTCACTTTCAACACTCTCAGTTCTGTTCGGATTCCTCGTCGGCGGTCCCCTATACCCAGCAATCATAACCCCTAACATATCATGCCATCCCAACCTCACCAATCCCCCACGATGCGGTTCCCCAATCACACAGTCCCTCGCAATAGCCATCGCCGCTCTCTTGACATCGTTTAATGTAGTCCGATCGTATCCAACGTCATCCGACGCATAATCAACCCCCACAAGACATCTATTCTGTTCAACTCCTCTCCTAGATTCCCAGTAAGCCGGCAATTTAATGTCAGGTTGCTGAGAGGCGAAGCGGCTGAATCTAAGGGGGATGTCTGGGTCTCGGCCGCGTGTAATTTCGAGGTTGATAACTTCCAGGCAGTCGCGGAAGATAATGGGTCGGAAAACGCTTTCTCGGTCCCAGCAATCGGGGACGCGGCCTGGAATGGAAATATTGCGGAGGAGGGGACTACCGATGACCAAGAGAGTCCATGTGAGGAGCGTAGTTAAGGCAAGGAATGGCTTTGTGGAGGTCATGATTTGAGCAACATCCACATTCTGATAGTCAGACACAGGACAAAACCATCATTCAGATTCTTGAAGTGAGAGCGACGAATAAAGCATTAACTAGGTAGTAGACGGCTTAAGGTGCTGATAGCCCCTTGCGCATATCGCCAGGATGATAGAATAGCCCGCAATGGACCCACCATAGACTAACCAAGGAGAATAATAACGCATGATGACAATAGTGCTCTTAAGAGGATGTGATGAGAACAAGCTTACGGGTAATAATTCTCCGCAGGTTGACTAATAGTACAATACCGCGGAGCTCATGTTCCGTTCATAAGATTTCGTATACCCGCGATCAGCTGCCAGACCCTTAGGCCGAATCTGGCTCCAATGGGTACGAAGGCCGTCCCTGTATACCATTCGCTAGTGACACTGCCGTCAAGTACATCAAGCGTCATTTCATGAGATACCGTTCACCATTGTTCCATTCCCTCTTTGATCCTGCTGTTCAGGAGGCACAATCAGCCAATCTTTCACTCCACCCTTCCAATCCGCTATCCTTCCCTCCTTCACCCCCACCAACATCACCCGTACCTCCTCCCCTTCAATAAAACAACTCGCTCCTCCATCACCCTGCGCGGAAGAAGGGTTCTGCGGTGCCCCAAATAGGCCCTGCTCTTCCCTAACTTGATCCCCGAAGGTATTGTTCTCGAGATGTCGTTCCTTACACCAGGCCTCTTCCTCACTTCCTCTTTCGAGTATTCTTGCCGTGCCGTTGATCGTAGCACTTATACTGCTCAGAGCACTGGTGTTGATGTTGAGTAGTAGGCTCGCTAGACTTGATCGTGTAGCTTGTGGAGGGGGCGAACTCTCGCGAGCAGGGTCGGGGACCCGTGTTGGAGGGCGATGGGAGACCCAGTCATGGACGAGAAGGGATACTCGGGGATTATTGATGAGATTGAGGGTTTTTTTGGAGGAAGGATTGGTGGTCATTATGATAACTGGGTTGGGGTCGTAAGGGGTGGACTGGAGATAGGTGTAGTTCATGAGAGAGACGTGAGGGTAGAGGGCATCGCATGTTGCTAGATGGAGCTTTATGAAGTGATTAGTTAGCCCAATACAGAGACAAAGATGGGAGAGGATATACAAATCGAGCGTTCTTCAAGCAGGTCTCGACTTCGGGTGGTAAGGTTGAGGACACTTGTGGATGTGTTGCGGTTGCCGAAGCCTCCCAATTCAGCGGCGGGTGCTGTACTTCAGCCATCAGAACTTCACTAAAGGATAAATCCTATTCAGTGAAGATTGTATGAGCGATGGTAGATCGGCTCTCTCTCATGAGCCAATGATGACCCCTGACATGCATCATCGCTTAGCGCTAGTAAGGGGGAAGTACAACATACAACATAGCGGCATGAACCTCCCCCGACTCCTCGACCATCACGCCAATGCTGAACTACATACGCTATCCAGGCGGCGGCAATCCTGACATATACGACATAACGCTCCAGACACGCTGGGACTCGGTGTCTAAGTGAGATGACATCACAATTGATCTTTTCTTCAGAAGTCGACCAAAGACATGCATAGTCTGGGGTTCTCACACTATGTCCATAACGCTTCAGAGCTTGGCGAGCGATAACGTTCTTTACAGTTTCCAGGACGCCTTTCGTTCGTTCAGCAACGGCATACATGGTGTCCATGGTTCCAACGTGATAACCCTGTTCTCCAATGGTTGCCATGTGGAGAACGGCTTCAGAGACTGCGGAGTGGCATGTCAAGAACCGAGTCTGATATTCGAGAATACAGCTACTTTACACAATTGTTTGCATTATCCTTTGATTGTTCAGGCTATCTCGGAACACTCCCTTAAAGATGGCAGTGGAATAATTGCAGAAGATTTCAATTTTCCGCAGCCAAAGTCGCTGGCGCAACCTCCACGACCAACGCGATCCAGCATTGTTTGACGGACTACGCTTTTTCTATGCCCAAGTCTTCCAAGTACTCATCAACTGCGTGTGGCGGCTCCACGCGATTGCTGTGCTACAACCATACCAACATCTGTCAAAGCGTATATGCCCCTGTTATTGATGACATCGCTGGTATCGGAGTAAGTGTCGTTCACGTGGGAATTAGCGCCCCAACTGAAGTCGTTCTCAGATCTACACTTCTTACTGGATGCAAAACGGTATAGCACTGGTCGCTTTTGCCCTGCTACGCCTATTTGACTTCTGGATCTATTATGTTACTATAGCCCTTCTCGGCTGCGTCTACGGCTTCCAAGGGGCAAAGGCGAAAGCCGAATGCACAGAACAATCGGGCTTACGACACCGCGTTCCCAACCTCGTTTCAGCACTCTTCGAGTTCCAAAAGGCTCAATGTTTCTTCATGATTGCTGTCCAGGCCGCTGCCATCATTGTCGTAAAACAGGGTGGTTTCGAGGCCAGGACGCTGCAGCAGCTCTCCAACAGCTACTCGGCCATCACCCTGGTAGCGATTTGTGGATATCTTCCTGTCGTTTTCACCCTCCTTAATTTACACGGTGCTGGTAAGGATTCGTGGTATATTATATTGCTCTCCACCATCACTGTCATCATCTCTGGAATCACTGCTTTTACCACCAAGCGGTTCGCGCCTAGCTCCAATGATCTGGTTGGTCTTCATAATATAACCGGCAGCTGGCCGTCATGCGGCAACAGAAATCCAACGACGTTTTGCTTAAGCCTTCATACTGTCGACGCCTTCAACTATGGAGGAGGAGCGAAACATATATTCATCTTTTGTATCGTCGTTCTTAGCTTTGTAGTCATTGATAAAGTCCGGACATCGCGAACCATTTTGCCAGCTAAAGCTCCAAAAAGGGAGGTAAGGTACCTACAGCGCATCAACACAGCCTCGTTTAAGCAGCGGGCAGCAACCGGTTTTTCGACACTGTCACGGCTCTCTATCGTTCCTAGTTCCTACAGCAATCTGGACAACAGGACGAAGAAGGCGGTGATTAACCTCATTTACGGCATTGTCTGGATACTTTTCCTCTTTTTCTACTGCAGATGGATATATTTGCTTTCTAAGTGGATCAACCACCAGAGTGGGGTCATAGGACCTTCGACGTGGACATTCGGGCAGATTGTGGGGATCACAGTCTGGGTACCTTCGTTGATCCAATATTTATACCTCGAAACACGTAAGTCGACCTCTGGCTTGACATTGAATCCATATACTGAGCATATGGCAGGTGGTATGGTGGAGTGGTTCGAACAGCACGTTGCAGGAGACCACCATGTCGTCCAGTACCCTCCGTCTGTAGAGCCTTGAGATAGCCGACTCTGCCTAGTTTTGGTCAGATGAGTGCTGGCCCAATCATACCAATTGACCAACAATTGGCTACAGATCATGTTCGATCTGCATCGAGGTGCTACCGGTTGCAATGCCTTTCTATGTGGTAGTTGCACAGACCGCAGGCGATCCCGTCCTGATATACTGGCTTTGGTAGAGCAACATTGTTCGTCTCGGATCCCAAGGATTCCAGGGACCGCAAGGGCAATAGTCAACTCTATCGATCAGCTCGATTCGAGCACCAGTCAAGTCTCGGCCAGAGTCAGTCCACATGGGGCGGAGGGGCTCGAATATAGGTGGTGTGTGTTGTGGCAGAATATACGTAAAGCGAGCCTCCAAAGTGAATTGATAGAGTATCATTCGTGATTTGGTCTACATTGTTTGGCCGAGAACATCATCAGACATTTTACCATGAGCAGCGATAGTTGTCAGACACAGAAGATAACAATTAGATTGTTGCGTTCGCCATTGTTGCAGTCTGTTGTTGCGCTCCGACGGCACAACGCTTCTAGATATTTATTTCGAACTTCAAGATCTTCGGCTATCTCCATCGGGTTAGTAGCCTTCCCCGCAAGTTGACCCTACGACGTTCAGCGGTTGTGCTGACTACAAGCCCAGGGGACCGCCTGCAAGCTACAGCCCAAACACCAACGAGCTGTTCCCGTGCCACTTACATAAACCTCCGAAGCATTGGCAGCTAACCCCCCCACATTCCCCGCAGTCATCAGAGATCTGGGGTACTCGGGCTACTGACACGCAGCTTGACGGGATCCAGCGTCCTAGGGCTCTCGTGCAGCTCTGTCAATACCACGCCAGCTTCCATTGCCTCCACCGGACCGTCAATATGCTCACTCGACGGCTTCTCGCTCGAAACTCACCATCTTCAGCTGTCCGAGCCCTGAGCACGACCTTCTCCTGCCAACGTGCGCCTTCTCTCGCAGATATCGAGCCCAACGGTGCCCCAGCCTTCGACGCCCGCCAAAAGGAATTTCGAGAAAGGGTTAGAGAAGCTAAAAAGGCAGAGGAAAAGCAAGATAGTCAGTCCGTTACTGCTTCTTCTACTGCGTCCGCTGAAAGAGCTGGCGGCGGTGGCGCTCCCATTGCTCCAGTTGCGAGCAATGCGGGTTCCCCCTTCTCAGCCTCTTCCAGTTCTTCCCCTTCATACTCCTATAAGCAGCAATTTGGCGATAGCCAAGCACTAGGCTCACTGTCAACTCATACTCCAGAAATCGCACGCGAAGCCTCCCAACAGCAAGACTCATCGAAACCGAAAGGAGCGTTGTCAAGCTTGATATATGGCACTCGTGAAGGGCAGCAGATGGATCAGGAGATTGAGAAGAGCTTCTCTCAGGTGCTGGCCAGAGGCAAATACATGCACTCAATCGTATTTCATACGGTCAAGCCGGACAAGGTCGACGAATATGTAGATCTAGTTGGCGGGTGGTATCCCAAAGTGGCCAAGACAGAAGAACATCACGTAAACCTAGTAGGCAGCTGGAGAACAGAAGTCGGCGATTGTGATACCTTTGGTAAGTAGTTTCCCTACCATCATACTAGCACCCACATCCTTCTTGTACGATTAACTGACCATTGACACCTTTGACGGAAAAGTCCACATTTGGGAATACCAACGCTACCAGGGCTACCACGCTTCCCTTCACTCCATTGCTTCCCATCCCGACTTCCCCGCCTTCGACGCCCATCTCAAAAAACTCATCACCTCTAAAAAGACTTCCCTGATGCAAGAATTCTCCTTCTGGCCCACCACAGCGCCTCGCACCCTCGGCGGTCTTTTCGAACTCCGTTCCTACACGCTCAACCCTGGGAACCTGCTAGAATGGGAAACTCACTGGCGAAAGGGATTGAAAGCACGACGAGAGGTCATGGAGGGAGTCGGTGCATGGTTCGTACAGATTGGCGACTTGAATACTGTGCATCATCTGTGGCAGTTTGCCAATCTTGAGGAGAGAAAGGCGAGACGGGAGATGAGTTGGGGAGTTGAAGGGTGGGGGGATACGGTGCATAAGACTGTACCGCTGATTCAAACCATGAAGAGTAGGGTGCTGGTGCCGATGCCGTGGAGTCCTGTCGCTTGAGCGGGTGTGTATATTAAACGGAGCTTTATTCGAGGCGGGATTCCTAAAGATGGCGATAGGGAAGGTCGCCGGACGACGCGAATCCCTTCTAGCTGCTATACGAGATGAGGACAAAGAACCCGCTTCGCAGGAAAAACCTCCCTCGCAAGGAATGTCCAATGGAAGGACAATCTTATCTGCTAGTTGAGAAGCAAATCGAGCGAGACGCTCTGGAACAAACAATGCAAACGCTTAAGGCGTCTCGACGAACTTCTATACCTCCCAACCTGGACGATGCCTGTGTGCTTAGGTCTAGATAATTCATTCCTCGTACTACATACAGCCACAGCCGTTTCCAATCTCGCCCTCAGTTACAGCATTCTCAGCACCTCGATGAACATAACAAACACCTTCCCCACAGCAGCAACACACACTGTTTGTAACTCTAACTACGAAAATTCTCCAGTAGAGTATTCCACAAACATGATGTATTTACACGGCAACCATCGGAATTTACTTCTCTTACAAAACCTTCTCGTACATAATCTTTGCGGGTACCATCGAAGCCTGCCTCCCTTCTTTCTCTCAGCTCTGCCAACGTTACAGATATCGAATCACAAGGCTCAAAGACCCGTTACTTTTTCACTATTTGACCGGCATTAACTGGTTTCTCCCCCATCGTTTGAATGAACCAGGTGGGCGAGTCTAATATATCAAATTGATTGGGATCGGGATCAGATGCCCAGAAACTACATTTGCGGGAGGACTTGGATTAGGAAGTAATATTTACATAGCTAAATGTATGCTGAAACCTTCATACCGGCGGACTTGTCCAAACCCTTGTAAAAGGGGAATGATCGATTCTGATTACTCAATGAGATGGATTGAAGTCACATGGATATATATTGAGCTTCCCAATGAGTCGTTATAACAAGGCTGCAACCAGAATATGACAAGAAGAGCTGTAGAATCATCGTCATCCAAGAGAGGTATTACGCATTCGAGAGCCGATTGCAAATCCAGTGTTAGAGGGTATTTATTATGGTAGAATAAATCAATAAAGCATGTGTGTCGATGAAAAGGGGTATCGTGTCTATGAATAAAACCAAAAACCCCATCTCAAGTCATCGAAACAGAAGGAAAGGGGGCCAAAACAAAGCCAGGTATCTCTCCACCTTTCACTTCGCCTTCTTCTTTTGTCTTTCTTGTTATAGGGATGCTTGATCGTCAAGCACCAGATATCAAGGTAGTCGCAAATGGTCGTGATGATATCGTACTGTACAAAAGAATGTTTGTCAGCTTGAATGGATTCACGGCGGTCCCTAATCTAAAAGATCTCCAGAAAGGCAACGGAATAAGAAAAAAACTTACCACAAAGCTCCCATAAACCCCAAAGCCCAAACCCATACACAGAAACACGAACGCAATTTGATACGTCCCACTTCCCAATGCACTGGGCCACACTCCTACCACCGGCCCTAAACTGTCGCCGACCGCTAGGGCCAACGGTAGTGTGAGCACATTGTACATGGGGAAATCGGGGTTTTTGGTTAGATGCGCAACGATAATTTGGCCAACAGAGTAGGCGTTGATGAGGCCGATGTAGAATACAAAGGGGATGAGATGATGGTTAAGGATGATGGGCTGGAGATAGAGGTAGAGAGGGACAAGGGTCCAAGTCGCGAAGTACGGGACGAGACCGTAGAGGGGTTCGATCGGGTCTTTGCCTTCTTTACGCCTATGCTGCATTACATTGTAGGCGCTATGAGTAGACATATATGTTAGGAATGTTCTAACACGACAAAGCATAGGACGATAGGTGGAAGATACCTTTGGAGAGTATTGAGGACAAGGACAAAGCCACCGTAGACCATGTACCATTCAATGAACGGGAGGTTGTAGATGTAATT
>QQTW01000449.1_pt1 | contig 25595 bp, 20 predicted proteins | sample 1904831 | NCBI WGS metagenome assembly QQTW01 (sample SAMN09435610, study PRJNA476489) | Subsurface metagenome, whole genome shotgun sequencing project. | reverse complement strand
GCTAATTAGGAATGTATTTTCTAGGTCTGCTTCTGTTGCTGCATCAATTGACAGATCTGAGGTTTGATATTGCTCGACTGCTTCTAAGCCGCTTTGAGCGCAATCAACTAAATCTGGATCGTTAGTTAAATGCAATACTGTTTGATACTGTTCGCTAGCTACGTTGTACTGCTCTAAAATGCAGTAAATGTGACCTTTTAACAGCCGACTATTTGGGTCTGATGGATAGTGTTCGACTAATCGGTCAACTAGTATTGCCGCTTCTTGATAGTTACCTTGAATATAAGCTTTTTGAGCAGCTTGATATTCTTGTTCTTGGTTTATACTTGGTGTCATTTGCCCCTCTGCTTGCTTAGATATTATGCTGCCCACAGTTCGCTCTGTATAATTGCTTTTTGGTCTAACAGTTGCAGACTTTTGTGGGTGCGTTCATCTAGCAACCACTCACCTCGGACAAATTCTGCCATCTTTTCTGGCAAAGCCTGCCCGTGCGCCTGCACTTTTTCTACATCCAACCATTCCATTCCTACTATCCGGTCAACCGCTAACCCTACCATTGTGTCTTGTTCGGCGATCGCAATTACAGGCATTTCTGAGCGCTCGGTATTGAGAGCATTTTCTTCTCCAAGGAGATAGCTAAGATCTGCTACCCAAATGACTCTACCGCGTAGATTTAATGTACCTAGTAGCGAGTAAGCTGCATTGGGAATCGGTGTAATTCGGTCTAAAGGAGCGGAAATAACTTCTCTAACTACCGTTGCTGGTAGAGCAAATTCTCGCTCGGAAGTAACATAAAAACGTAGATATAGTTCGCCTTCTTTATTTTCTAAATCTTGAAATTCAGTTAGATGCTGCTTTTGACTACTACTTGTTAATGAGTTTGGATTTTCCATCTTGCCGCCTCTATTGTTAACCTCGTAGTAGTTGTTTGACTGTTCCTACCAATTCTTTTGGTTGGAACGGCTTGACTATGTAAGCATCAGCGCCTTGTTTCATGCCCCAGTAGCGATCAAATTCTTCACCTTTTGATGAACACATCACTACTGGTACGCCTTGAAGATTGGGATGGGTTTTCAATCGACGACACACCTCGTAGCCATTCATTCGCGGCATGACAATATCTAAAACTACTATATCTGGGCGAAAAGTCTGGACTTGCTCCAAAGCTTCCATTCCATCAGTGGCGATCTTTACTACTAATCCGCTGCCTTTGAGGAGATCGGTAATCATCTCCCTTTGGGTAGGACTATCTTCTACAACCAAAACTGTACTCATAATTGCTAATATGCCTTGTGGTTTCAACGCTCCGAGTGAGGAACGAACTACCATGATTTATCGTAAATAATGATTAATCAATTTAGTAGCCTAGAGGATTACTTGTGCGACTAAACAGTAAAAATGAAATGTAAATTAAATGTGTAATCGGGATGTTTATTTCATGGATTTTTCGAGTATTAATGCTCACTAAAGGTGAAAGAAAGCGGAAAAAGTATAAATTAAACGCTCTAGAAAAAAAAACTAAGGCTGGATCCTACTGGCTGTTTTCAACTAGCTTACACAACTAAAGTACAAGTTAAACTTAACGCTATCTCTGCTATGTGTCCAAGCGAAAATTCACTGAGAAGTGGCTTGGTTTACGCCGCAGCAAGGCTTTAGGTAAGTGGATGTACGGAGATACAGGCTCAGACTTCATGTATGCTGGATTAGCAGTTAGAGGCAGTTGCTAGTTACCTCAATAATGCTACTGATATTTAAATATTTTGCTAATAGCATTAATAAATTGTCTTCGCTAATAAGTTGAACTATATAGTCGGAGCTACGACTATCCGCGTCCAAAGCTCAACGAATCGATTTTGACTGTCAAGTAAAGTAAAAGGTGTTTGTCCCAATACACTAGTGCAATAAAGTATGGTGTAAAGTTTGTAACATCTAATAGTCTTGGGAGGTTAAAGAAAATTCCCCTCCAATCAGCACTTTAGCCTCTTCCCCTTTTGCCTTTTAATGCTAAAAAGTCTATTAGCTATATATTGCAAGCAATACGTCTAGATGCTGAACTAGCTCAACAAGCTCGAAGATCCTGCGGATATCTGTATTTGTTAGGTTGCCTTGCATTTACCCAAAAGCCCTTATACTCAGATACCTCGCACTCTGAAATAAACTTTGTCCTAGCTGCTGTTGCATGTTTCTACAGATATAAATATTTAAAATGAATAAAATTAGCACATTCTAGTAATAAGTATGAGAGAATAAGCGACATTTATCAGCAAACAGTGCAAAATGGATTAGAGCGGTAATTAAATTGTGGTGTTGAGCCAGGCAGACACTTGTCAGGTTTATCAGCTTACTTATAAGTAGTTACGGGTTATTTGGTAGTTCTAATTGTCGTCACTAGTACAAAATAGAAGTGAAATGGTTTTGCTGGCGTAGTCTGCACCGCCAACACCAGGGTAGAATTTCTGTCTTGGGGTTGGCGCTCAAATTTAGATTCAAAGCAGACGGACTAAACCATTAAGGCAAGGTTTAGCCCCAACATCGGGCATTAGATATATTTTAAGAGGCGATCGGTGTGCTGTATCTAGCAGAAGTACAAAAGCAAAAAGTTAAGACTGGATTTATGGGTTCTGCCAAAGCAGAACTAAAGCTGCTGGCTTATCAGCGGGCTGATCAAAGTTGGACTCCTGTACCAGGAGAAGAAGCGATCGCAGCAGAGGAGGTAAACCACTTAAATCCTGGGGCGCTAGTCCTCGCCGACCTAAATCAGAACAACAGGCAAGTCCAGCAAGTTAGAGAGGCAGGACGACCATTAGTTGGTATTTTACAAGCTTTTTCTCGCCAATTAGAGAAGTCCAAAGCTCAGGAAGAAGAAATTGAACAATGGAAGCAGTCATTAACTTATCAAAGCGAGGAGCTAAACCGCCGCAACATGGAAATGGAGGCGCGTTTAGACCAGTTGCAGCATATAGAAGATGATGTTCAGCGTTTAGAGGCACAACAACAAGAAGTAGAAACAAATCGACAGGTTGTAGCAGAACTGCAAGCAGAAATCGAGCGCAGTCGCCTAGATCTAGAGGGAGCTTGGGAACACTTGCGGGGCGAACAACGCCGCTTGGAGGAACAGCAAAGTACTACGCTTGATGAAGGAACTAAGCAGCAGTTACAAGAATTATTAGACCGCCTATCTGGTAGCCTTCTCCCAACGGTAGCTTTACGCGAACAGCTAAATATCTCTTTCGAGATGATTGCTAATCAACAGAATATTTTAAACCAGCACTGGCAGAACCTAGAGCAGCAACGCTCAACTGCGGAAAATCAACAAGCAGATATAGATCGCCAAAGCGCTAATATAGCAAGTCGTCGCAACCAATGGCAGCAATCACAAACTGCTTTTGAGCAAGTTGCAGGGCAATTGCAGGCGCAAACAGCAATTCTCTACAGCAAGCAAGATCATGTGCAAACGTTGGGAGCAAAATTGCGCAAGCAAGAAGAAATATATCAACAACTTTATCGGCTAATCGAGCCTGCGGGCGATCGCAAAATTGACATAGAAGCTTTGCAGAAAATGCCTGTAGAGCAGCTACAGCAAACTGTTCAAGATTTGCAAAGAGAGCTTGATAGTGCTTCTCGCTTCGTCAACGACCAAGAAGAAGAACTGAGGTTTCTGCAACAAACAATTGACCAGTTGCAAGCAAAGTTAAGCAAAGCTAGCGATAGCGATCGCGCTAACGTAGAAGCGGAACTAGCTGATGAGCGCGATACTTACCAATTTCTCAATGAAACTTTAGTTGGGCAACGTCAAAATCTGCAAGAGCGCAAAGAGATTTTGAGCCAGCACCAATCAGTCTTATGGCGGCGACAAGGGATTGCGCCTGGAAATAGGCAAGATGATTATAGAAGCGATCTTGGTCCAATTTTAGCTCAGGTCGATGCACTCAAGCAGCAGCAAGCAAACGAACTCCAAGCCTGGGAACAAGAAATCGACCAATTGAGAGCGAAGATTCAACCTTTGCAGGAAGATGTCGAGCGCCAAAGAAACGAGCAGCAAATGCAACAACAAGAATTGCAAAGTTTAGAAGAGAGTTTGTTGTCTTTAAGGGTAGCAACTGCGGAATGCTGGGGTAGAGTCAATCTTTATCAAGAGATGCTCCAACCAATTCAAGATAGTTTGGACGGATTGAAACATAAAGTAGAGGCGATCGCTGCTACTATCGACCACGTGCAAGATACTGGCGAACATCAAGTGCAAGCTGTTAGTCAAATGCGCGAACGCTTGCTAAGTATGATGGCTTGATAGGAAGGGGAATGGTTTTGCGGGTAAAGGGGAAAGGGAATATAGGGAGATGGGGAGATGGGGTGAATAAATTAGCCTACTTTGAACTTCTCAACTCAAAACTCAGACCTCAAAACTTAAAACTACTTTAGGTAGATCCAGCCTTGTTCTACTTTGGCGATCGCTCCTCCAGGGAAGGGATCGGTTTGGGTTTTGTTGGGAGCTACTATTAGGGCTGTTAGTTTCTCTATCTGCTCGAAACTGGGGCTATGATTGAGGGTTTGTTGCAGTAGCTGGCGCATGACGCGCCGTTGCAGGGCTAGGGGCGCAGCTTGCAATATTTGGCGATTTAGTTTTAGCGGTTCTTGTGGGTGTGTGGCTTGTTGCTTTAGTTGTTGGGCTGAGTGTTCTAGGTACTCTACTTCGGCTTGTAATAGCTCTGCTGTTTGGGCTAAAGCTAGCTCTACTTGAGGATTGAAGCGCTCTTGTAGGTAGGGTATTAATTCTTGACGGATGCGGTTGCGGGCATATTTTGAGTCTTGATTGGTCGCGTCTTCCCAAATAGGCAAATGCATATCTTGGCAGAAACGTGCAGTTACGTGCCTAGGAACTTCCAGGAGCGGGCGTACTAGTTGCAATTCATCATTGAGGGGTCGCTGCCAGGTTAGGGCTTGTAAGCCGTCTGCACCACTACCGCGCGTTAAGTTGTACAGTAGCGTTTCGGCGCGATCGCTTTGAGTATGCCCTGTAACAATGTATTGATAATTATTTTGGTGAGCGATCGCGCTGAGGGCTTGGTAGCGCCAAGTTCTGGCAGCAGCTTCGCTCGGTAAGGCGCGATCGGCGGTGGCGCAGTAAAAGGGAATTGCCCAAGTTTTGGCGAGGTTTTCTACGTGCTGGGCGTTGGCTAGGGAGTCGTCACGCCAACGATGATCGCAGTGGGCAACTGCCAAAGACCATCCCCACTTGGGTTGTAAGTCTAGAAGCAACTTGACTAAGCATAAAGAGTCTTGCCCACCAGATACGGCAATTAGCACATTGCGATCGCGCGGTAGTAGATGGCGCGATCGCAATGTACGGTGAATTTGGGCGTGAAGAGGAGTCCAATCTGGTTTATTGCTTGCCTTCATAGGGCTTCCCTCCTCATGCAGCCTATTCGTTTGAGATAATTCTAGATTTTGGCTTCTTCCTTAACTAACTTCTCCCAACCCAAATCTTTGAGATTGGTGTTGCGACGCAAAGGACGAGTTACCAATTCTAAAATGTCACGCGCATTTGTAAAGCCGTGAATTTGCGCAAAGGTAAATTCAACCGACCATTTGGTATTAATTCCCCGCGCTTCGAGAGGATTAGCATGCGCCATCCCAGTAATTACTAAATCTGGCTGGGTTTCTTTAATTCGCTGAATTTGGTTGTAATTATCTGGTTTTTCGATAATTGTCGGCAAAGGTACGCCCATTTCTTTGCACGTATTCTCTAATAGCGTCAATTCTGCGGCTTGATAGCGCTTGTCCATGTACGGAATCCCAATTTCTGGTACAGTCATGCCACAGCGCACTAGAAACCGCGCTAAAGAGATTTCTAGCAAGTTATCGCCCATAAAAAAGACAGATTTGCCGCGAATTAATTGCAAATAATCTTCCATACTTGCCCAAATTTGCGCTTCCCGTTCGTCTAAACCTTTGGGGGTAATACCCAGCACTGAGCAGATTTTTTCAATCCAAGCGCGAGTTCCATCAGGACCAATTGGGAAAGGCGAACCAATTAGCTTGCACTTACGACGGCGCATCAAAGTTGTTGCAGTACGGCTGAGGAAAGGATTGACACCAGAGACATAATACCCTTCTTCAATAATCGGTAATTCTGTGTAACGCTTGGCAGGTAGCCAACCTGATACTTTGATGCCTTGCTTTTTGAGTTCTAAAGTTAGCTGAGTAACTACTGGATCGGGCAAAGAACCAAATAAAACTAATGGTGTGTGTTTGACGTACTCTGATTCATCAGCAGCTACGTCTTCCTTCTTTTTGCCGAAATTGAGTAAAGAAGCGATCGCATTGCGTTCTTTTTTCTCGCCATCTACTACTGGCGCTTTCTCAGGACAACGCGCTGCCATTGCTGCGAGTACTGTATCTTCCCCTTGGGTAAAGGCATAGTCTAAGCCGTTAGCGCGCGCTGTGACGATGGGGATACCAATTTCAGCTTCTAGCTTCGGTGCTAAACCTTCCAAGTCCATCTTGATAATTTCAGTCGTGCAAGTGCCAATCCAGACAATTACACTAGGATTGCGATCGCGCTTAATTTGCAAACACAACCGCTTCAACTCTTCATAATCGTTCAACTGTGCGGAAATGTCGCCTTCTTCCAATTCCGCCATCGCATAGCGAGGTTCAGCAAAAATCATTACCCCCATAGCGTTTTGTAAGAAATAGCCGCAAGTCTTAGTGCCAATTACCAAAAAGAAACTATCTTCAATCTTTTGGTACAGCCAAGCTACGCAGCTAATTGGGCAAAAAGTATGATAATTGCCAGTTTCACATTCAAAATTTAAAGCTTCGCTTTGAGCTACGGTCATAAACTTATGTTCTCCCCTCGATTTTCAAGGCTAGGCAAATTTGGTATTTATTGCAGGCAGTCTAATTAAAAGGAAATAAATGCGAAATATCGCGATCGCTATTTGGTTGCGATTCGTCTTCTAGCTCGATTTCGCCATCGAATGTTTGCTCAAAATCTAAGTTAGGTTCATCAGCTGTAGCCAAGAACGCATTGCCAAAATCATCTATTTGCTCGTCCTCATTAGCTGGTATCGCATCATCCGCAATCAATTCGCTCAGTGACATAATAGCGAACGCCTCAGATTCTTCATCGCCAACTACAGCCGATTCATCTTGGTAGCTGATAATTACTCTTTCTTCAAGCGATCTACTAGATAGTTCTTGTTGAGAGCCATTTTGAGTGTCTGTAGCACCAGAGCGATTACTTTGTAACAAGCTTGGGTCAAAGTTCAAACCCAACACCTCAATCAAAGTATCTACATCAGGATTGAGCTTAGAAAAAGGCAGCATCAACTGAGCTAATTGCGGTTCTAACGCGCTAATTACTCCTAGGATGAGGTAAGAAGCAGGACGAGTGCCACCATCAGGAGTAGCAACCGTCTCTGAGTGTAAATCGAGCCAAAAGCGATTGCTCTGGAAAAATTGCACCCATTTATGCTTTAAGGAGTCTTTTAAACCATCAAAAAAAGTCATTGCTTTCCCTCATCCCCGAACTAGGTTATACCATCATCAAATCTAGTTCTTCTTCTGGAGTTTTGGCTGTTGGTTTGGTGGGATTGAGGTAGAAATCAGACAGCAGCGAGAACAATTCGCGATCGGGAGCATCGTTTGGTACAACGCCTTCTGGTCTAGCAAGAATTTGATCGGCAATAGATAGGTAGTAATCGCAAACGTAGTTTAGGGATGGATCTGTTTCTGCCATTTCAAACAAGGTCTTACCCTTAACGCGAGATACGCGAATATCCTCAATCAACGGCAATACTTCTAATACTGGCATCGGTACAGCTTCTATGTACTTTTCGATCAAATCGCGTTTAGATGTACGATTGCCAATCAAGCCTGCTAATCGTAACGGGTGAGTACGAGCTTTTTCTCTAACTGAAGCAGCGATGCGGTTAGCAGCAAATAAAGCATCAAAACCGTTGTCTGTCACGATCAAGCAGTAGTCGGCGTAGTTTAAAGGTGCAGCAAAACCGCCGCATACTACGTCACCCAACACATCAAACAAGATGACATCGTACTCATCAAAAGCGTTGAGTTCTTTGAGAAGTTTGACAGTTTCGCCGACTACATAGCCGCCACAACCAGCACCCGCTGGAGGTCCGCCAGCTTCTACGCAGTCAACGCCGCCATAGCCTTTATAGATGACATCTTCTGACCAAACATCTTCGTAGTGGTAGTCTTTTTCCTGAAGCGTGTCGATGATTGTGGGAATCAAAAATCCTGTAAGCGTGAAAGTGCTGTCGTGCTTGGGGTCGCAGCCAATTTGCAATACTTTCTTACCGCGTTTTGCTAGGGCAACAGAGATGTTGCAACTAGTTGTAGATTTGCCGATACCACCTTTTCCGTAAACTGCAAGTTTCACTTTATTTTTGGCTCCTATCGTTGCTTACCGAATATTCAGCTAATAGTAAGTAATTCCTACTAGCCTCTTTATATTTAACTTTTTGCTCTTTGCTGAATTATTGTCGAACTTCTGGAGAAAAGAAAGGGTCTTCAATCGCAATAATGCCTCTAAAACCCTGTTTATAAGCTTATAAATTTTGTTTATACTCTAAATACGCTTTAAAACCTTATAAAAGCTTTTAAATGCTAATAAATAAGTGTTTGTATAATTTTATTTATAAAAAAAGTTACAAAAAACAAAAAATAAATAGCTCATAGACAGCCTGACAAGAGGACTGAGCAGCAAAAATAGCGATCGCCACACTCCTTGGCAAACAACTAAAATCAGCAAGCCTAAGCCTGCTCTAATCAGCGGTAAAGAGATTTTTCAGGAACAATTACCTAGTTGTGCCTAGCGATCGCTGCCAAGGTGAGGAAATATAGAGGCGATCGCTCTTGCCTATGTTAAAAATAATAAATTTTATTTAAATCGCCGTTTTCTCAAGAAACATCATCCCCAAGTTCTGCGATTTCTTGTAGAGATTGCCAGCCAGCTTGCCACTGGGAAGGATTTTTAAGTAATTTGGCATTGATCCAGAAACGTACTAAAGGATCGCAAGCTGCAACCATTTCCGCAAATACCCATTTACCTTGATTTTTGCGATTGACGACCTGAAAATGCCGCCAGCCGTCTACCTTCTGTTGCGCTGTCCACTTAGAACCAACTAAATAAGGAAATTTTTGCTTTTTTTGCATAATTTTAAGGCAAATCTAAACTCAGAAATTATTACGAGTGCCTGTGTAATATAAAAATGCCAGACATTCATTAAACAGTATTAGAGTTTTATCAGCTACACTCAGGCTATTTTTACAGATTCAAACAAAAATACTTTTAAACTCATGGATGCTTCTCGTTGCATGATTTTGGTAGATAAGTCTCCTCAAGACTATCAAGCTTTTCGCATTAGTCCGAGAGATAGCAATAAATTAGCGATTATCTTTGATACTGCAACTGCCAATATTTCTTTAACTGTATGTGTAGAAATTTTTGATGTAGGTGGTAAAACTCCGCCAAATCGACATCAATTGGCAGTTGAAATGTTTTTTATCCTTAAAGGTGAAGGTAAAGCAAGTTGCGACGGCAAAACAGTGGCAATTCGTGCTGGCGATAGCCTCTTAGTTCCGCCTACCGGAACTCATGTGATTGAAAACACTGGTACAACTCGCTTGTATGCTTTGTGTATTATGGTTCCTAATGAAGATTTTACCGAACTTATCCGTAGCGGAACGCCAGTAAATTTAGACGAGGAAGATATGGCTGTATTATGCCGCCGTTCGCCAGCATTGCTAGCAAAATAAACATAGCAAAACAGAGATAGCGATCGCTATCTCTGTCAAAAACATCTACTGCTGATTTTTGATTAATATCTGCTGGTAGTAGTGGTATTTGCTGGATCTGGATCTCTATAAGCAACTGTGTGCTTGGGTTTGCGGAAGAAATTTGCTAGACCGATTAGACCGAGAAGCCCTAGCCATCCCCAATTGTTATTATCGTTTCTAGTTTCTTGGAAGGGAGTAGTATCGATAGTAGGTGCGTTGGACTCTGGACTAGTTTGAGTAGTAGTGGGAGCGGTATCAGTTTGAGCAGAAGCAGGCATTGATAAAGGCATTACAGCAAGAGTTGCAGCAACAATGCTAGCTCCAGCAATTTTAGATAATTTAGATTTCATGAGTGTAGTTCCTGTAGTTTCAATACTTTGGTTGTTTGGGATGTTAAGTGTCTTTATTAAGCGATCGCAGCCGAATTAGCAAACAACTTTCACTGACCAGGTTATAGGTTTTTTAACTTAATAGAATCAATCTTTGGAATAAACTTAAATAGCCGTAAAGTCTTCCTAGAGAAATAGATGCTTTTTTTATCAATAGCTCGAAAATCAAACTACAGAAATTTGTCTGCAAAAAATAAGGTAGGTTATCAACCTACCTCATTGAAGAAAATATTTAATTAATATTTAACTATCCGCTCTTTTGAGGATTGTTAAACCTTTAGACGCTACTGGACAGAAAGTAATTCCTTGTCTGTCACAGCATTAGGATTAGCTTCTGGAGTATCTGCTTCCGAAGGCGGTACTACTTGCCAGAATTTAGATAAGTAGTTTGACCAATTGGCAAGAATTTGTTTTGCTTTCGGCGAACCAGTACGTTCGGCATGAAGTTCCATTAATTGCTGCAATTGTTTTTCGCCAGCCGATGACTGATTTATACGTTGCAGCTTGACAATTTCTGGATTGACTAATTGGGGGAAATTGCCATCTTCATCTAGGAAGTATGCCAAACCGCCAGTCATTCCTGCTCCTACATTGCGCCCGACTTTGCCTAAAACGACAATGACACCACCAGTCATATACTCGCAACAGTGATCGCCAGCACCTTCAATTACTGCCGTACCTTTAGAATTGCGAACCGCAAATCTTTCACCCGCTAAACCGTTGGCAAATAAGAAGCCTCCAGTCGCTCCGTAAATACAGGTGTTACCAATAATTACATTTTGCTCTGGTACGTAGGTCGCATCTACGGGTGGCTGAATAATAATTTCCCCACCGTGCATTCCTTTCCCAACATAATCGTTGGCTTCGCCTTGCAGCTTGAGAGTCATACCAGGGAGGTTAAAGGCTCCAAAGCTTTGCCCTACACTGCCTGTAAAGTTAAGCTCGATCTGCCCTGCAAAACCATTATTGCCATACTGAGAAGCAATTTTTCCTGATAATCTTGCGCCAATTGTCCTATCTGTATTGATTACAGCGTAGGTTTTAGTAACGCTGCTTGAGTTACTAATGGCGGCTTGAATATCCGAATCAGCTAGCATTTGGTCATCTAATACCGCACCGTTGCTATGGACTGGTTCGTGATTGAGCCAAGTGCGATCGCTTTTTGTATCAGGTAGTTGAGTCAAACAATTGAGGTTGAAGTCTGCTGTTTTCGTCAGCTTCATCCCGTCTTTAACTTTAAGTAAATCAGCGCGTCCAATTACTTCTGTTAAAGAGCGGTAGCCCAGCCTTGCTAGCAAACTGCGGACTTCTTCGGCAACAAAGTAGAAGAAATTAACAACGTATTCCGCCATACCAGGGAAACGCAGGCGCAAGTCTTCTCTTTGACTTGTGACTCCTACAGGGCAGTTATTTGTATGGCATATCCGCGCCATAATGCAGCCTTCCGCAATCATGGCGATGGAGCCGAACCCAAATTCTTCTCCACCCATCAACGCGCCCATAATCACATCCCAGCCGCTCTTGAAGCCACCATCGACGCGCAGGGTAACGCGATCGCGCAGTTTATTTTCCATCAGTACGCGATGCACTTCTGTTAATCCCAATTCCCAAGGACTACCAGCATGCTTAATCGAACTTAATGGAGACGCGCCCGTACCCCCATCATGCCCAGAAATCTGAATAATATCAGCATTAGCTTTAGCTACTCCTGCCGCTACTGTACCGATGCCAATTTCAGCTACTAGCTTTACTGATACCTGCGCTTTGGGATTAATTTGGTGCAAGTCAAAAATTAACTGCGCCAAATCCTCAATTGAGTAGATATCGTGGTGCGGTGGCGGTGAAATCAAAGTTACGCCTGGCTTTGTCCGGCGCAACATGGCAATATAAGGACTAACTTTCTTGCCTGGTAATTGTCCGCCTTCTCCTGGTTTTGCTCCTTGAGAAATTTTGATTTCAATTTGCTTGGCGCTCATTAGATACTCTGGCGTTACGCCAAAGCGTCCGGCTGCTACTTGTTTGATGGCGCTAGAAGCTGTGTCGCCATTTTTTAAGCCTTTCAAGTGCGGCAACAATTCTGACGTGCCTTCGGGAGTAACATCATCCAATACTTTGTATCGCACTGGATCTTCGCCACCTTCACCAGAATTAGATTTACCACCGATGCGGTTCATGGCGATCGCCAGTGTCTCATGCGCTTCTCGCGATAGCGCCCCCAAAGACATTCCCCCCGTACAGAAGCGCTTAACAATTTCTGCTACTGATTCTACTTGGTCTATAGGAATGGATTGGCGATCGCTATTTAAGTCCAGCAAATCGCGCAGTGCAGTTACTGGCTTATTTTCCAGGTGCTTCTGATAAGCTTCGTAGTGGTCGTATTGTTTCGCCGTCACTGCTTTATGCAATACTTTAGCAAGTTCTGGGCTATTGCTGTGATACTCGCCGCCGGGACGGTATTGGACAAAGCCAAAGTTTTCTAACTTTTTGACTGTTAGTTCTGGGAAAGCTCGTTGATGGAATGATAAAACTTCTTGAGCTAGTTCGCAGACACTTAAGCCACCCAATCTAGACGTTGTGCCATAGAAGCCTAAGCTTAACAAGTCTTGACCAATGCCGATAGCTTCAAAAATCTGCGCGCCTTGGTAACTTGTAACTAGCGAAATACCCATCTTCGATAAGATTTTTAGGATTCCGCCTTCTACAGCTTTGCGGTAATTGGCTAGTGCTTTATCTAAACTAATTGCTTCTATTTTCCCCCGCTCCATAAATTGTTGCGTTTTGGGGTCAGACCACCAACTGCGGACTGTGTCTAATGCAAGATAAGGACAAACTGCACTAGCACCATAACCAATTAAGCAAGCAAAGTGATGAGTACTCCAGCATTGGGCAGTATTTACAACTAACGAGGCTTTCATCCGCAGTCCTTCGCGAATTAAGTGATGGTGGACTGCGCCTATTGCTAGTAATGGCGGAATATAGGTACATTCAGCGCTCAGTCCTTGCACTACCTTATCGCTGAGAATTAAGATCTTTGCCCCCGCCCGTACAGCATTGGCGGCTTGCTGACACAGCGAATTTACGGCTGCTGCTAAACCGTTGGGACCTGTGGCAATTTCAAACAGCGTTGATAAGTCGGCAGTTTTAAATTGCGATCGCCGAATTGACTCTAATTCGCTTTCCAACAATACAGGAGTAGTCAATTTCAGCCTTCTAGCATATTCTGCCTTAGCTTCTAATAAATTCCCTCTTGCGCCTAATTCCACTTTCAGCGACATCACTAAGCTTTCGCGTAAGGGGTCAATCGCTGGATTCGTTACTTGGGCAAACCTTTGTTTGAAGTAGTCATAAAGCAGATGCGGCTTTCCTGATAGCACTGCCAAAGGAATATCATCGCCCATGCAGAAAGTAGGCTCTTTAGCATCACTAGCCATCGGCTGAATGACCATTTCCACATCTTCTGTGGTGTAGCCAAAAGCAATTTGGTGGCGCAGCAAAGTTTGCCTATCTACTTGGGAAGACTTCGCAGTAGTAGGTTCGGGTAAAGGAGTAGTATCTAATGGTTGCAGGCTAGGAGAAGTGTTATCAGCTTTAGCTTCGTCGATCTCTAGTTCGACTCTGTGTTGCTGCAACCACTCTCCGTAAGGATGCTGTTTGGCAATGCGCTGTTTAATTTCCCAGTTTTTCAATATTTCTTGGGTTTCTAAGTCTACAGCGATCGTTTGTCCTGGTCCAAGTCTACCTTTTTCGATGATGTCAGCTTCTGGCAAGTCTACGACTCCAGCTTCAGAAGCGACGACAATATAGCCGTCTTTGGTAATGGTATAACGAGCAGGTCTTAACCCATTGCGATCGAGGGTTGCGCCTACTTTCTTCCCATCGCTAAATACTAGCAATGCTGGCCCATCCCAAGCTTCTTGGATGCCGCTATAGTATTCGTAAAAATCAGTGATTTCTGGATATTTATCCAACTCTGGCTGATTTTTGTAAGCCTCTGGAACCATAATCATCAAACTTTCTAGCGGGCTGCGTCCAGACCTTACCAATAGTTCTAGTACGTTATCTAAGGTAGCTGAGTCGCTGTTATCAATATGAACTAATGGCTTTAGTTCGTCTAATCTTTTTTCCCAGACTGGATGATTCAAGTCGGCTGTGCGTGCCATCATCCAGTTGATATTACCCAGCAGAGTATTAATTTCGCCATTATGACCTAATAATCGCATCGGCTGCGCTAATGGCCATTTGGGCATTGTATTAGTGCTAAAGCGACGGTGATATATAGCAAAAGCACTTTGATAAGCAGGGTTTTTTAAATCTAGATAAAAGTCTCCCAGTACGGCGGAACGCACCATGCCTTTGTAGACAATTGTCCGGCTAGAAAACGAGCAAAAGTAACAAGTATCAGCTTCTTGAAGATTAAGGCTGGCAAAGGCTTTAACGCTTCTTCTGCGGCTAATATAAAGTTGGCGTTCGAGATCGTCGCCGCTTTGCTGCGAAGCTACGATAATTTGCTCGATTTGCGGCTGATTTTCTCTAGCTTGAATTCCTAATAGTTGTGGCTGTACGGGGACTACTCGCCAGCCCAATACCTTTATTTGTTCTTCAGCTAAAATCTTTTCAACTGTTTGTTTTACCTTACTTGTCGCTTCAGGCGATTGAGGCAAGAACATCATGCCTACAGCCATAGTGTCTGTTGCTTGCCTTTGTATATTCTGCTCGGCAAACCAATCTTGCAACAATTCCCAAGGAATTGCCGTCATTATTCCTGCGCCATCGCCTGAATCTTGGTCAGCACTACAACCGCCTCGATGTTCTAGACAAGTAAGGGCAGATAAAGCTTTGTCTACTATTTGATGATTTGCCTTATTTTCGCGGTTGGCAATCAAGCCTACACCACAAGCATCTCTCTCTTCTACTAACCATCGCGGTTCCATATACGGTCTCAATGACTGTGTATTATTTACGTTGGAAATTTCTGTATTTAAGTTTTGCTGGCGATCCACGTGCTGGTTATCCATAGGCTAGTCCTAACTTATTTATTCAATTAAGGATAGGTGAAAAATATAGCAAGCATTGTAGTTAATTTTGCTAGGAACATACTAGTGACAATGCTGCCAAGCTAGCAGCTAAAGCCTATAAACTAGATAACTCTGCTCTAGCTTTAGATACATCTAGCTGCAAATAACTCTGTTTGCTGGAAAATATTGTTTAAGTAATGCGTGTAGGCTGACACTTATTTTCGAGTCAATATACCATCTAGGTGCAATCAAAAAATTTCGCCAGCCCATCTTTAAGTTTGCCAGTATTGTGCAAAGCGCGATCGCATTTTACGATCTCTGAGTGTATCTGCGATCGCGGGTAATCTAAAAATGTTGACCCAACAACCGCTTATAAACTACAGCTTACAGATTATCGCTCGATTTGACTTAGTGTATCAACGTAGTTGGTTGTTTCAGTTAACCTATTAAATCTGTATAAATTACTGGGCAAGACTTAAAAATACCAATTGAGTCATCAAGGTAATCTATATTATGACGCTAAAGCTCTAAATAAAAGTCACTAATCTTTAATATTTCTCTAAAAATTCTCTTTTACCGCCTAATTTATGTTAAAAGCTCGGTTCGCTAAGTTATTTGCTTGTCTAGTTAACTTGCATCAAAAAAAGAATAACGTTCTCCTTTTGGCGCTGGTAACTACTCTATGGCTGCTACCTGCTGCCAAAACTGCGCGATCGCAATCACCAGCACTGCTTACCCAATCAGCTACTTTGTCGCGTCGTTCTGGTAAAGAAATTCGCTTCAACAATCGCACTTTGCCGATCGCTTGGAGTCAGTGGGAACAAGCAGGTAAGGTGCATATTGGCGTTAGCGATACGGGATTGAGTCAATTACTAGGCATAGAGTTATTAAATACTAACGACCCAGCTAAACAACCGATTGGGTGGTTTTCGGAGCCAAAAACTACACCTGTTGTCCTCGCTGCCAAAACAAATGCAGGCTATCGTTATCTAGATATTAGCAATTTTGCCCAAAAGTCAGGCTGGCAGGTTGCCCTTAATGGTAATACCTTAGAAATCGCCTCGCCAGCTAGTAAAGTCCAAGAAGTGCGATTAGGCAAACAAGCTTGGGGCGATCGCATTGTCGTCGATTTAGATCGCCCTACAGCTTGGCAAATTACCCAACAGCCGCCACCACCTAAGCCGAAAACTCCTACAGGCGATTTAATTCCAATTATTAAGTCACAAATTGCCAAACAAGAATGGGTAATGGCGATTGATGCTGCAATAGATCCGGTTGTGAGCGATCGCTTTAATTCTCAGCAAAGCTTAAAATCCGTTCTCTCGCCCCAAATAGCCAAACTAGAAACAACTGGTAATCTCACTAACATCCGCCTCAGCCTTCCAGTTGGAGTATCGCCGCGCATCAGCACTTTAGCTAATCCCAATCGTTTAGTTATCGATATTCGCCCTGACTCTATGGTAGAGCGCAATATTCTTTGGGCTGATGGTTTGCGTTGGCGGCAGCAATATGTCAATTTAGGTGGCGATCGCTTTCCAGTAGTTTGGTTGGAAGTCAATCCCAAATCTACTAAGCTCAAACTCAAGCCAATTTGGAGTGAAGTTACAAGCCTTGTTGGTACTGCTCCTTTAATTAAAACAGCCGATCGCGTTGCCGCAGTTGCCGCAATTAATGGTGGTTTTTTCAACCGCAAAAATCGATTACCATTAGGGGCAATCCGCCTTGATGGACAATGGCTATCAAGTCCAATTCTCAATCGTGGGGCGATCGCCTGGAATAATACAGGCAAAATCAAAATCGGTCGTCTTAGCCGCCAAGAAACCATTACTACCACTACAGGGCAACGTTTACCAATTTCAACATTTAATAGCGGCTACGTCCAAACTGGAATTGCTCGTTATTCCTCAGCCTGGGGTGCTAACTATACACCCTTAACTGACAATGAAGTTATAGCGATCGTTCAAAATAACTCTGTTACGGCTCAATTACCAGGCGGTAAGGCGGGTGAAGCTGCTTTTCCTATCCCTGCTAATGGCTACTTGCTCGTCTTCCGAGCTAATACTAGCTCTAATTTGCTGCCAATTGGTTCAATTGTCCAGCTAACAAGTGCTGAGGTTCCGGCTGATTTTGCTCCTTATCCCCAAATTTTGGCAGCAGGTCCAGTTTTAGTTCAAAATCGGCAAATTGTCCTTAATGCCAAAGCTGAAGGATTTAGTAATGCTTTTATTCGTGAAACTGCAATTCGCAGTGCGATCTGCACAACAGGCTCTGGCAATCTTTTAATTGCTGCCGTTCATAATCGTGCTGGTGGCGCTGGTGCTACTTTGGCAGAAGTTGCTAAAGTTATGCAGCAATTAGGTTGCGTTGATGCACTCAATCTTGATGGTGGTAGTTCCACTAGTCTCTACTTAGGCGGTCAATTGCTCAATCGTTCGCCCAAGACAGCAGCGCGCGTTCATAATGGCTTAGGTATTTTTCTGCAAACTCTACCCTGAGTTAGTATTCAAACTTGAAATTTTGGTGTAGTTTTGTCAGGAAGCAATGACATTTACTTTTGTTTAAAAAAGTTACTTTAAAGCCAATTTTCAATTTTATGAAGAGTTAGTGTAGAATCGCCAAATCTGTGCATCATTGCTCCCCGAAATCCAAAATAGTTTGTTATCTTTGGCAAGGGTTAAATCATCATCAGCTTTTGGTCTTCAGAGATTGAGTTCTTGACAGTACACTGAAGCGTTTACCAATTTAAGGAGAGATACTAATGGTTCAGAAAGTTCAAGAAGTTTCCCCAGAACCCACGCTAACCTTACCTTCAACTATCGCTCACAAAGGTGTTGCTGCAACAGAATTGCGCCCTTGGGGATCTTTTACCGTTTTAGAGGAAGGGCGAGGCTACAAAATCAAGCGGATTGAAGTTAAACCAGGTCATCGCCTCAGCTTGCAAATGCATCATCACCGCAGCGAACATTGGATTGTAGTCTCAGGTACAGCTAGAGTTACTTGCGGCGACGCGGAAGTAATTTTGAGTAACAACCAATCTACCTACGTACCCCAGTGTACGAACCATCGCTTAGAAAACCCTGGTGTAATTCCCTTAGTTTTGATTGAAGTTCAAAACGGCGAATATTTGGGCGAAGATGATATTATCCGCTTCCAAGACGACTATGCCCGAAGTAAAGAAGGGTAAAGGGAAAGGGGTAAGGGGGAAAGGAAAATTCCTTGATTCCAGTTCTTTTTAAGCTTGATTTGAATAACAAAAGGAGTCCCCGTTGCTTAGGTAATCTGGCAGGCGGGGATTTGAGCTACAATGGGATAGGATAGAACTTGCTTTAAGCTAGGGTGAAGTAAGGGATTTTTGTAATGATTAATTTTAGCCCAGCCGCTGTTAGAGAAATTAACCGTTTAAAGTCGAAACTGGCTAACCCAGAAATGTTATTTCGCCTGCAAGTAGAAGCAGGTGGGTGTTCTGGCTTGGTTTATCAGATGACGTTTGATATACTTAATTCTAGCGATCGCCTCTACCAATGTAACGGTCTAAACGTAGTAGTAGACGAAAAGAGCGATAAATACATCAATGAGCTTAACCTAGATTATTCAGAAGACTTGATGGGCGGCGCTTTTCGCTTTCATAACCCAAAAGCGGTTTCTACTTGTGGCTGCGGTAATTCTTTTTCCACCAACCAAACGTAGCACTGATACGTCTCTATTTGTCTTTTCCCCAAAACCATTCCCCTTTTTAAAAGGCGTTGACACGCACGTGACAAACTAGATATAATCAGAATTTGTAAAAACTTAGAACAGCAAAGATTAAAACGTGCTGTAACTCATGCCAACTATACAGCAACTAATTCGTACCGAACGGCAAGTAGCCACTAAGAAAACCAAGTCACCAGCTTTAAAGCAATGCCCGCAACGCCGGGGTGTTTGCACTAGAGTTTACACAACTACACCGAAAAAGCCAAACTCAGCCCTGCGCAAAGTAGCTAGGGTACGCTTGACATCTGGGTTTGAAGTCACAGCATACATTCCAGGTATCGGTCATAACTTGCAAGAACACTCAGTAGTAATGATTCGCGGCGGTCGAGTCAAAGACTTACCAGGAGTGAGATACCACATTATTCGTGGAACTTTAGACACCGCAGGAGTTAAAGACCGCCGTCAAGGTCGCTCTAAGTACGGGGCTAAACGTCCAAAGCAAGCTTAAACTTTGTAATTGAATGCTTGAGTAAGGCAAATTGAGGAGGCAATTAACCTCAGCCTTACTTATCATTTAATATTGATAAGTGACATTTATAATACATTGGCTCGGACAGCAAAAAGCTTTATAAGTGCTATTTTTAGGAAGCTAAAGCTGCGACTGCAACAAAAGCAATTTATTGTAGTTGACTTGCCAAGTATATAGCGCTTACAAGCATTGCTCCTCTTATAGCAACAGATGAAAAGCTCATTGCCAAGACTGGAGCAGTGAAGGCATTGCCTAAAATACCATCCAGTCAATACTAATAAATAATCTTGAAGGCTTAGGTATGTCTCGTCGTACAGTTATCCAAAAACGTCCCGTTCCTCCTGACTCCGTGTATAACAGTCGCCTTGTCAGCATGCTGATGCGGCGGGTAATGCGCAGCGGCAAAAAATCAATTGCTGCTGGGATCGTTTACGATGCTATGAAAACTATAGAAGAACGTACAGGCGGCGATCCGCTAGAAACATTTGAAAGAGCGATTCGCAACGCTACACCTTTAGTAGAAGTTAAAGCCCGTCGAGTTGGCGGTGCAACTTACCAAGTCCCAATGGAAGTACGGACAGAAAGAGGGACAACTTTAGCAATGCGCTGGCTAATTCAATTTTCGCGCCAGCGTCCAGGGCGGACAATGGCAAGCAGACTTGCCAACGAACTAATGGACGCAGCCAACGAAACAGGCAATGCGATCCGTAAAAGAGAAGAAACCCATCGGATGGCGGATGCAAACAAAGCATTTGCTCATTATCGATACTAAACCTTGCGGACGGTTTTCCGTAAAAGTATAGAATCTTAACAGACAGTAGCATAGAAATATCTGCGGCAATAATTTAAGGAGGCAGCTAGCTGTGGCACGTACCGTCCCGCTGGAAAAAGTACGCAATATCGGGATTGCGGCGCATATTGATGCGGGCAAAACAACAACAACCGAGCGTATCCTGTTTTATTCGGGTATTGTTCACAAAATTGGTGAAGTCCACGAAGGAACAGCAACAACTGACTGGATGGAACAAGAGCGGGAGCGAGGAATTACTATTACTGCCGCTGCTATTTCCACCAGTTGGAAAGATTACGCCATTAATATTATCGATACCCCCGGTCACGTAGACTTTACGATCGAGGTAGAACGCTCAATGCGAGTATTAGACGGAGTAATCGCCGTTTTCTGCTCAGTAGGTGGCGTGCAGCCTCAGTCGGAAACTGTATGGCGACAGGCAGACCGTTATAAAGTGCCGCGAATTGCTTTTATAAATAAGATGGACCGCATGGGCGCAAACTTTTATAAAGTTTACGACCAAATGCGCGATCGCTTAAGAGCAAACGCAGTCGCAATTCAATTGCCAATTGGTGCTGAAAGCGATTTGCGCGGAATTGTTGACTTGGTCAAGATGAAAGCCTATATCTACAACAATGACCAAGGTACAGACATTCAAGAGACTGAAATTCCTGACGAAATTCAAGCTCAAGCGCAAGAGTTTCGCGCCAAGCTAGTCGAAGCTGCCGCCGAGACAGATGAGGCACTAATTGAAAAATACTTTGAAGGCGAAGAACTCACTGAAGCAGAAATTCGTACTGCATTGCGTAAAGGCACAATTGCCGGAACAATTGTCCCCGTCCTTTGTGGTTCGGCATTTAAAAATAAAGGCGTGCAATTACTGTTAGATGCAGTTTTAGACTACTTACCTTCACCAACAGAGGTTCCACCAATTCAAGGGTTGCTACCAAATGGCGACACGGTAGAACGCCACGCTGACGATAACGAACCACTGTCAGCCTTGGCATTCAAAATTATGTCTGACCGCTACGGTCGCTTGACATTTATCCGCGTCTACTCTGGCGTGTTAAAGAAAGGCAGCTACGTCTACAACGCGACTAAAGACAAGAAAGAACGAGTTTCTCGTCTAGTGCTAATGAAAGCTGATGATCGCATAGACGTAGACGAATTACGCGCTGGAGACTTGGGAGCAACTCTAGGTCTGCAAGACACCTTTACAGGGGATACGATTTGTACGGAAAGCGATCCTGTAATTTTAGAGTCGCTATTTATTCCCGAACCTGTAATCTCGGTAGCTGTAGAGCCGAAGACCAAGCAGGACATGGATAAGCTATCCAAGGCGCTGCAATCGCTCTCGGAAGAAGACCCCACATTTAGAGTTAGCGTTGACCACGAAACCAACCAGACTGTAATTGCTGGTATGGGCGAATTGCACCTAGAAATTCTAGTAGATCGGATGCTACGGGAATTTAAGGTAGAAGCAAATGTCGGTGCGCCTCAAGTAGCTTATCGAGAAACTATCCGCAAACCTGTAAGGGCTGAAGGTAAGTTTATTCGTCAAAGCGGTGGTAAAGGTCAGTACGGTCATGTCGTGATTGAAGTCACTCCAGGAGAACCAGGTACGGGGTTTGAATTTGTCTCCAAAATCGTTGGTGGTGTTGTACCAAAAGAGTACATCGGACCTGCGGAACAAGGAATGAAGGAAACCTGCGAATCAGGAATACTTGCTGGGTATCCCGTAGTGGATATTAAAGCCACCCTGGTAGACGGTTCTTATCACGATGTAGACTCCTCGGAAATGGCGTTTAAAATCGCAGGTTCAATGGCAATCAAAGAAGCAGTAATGAAAGCTGCTCCCGTACTGCTAGAACCGATGATGAAAGTTGAAGTTGAAGCGCCAGAAAACTTCCTTGGAGATGTTATGGGCGATCTAAACTCGCGTCGCGGTCAAATTGAAGGCATGGGTTCAGAACAAAATCTAGCCAAAGTCACTGCTAAAGTTCCTCTGGTGGATATGTTCGGCTATGCTACCGATATCCGCTCCAAAACCCAAGGTCGGGGTATCTTCTCTATGGAGTTTAGCCACTACGAAGAAGTACCTCGCAACGTAGCTGAAGCAATTATTGCCAAGAGCAAAGGAAACGCTTAAAAGAGTTTAAGGTTTTAAGTTTTGAGTTTTAAATTAGAATTAAATCGTTAAAACTCGAAACTTAATCCACTCTCTTAGCTCCTCTTAACTGAAAATTCAACACTCAATACTCAACACTAAATTCAATGGCACGCGCAAAGTTTGAAAGGAATAAACCCCACGTCAACATCGGTACAATTGGTCACGTAGACCACGGTAAGACTACACTAACCGCAGCAATTACAATGACATTGGCTGCTCTAGGTCAAGCTCAAGGTCGCAAGTATGCTGATATTGATGCTGCTCCTGAAGAAAAGGCACGCGGTATCACCATCAACACTGCTCACGTTGAGTACGAAACCAAGACTCGTCACTACGCTCACGTAGATTGCCCTGGACACGCGGACTATGTGAAAAACATGATCACTGGTGCGGCGCAAATGGATGGCGGTATTTTAGTTGTATCCGCCGCTGACGGTCCTATGCCCCAAACCCGCGAACATATCTTGTTAGCCAAGCAGGTAGGCGTTCCTAACTTAGTAGTCTTCTTGAACAAGCAAGACATGGTAGATGATGAAGAGCTAATGGAACTTGTAGAACTAGAAGTGAGAGAACTTCTTAGCAGCTACGATTTCCCTGGCGACGACATCCCCATTGTCAAAGGTTCAGGCTTGCTAGCATTAGAAGCAATGACAGCAAACCCCAAAACTGGGCAAGGCGAAAATGAGTGGGTAGACAAAATCTACGAACTAATGGATGCGGTAGATTCATACATTCCTACACCAGAGCGGGATGTAGATAAGCCCTTCTTGATGGCTGTAGAAGACGTTTTCTCTATCAAAGGTCGCGGTACAGTAGCTACAGGTAGAATCGAGCGCGGTAAGGTCAAAGTCGGCGATTCTGTTGAACTTGTGGGCATTAGAAATACTCGTAACACCACCGTTACAGGTATCGAGATGTTTAAGAAGAGCTTAGATGAAGGTATGGCTGGAGACAATGCTGGCGTACTACTACGCGGTATTGAGAAAGAAGATATCGAGCGCGGCATGGTAATTGCTAAACCAGGCTCGATTACTCCTCACACTCAGTTTGAGGGTGAAGTGTACGTTCTCAAGGAAAAAGAAGGCGGTCGTAAGACTCCATTTTTCCCTGGCTACCGTCCTCAGTTCTACGTGCGGACAACAGATGTAACTGGTACAATCAAAGCTTTTACATCTGACGATGGCAGCACCGCGGAAATGGTTATGCCAGGCGATCGCATCAAAATGACTGTAGAACTAATCAACCCCATTGCTATTGAGCAAGGAATGCGCTTTGCAATTCGTGAAGGCGGTCGTACTATTGGTGCGGGTGTTGTCTCCAAAATTGTGAAGTAAGTTAGGGCTAAATATTGACTAAAGCAGAAAAGCGTTACCGATAAGGTACAATGCTTTTCTGCTTTTTCGGCTGATTTAAATAAAACTGCACCTAGAAAACTAAAAAATGGCAACTCTTCAGCAACAAAAAATTCGCATCCGCTTAAAGGCTTTTGACCGCCGCTTGCTCGATACATCTTGTGAAAAAATTGTCGAGACGGCAAATCGGACTCAGGCTTCAGCAGTAGGACCAATTCCTCTACCCACAAAACGCCGGATCTACTGTTTATTAAGATCGCCCCACGTTGATAAAGATTCGCGGGAACACTTTGAAACTCGTACCCACCGCCGGATTATCGACATCTACCAACCTTCAGCTAAAACTATCGATGCCTTAATGAAACTTGACCTACCATCAGGTGTAGATATCGAAGTGAAGCTATAAAAAATATAGTTTGCCTTTTAGATAAGCCCTAAAAGGCAAACTTATGAGAAGTGCAAACCTAATAAATTCGCTAGAGTTAAGACACGTAGTAACCGTTTCAACCGATAGCCGATGACATCCTCTTCCCAAATTGCGGTGCGAGAACTTCCGTTGTTCCCTTTACCGGAGGTAGTGCTTTTTCCTGGCAGACCTTTACCGTTGCATATTTTTGAGTTTCGCTACCGGATCATGATGAACACGATCTTGGAAAGCGATCGCCGTTTCGGTGTATTGCTGTTCGATCCTGTGCGCGGACAAGTGTCTAATGTAGGTTGCTGTGCAGAAATTGTGCAATACGAGCGGCTACCAGATGATCGCATGAAAATGTTGACTTTGGGACAGCAAAGGTTTCGCGTTTTGGAGTACGTGCGCGAGAAACCTTACCTTGTGGGATTAGTAGAATGGATTGAAGATCGTCCGCCCCAAAAAGATCTTAGACCCTTAGCTACTGAAGTAGAACAACTACTCCAAGATGTAGTGCGTCTATCAGCAAAGCTAACCGACCAAAGTATCGAACTACCAGAAAATATCCCTAACCTACCTACAGAACTGTCCTATTGGGTAGCCAGCAATCTTTATGGTGTAGCTACAGAACAGCAGACGCTATTAGAAATGCAAGATACAGCAAGTCGGTTAGAGAGGGAAGTAGAAATTCTTACTTCTACTCGCAACCATTTAGCAGCCCGTACTGTGTTGAAAGACACTTTTAATTAAAGGCGAGCGCTTGCTCTAGCGCTCAATTCTTTGCCAACGATAAGACATCGTAGCTACCAAAGATTTTGAGGATTTCTGTATAACTTGATAGCTGGGCGATCGCATCTTGGACTGATGGCAAAGTAGAATCGCCTTCAAAGTCAATAAAAAACAAATAATCGCCAAGCGATCGCTTGCTAGGGCGAGACTCAATGCGGCTAAGGTTAATACCTCGCTCGGCAAAAACTTGCAAGGGTTGAACTAAGGCTCCAGGAATATTAGCTCTAGTACTAAAAGCGATACTAGTATGACTGCCTATTGTCGATTGGGATAAAGCTAGTACCCAAAACCGAGTGCAGTTTTCCGCATAATCATTAATTGAGCTAGCTAATATGGGGATGTTGTAAAGCTGGGCTGCACGCGGAGAAGCTACAGCACCCGCTGTTGTGCCTTCACCTAGCTTTTGTAGTGCCTCAGTTGTTGAATTGGTAGCAACTAGCTCTACCGCAGGCAAAAACTGATCTAACCATCCTTGACACTGCGCTAAAGCCTGGGGGTGGGAATAGACAGTTTCAATGCTGGCTAAAGATTCGGCATGAGATAACAAGGTGTGAGCGATCGGCAATACTAAAGCTCGATTAATTCTTAAATTATCTAGCTGCCATAACATATCTAAAGTAACGGCAACACTGCCCTCTATAGAGTTTTCAACTGG
>QQTW01000448.1_pt1 | contig 25600 bp, 26 predicted proteins | sample 1904831 | NCBI WGS metagenome assembly QQTW01 (sample SAMN09435610, study PRJNA476489) | Subsurface metagenome, whole genome shotgun sequencing project. | reverse complement strand
GAAGATGAGGAGACAAGTAATGCGGAAATTGCAACCGGCGGAACCGTGACGGTTGATGATCAGATTGTGGTTGACGCGTCAGAAGGTTCTGTAACGCCCGCTGTTCGTGAGCCAGAGTCTGCCGCACAAGAAGCTCCTGAACCCCCCAAAATTGTAGAGCCAATTCCATGGGAGGTTGCGGCTCAGTTTGGGGTGGTATTATACAACCCCGCAGAACCACGCGTGCAGCACAGTTTCAAGGAAAAGCATCAATTCTGGAATGGCTATGACGATTTTGGGCGAAGGCGCTTTCACGGTCCTTGGGACGACATTCACGTACGACAACGCGGCGAGAGACAAGCTCTACTTCGCAACGACACTCTGGCGTTAAGCGCGTACATCCGTATCGTCAAGGATCCTACAGGTTCGTTGTGGTGGTCTCAACGCGACGAAGGCCCTGGCTGGAACAACATTGCGAAAACTGGGCTTAGGGGTTTTTACACTAATATGAATAGCGAAGGCTTCTTCACTGCTGGTATGGCGGCTTGGCTCCACCTAGCACCGTTCCAGGACTTGGTAACCGAGTTCCACGTTCCTGATCAGAAGAAAGAGCCTCACGTGAGGCCTAAGCCTCTGTTCGCCGCGTTGCAGAATGTCTTGCGCTCTACGTTCCATCAAAAGCCATCGAACCAGACTGTCGATCTGACGCGTATCGTGGAAGCACTCAAGTGGTATGGGATCGAACTCAAGGCTAGGATCGACACCCTTGAGGCGTGGGAGATGATCAAGCGGAAGATGGAACAGGAAGCTGAAGGTACACCCACTGAGGTGAGATTGGCGGAGCTTTTCGGTTCTGCTGCCTTGTCAAACAACCCAGTCATACTTGGAACTGAAGCTTCCGAGAACAAAAGCGGCTCAAGCTTTGAAGCTGCGTATCCTAGTATTAGGCTTCCGGCGAAGGACGGTGGGAGTATCCAAGACAAACTGGCCATTGTTCTCAACGCCTCTATCTCAGCTGACAAGTCGGTCATTCAATCCGCTCCGAAGCTGCTACAGATTGAACTTGAAAGACAGGTTTTCGACAGTACGGTGCGCAAGTGGAAGAAAATCAACAACAGAGTCGTACTCGACGAGCATCTGAACTTCTCAGGCAAGGACGTCGATCGAGATTCGGATCTAAGCTATTCACTTTACGGGATGATCGTCCATCGCGGAGCCCTCCAGTCTGGTCTGTACTATCTGGTGGTCCGTCCAGGTGGCCCGGGCACAAGGTGGTTCAGATTCTATGGCGAACAGGCAGGCTATCAGGTTCAGTGTTTGACGAGGAAGCGAGCCATCCGTGCTCACGAAGGCTTCGAAGAAGGGGAGCGCGATGAGGATACAGCGGCTGTGGCTTATCTTGCCATGTATCTACGCGACGATGTTTTTAGGAGTAAAGAAGGGACGCCTGATTTTATTGCTCGATGGCTGGGTTCGTTTATCTCTGGAATAGCTCTATGGTGACTTTCGGCGCAGAATCAATTGCTGACAGAGTTATACTGTTCTAGGCCCTGACGCGCAGAAAGCTGTCGAAGAAGCGTCCACCAACAATGTACCGCCTGATGCGGATACCGCCTGTGCTGTGGTGAAGCCAAACGAGGAGCAGATTACATTCCGAGTATTCAATGGCGACGCTTTCATGACCCATCAGGGCCCAGGTTTCATCGACGTCTTCGATTCGCGGTGGTCCTCGGAGCAATCGGAATCTGTCTATCACATCACCCTTGCTGGCACCGAGAAACTTGAGGACGTGCAACGCAAGATGATGCCGTTGGTATTTCCAGAAGGCAATTCCGAGCAGCGTCCGCTATCCGTTTTGCCGATTGAGATGGGAACTACTCGAGCTTCCGCAAAGCTCGTAGAATTGCCGTTGAACACTACGTTAGCAGATGTCTGCCATGACTTTCCCTTGAGATGTCTTTGGCTTGTCGTTTGGCCTTCACGTGAGTCAGCGCGGCGTATATTCAGAGAACCTGGCTAATTCTGTCCTCAAGGCAAAGAGCCTCCTCCCCCACCCATTGCAGAAACGAATCCAATGGACATCTCCGTAGCGGATGCCACAACCCCTCCAACGAACACGCCTGATTCAAGCGGTGAACAGAACGAGGATGTCGACATGGAAGACGAGCAGGGTGAGGTCTCCTCACCAACGGAGCCAAATGATATTGTCGTCGAACCACCCGCTGTCGAGCCTGCAGTAAACGATCATCCTCCGCAACCCCCTCCTCCAGACTTCATCTACTTCTTCCTCAAACACTTCGACACCGAACAGCAATCTCTCACCCCTGTATGCAGCATGATCATTGAGAGCAACAAAAAGGTGGTCGATACCGTCCAGAAGGCCATGGCAGACGTCTCTATCCCACAAATGGCACCCACATCGACATGGACCATCTACGAAGAAACCGGCCTGCAAACCGTCAAACAAATCGACCCCCACCGCACATTCAACGACGAAGACCTAACCGACGGCTCCATCCTCATAGCGCAAATCACCCCCACAGCAGAAGAGTAAGCCCCCTCATCCCCCAACCCAATTCCACCCCACCACGCAAACTAACCCCCGCAACCCCAGCACCACAATCATCGAAAGCCGCGGCGACTTCGCCACCCCAGCCTCCTACCTCCACTACCTCAACGCCCTCATCAACACCCCCCACCGCATCACCGGCCCCCTCACAACCACCTACTTCTCCAGCCCCCACTTCTCCGGCACCCTCACACGCGGCCGCGCCTACGGACCCGGCCACACCATCGACATGAACGGCAACTCCTACACAGGCACCTACACCGCCTCGCTCCGGTCCGGCGCCGGAACCATGACCTACGCCAACGGCGACGTCTACACGGGCGACTGGCAGTCCGACCACCAGTGCGGCCAGGGCCGAATCGTCTACGCCGCCACGGGAAACGTCTACGAGGGCGGCTGGAAGAAGGGCAAGAGGCATGGCCGGGGGGTTATGAGGTTCGAGGTCGCGGACGAGGAGGAGCGGTTGTGTCGCATTTGTTATGAGGGGGAGCAGGATGCGTTGTTTTATGATTGTGGGCATGTTGTTGCTTGTGTGGGTTGTGCGAGGCAGGTGGATGTTTGTCCGGTTTGTAGGAGGGGGGTTAGGGGTGTTGTGAGGGTTTGGAGATGTTAGTTTTTTTGTTTTTGCGGGGGTGCAGGGATGGGATGGGGGATGTGGGGTTGGAGATTTATGAGATTGGAATGGAGATGATGATGATGAGATTGATGAGATATTTGATGATTTGGGATTGGGGGATCCGGATTTGGGGGCGAAATAAGGTATCTAGCGAACCGGGCTTGTCACCTATGCGAATAAACCGATCCGGCGAGGCAAAGCGAGTATGTAAGTTCGTTTACCCTTCAGGACGATGGTTCGGTTTTACCTACCTCTCGATTAGCGATGCGGGATCTCCTCTTCCTCTTCGTTCGAGCGGGTTTATTAGGGTTAGTGAACTTCGAGAAGGATACATGGGTCAGTTTGTTGTTGTACTTAGATGAATAATGAATGAATGAATGGGACAGATTAGACGTTGCTTAAACTTCGTTCAAGGTCGAGTCTGGACTGGACTGGACTGGGCTGGACTGGATGTGAGTACGGAAGAGATGAGTGTGTAGTATTTTGACTCTTCCCTCGGAAAGTGATGGGAAGTCTAGTTCTTGCTTTTTGCTGACCGAATCATCCCGAGCGTCGTCGACTGACTGTGCTGTTTGCTTGCTTGTGGAAGGCAAGTGAGTGAGATAGAGGTATCGAGGAAGGATGTCGTAAGATACAGGCAATTGACCATAACAAAACCCTTTAGATCGACGGGAAAAGAAACCAACGCCTGGAATAACCTCCCCCGCCCCCACAACATATCGTTCAAAGCCTTCCACCTCATTCTATCTTCTCTCCATGTTCTTTATTATCCATTCCATTTCATTTGCCAACTTGTCGACCATCACGCATCCAAAACCAAAAACACCTCCGTTCCTATCCGCAGAAACCAACCGCTGCATATACGCCCCCAGCCTTGACAGCAGTCGTTGCGTGGGACGCGACAGCAACTTGATAGTCTTGTGGTGCTATGCATTGCACTGTGGTAGAATAATCGGCACACTGGGCTGGTGTCGTGGCGAATTGACAGTGGATCGTATATATGACGACGTCCGGGGAAAGTCTTCCGACCTGAACCCCCTGCATTGCACATCTCCATTCCAATCCAGCTCCCCCCTCTTCTCCTCCAACCCATCATAGCCCTCCCTAAACACATCCCCCAACCTTCCTAACCGCAACATCACAATCCCGCCGTTCGCCACCACACTCCCCGCCTGAACAATGCACACCAACCGTCAACATTTCCCCATGCCATGCCCATCCCATCCTTTTTCACAAAAGGATAAGAAAAATGCCAACGTACCAGAATTATCCACCGTCCTAGCAAAGCCCCCAACCGTACAGATACCCTGCGTGCCATTTTGGCCAGTACACCTAAAAACCCTTTCTAGCACTCCACATCGACCACAAACGGGTCATGAAAGGGAACGACCCACGTTCTAAAACCCCCCAACTCGCAACCCCCGCCCACCACCTGCTTCGCGCGCATACAAGCCGGCACGCAAGTCAAACACTGCAATTTCTTGACCGTGGCCGCGACGCAGAGCTATGCCAAGCCACAACACCCACCCATCAGTATTCTTTCCATCCATCCATCCATCCATCTTTCATCCCCTCCTTTTGCGCGCCTCTCCCCCACGGACCGAAGGAAAAGTTAGGGTTACTTACAGCGCAAAGTTCCGGCTCGGATGGTTCGGGCGTCAGGCATGCGACGCCGCAGCCGATCATGGCGGACGTGCATTCTAGCCCGCATTTGGCGCAGTACCAGAGGGAGGGAGCGAGGTGAGGGGTGAGGTCGAGGCTGAGGCGGGGTTTGGGGGAGGGGAGGGGTGCTGGGGGGATCGGGAGGGGGTTGGGGATGGCGAGGGTGAGGGTGAGGGTCGTGATTGTTGTTATGATGAGGAGACTTGCAAGGACGACGAGGTGCATTCTTTTTCGTTTTCGTTTTCAGATGCTGCTGTGGGTTCGGAGTTGTGTAGTCGGGGAGTGAAAGGATTCAAAGTTCTCAAACGGGCTCCTGCTTGGGGGGGAGGGAGCTCGGACGGCTTGGCTATATACTCCATCGGTGGTTCGACGATCAAGGGACCGGGCCGATCCCCTCCATGACTTTCTCGGACGCTGCCGTGCTGTCTCACGACCATCTCTTCGTGTAAGTTGCGCGCATCGACAAAGCGGTCGCGATAAGCAGTGAGAAACAACAATGCGGCGTGCTCGAACTGGCAGCGGAGTACTGTAACTGAAGCAAGCCCATCTGTGAAACGGCTAAACGGCAGAGGGCAGAGAACCATGAGCTTCAAGCATTCTGTCAGACTTGTGAACGTGGCCGTTGATCTGCACCGGATTGGAGTTGAAGGTTGAGTTGCCGAACGGAGAATTTTGGTGTTTGATATATGCGCATATGCGCAACGGGGCGTGGAGGAACGACAGGTTGAAATTCACTCGGAGAATAACGGCAATGTGGGAAATTTACATGGAACAGAGCATGATGTTGATGAGGTCGAGGAGCGGCATCATACTTGTGCGACGTTTGACGTAGAAGATCGAAACGTCTTGGGCAGGCTCTATGGCCGTAGCTTCTGAGGTTCGCGGACTGCAGACATAAAGTCTACACATTATCCTTCAAAACTAGTCAGGTTTTCCTCGCACGTAGCAGCCGGAGGACGTAGTAACAGTAAGCTAGATTTTCTTGAGCGCATGGGTTAAGAAGTCACAAGTATCATAACTGTGCCGAGACAGATGTCTTATCAAATGTTAATCGCGTAGATAGTCATCCGGATACCGTAACATCTATTGCTTTTTCCGAGTACCTTTCGCCCTCCCACTCGCTGTCGACTGTTTTGCCGGCGCTTCACCGGATTTTGATGTCGACTTGAGACTAGCTCTTGCCTTTTCACTTGGGAGAGTCTTAGAATCTGTCTTCGAACTGCCGTTGACGGTCTTTGCGATGCCATTCGTAGCCACCTTGCCGTCGACCTTAGCCTCGACCTCGCCCTTAAAAGCCCGTTGAACCGCCTTTGGATTCACGCCCTTTCTTCGAAGTCTACTCCTTTCCGCCCTCTCAAGATATTGCTTATCTTCCTCCTCGTCGAATCCGTTGAACTCATCCCCTTCTTCGGCGTCAGACGTCACAGTCGGCTTGTCCATCGCAGTACTGCTATCAGTTTTAGTACCATTAGTATCTCCTCTTGCCGCAGATCCGCCAGTAGGACCCGTCTTCTTGAACTTGGAAACAAAGAATCCGTCTACGTTGTACGCATGTGGATAGAATCGCCTGGTCATCTTCATCCTCGCGTCAAACTGCTTCCCCATGTAGTTGGTAAAACCTTCGACGCCGAACGTCAATCCTGTCTCGACCAGCTTGACGTTGGGCCTCTTGCTTAGTGCATATTGCACCACCTGTTCGTTCTCCTCCAAAGTAACACTACAAGTGGAGTACACGATATATCCTCCTGTTTTGCTGGCATGGTCGACGGAGTCAATTGCTGCTAGCAGTAGCTGCTTCTGCAAATGTGGTAATACCATGAAGTCTTTCTCTGTTTTGTTGGTCTTGACACTGGGATCCTTGGCAATCACTCCGGTGCCAGAGCATGGAGCATCAAGAAGCACGCGATCGAATCCACCAATGACCCTTGGGAACTCCTTGGCGTCGTAGTTGCAGACGATCGTGTTCTTTGCTCCAAGTCGATGGATATTACCAATCAGCCCCTTCGCTCTTGATTTATTACTATCGTTCGCGAAGATACAACCTGTATTCTTCATGAGTGCAGCAATGTACGTAGTCTTCCCACCTGGAGCGGCGGCCATATCCAGAATTCTTTCATGCTCTTGTGGTGCCAGAGCCATTACTGGCAGGAAAGAAGACGCAGCTTGGAGAATGTAATGCCCTGCCAGATATTCGGGTGTCGCACCCAATGGCACTTGACTCTCAAAAACTTGTAAGCCAACCTTCGACCACTTTCCAACAGGTTCCAGAGTCACTCCTCGATTGATCAGGGCCTGTGCAAGGTCTCTTCGATGGGTTCGTAATGTGTTAGTTCGAATGACTACAGGGCGGGCGGTCTCGTTGGCTTCAAAGAACGCAAAGGCTTCTCGTGGAGGAAACAGATTGAACAGTTTCTCCGCAAGGAAAGACGAGTACCCATAATAGGCGCATATATCTTTCAGAAGCTGGCTAGTATATTCTGCACGGGAGCGACCCTCTTCAGAGAGTTTCGAGAAGTCATCGAGTACTCGGATTGTGTCTGTGATGCGGGTTCGTAGTAGTTGTAGATCCGGAGCCAGCCGCATCGCAGATGTTTCGCCTTCCTCATACTCGTCTGCATCTTCTAGCACTCTTGGTCGATCCCCGGCGATGTTGGTCTGTAATGCTGCCTCCTCCAGTTCCATTTGTGCATCTGCTGCGTCCACATTTTGCTCGGCTTCCAATCGACGTGAAAGCCCTTCTATATTCGCAGCAGTAAGCCTCTCCTCCGCGTCCGACTCATCCTCATCATCTGAGAACATTGCTCGTTCATGCTCAGGGTCTGAGTCGACAACAGAGGAGCCTGAATCTAAGAAATCATTTGGCAGGCCGTTGCCTGCTATGTCCGATCCAGAATCACTGTTTACTTTCAATTCCGTATCATCAAAGCCACCAAAGTCTGGATCCTCTGCCTCCTCCTCTGAATCGGAGGTCGGCAACGGTATTGCGGCTGGTTTAACGCCATGGTTGGCTGTAGACGTTCCTCTTTCCCTTTTCACCGGGCCTCCTGACTTTGATTTTGAGTTAGGTTCTTTCCAAATGTACTTTGGACCCGAGTTCGCAGCGTCATTGGCGACTGGCTTCAGTGTGCGTGACAGCTTAGCATCACCCGATGTCTTTCGTTTCTTCGTGCGGTCATCCGTATAAACCTCGCCAGCTTTGCGCTTCTTCAATGCAAGAAAGTGGGAGTCGTCCAATGTTGGTGGAGGGCCTTGCTTTTTCATACGACGTCCAACACCCATTGTGACGAGTCTACCAGTTCGGAACTTCTTCAAACGCTTAGTGGGTTTCTTCAAAGTTAAGAGTTCGAATATTTCCTTCCGCTCAAAATTCACACCGCCCGGCTAAGGCTGGTCTAGCGGCAGATCTAATCTTATCAGCTATGATCAAGCTCCCGCCAACTTGTTGTTCATCTCCACAACCAACAGCATTACCCAGATTACTTTAATAACATACCAACTACGATCCAACATCAGCGAACATGACAGAGCTCAGCTTCGCAAAGTCTTTTCTTTCAACTCTCGATGCGCGCCCAGTGAAGCTCCAGCCTGACTATGCCGCCGACATAAAGACATTTGAGGCAAAGGGACCAGTAAGGACGCATAGCGAGCTGATCTAAACGTCGTGGCTAATTAGTTTTACTTGTAGTACACACTCCCAAAGATGCCTCAGCCGATGAAGAAGCGCCAAAAGCTCGCCCCAGGCCAAGAGCGATCCGTCAAAGTCAGACTTCGCTCATTCCGTAATCCACCACTCGACATGATCTGCTCCGGGCAATCGCTGTCCACGAGTATTCATGACCTTAAGCAGTCCGTCTCCGAACAATCAGCCATACCATCAGACAAGACTAAGTTACTGTACAAGAAGAAGCCCTGCCCGGACTCGAAGACATTGAAAGAGCTGTTGGCGGACGGTGATGTGGACGTGGAGTTCAGCGTCATGGTCATGGGAGGGGCACCTTCGACGACGGTAGATACCCCAGTTGAGTCACAGACACCCGCAGAAGGGGCGCCGGAAGCATCAGTTGCGCAGGGACCGAGTGGGGAGGCGTTGCTTGAAAGCGAGCAGTTCTGGGAAGATCTCAAGGGGTTTATGATGCAGCGTCTGAAGGATGAAAAGATAAGCACGGAATTGAAAGGTGTCTTTAGAGAAGCCTGGGCTGGGCATAGTCGGAAACGATAACGTCGGAGGATTTCTTTCTGTTCTCATGTTTGCCTTGGCTACACAACGAAATAAATGGAGACGGCTACAACATAATTACATTGGGGGAGCCCCATAGCAGTCAATAATGCGACTTCTTACCACCAACCACTGAGTTGAATAGGAACATATTCAGTACTGACGCGGAAGGAGTGCATCTTCGCCTGCTCTTACATCGTCTCTAGCTTGAGACAGTAGACGACACGCTTCTGACCTTGAGGCGCATTTGTATTGTTGTAGGCATATCTGCAATGAGATAGAAGGCAATCCTTGGGAAAGGTCCCATGATACACGAAATTCCCACGCCGTCTACTCGCTCACTCCACCGCTATCATCCCAGGCCTCTAGGGCACTCATTTGCGTACTTTGCTGAGAACTTCCGAATACTCAATAGCATCCTCGTCATTTGCCTGAATGTCGACCGCGATACCGTTTAGAGACCGTTTCAGTGCATCCTTCGATGAAGTGTATGTGAACCTTGGCTGCCAACCATACGATTTAGTCGATCCCCTGTACTAGAGGGAATGCGCCTAGCTACTTACGACCATTGGGGAGTCATCTGGGATCCAAGAAATGAACGTGATCTTGTTCCTACATATATGTCAGCATGAAATCTTCCTACCCACCAATTATATTTTCGACGAACCTTCTTCCCTCTCCCGCTGCTGCTTCGTACTCTAAGTCATACACAGCGTACCGTGGTCCCTTCCCTTCCTTACCCTTATTCATAGTCTTGGCTGACAACAGCTTTTCGCGAAACACTTCCCAGTCCGGATCTTGAGAGGTTTCTTCGACAACCACCTGCTTGTAGTCGTCCGAGAGCTTGTATATGATGAATTTGAGCGAGTCTTTGCCTTTGCCGAGTTTGAGTTCGTCGAATGTTTTGACGCACTCCGGAGCAATCGAGACACTACATAGATCCACCTTTGATCAGCGCCGAAGTGTTCTCTGCATTGTGGGTAGAACCGGCCGGGCAGGGGTCAGAATATGAGTGCTGATGTTTGGATAGGTTCAAATCGCGTACCCTGAGGTGGAAGACTTCGATGTCCGTCAGTGGCATGATAGATTTGTTATGATAGTAAGACACATACCATGACGACGACACTTCGACTGAGTCGAGTGTGTAGGATAGTTGGTGACTTTCGAGTCTCTGCCTTCGTTGTCAGACCAAGCAACACAACAATCTGTCTACCACCGGGGGCGAGGCAGTATTCGACAGGTTTCAAGAAGTACCTCACGTGCGGATTGTAATTGCGACGCGTAGGAGAGTGCGAGTTTTCGACAGCGGCAAGGTTGAGCAGTTAGTGGAGGGGCAGAATTCTGGAAATTGGTGGGGTTGCGTGGATGACAGTAGCGCTTGTTGCTTTCGGCTTAGCTCGAAAAACCTACCATGGGTAAGGTAAGGTGCTTCCAAGCTGTAAGCCTCTTCGGCACGGGAGGTATTTCTTCTGCCTAAACATGCATTGTCTAGATTGTATGAATACCATACGACGACTCTTAGATTATTCTCTATATTGTTCTATTGTACACACAACCACCCTGCTTTTTGTCCACGACAGTGATAAATCAGACGGGAATAGAAGAGTGGAGTCGAAGGGCGCTTGCCAACATGATGCAGTAAGGAAGAAGGTATATCACAAAGAATTGTACAAGTGGCGCCGAGATTGTAACTATCTTTAAAACATGCCTCCACCCATGCCTCCCATACCGCCCATACCACCCATGCCGCCGGCTGGTGGACCCTTCTCCTCTGGTGCTTCGGTGATGGCTACTTCTGTCGTACCCAAGAGCGAGGCAACACCGCTAGCATCCACTAGTGCGGTACGGACGACTTTGAACGGATCCACAATCCCGGAGGCAATCATATCAACGTATTCACCCTTGGCACTGTCGTAGCCCTTGTTGAAATCCGAGCCGTACTCATCCATGAGTTTACCAACTACGACGCTTCCCTCAGTGCCAGCATTCTCAACGATCGTCCGAGCTGGGCGTGTGATGGCACTCTTGATGATGCTGACACCGAGCTGCTGGTCAAAGTTGGTTGGTTTCACACTGGAGAGGGAGTTGGCGGCTGCCTTGAGCAGAGCAGTGCCACCCCCAGGCAGAATACCTTCCTCGACGGCAGCGCGTGTAGCGTTCAGAGCATCCACGACACGATCCTTCTTCTCGCCAACTTCAATCTCGGAGGCCCCGCCGACCTTGATAACGGCAACACCCCCCGAGAGCTTAGCAAGGCGCTCTTGTAGCTTCTCTTTCTCATAATCCGAAGTTGAAGGATCGTTCATGACACCGCGGATTTGTTCGCACCGTTGAGCTATAGCATCCTTACTTCCATCGCCGTTGAGTATGATGGTGTCTTCTTTGGTAATTGTGATCGAACCAGTGGAGCCGAGCATATCTGGAGTAGCTTTCTCAAGCTTGATATCCAGCTCGTCAGTGAAAACTGTTGCGTTGGTCAGGATGCCAATGTCGCCAAGAATAGATTTCCGGTTATCGCCAAATCCTGGAGCCTTGACAGCCGCAACCTGAAGCTGCCCCCGGAGTTTGTTAAGGATACAGACGGCAAGAGCCTCTCCATCAATGTCTTCGGCAATGATGACCAGAGGTCGTCGAAGTTGGGTAGAGGCCTCCAGAGCCGGGATGATATCTTGGACAGCGGAGATTTTCTTCTCGGAAAGTAAGATCAGAGGCTTCTCGAACTCCACTTTTTGTGACTTCGTGTCCGTGATGAAGTACGCCGAAGTAAAGCCACGGTCAAACCTCATGCCCTCGGTAACCTCGAGTTCGTCTTCTATCGTCTTGCCCTCCTTCACTGTGATTACCCCCTCCTTTCCGACCTTCTCCATCGCGTTTGAGATGAGCTTTCCAACATGCGTATCGCCATTAGCACTAATAGTTGCGACCTGTGCTATCTCTTCACCTGTGGTAATATCTCGCTTGTTCTTCTGTAAGAAATTGACCACCGCGTCGACCGCCGCCTGAGTACCTCTTCGAAGATCCATAGGGTTGCAACCTGCGGCAACATTCTTGACTGTCTCTGAGAAGATAGCACGGGCGAGGACTGTTGCAGTGGTCGTCCCATCGCCGGCAACCTCGTTCGTCTTGGAGGCCACGTCCTGAAGCAGCCGTGCCCCAAGATTCTCGAATTTGTCCTGCAGGGTAATGGCTTTGGCTACGGTTACGCCATCTACAGGGTTGAGGTCAGTATCTCAACCTCGTATATCATGCATGTCCAACCCACCTTTCGTTATCTTGGGAGAGCCATAGCTTGACTCAATTAACACATTCCGACCCTTGGGACCAAGCGTGGTCGCAACAGCTCTGGCAAGCGTGTCAACACCTTTGAGTAGGGAGGCTCGTGCTTCAACCCCGAATTTGAGCTCCTAAGAATCATGGGATTAGCGGTCAGGTCTCGAAGTGGAGGTACGGTAATAGGCAAGATGGAGAACATTGGCTTGGAGAAAAGCCACGAGACTTGTAGAATATCTGCCATACCTTATGGGCAAATCTCTGCTGCTGAAGGTTGATACCAGCAGCTGCTCCCGGCCGTAACTTTGTCAATGATGTTGGAGAAGAAGCGGCGGAAAGGACCGATGCCCGGGATCTCGAGGCCAATGCCCGCTGCATCATAATCTTTATGAAGTTGTGACCCTGGACCGAACGTATAGAGATGAGACGATGATTATAGAACAAGAGGAGAGGTAAGTGTCTGGGTGCTTATTACTCTAACTTATTGGTGAAGGGAAATGTTGCGAATAGCTTGTCGTCACAGAAATTCTAAGCTTTCTTTCCCAAGAAATTTCGAGAACGACATCTCGGAGTCGCACTAACTTCAATTCGGTTAGATTGATATACTAACTTTATCAGGCTTAGACTACCGGGAAACCAAGACCTCGCCCTCGAAATCGGCAAAACAGAGAGTCCCTTGAAGTTGTTGGTACCTAGCATCTCTGATACTCATGGAATTTCACGTGGGGAGGATCATATCTTGGTGGTACTACCTTGTCTTTTGGTGAATTCCTTGACTCGCACTACTGTGATCAATGTGATGGGAACAGTTTGATGGGGTCACAGTACGACGTTAGCTTAAGAATATGCAGCTGGTCACGTGTCCGATACCCCTTCTACGCCAAATCCACACCTCCATCGCAAACCATGCACGTGACATGCAACATGCCGCCGTCATTGAGATGCTGTGAATTGTCTCTGGGCAGCGACTTGATTCATCTCGGCGCCTCAATGCTTCACGCTCATGCTACAGCAGTGACATTTCTCCTTACCGCAGTTTTGGCCAGTAACACTGACCTTAATGTAGCATGATCGTTGCTCTCTGTCCACTAAAGACGGGGATTATGCTAATATGTGGTTTTGAAGGCTAACATATATCTTCTTGATAGTGCATTGCAGGACTATTGAGGTCTTGGGCAACTTGGGCTGAGTCCTAACCTGCACGAGAGCATTGAATGGCCTTGTCTCTCTAAAGACGTCCTACTCTGAGTTGGACCCTCTAGTCATGATCACAAACTTGCAGTGGACGCATTACTGCAATGTAAGTATTGGTGGACTTCTCGCTTGCTTTCTCAACTATCAAAGGCTGTTAACAAAGGAAAAGCCCGTCAAAGTATGGGTTGATATCATGGTTTGCAGAAGCCAAATCAACAGGCAAGATAGGGTCTCTGCCACAACCGACACCAGCATACAAGCTAATGTAAAAGACAGATCAATCCCATCTTCAGGCCTCTGCATACAAGCAGATTGGTTAAGAATAAACTCTGCGATCAAGGTGTCCAGGAGACGTCACCGCCAATGGAATGCAAGGCCCAGATCGTGGCATTACGCATACTCGTAATCAATGAACTCGAACCCGTCATCAAGCCCAGGCATGTGATCCTCAGAGCCGGGGGGATGGTAAGCTTGAGCGAAGTTGTCCATGCCGTTGTTTACTTCGTGCAGCGCCTCATAGTACCGGTCAGGCATCAGGACCGGCGTATGGTCTGAGTAAGTTGTCGTGGCAGAGGATGGGTTGGTATCAAAATTGGGTCCGCTTGCCTGCGGTGGAATTGTAACATGTGTCAATGTTGGTGGCAGCGACTTAATGCCGAAGGAGCTATGGGGATACTGAGGGGCTCGAAGCCAATCCGTGTTATGGAGAGCTGTAGAGCCATAGGATGGGTCGCCCAATGGAGCTCCATTAGCGGTGTGGACCATCCCACGCATACTCGGAGATGTGGTACCCGATCCATAATACACGTCAACATTTTGATCAGCGTACACCGCTCCGAACAGATCATTAGGGCTGGGATCAGGTTGATTCAGAGTTCGGCTCTGCCCGAGGTCTGTCTCAACTTCGCTCTGCTCGCCGCTCTCGCTGTCAGGCGCAGACTTGATGGCTTTGAGGGTCGACGGCGACGAAGTCTTCACTGACAAAGATTGCGGAGTCTGAAGACCTTTCCCAACCTGGAGTACGACGATCTTACTTGGAGTGGCTGGCTTTGGAAGCGATGCCTGCTGTTGCGGAACCTTGCCATCATACTCGTCAGACTCGGCGAACTTCATATAAGGTGCGCCAACTCCGACGTATTCCTCTCCTTCTCCACTATCATAATCGTCGTTGGAATCATAGCCGCCGTTGAGCTCGGCATAATCGACACTGGAACGACGACCACGACTACCAGAGCTGAATCCTTTTGGCTCTTTAGGGTTTGGGGCCTTCTCTTTGCCAGATTGATCGCGCTTGCGCTTGTTCCCTCCGCTCTCTTGCGCGTCCTCCTGATCGACATCCATATCTTCGTCATCATCGCTTCCTTGGGTCTTCACTGCAGCTCGACTCTTCGACTTTCTCGACCTTTTGAAAGTGTCGACGTCCAATTGTCCACGCCTCAAGCGTTTAACGCGAGCTTGTCCATAGTCTTCTTCCATGTCGGAAGCTCCGTCCACATCGAAGTCTTCGTTCTCATCTTCGATGGGTTGCGCCATGGTACCGGACGATGCCTCGCTCTGATGGTGCGCTCTGGCCAAGGATGATCCGTTATTGTGAGTGGTGGAGATCATGACGGTGCCACCACGACGAAGGGGAGGGGGAACCGAAAGACCCTGGTTGACCATACGCTGGCGGAGTTTCGCGAGATGCTGGATGACGGCACCATCACTAATCTTGTCGCCCATGATCTTGCCGACCTGTCCCCAGGGGATTCTCACACCCTCAGCGTTGCAAACGGATTGGATTGTTAGAAGCAGCTTCTTGTCCATTTCGTCTACTCTCCAAGTTAGCCAGTTCGTCTAGTCCGTTCAACCAATTGCTACCCTGCAGCAAGCTTTGGAAAGGAGATGCCGCTACTAAATCACGCGCAGAGCTAATGAAGATTCTTGAGAGCGCACTAGTCTCGTGGCTACCATGAGGTAGGACCTGAAGCCATGCAGAGCACAAAAGCTCGCTGATTGAGAAAGACATCCCGCACTGCTAACGTACCTGTCCAGCGCACCAAATGGCGCTTCGGAGGTCGAGCTTTCTTCTGGCCGGCCATCGTTGGTTGTGGATGTAGCGTGACTGAGTACGGTACGATGTGGCGACCCGGAGGGAGGCTATTGTTGTTGGAAAGCCTCAATCAGTAAAAACATTCACCAAGCGAATTTTCATGGACAAATGGTGTGCAAGGCAATGCGGACGAATCAAGAACGTGCGAGCTGGTGGAGACGAGATGCTTTGTCGAGCAACCTGTGCGATATCCTGCTCGGACAATAGAAGCCACGAGCTGCTACGCATTGAGGCAACGAGGCCTCAACCACCACAAATCACCCATGTCACGTCGAGCGGAGGCAGTGATTTGAGACGAAACTGATGAACCTCGCCTCAAAAAGCGTGTTGCCGCAAGCTCACGATACATACCTTGAGTGGAAGTTGATCGTTGAGTAACAATGATATATCGGTCTTCATTCAGGGTAAACCCTCGAGTTGAACGTCTGATGTGCCTCAAGATGAATGCGTGAGGTTACACAAAGACAAAGAGGTTACTGAGGCGATAAGGAGGTTTTGACGACTAGGTGCAGAACATAAACGTCGTAATTCACCGCGGCGGCGCACATTGACAGGGCTCTCGGCGTGCTACTATTCACTTCACATACAGGGCGACTACGTCTACCCCTCGTTTGCATTCACAGCATGGAGTTATGACGGCAAAGAGAGCTGCGAGGGTTGGCCGGTACGATCGTGTTACGGCTCAAGCGCGTGTGTTGAAGGACTATATGCAGGCTCCGCTGCCAGGTAATCCCTTGAGCCATGCTGTTTGATCTGTCGAGAAGGACGATCATCACAAGCTCGTAGGCCTTTCATCCGAAGCTGGAGCGAAGTCAGGGGCCACAGTCTACACTGATTCCTCGACAGCAGTCTTACCTTTATTGTTACATTGCAGCTATTTTGGTGTTCGAGACCTTCACCGCCCTTGATCCTGAATAGGCCAGGAAGTAGCTATATTGTCAAGTTTAACACAAGAATCACTATCGTCAACAAGATCTAAATTACGGCCCAGTTCATCTCCAAGCTGCATGTATGGGTTCTACGTTTGTGAAGGCCCTCCTTTTGCCTCACAGTTTCCCTTTCAATGTTGTAAACTTTCAGCCCGTGCGTAGACTCGAATATAGGGGGGAAAGGCACAAACCGGCAGAGCGGTAGTGAGTGATGCGGATGATGCAGTGCGAAACATGCCGTTTTGATAGACAGAGTTTCTGAAATTGAGTCTCTCGCGAAAGACCCTGGAGAATAGAAATCTACATCGGTAACCCAATGGCAAAGGGATAAGATAGAGGTTATACTTAAGAATAAGGCGCTGTGGCCGGAGAGTTTATGTAGGTATGGACGCCAAGTGTAATATTTGTTTTTGATATCCAGCTCCATCCAGTATGGTCGGGAGATAGCCTAAGCAGCTAGGGCTCGCTCAGATGTGAATTACTCGCCGCACCTTGTGGCTCACTTTCACTACCAAGCCCACTCTGCAGATAAATTGAGTTACGCCATGTCAATTTGAGACATATCAGATCTTCTATTGGAAGAAGCCGGACTATGAACAAGTGGCTCGGCTTGAACAGCGCTGAAAAGGACCATCATGACCCCATGAACCGCTTGCGCTATCCAAGTGATATTGACTTCATTTTCCTGACGCCAAAGCTGGAGTAGACTATCATAAATGAAGACCCATTCGTCGCCCCGCCCCAAAACCGAAGAGGTGCGACGAGTAAAAAGAGATGAGAGATCAGACCATGAAAGCTAGAAGCAAGATCCGCGAAAACGCTGCCTGGTTCGCAAGGCACCCAACTTCTCTGGCAGAGTGCTCTACTAGGCAAACTCGCCAGGACGAACACCAAGCATAGCATCGTAGAAATGGCCATGGTCAGTCTGCGTCTCCAAGCCCTCATCTTCCATCTTGTAGTGTCCGCCATTCTCGTCCCCAGCGCCTACACCAAACAGCCTCTCATCAGCCGCAAGCTGCTCTGCATCCTCCTGAGACATGGTGTGCTGCATCTTGTAGCGTCCGACATCCTCGTCCTGACCATCTGATCCAAGTCCATCATACTCATTTTTGATGTCGAGCATCTCTTCACCGGCCTCTTCGTCCGGCTCCTCAGCCTCCTCAGCCTGAGTCTGCTGCACCTCAACCTCTTTCTTGACCTTACCAGCCCTAGCGCGCTTCGGCGTAGCAGTCTTCGGAGTCTTCGGCGTAGCTACTTTCGCGCTCTTCGGAGTCGAAACCTTACGTCTCTTAGGAGTAGGCGTATCATCGTCACCGTTGGCGTTGTCTTCCGGCTTGCTGGGAGTCTTGGGGGTCTTGGGGCCGGCGGTAGCTTTCATCTTGGCCTTGGTTGGGGTCTTCGGGATGGCGGGATCGGCACCCTCAGCGGCCATTTTCTTGAGTTTCTTGACGCGCTCTTGGACGGCGCGGGGGGTGCAGCCGAGTTGCGAAGCTACGTTCTCGAAATTGATCTTGATTTCGTGGGTATTGATGATGGATAGGAGGAGATGCTGATCGGCCGCGCCTGTATTTGGTTTTGAGAGTTAGTGAATCGTTATCGTAAATTGATCTTGCGCTCATAACTCAGTGATTCGCAAGACTTGAGTTGACTCGAGTGCATGAGTGCCGCTTGCTTGCACGAATAGGTTTTTGCTTACCGTCCCAAGTCATTTTGGTAGCCATTCTTGGAATTTTGCTTGTGAATTGCTGATCTTGAGAGTAGTTGTGCTGCTTGAAGCTTCAAAGTGAATGAGAGCTGGGTAGATGGTTGAAGCAAAAGTGAAAATGGTCAAGCGTGGTGCTCAGTGGAGTTTTTAAAACGCGCGCAGATGCAGCAGCTCCGAGGGCTTTCTAGTCAAAGCTGTTGAATAACCTAGCATCCCAACATCACTGAAAGATAACACGCGAAAGATCACTGAATTAGAACGTGCTCAATTCTTTAACACTTCGAGAAAGACCTGCCAAACCCATAGTCACCGTTTTTGAGGACTCATCCCAACACTGATGTGAAGTACCACACCACAGCAGCACCACCGGGGCACTCCCGATCAACTCGTCGTAGATATGCATCACTTTTGCGGTTTGTTTGTAGATCATCTTACAGTCCAAAGGCCTCCAGAAACAAAGTGCAATGCTTCAAGCCCTAATTTGACAGTTTCGGATCGGCTAACTTAGCCTCATCGAGACAAATTGCCGGCCGTGGAGCGGCGTTTCATATTGCCGATGTCTAGCGCATATGTTACTTCTAACGACATGCCATCTCCTTTACAAAGTGTACCATCACCGTGTTGCATCTATAGGCTCGGTCGCGGCGCTCAATAATCGTTGTTACGTCCGTTATAGGCCAGTCATCATCATGGATGGTCATAGCACCAGCGGGTTGACTGTTGGTATCGCATGTGACAGGCCTAATATGAATGATGACCCTTGAATAAGCCTGGCATGCCATTACGAAGATCCGACCGAAAGCCCTTGAAGATGTCTAGTATGATGACACTGTTCGATCCACTGGTTGATGCTCTCCTATTTGTTTGATTGTGCAGGGTATAAACAGCAGCATTGATGTGCTAAAGGACCCTTTCCTGAAACCCTTCCCTCAGAACGCCAGCAATCGCTTCTAACCAACGAAGTGTAGCTTACGGTCTCAATGGAGATCAATCAGCAATGAGGATAACCTCATTCTCGGTATGTGACCCATCGCTCAGCCCCCCCATCGCATAATTCCCGTAAGCTGACGCATCGCTCCCAGGATGATGATTCACTGGCGGCTCGACAAGGCTCTGGCGGAACGGACTGGACTGGCCAAACGCACCGGACTGGATGAAATCGCCGAAGACATTCGTGTTTTCAGGATGATAGCTACCGGCAACCCCAGCGCCATTACAAGCGTCTTGTAGAGTGGGATATTGCAAGGCGTCCACAGCAGCGTACGGCATGACGGGACCAACGGGCTCGTCCTTGATCGCCACGGCGTTGAGCTCGTTCTTGATGTTGGCTTGGCCTTCGTCGTCGTCGTTGGGACCGTTCGGACCGTCGGAGAACTGGTCGAGCTTGCGCTTCTTCAACGCATTCTGCTTGACTGGATCTTTAGATTTCACCGGAGGTGGAGCATCGCGGATGGTTGGGGTGGTTGGGTGAATTCCGTGGGCTTTCATCATTCGCTCATATCGCTTTGCACTGGCCGTGGCAGTGCAATGTCAGCAATGACATGATACAGTCGGTAGCGTGACCAAGTGGACTACAGTCTCGATAAGGGGAAGGACTTACGCCGCTCCTTTGCTGACGATGTTGCATTCCCGAGAGACTTCACCGAAGTCTACCTAATGAGCGTCAGTGATTACAGGCTTCAGGAAGATTCACTGGAAATTTACCTTTCCATTGTTGGAATAGCGGATACAAGAAATGAGGAATTTGAACTGTTGCTCATTGCTGGCTGGAGCCATAGTGCTTGTGGTTATGAGCTAGAACTGTGGTGTTGTCAAAGGCAGGCCCTTGGCTAGAGTGGAAGGTTGATGGTGGCTGGATGACCAGGCGAAAATGACTTTCGATGTCTGTCAGGCTAGTTCGGGGAGGACAGAAATTGATATGAAACGGAAGTGGGAACTGTCTAGAAATATAGGGCTTCGTGACAATGATTGTGGACGCACTTACGAGGTTGTCACTTCCGGTCCGTGAGATGAGATGTTGATTGCACCGTGCCAAGCAAACCTATCTTGATCGTTCGATGAATGAAATGAGTGCACCGCCTTGATGCATCAAAGAATGGGGAGACGGCGAGATGATGACGGCTACCCTGATCGGGCAATGCGAGGCGCCTTGACTCGAGGATGACGAGATGCATGCAGTTGACTACGACGGGATCGAGATTATATTGCGAGGTGCCCCGGTGTTGTTGTGTCGTGACTATGCAACTGTGCTGCCGTGACACAATACCTACTCGATGGCGGTACGCGAAAAGTGTTGCTTCACTTGATACAGGAGATTGGGCTTCGCCCTGATGCTACGATGTGTGTCCAAATGCTCGCATTGCTATCTCAGGTGTAAACCAAGCTCACGATGATGAATTGCTATTATACAAACGTGAAGATCTCCAGGTATTGCAACGACGACCACATTGTGCTGCATTGGTACCGTTTGCAGTGCCTCCGAAGAGGACTTTCCTTACGCCTTGTGGAAGGCACTGAGCACTGCCGCCGCCGCCACGACGTCTTCGGGCTCAGTGGCCCCCTTCGCTGCCATTTCCTCTAAGACGGTGGCGGCCGCCTCCTTCCTCTCCGCTCTCTCGGCAGCCTAGTATCGTTAGCGAATGGGACCTTTTTGTTGGTATGGGAGAGACTCATACCTTTTTGGCGGTGTTCTCTGCCTTCATGAAGCGGAGGAGGGGGTAGTCAATCTCCCCACCGACACCGCCGGGGAGAAGGTTTTGGGGGATCCTCCCATTCTTGTCCGTGGGAATGGGCTCGTCTTCCTCCGTTGTCGAGCCTGAGAAGAAGCTGCTGTCCAGCGGACTGGAGAGGCTGGTCGTCGACTTGTTATCCTCTTCCGGCTTTTTCGGCGTGGTGAGCTTAAGCTTCTTCGCAGCACGGGGGAACCTTTCTGTGGTGTCGGCGGTCGCCTGTTGATAGGTGTCGGAGGCGGCGGGATCACTGCTGGTAACGACGGCGGCCTGCGAAGCTTCTTTGTTCAATTTCGAATGGTTTGTCGAGATGTTCTGAAGATTATACTTTCTCTTGAGGGTTGCGAGCTTATTGAGAGCAGTCTTAGGACTCTTGATGCCCAGCGCCTGAGCTACCTCGTCGACTTTGACCTATGAGAAGGGTTAACTGTCAGTCTTCTTCGAACGCTGACATACTGATTGACTTGGGCTGGAAGGATGGCAAGAGCAGGTACATGAGTGTGCAGGAAGGAGGTGCAGACAGTGAGATGAGACATTGGCGACGAGGGTGCTTCTCCTTAGGGCTTCAGGCTGACTGCACACTGGCGCAAGCTGCAGAGCACACTTGCTCAAAAGAAGGAGCTCATGTCAAAGCAGGTCAGGGAGATGAGGATGCTTTCACCGACCGTGAATGTTGTGGTTTACATGCCTTTCTGGTGCTTGCAGCAGGGAGGAGGCCAGATGTATGAAGGAGAGGTGCATAAAGAGAAGTATAGTAGACCGATACATCAAAAGTCAACAAAAACTTGTTACAGGAGACCTGATGTGCTCTCTATGATCCAGTGACGCGCTCGCAATGTGCTCGTGCAGTGGAATGGGAACACTCGACTTACTGTGACAGGACCCTCGATGTTCTTGAAACACTCGGCAAGGAAGGTTGCATCCGCAGCTGGCATAAGCTCGGGTGTCTGTGAAGGGTCGGTTTCATTGGTAGGACGCATCATGGTCGAGATCACTGAGCCGCGCTGTGAAGAGTTGAGGTAGAAGTGTTAGGAACGTGCTTTAGACGTGCTCGAGAGGTGCCTGAGACTCTTGACGTCTTGGATTGGAATTAGGATGATGGAAGATAGAAAACTGTGCTGGCAGAGTTCGAAGTTTCTCGTTGATTAGTGGAAAGCGGTACTAAAGTGAAATTCAAGGGGCGGAAGTGAGTTTATGAATTCGGAAGGGGGTAAATCGAGGAGCAATGACCACACTAGCGGAGGGCAAAAACTCTTCACACAACGTGCAAGCTCCACCAACGCCTCAACCTGCTTCCATATTTTAACACATCAGAAACGCATAAAAGCCCTCGGGTGGAGCGGTGAACGGATTGTATCGATGATACTTTCAGCAGTAGGCGGCCTCTCTCGTGCTCCTCCGTCGACTCAAGCAAGACAACGACAGCTAATCTAACCTGAGTAGATAGCTGACCCGCTGACGAGCAGCAGAGAAAAGTGAGTGTTGAATGTGTCATGTCCGTGCTAGATTCAGCGCTGTGCTGCCTGTCTGATGCTCCTCCGTTGATCAAGCTAGAAAGAGATAACTGATCAACTCCGAGAAGATAGCAATTGACACGCCGACTAGCAACAAGGAAAGGTGCGTGGTGAACGTGTTGTATCCATGTTAGACGCAGCACTGTACTGCCTGTCTTATACTCCTCTGTTGATTCAAGTAAGACGAGGACAACTAACCAACCTTGGTAGACAGGAAGCGAAACGTCGACGAGCGGCAAAAGAAGTATAAACGGCTGTGTTGACCAACCTCCGTAACATCCGACCGCAAAACTAGGCCAACGAGACAAGAAGGTGATCGAGGGTACATTTACCCTCGATCACCTTGTTCTGACTGGTTCGATGGCTCCTCGTCGACCACCAAAGAGTCCAATCTCAGCGATGCGAAATACTTTTCGATAATGAACTTGTCCTCGGTGGGCGGGACATAAGCACGAGCAGGGAGCAACTCCCCGGTGTCTCGCCCCGCATCGTTTACCGACCAGCTCCGTCCCTTTCTCTTCCCGGTGGACTTGGGTCCTTCCCCACGGGAGATTTGGTTCGACTCCTTCCTTCCTTCGACGTATTTAGGATCCTTAGCCGCCATCATCTTCTTCTCACTGGCCAACTTTTCGCTGGTCGCCCTGTCCTCCTCATCAAGTACTGGGGAGGAGTTAATGGCATCACGTGCCGCAGTGCCCTGGTCCTGCTTCGCGCCGTTCTGGTCATTTCCTGTCTCTGTGCTCTCATGCCTTTGATCTTCGACTTACTGGCATGTCCGAGCCTATCTTGCGGGATAACATCTCCCACTGGCACCTCGCCGCCACAGCGTCGGGGAAACCCCCGAACTCCGCCGCCCGCACCCAATCGACCCGCTGGGCAGGATCAGCTTCTTTGCCGTTGTTTCGACAACGCGTGGCTTGTCTTGATGGCCACTGAAGGACTAATTGAGTCAAAGAGGCGAGAAGGGATGCTTACCTCCTTGTCCCATTTTACATTGTTCTGCCGCAGTACGTGCAGCATGAACGCTCCGTCCATTAGTGATATTTTTGTCGACTTGTTTGAGACGCTTTTGTTTTGTTAGAGCTTTTTCGAGACTCTTGGGCTTGAGTCAAGTTGGATTGCTTACTTTTTTGTCATATCCGTGACCGTCCAGTCTCCCTGGGCCATCTTTCGTCTGTTTGTTGAAGTCGTGGCGGAGCCCTTGCGCCTTCGAGTTTAGTCGGGAACTTACTCGTGGGTTTCGAGTTTTGAGGATTTGTTGCTTGGGGTTCGAGCTTGCCTGGAGTTCAAAGGAAGAATGTTAATTTTGATGGCTTTGCTGGAAGTTGTTGACTTTGCCAGAGGTTATGCTTGACCCCAATTCAAGCTCGAAGACTCAAGAGCTCCACATCCAACCTGTAGCTACCCGAGGGTGTGGGTCTTCGAGCTTGAATTGGGGTCGATGGAAGAATGTGATAGTTCTTGGTCGAACTCACTTGAGGTTGTCGGCGTTGTTTGAGTTTCTCTCTTGGAGTCTCTTGTTTTGCCGAGCTCGCTGGTTCAGTTGTGGAGGTTGGGTTGGTGGTCGCTTTCTCGAGCTTGCTGGTTCGAGTGTGGAGGCTGTGTTGGTGGTCCGTTTTGTCGAGCTTGCTCGTTCGAATGTGGAAGCTGTGTTGGTGGTCGGTACGTCGAGCTTTGCTGGTTCAAGGTCGAAGATTGGGTTGGTGGTCGAAGAGAAGTTCAGGGCAAAGGAGCGGGGAGCCGAGATTTATGTGAGGCTGGGCTCCACTTTCAGCAGGGCTGCCTCTCGAAAGAAGCTAAGGTGGATTGGAGTCAGCAATCATCTCCGTCTTATCCATAGGTACGCTCAATTGAATGATGTACTTCTCGGATTTGATGACGCTCGCCGCGAGCTATTTCCGCATTCTCCAGTTGCGACTTACCTTGTGTCTGCTAGCTCTCTATGTGTCACGGCAGTCGAGGAACTTTACACGTGTATCGACGCTCAAGCTAATCTTTCGGCGGTGGGGTGAACCCTGATAAGAGCGGTCCTCATGATCCGAGCTTTGTGCGGCGGAATTCGCTGACTAGGGCTTCTCCAGCGAAAATAATGTGCTCGGTCTCTCTACGTGTTACCGAAGGTCCGCCCCTGAGTCGGCTTTGGATGAGCAGTACCTTCATCGAACGGTTGTTACTCGTCTCAGATTTGCTCGTCATGTCAAGAGGAAATGTAGCCTTGATTGGGTAAGGACGTGGCACTATGCCAGCGCTTAGTCGTCCAAACCCCATCTCGGCAGCCGGGACGGTGTCTGTCACAGTGCTGTCGACTTACGGTACAATTTTGGTTTCACTAAATCCTTGAAATTGACGCCTGGATTGAATTGTCTAACTTTAGTACAAATTGCTACTTTACTCACGCCTTCCACTTTATCCGCAGGCTAACCACAGTCATACCTACCCTCATGATCTCCTTCCATATACGAAAAGGGGTAGCCAATTAGCAGCTCCAAGACCTAATCATCGACCCCTGGCTCCAGCTTTATCAACACTTTCTCGGATTCCCCGAGAACTCCGACCGAGGGAGCAGTAAAGGCCGCAAGAGGTCCGCATCCCTTCCCTTGAGCTAACTGTGATGGAAGAGATAGTGGTGCTCTCGATTGCACTTCCATTGAGCTCAGCGATAGAGCATTGAATTTCTCCGCTGTCGCATGGCTGTCTGACGCACTACGAGCCTGAGGTAATTTCGCTACTTCTGTCTCTAGAGGCTCTGCCTTTACTCTCGGGACAAAAGTTCCTTCGCCACCAACAGCGACACCGCTCATCGTTTCTCCTTCGCGATTGCTGCCGTCGGCTTCCTCGAGCTTAAGCTTCTTCACAGGGCGAGGGACATTGCTACGAGGCTTGCGTGGGGCGGCAGGTATGCCTTCCATGTGCTGTTTGAACCGCGAATAACGCATGCGAGCAGCGTGGCCATTAGTTATCCCGAGCTGACTGGCCACAACGTTCCAGTCAATCTACCAATCTCCGTCAGCTGGCTTCGAACTTAAGCAGGGGTGGAGCAAAAGAGTACAGATTTTAGGTCAAGCTGCTTGATGATGGTGTAAAGAAACTTGGTGGTGTTTCCATCAGTGGGCAGGAGCTTATTC
>QQTW01000447.1_pt1 | contig 25623 bp, 25 predicted proteins | sample 1904831 | NCBI WGS metagenome assembly QQTW01 (sample SAMN09435610, study PRJNA476489) | Subsurface metagenome, whole genome shotgun sequencing project. | reverse complement strand
ATTAACGGATTCTAGCAATGGATTTGTCTTTGACAACCATTGCCGCAGGGTGACAGCCGCCGCGTATGTACGATCTTTAATCTTTGCTGGTGTAGGAACAGCTATAACCTTTTCGGGTGACAACCCTAGTTTCCTCAAGGTAGCTGCTGCAAGTTCAGCATAATTTTTGTATTCAGTTAGAAATGACCCTTTTTCCACTGGTGTTCCTGTGGTAATTATTTGGCGATAAGCACCGCTTTTAAACTCCACGAATGCCTGCTTTAAGGCATCATCTGGCATCCATCCTTCCACAACTAACACATCAGCACTAATTGGGGAAGTTACAGCTAGGAAAGGCTGTACGTGAGTTATGCCGAAAATAAACAAAGCAGCAGCGCATAAAAAAGTAACTATCCATCCTTGAATAGTTAACATCCAAATTTCTTGGCGCTGAATTAAACGAATTATTGGGGTTTTTGATTTTTGACGTTTTTTATAAATCATGCAGCCTATCAAGTCTCTGTTTGTTGCTTTTTAAGATAAGCAAAAACGGACTTATCGCCAATATCAGGTGGAATTGGTTGTATTGCCTTACGGATGGCAAACACAACAAATAAAATAGCCCAAACACCAAGCAATACTCGTTCTCCTTGAACTGGCAAGATACCTAGTAAATGCCCAAGTAGTAAAATTGGTACTAAAGGCGTGAGAAATTTGGTTTCCAAGCGATTAAAACAAAATGCCTCTTTGAAATAAATTCCAGTCAAGGCGGCAAATACGAAGCCGATGCCAAATAAAGCACCAGGGCGATTGTAAACAGTCACAGCCAAAGATTCACTACTAGTAAGTGCTTGAGCCACTGCTGCTAGAGAACCAATTGCCCAAAACAGTTGCAGTACTCGATGCAACGCTGCTAAATAAATATGAATCGTCAGCAAACTGACACCCAAAGCTATACAAAAACACGCAAATATAGGAGCCAGTACTGGTAGGATAGTTGGATCGTTTCGCAACACTAGAGCGCTACCTAGGGCAAAGCTAAGGGAAGCCACCATTAAACCAGTGCGGTAGACGATTACACCTGTGCGATCGCCTTGTGTAATGGCGAATTCTCCAAACTGACCTTGATAAACTATTGGTTCAGACGCTATCTGCTGTGTCATAACAAAAAGTGGTTAGTGATTTTGACTTTTAACTTTTGACTTTTGACTAATACTTTCAACTGTAGCTTGATAGCAATATGGCTATGTGCAGTAGATATAAGGATTCAAACTTTGCCTCACGAAAATGTAAACAGACCAATAATAGCCCCACCCAGCACCAGCCACACTGAATTTAAACGAAAGCGGATCAGCATAATAGCACTGACAATAACTAAGGCTACTGTTATCCAGTCAACTAGTGCAGCTTGACTCAACTGTAAAGTTACAACAGCCATCAGTGCTAAAGAAGCCGTTAATTTATACACTTATGATGTCCATACCCGTAGAAGTTGGCTTTTGTTTAAAAAAGCACTGGCTCCAAAAGTTAAAGTAGGTGCGATCGCAGCTAAGACACAAGATTACAATCCAAAATCCTGGTGGAAGTCTAGCGCAGGTGTACGTACAGTTTTGGATGAATTTATTGCTTATTTATACGCGCGATTTGTGAGTTGGGACGCTTAATTAGAGCTGGGGGAGCTGAATACCGCTGAATACCGCTGAGGGAGAAAGACAAGGAGGACAAGGAGACAAAAAAGTGAAGCATTCGAGCATTCAAAACTAAAAACAAATGACAAATGACAGAAGAAAGAGCTTTTTGGCTGGCTTGGTCGCAAATTCCTGGTATTGGCCCAGTTTTACTTAGGCGGTTGCAGGAACACTTTGGTACGCTGGCAGCAGGTTGGCAAGCCAGTGCTAAGGCTTTGTTAGAGGTGGAGGGGTTTGGCTTTGGGACGGTTGAGGTGGTGGCACTAGAGCGATCGCGTCTCGATCCCGAACAACTCCTAATTGCTCACATAAAGGAAAACCCGCATTTCTGGACACCAGCAGATAGCGTTGAGTATCCCCGCTTATTGGTAGAAACTGCCAGTCCACCTCCAGTTCTGTACTATCGCGGCAAAGTTGAGCTGCAAGAGAACCAAGGCATTAAACCACTGGTTGGAATTGTTGGTACTCGCCATCCTTCCGAGTATGGCAGGCGTTGGACTCGTAAAATTAGTACGACGTTGGCTCGTAATGGTTTTACTATTGTTTCTGGATTAGCAGAAGGAATTGATACTGAAGCTCATCATAGTTGCATCGAAGCAGGTGGAAGGACGATCGCTGTTTTAGGTACTGGTGTAGATGTAGTCTATCCGCCACAGAACCGAGAGCTTTATGAGAAAATTTTGGCTCAAGGGTTAGTTGTGAGCGAGTTTCCGGCAAAAACGCCCCCCGATCGCGCTCACTTTCCCCGCCGCAACCGCATAATTGCTGGAATTAGTCGTGCCATCCTGGTAATGGAAGCGCCGACAAGATCGGGTGCTTTGATTACGGCGCGGTTTGCCAATGATTTTGGACGAGATGTATATGTGCTACCAGGCGCTTTGGATAATCCGCGATCGCTCGGTTGTTTGGGCTTACTCAGTAAAGGAGCGCAAGTTATCCTAAGTGTTGGACATTTGCTGGAAATGCTGGGAGCAATGCCACAACTAGATTTTGTTGAGCCACAGCCTACAGTTGAGCATTTACCTTTACCAAAATTACAACCAGAACTACAGCAAGTGTTGGATGCGATCGCAAGTGAACCTATGCCGTTTGACGCGATTGTCCAATCCTCTGGTTATTCCACCGCAGTAGTTTCTAGCGCGCTGTTGCAGCTCGAACTGTTGGGGCTAGTATCTCAACTACCAGGGATGCGTTACCAGCGATCCTAATTATTCAAATTTGAACGAGTAGATAAATAAAGTTGCTGCTGGCGACAAAGTTGATATAGGAAAGCGATCGCTTCTTTTGTATATCTTTTCGCTTCTTTTTTCAGCGCTAACCACACTGCCTTGAGTGTTTTGTTATCCTCACATCTCCGAATCAATTTACAGCAAGCAATTATCCATTGCTGTAACTGACGATAGCTGACGAAGTATCCACCCCGCCCCTTGATATGCACCCAAAGCACATGACTCCAGTTTTCCCATTTCAAGATGCTGCTACCGTCGAGATTGAGATATTTGGCAAGCTGCTTGCGAGTAATAACAAAAGTATTGGGATCGATACGACGACGCAAGTATGTCATAGCTAATTAAGGCAAAGTTAGAATTTCAATTTAGAATGCTTGAGGACAAATTAAAAAAAAATACAGCTTTATAATTTTATAAACAGCTGTTTTTATCTATAAATAATTTACCACTTTTTCAACTATTTGTAAATATCTAAATTGAAAAGAAATTAAAAATTTTTATTTGTTTGTAACAGCTAGTTTGGGGGTTATGGAGTAAAGCGATCGCCTGTGGTTGATAATAGTCTGGCTTGATTTCAATTGCTTTATCCCCGCGATCGCTTTTTCATATTGTCTCGATTTACTGAATGATTCTCCTCGTTCAAACTAGACTTCGTGAGGTTTTTGCGTTACTCGACGGATGAGAATAATAATAGCAATGGTTGCTAACAAAAAAATACCAGATGCTCGATTAAATAAGGCAGATCCCATGCCTATCGCTTCTAGAGGAACGCCAATAATTTGAGCAATGCTGTTAGATAGACTACCAAAAAACTTCCCTACTGGTGCAACGAACCACAGCACCATAAATAGGAACAGTATTCCATATTTACTAGATTTCTTTAGACGAGTTTGTATTTCATTAGGTAGCCAAGGCTCAATCACACCGTAACCATCAAGAGAAGGAATTGGCAGAGAGTTGATGATAATTACATAAATTTTTAGATGAATCAGAAATGCTAAAGCAGGATAAACCCACCAATATTCTGTGTCTCTCCATGCCAAAACGGGCTGAAATAGTGCTGCTAGCAATAAAGTAAAAATAGTACTAGAAATGAGTCCAGCCGCTGAAACAGCACTTTGCCACCAGCGATTGCGTAGGCGATGATGATTAATATAAACTGCCGCACCTGGGAGAGGAATTCCACCCATTAACACAAAAATGAGTGGTAAAGTCAGGCTTAGGTTGATATCAGTATATTTGAGCGGATTTAATGTCAGATAACCTTTATCTTTGACAGAGGTATCACCGCCCCAATAAGCAACTATTGCATGACCAAATTCATGCAGACAAACAGATATAATCCAACCAATACAAACGAAAGCTGCTACTGATAACACTGGTTTTCACTCCCAATAGGAGCCAATTTGTAAGTAATGATTTAAATGTATTTCAGTAGCAGTATTAATGCCTTGGTGAAATTTACTGACGCTGGCTATTGACTACCAGCCAGAAAAGTTTCTAACTTTGGTACATCTACCCAACGGCGCTGTTGATGGGAAGTGTGACACAGATCCATCAATAGTTGAGAATAAACACCTTCGCGTAGTGACGGAGTTAGTGCTTCCCCTTTGTCAATTCCTTGTACCCACTGTTCTACTACGCGAATAAATGGTGCAATGCGTCCATCGGTGTAAGTTTTACCAAAACTCAGGCGCATGGGAATTTCTAACTCAGTCGGGGGTTCTCCTGGCTGATTTGCCCAAAGATGAAATCCATGAACGTAATCTTTTTGATTATGACTGCCTAAGACTAAAGTAGCGCGATCGCCGTAAACTTCTACTGCATGAGTCCGGGGTGCATAGACAGCCGCACTGATACAAACCTGACAAGGAGTACCATCTGCTAATTCCAGCATCAGCATACAAGTATCATCCGCATCCACTGGCTTTAATTCCCCTCCAGCTGCTGGATCTGGTCGCATTGGTATAGCAGTACTCAATTGCGCGTTCAATCTGCTTACAGAACCAAACAACCAGTTAATGTAATCAAACGCATGGGAACCCAAAGCACCCAACGCCCCACCACCTTGTTCTTTTTGAGAATACCAATTCCAAGGGCGGGATGCATCAGCACGACTGGAGACTAACCAATCAATCTTGATTAAACGCTTCTGCCCGACATAATCTTCTGATAACAGTTCGGCTAAATGCTGCCATGCTGGCACAAATCGATATTCAAAATCCAGGGTGGCGATTACTTGCTTGTCTTTTGCTAGCTGATACAACTCTCGTGCTTCATTTGCTGAAAGAGTTGTGGGTTTTTCCAATAAAAGATGCTTTCCTGCTTGCAAAACTTGTTTCGCCATTTGATAATGCAGAAACGGCGGTGTGGAGATGCTGACTGCTTGCACTTCTGGCAAGGCAACAATGTCTGCAATAGAGTCACAAGCATGGCGGATGTTGTGAGAGGAAGCGATCGCTTTGGCCTTTTCCAAATCCCGATGATAAACAGCAACTATCTGAGTGCGGGGACAAGCCTTAAATCCCGGAATGTGGACTTTCTGACCAAATCCAGTTCCCACAACTGCTACACCAATTTCTTGCTTCTGGGTAGCTGTACTCTTATAAGCATCAAGTGAACGAGAGGGCATAAACTGACTGAGTGCAAATGCAACTTACTATTTTGCATCATCTAGAGACGTTTCATGAAATATGTAGAGACGTTTCATGAAACGTCTCTACTTAAGTCCCGTAGAGGTAAGAGAAATTTTCAGCGTATCCAAATGCCACGTATTCTTCCAATCAACTCGAAACGCTTGGGAAACTGCTAAAGCGTGTAGTCTGTGATACCAGCCATAAGCAATCCATTCTTCTGGATCGGTCGATACTTGCATAAAATTAGTTCCATATATTCCCGTCGTTTCACTACCTCTAACAATAAAGTCATCATCATTTATTGGTTTATAAGGGCCTTCTACTGTATCAGAAACATACCAATATAATGATGAATTAGTAACCCTTTTACTATTAACTTTTTGTAACCATCTTGGATTCATATACATTTTGAAACACGAGAAGAATAGATGATACTTGCCGCCTTTGTAAATAACTTGTGGACGTTCTAGGTGGTAATAGGGCCAATCTTCTGCTGTATCGATAGGTACTTGCACGGCAGGCGGTAGTATCTTGTAAGGGCCAGTAATTTTATCTGCTACTGCTAAACCAACACACCCTTGAAAGTTACCTGGTGCTTTAGCACTGGCACAAATAAACATATAATACTTGCCAGTATCATCTTTAAAAATATAAGGATCGCGCCAGTGAAAATGTGCCGTCCAGTCCCAGATTCCGTACCAAGGATCGTCATCGTCTGGCTTCAATAAATAGTTGTTAGAATACCGAGTAAAATGCAACCCATCGCGTGACGTTGCTAAACCAATTGCTTCAGTTTTCAGGTGTATTCCTTCTTTACCTGCTGCTGAATAAAACAAATAGTAAATACCATCTTCCTTATAGGTACAACCTGCAAATATTCTTCCCGATTCCCAGTCATTAGCTGGTTCAGGCTCAAGAATGGTTCCTATATCTTGCCAGTGTATTAAATCAGTAGAAATAGCACCGCAGAGTTTACTCACTATCCACCAGGGGGTTTGTCCTTCTAAACCTCTCAAATAAAAAAGACGGTAAACATTTTCATCTTTTAAAATCCAAGGGTCCCAATTCATCGGTTCCCCTCGGCGAAGCGATCGCAAAATCCCCGTAACGGTTTCACCTATCCTGATTTGACTTCGCTCAATTATACTTGTCGAAGGCAAATGCTTGTTTTCTATAGGTAGAGGCTCAAGAACACTGATAATTTTTTGTTGTAACTTATTTAGTTTCATTTGCAGTTCGCGGACTTTTTGTCTTGATGAGGCGGGTGAGCCGTGCGAGATTTCCTCCAGCCGAAATCAGTAGAACGGCATGACCAACTAATGAGAGATTATGCTGCCGTTCGGTATTGTAATATCAAGTCTGTTTGATTTGCCACCCGAATCGTCTGTGCAGTTTAACAAGCGTGATTTGTGTTTGAGCGATTTACACCATTAAACCTGCACAGACTTGATTCACTTGCAGGTAGAAAACGTATAAGGTTTGTTCTTTGTAGATCAACCAAAAATCCCAGCAGTACTTATTCCTCGGTGCTTAGGCATATTTTTTGTGTAAATATTGCAATTTTTAACTCAATCTTCTCCCTACTCTATAAGTTCGCCAATATTAAAATCTATTCTGATCCAACCTTTGAGTCTTAATAGATTGTCGAGAAGGAGTAAGGGAATTTGCCAGTGGTGTACCATCAGGAAGGGTAGGGGGTCACTCACCTCAAAAATTGCCTCTTTCCCCCGCCTCATGTTTCTTACCCAGGTTTGTAATTGCTTTAACGATCTAACCTCATTAAGTCTCCAGACTTCGTGGTACAACCAATAGGTGGGCTTACTATCAGTCAGCGGTTGCAAAGGTTCAGCCAAAGGCTCTTTATCAAGATAGGCATCCGCTACTCCTGGATGGTTGTAAAACATAGTAATGGCAGAGTGAGTGCGGGGGTTGCACTCGATCGCGTAAGGAGTTCCGTCTTCTGCCTCAATAAAGTCAAAGGATAGCTGCCCAGTACGTCCCAGTTCTTTGGCAAAATGACTCACCCACTGCATAATTTTAGGCTTGTCAACGTTTTCGTAGTTGACTTGAAAGGCGGATGACTCACAGCAGCAATACATTCTTGTCTCTCCGTCTCTTACCGTACTGTGAGTGCAGTATTCCTTTCCGGGAATGAATTCCTGCATAATCCAGGGCTTCTCTTCACTGATAGGCAGACTCTTGACAAATGCTGCTGTTTCTGGTGGTGTATCGCAAGGTAGCTTGGTGAGATCCAAGCGACGCACTTGGTCGTAGGGGATGCTTTTGAGGATGTACTTATTCTTCTCGTTGGAAAAGTCGAAGTTGAGGACTTGTTCGGGTTCTGTAATTTTGAAAGATTTGGGAACTGATAACGAGAGACTTCGCGCAAATTCGGCAAAGGCAAACTTGTCATCTAGCATTTTCGTGACATCAGCATCGAAGTGGAAAAACTCACAAAAGTCTGGTAACGGTGGTTTGCCCTGCAAGTCATAGAAGATGACAGCGAAAATGGCTACTGGGATAAAAAAGTCGATCTTTTCTTTTTTGGCGATCGCATCTAGTGCTTTAATATAGCCTTCTAAATCTTTCTGGGGATCGGGGACTGTGTAAGAGGCAGCGACAGCGTTGGAGAATTGATTCCCAGCTAACCAGTATTTGTGGGTATCAACTAAAATGACACGATGCCCAGCGGCATGAAATGAACGTGCTAGCTGAAGGGTTTTAGTCATCCTACTGCCAGCGATCAAGATATTTTTGGGATTGGGGTTGAAAACAACTTGCTGCTGGAACGGTCGGACCAAAACGTTCCATAGTAGCGATGTTAAGACGATGATGCAGTTAAAAGGAAACGCGATCGCAAGTAATGCAAGAGTGCCCAAGTTTTGGAATAGGGCAAAAATCCGCGCCTTTATCGGTTGCAATTGGGTCATTAGCTCTAAAAAGTTAACTGGCTCAAAGACTAAAACTAAATCGTTACGTTTATACTGCCCTGGATGGGACGCGCGAAAGTTAAGAACACTCAAAGCGCGATCGCCACTTTATTCGTTGTCCTGATATCGCTTTCTCGAATGGTACTTCACCTTTTGCTTTGCAAAAGATGCCAAGCCTCCTCAGTCGCCTATCTGCACGAGTTTCCCGATATTGAAATCAATTCTCACCCAACCTTTTAATTTTCGTAAATTGTCGAGTAATAATAAGGGAATGTGCCAGTGATGTACCATCAAAAATGGTAGAGGGTCGTTAACATCAAAGATTGCATCCTTTCCTCGCACAATGTTTTTAAACCACGTTTGCAACTGCTTTAAGGATCTAATTTCATTAAGTCTCCAAACTTCGTGATAAAGCCAATATGTAGGCTTACTATCTGGAAGCGGTTGCAGAGGATAAATTGCCCTGACATTGCTGGCAAAGTCTTTACCGAGATAGGCATCTGCTAAACCTGGATGGTTGTAATACATTGTAATTGCAGAGTGAGTGCGAGGGTTGCACTCGATCGCATAAACTGTCCCATCTTCTGCCTGAATGAAGTCAAAAGAAATTTGTCCAGTAAGTTGCAGTTCTTTGACAAAATGACTTACCCACTGCAAAATTTCTGGCTTATCAACGTTTTCGTAGTTGACTTGAAAAGCAGATGATTCACAGCAGCAGTGTACCGTTAATTCCCCATTTCTGACTGTGCTATGAGTACAATATTCTTTTCCAGCAATAAACTCTTGCAATATCCAAGGGTTGTCTTTACTAATTGGCAGACTTCTAACACGAACTGCCATTTTTTCCAGAGACTCCATTGGTAGCTTAGTCAGATCTAAGCGGAAAATAGGGTCATAGGCAATACTTTTGAGAATGTACTTATTCTTCTCCTGGGAAAAGTCAAATTTAAGAACTTGTTCGGGGTCTGTAATTAAAAAGGCTTTCGGGACAGATAGCGAGAGACTTCGTGCAATTTCTGTAAAAGTGAACTTGTCATCGAGCATCTTCATCGTATCGGCATCGAAGTGGAAAGTCTCGCAATAGCCTGATAACACTGGCTGGCGGTTGGAGTCAAAGTAGTCATTAGCGAAAATGCCTACTGGGACAAAAAAGTCTATGTTTTCTTGTTTGGCGATCGCACGTAGGGCGGTTGTGTAGCCGTCTTTATCTTTCTGCCGATCGGGAACTGTATAAAAGCCAGCGACAGCGTTGGAAAATCGATAACCACTAAACCAGTATTTGTCGATGTCAAATAAAATAACTCGATGCCCAGCAGCGTGAAACGATCGCGCCAGCTGAAGGGTTTTGGTCATTCTACCGCCACCGATCAAGATATTTTTGGGATTCTCAGTTAAAACCACTTGCGCTTTGTACGGTCGGCTAACCAAATTCCACAGCAGCGATGCGAGTACGACGGTGCAGTTAATGGGACTCGCGATCGCCAATAACGCCAGAGTACCTAAATTTTGGAACAAGGCGAAAATCTGCATATGAGGGGTGGGAAAAAGGAGGAAGGCTGAAGGCTGAAGGATATATTATCACTTCATTCTTCATCCTAGCCTGCGGCAACGCTAACGCGAACACACTTTATACTTTTGTTACTCTTCTAATGATGGTTAAGCCATCACGAACTGGTAGCAGCACTTGCTCAACGCGAGGATCTTCTTTGACCACGCGGTTGAACTGTGCGATCGCCTCTCCATTGGGGGTTCTTTCTTCTTCGGACAGGTAAGCTTGTCCTTGTAGCAAAGTATTATCTACACAGATAAACCCTTGGGGTGAGAGCAAGTTGGTGTCTAACAGAGTTTGGAAATACTGTATGTACTCCTTCTTGTCGGCATCAATAAATACCAAATCGAAGGATTCTCCCCTCTCTGCTAACTTGTCCAGGGTAGCAAGTGCCGCTCCCAATTCTACTTGGATTTTTGCCCCATCTGGCGAACCCCGAAATAGATTTTTGGCAAAGTCGGCAACATATGCATCGACCTCGCAAGCTACTAAACGGCCGTCAGCAGGTAAAGCCTCTGCCATCGCTAAAGCTGAGTACCCGGTAAACATCCCAATGTCCAATATACTTTTGGCACGGGTCATGTATACGAACATCTTGAGTACTTGCCCTTCCAGGTGTCCTGAGAGCATTTCTTGCTCTAACTGACGCACGGTAGCACCATCTGAAAACTGCTTGCTCCAGTCTTCAGTACTGGTTTTTTGAGCGATCGCATTCAGTGCCGGAGATTCTTGTGTAGTACACTCATCCAAATAAGGATCTAACCCTGCCGCCAGCTGCAATGCTTTTTGCAAGTGCGTTTTGGTTGCAGCAGGCACATTTGATTCTGCTACCATCTGCACCGCTGTTTCCAGATGCTCTACCAAGATACCTAGAGGCGTGACGGGACGAGGACTTTCCACGTTCACAACCCTAGACATTGACTGTACTCTCCACCAAATCTTGTTGGTAGCTACCTACATAGCCATCGACACCAGCACCTGCACGGGGATATCCTGCACAGATGGCTTTGTGGTCAGCTATAGCAGCATCCAGTTCTTCCCGTGTCAAATCGTTGACGAAGAAGCATTCGCCAATTGGTCTTGGCATTGCAGCTCTTTGTAACCCATCGCGCGTTTGTGTGATCGACTCGGTGGCGTGCCACAACAAATCGCCATCAAGTAGAGGATGATCGATCGCTAAACCGATGCGGCTCATTAACCCCAAAATCCGATCGCGATCGCAAGAAGTAATATAACCCCGCTTTGCTGCGATCGTGGCTGAAAGTGCCATATCGATATTTACTGCATGACCGTGCAATAGAGGTACAGCCGGAGCCAATTCTAGGGTAGGACTCCAAGTGTGTCCGTAGGCGATGACGCGATCTAAATCTAACTCGTGCAGGTTGGGAGTCTCCAATTCCAACATGGTTTTGATCGACTCATATTTCACCCGATGGGCGGCTTCCTTCAGTTCTGGGGTACCATCGAGGTAGCCAAAGTGGGTATTAAGTAAATCTTCCCCATACTCGTACAGCAACTCGAACACTTCAGCGTTTGAGACAACTGCAATTTTCACCAGTTCCGCCATCCCATTACGGACTTCTGGCGTGGGGAGTGTTTGCAAGAACGAGAAGTCCATAATCACTTTCTTTGGTGCGTGGTATGCACCCAAGCGGTTTTTCAGCTTCCCGTGATTGACAGCAACCTTGATTGCTACACCTGCATCAACCAAACCAATTAGCGTGGTGGGAATTCGGATGTAATTGGTACTGCGGCGATAGGCCGCGCAAGCAAACCCAGCAACGTCAGTTACCAATCCACCACCGACAATCAGGACTGGCTCTTTGCGTACCAAACCGAAATCTGCGAAAGCATCTATGATTGATTGAAATGTCTCTAAGGTTTTAGTCGGTTCGCTAATCGCAACTGGAAAGACAGTAAGAGCGAGGTTGTAGTGCTTGAAGTATGCTTCAATCTGCTCTCCATAAAGCCGATTCACGTTATGGTCAACTACAGCTAGACAGCGACCAAATTTTTTATAACTATCTGCTAGCTCCGCGTTCTTGACATCGAAAGCTTTGTTGACAAATACGAAACTGAACTCAATTTTCTCGTAACCTTCTACATGAAATGTATTTTCGGTCGCTGAAAATTTTGCTTGGATATTACTCATATGGCTCTACCTTTATTCAACAGTTAGCAGGACTCAACGCTACATATCTTCTCACGCTTTCTTGGCATCTACCCAAGAATGCGATGCGATCGCGTTGCCTGAAACCGCGAACTAATGAAAACTAGAAGTCTTCTGAACTTTTCGTCCAGAAATGAAGGGAGCATCCCGAAAATCACCAGATTTTCAATCCTTAGAAATAGTTAACCTTCAGTAGATTAATTAGCTTAGTAGCTAATATAACAGTACCAAAAGAGGTATTTTATCAAATTTAAATTACTTTCTGTCAAAATTATTAAATTTTTTGTTTTTTCTTGCTATATTACTCGTGTGTGGTATGACAAAAAATCAAACTCAAATGTAATGCATAAATAGCAGCAAATTGCAATGAAGTAAACGCTTGCTGCTTTGCTTAATTTAAAGTAAAAAGCTGAATCACTTGAGAACTAGCCGCTTAAGGCTGAGCGCTGAGTGCGATCGCTTCTTGACTTTTGGCGACCAAAAGCCTCTGATGGCTGTAGGTGAATTGTGGTAACAGTTTCTATATTAAATCGATATCCGACGTTACGCACAGTTTGAATCAAACTAGGCTGTCGTGGATCGATTTCAACTTTTTTGCGCAGAGACAGTACGTGAGTGTCGATAGTGCGAGGATTATCAATTGCATCCGGCCAAGCGCGACGCAGCAACTCCGATCGACTCAAAGGTATGCCGCCCGCTTGAGCTAAAACATAAAGTAGACTAAATTCCTGGGGTGTCAAATCGATATATTCGCCTTGAAAACAGACGCGACGCTGGACTAAATCAATTTGCAAAATGCCGTAATCCAAGAATGCTGGTGCAGATGGTGTCCGGTTACGCCGCACTAGTGCTTCTACCCGCGCCAAAAACTCTTGCATCCCAAAGGGTTTAGTAAGATAATCATCTGCTCCTGCTTTGAGTCCAGCGACAATATCAGCTTCGGTACTGCGGGCAGACAGCATTAAAATTAAAGGCTGTTGTTGTCGCTGTAGCCAGAGGCAAAATTCTAACCCTTCGCCATCAGCAAGTTCAGAATCGAGTACGATCAGTGTTGGCTGGCGCGTTAAAAACACATCTCGCGCTTGATAAAGGCTGGCAGCTTGATGCACCCGGTAGCCTACTTGTTGCAAGTGCCAACTGAGCAGCGATCGCAGATGCGGATTTCCCTCGACAATTTCAATACAAACCGGGCTCACGGTGGCAAGATCCTTTGCGTACCTAAACTTCAAAGTAACAAAGCCTGTGTCAAGGTTTTGTAACAGTTGTTACTTCCATGCTTTTAACCTTGAGAGCGGACGCTTAGATCCAGTTGAGTTTAATTTTTATTTTTTAATTTTGCTTTATAAAACTTGATATTATTGTTAATATATATTCATAATAAAGCTCAATAACTTGTTTCTAAGACTAAATCGATGATTTTTGCACCCACTACTAAGGAAGCCCCGTCAGAGAATGGTGAATGGTGAATTATAAAGTGCTGTGCGAGGGAAAAAAAGATAAAGTATTGCTCTGTAAATGCTGCTTTAGCTTGGAATCAGCCCAGTATTTAGCAAAAAGCTAGCAAAGAATCTCTCGATAGATCCATGTAACAAGTGATTCAGTTAAATTACGATAAAAGGAAATAAAAAGCGATCGCCTGTTGCTAAGTCTTATTCTTAGCTAAGATAAAAAGTCCCAGATTGAAGACTTCTACTTGTATCTTCAAGTTGAGAGTCACACTTGCTATTTGATAATAAGAAGACTCACAGTTTTAAAAACCACATTTTATACTTCAGTTTCTCTTATGCTACAGGACACTCAAACCATACGCTACTACCAAAAACTAACCGACGCTCTCGTCGAGATGTGGAACCGAGGATATCGCAGTGACGATCTAAGACTTTACTTAGATGGATACTTGGCGGCATTGCGACAAGGTAACGCGATCGAAGCATATCTAATCCACCGTTTAGAAGAGGAAGCAACTCGCTTCTTATACGATCCATTCAACTTTACTTTGACGCAGCCAGAACCAGAATCAGACTACTATTAAACCAAAATTATCTCTGGCTCTCAGCATTGAATTAAAACTCAATGCTCTTTATTTTGAGAACCGGTAGAAGTTAAATATATTAGTTATTTAATAGATTAAAATATACACAACTTATCAGTTAACTTATTCCCCGGCTCAGCCTGGGAACGAGTGATGTTATAAGCGGCAATTTTAAATATCTACAACTAGATAAGCAATAAAAATTCCCTCGAATTATGGTAAAAACCGATAATTTGAGGGATTATTAGTTAAAGGAAACAATCTTTAAGAAGCTAGAGCCACTTCCACCATTTGTTGCAACTCACCGCTTTGGTACATTTCGATCATGATATCTGAGCCACCAACAAACTGGCCGTTAATGTAAACCTGGGGAATTGTAGGCCAGTTGGAATACTCCTTAATTCCCTGGCGGATGTCGTTGTCAGCCAGAATATCAACTGTCTGAAAAGGAACTCCTAGTGTATTGAGAATCTGCACTACATTGTTAGAAAAACCGCACTGGGGCATCAGCTTTGTCCCCTTCATGAAAATCATAATTTTGTTCTGATTAATCAAATTGTCAATTCGCTCTTTCACTTCTGGAGTCATGGTTTTTAGTTTTCCTATCTAATTATTTGGTGTTTACTCTGGTTGGGTTCAATAAAGGCGCTTAGGCTGAAGAGTTTGAGGTAAGAGGCGCTCTTGCAAGAGATTTTGAATGCTTGAATGCTTGACTTCCTACTTCACACTTTACACTTCATCCTTCATACTTTCAGTTGACTAGCTACCTGCCAAGCTTGAGGCGTATAAGTCTTTAAGGCCAAGGCATGAATAGCTTCTGAGGACATAGCTTGTTGCAGGGAACCATAGACCATTTGGTGCTGTTGCACTCGTCCCTTCCCTTCAAACTGAGATGAAATCACCATTACTTGATAGTGATCGCCACCGCCAGTCAAATCTTGCACCTCAACCTGAGCGTCTGGTATTACCGCCTCAATCATTTCCTTAACCTGCCCAGGAGTAATCATCACAATCCCTTAAATACTGTGTTTTCTCTAATTTAACTGTTTTGTTGAGCAAATTTGGTTGCAACAAGTACTAAGATTTTTTCTGCGGCTGCTGTGTCGGTTGCGGTTGCTGTGTGGGTACATTTGCTGGTTGTTCGGCGGGTGGAGCTTCACTTCGCCCAGGAGCCTCTTGGGTAGCACTTCCTGTTCTGGGGAAGGGTGAATCAACAAAGCCTAACTCGAATAACTGCTGGTAAGCTTTCTTGCCTAAATCCCGTGTTGGGTTCTGGCTGTTGATAATTTGAACTAACAAAGGTACAGCCAGTTCCGGCTGATTTTGCGCTCTGTGTACTAGGGCTAGCTGATAAGTAGCTTGATCGCGCATTTGGGCTGTTTCGAGTGCCTTTTGACGTTGACTATCTGCGACGCGATTATCAATGCCTGAAAAGCTAGTAGCAAGCTGTTGGTAAAAATTAGACATTTGATTGAAAACCTCACGCGCCTGCTGAAGTTTCTTCGTTGCTGAGGGATAGTCTTGGGAAGAAATCGCACTACTAGCGTCTGTCATCAGACGCTGCCCTCCTGCTACACTCAAAACGCTATTACTTTGAGCCGTAGGCTGAAGAATATTGGGGTTTTTTTGATCGAGTGGTTGCGATTGGGTAGTGTTACTTGGTTTCTTTGGTGCGGGGGTTTGAGCATTAACTGGCGGTAGGATTAAGGCTGCCATCAATGGAATAAAAGTCAAACAGCTGTTGCAAAGGAAGCGTTTAGTTCCAGCAGAAATCATGGCTAACTTATCGTGCGCAATATAGAACACAAGACCGAGTTTAAACTTCGGGTATCTTACCTCTCTTAGAGCCTTTCACCAAATTAGTTAACAAAATTAGCTGACGTTTTCAAGTCTCCCTGGCTGAGACTCAAAATTAAATTTAATAGTTCCGAGTTAAAATTTTAGATTTTAGATCGCTTCCTCAGCATCAACAGCGCTCCCCCTGCTATGTTCTAACCACTCAGTTGTTTGAGTGCTAATTCTAAGTCTTGTGTCAGATGTTTAGCATCTTGTTTGATCGAACCTGTGCTGTAATCCTTAACTGACAAAGGAGAACCGATTTGTAAGCTGACCTGACAGCCCCGCCTGGGGTAAGTTTGGTTATAACTAATGCCAATAGGAATGATTTTTACGCCTAATTCCGGCTGGCTTAATTCTGCACTCAAAGCTAGACGACCTATTCCAGGCTTGAGGGGATGCACGTAACCTTCACGATAGATGTCCCCTTCTGGAAAAATAACTAGCATTTCTCCTTGCTGGAGGATCTCAACTCCATGTCGGAGGGTTGTAATAGCTGGGCGCTTGGTATCGACTGGAAACCCCCCCAAGCGGCGGATGAACCAACCTTTCAGCCCTTTGCAGTGATCCACCGACACCATAAATCGTGGATCTCGTCCCGTGATTCCCCGACCCGTTGCGTGTGCTACTAATAAAGCATCCCAATAGGAGCGATGGGTAGGAGCCAGGATAACAGAACCAGTGGTGGGTAGATTTTCCTGCCCAGTTACTTTAATCTTTCCAAAGTAAAACGGGAAAACAATCTCACGTCCCAAGAAATAGACCAGCGGGGGTAGCCAAGGTGAAACACGCGAGGTATATGGAGCGACACTAGTAATTGGCGTTTCAACTCTTTCGCTTGGTGATATTTTAACCCTATTAATTGGTGCTTCAAGGGAAGTCTGTGTGTGTGTGTCAAGTTGCATCATAAGAGTGGTGGCTGCGCTCGTTGAACAAAAAGAGTTGTAAAGCTTTCTTAATTCCACCCTAATTTTTTTTTTGCTAAGTGAGATCTTCCAAGGGACACTTTTAACAGCGTCATGGGGCTAGAGGTGAGTCGCGAGGCTCCAGTTTTAAATTTTAAGTTTTAAGTTTTGAGTTAAAAAACGCTCATTTAACTTAAAACTTATTACGAGAAACTCAAAACTCAAAACTATTCAAGCCCCCCAGCTCTCTTCTGCTGTCTTCGTTGGATAAACCAGGCTTGCAGCTGTTGACGACAGGTAGATTCCAAGATGCCGCCGAGTACAGTTAGATGATGATAGGATGTGGCGCTGTCGGGAATGTTGGCAACGGTACGAATAGCACCAGTCTTGGGGTCATCTGCGCCGTAGACTAAAAGACCTAATCTTGCCGCCACGATCGCACCCGCGCACATCGGGCAAGGTTCCAAGGTAACATATAGAGTGCAGCGATCGAGATGCCAGGAGTGCAGAAATTGACCAGCCCTTCGCAGTGCTAAAATTTCTGCATGGGCGGTAGGATCTTTATCCCGTTCGCGGCGATTTTCCGCCGAGGCGATTAAGTTATTTTCGCCATCAACAATGACTGCACCGACTGGAACTTCACCCGCTGCACCAGCTGCCGAGGCAAGTGCGATCGCTCGACTCATCCATTGCCGATGTATGAGATACTCTGGATGATTAATTATTGGTATTGATTCCAACACAAATAAATTTAGCCCACAGGCTGCGCTAGCAAGGAATCGAGTTGAGCTTGTGAATCTAATTTATACAAGTCATCACATCCACCTACGTGCTGGTTGTTGATGAAAATTTGCGGTACTGAGCGGCGTTTGTTTGCGCGTTCAGCCATGCTGCTTCTGGCTGCTTCATCACCGTCAATTTTGTATTCGGTATAATTAACACCTTTCCACCACAGCAGCATCTTAGCGCGAATGCAGTAAGGGCAGGTTTGCCACGTATAAATTTCTACGTTAGCTTTGACACGCTCTGGATGGCGATTGAGCAGGGGGTTGAGAAAGTTCAACATAAGCTATAGAGTGTAAAACCACTTATTAAGTATCTCTAGCTTAGATAGTGTACAATCTTGGGCTGCTTGACACTCTGCCGACTTTAGCGTAAGCGGAGTCGGCAGATTCTTCATTCAACGAGTCCACTTAGTTAAAGCCCCTTGCGGTACAATAACTGCGAGGTGGTTCTCTCCTGAAGCTTTAACTTTCGGTCTGCCCGACCGTAGTTGGCTAAAAGCCAAAGTTTGTTTGAGTTTAAATGCCAGTCGTCTAGTTCCCTTGAATGTTTTACCTACTTCAGGACAAGAAACTAGAACTGCGAAGTAGAACCCTGTACATTCACTTGTCAAGGTACGGCGTTAACCTGTTAGGTTACTAGGTTTTTAAAGTGGTTGATTACCTTTCCACTGTAGGAAATATTACCAGATTTAGAGACATAGATCAAGTAGTTTGACGGCTGTTTTAATTGCGGAGCCGCGCAAAACTGCCATCTTAAAAAATGGCAGTTTTGCGCTTCCCGTCTTTTTCTATAAATTATATTGTCTAGAATCTAACCAGGGGTAACAGGTGGCGAAGCGAATTGTCAGGAACGATCTGGAATTTTATGACCAAAGTGCAGAAAAGTGGTGGCATCCTGATGCTAAAATTTATGCCCTTCATCATCTCAACCCTCTCCGGTTTGAATATTTTGATCGCCACATCACAAATTGGCAAGGGCTGAAAGTCTTGGATGTCGGCTGTGGTGGTGGATTTTCTTGCGAGTTTGTCGCAGCACGACAAGCTCAAGTTTATGGCATCGATCGCGCTCAAAATTGTATTGCCATAGCCAAAGCCCATGCTGCAAGTAACAAATTTGAAATTGACTACCAAACTGGCTTTGCTGAATCTCTGCCTTATCCTGACAATTATTTTGATGTTGTGCTTTGCGTTGATGTTCTAGAACACATCGCAGATTTGAACCAGACTATTGCAGAAATTCACCGCGTCTTGAAGCCTGGGGGAGTATTTTGTTTTGACACGATCAATCGTACTTTCAGATCGCACTTAATTACGATCTGGCTTTTGGAGGAAATTCTCGAAGAAATTCCGCGTGGCATTCACGATTGGAAAAAATTTATCAAGCCAGAGGAGTTAACTGATTTGATGCAACACAATGGTTTGAGCAACTTTGAGATTAAAGGTTTCAATCTCTTTGGTAATACGATCTGGGATTATTTTGCTGCCTATAGACGCTATAAGAAAACGGGTGGTTTTAGTGTCAGTATCAATGAAAATACTTCAGTTATGTATATTGGCAAGGCTGAAAAAGGAAAAAAAGTAAGGTAGTCCTTGCCTAGCTAAAGCTTAGCAAACGGCTTATTTGCTCTCTCTTACTTGGAGACGATTCATTTTAATTTCTCTAACTAAAGGAACTTGAATTGTTATCATTTTTAGTTTCAGTACGTATTTAATAAATAGCAAGCGGACAAAATCAAATATAGATGGATGCGATCGCAACAAAAGGATGAATTTATCCGCTCAATTTTTCAGCATTCATAACTCCTCATTTCCCTCACAGATCGCCCCTCACGCCTCACTCCGGCTGAAAAGGCAGCAAAACTTAACACAGGCAGAGTCAAGACATCTAGTCCACAATGATACGCCGTTTGGTAGACTTAGGAACTGAAACAGCCTTTAAAAACAGCGCCAAAACGAGTAGTGGGAGGAAAGACCGCGTGGAAAATACGCTTGGGTTAGAGATTATTGAAGTAGTAGAACAGGCAGCGATGGCCTCTGCCCGCTGGATGGGCAAAGGTGAAAAAAACACTGCTGACCAAGTGGCGGTTGAAGCCATGCGGGAACGAATGAATAAAATTTATATGCGAGGTCGTATTGTTATCGGAGAAGGAGAACGAGATGATGCTCCTATGCTCTACATTGGGGAAGAAGTCGGGATCTGTACCCGTGAAGATGCGAAAACATACTGCAACCCCGATGAACTAATGGAAATCGATATTGCTGTTGACCCTTGCGAAGGCACTAACTTAGTAGCCTACGGTCAAAATGGTTCAATGGCTGTATTGGCGATCGCGGAAAAAGGTGGTTTATTCGCTGCGCCAGACTTTTACATGAAAAAACTGGCAGCACCAGCCCCAGCCAGAGGTCATGTAGATATTAATAAATCTGCTACCCAAAACCTCAAAATTCTCTCCGAGTGCCTAGGCCGTGCCGTTGAGGAATTGGTAGTGGTCGTTATGGATCGCCCCCGTCACAAAGAGCTAATTCAAGAACTTCGGCAAGCAGGGGCAAGAGTGCGCTTGATCAGTGACGGCGATGTCTCAGCAGCTATTTCCTGTGCCTTCGCTGGAACTAATATTCATGCCTTGATGGGAATTGGTGCAGCACCAGAAGGCGTGATTTCTGCTGCTGCTATGCGCTGTTTAGGCGGGCATTTCCAGGGACAATTGATCTACGATCCAGAAGTAGTGAAAACAGGTTTGATTGGTGAAAGCAGAGAAGGCAATCTAGAGCGGCTGAGATCGATGGGTATTAATGACCCAGATAAGGTCTACAACGCCGAGGAGCTAGCCTCTGGCAAGACAGTACTGTTTGCGGCTTGTGGTATTACCCCTGGAGTGCTGATGGAGGGTGTCCGCTTCTTCAAAGGAGGCGCAAGGACTCAAAGTCTAGTCATTTCCAGCCAATCCCAAACAGCACGGTTTGTGGATACGATTCATATGTTTGAAGAACCAAAGTTACTGCAATTGAGATAGAGGAGATAAAAGCTAGGGGCTAGGAAAGTATGAAGGATGAAGTATGAAGGATGAAGTATGAAGGATGAAGTATGAAGGATGAAATTTAGTGTTTAGCCTTCAGCTTTCAGCCTTTAACCTTCAGCCTTCGCTATTTCAGCCTTCAGCCTTTAGCCTTTAGCCTTTTTCTAGACCCCCAGCCAGGAAGATAAGGGAGAACACATGAATATTGTGGTTGTAGGGCTTAGCCATAAGACAGCCCCAGTAGAAGTTCGGGAAAAACTCAGTATTCCAGAACCACAGGTAGAAAGCGCGATCGCCGATCTAGTTAGCTACCCTCATATTGCAGAAGCAGCGATACTTAGCACTTGCAATCGTTTGGAAATTTACATCGTCACTCCCGAAACCGAACAAGGGCTTCGGGAAGTTACGCAGTTTCTTTCCGAACACAGCAAATTGCCTCTGCATTCTTTACGGCAACACTTGTTTATGTTGCTGCACTCTGATGCAGTTATGCACCTGATGCGAGTGTCAGCTGGGTTAGATAGCTTGGTGTTGGGAGAAGGGCAAATTCTAGCTCAAGTAAAAAATACCCATAACTTGGGACAAAAGTATAACGGTATAAAACTCATCCTTAATAGACTGTTTAAAGAAGCGATCGAAGCGGGTAAGCGAGTCCGGACAAAAACCAGTATAGGCACAGGCGCAGTCTCCATCAGTTCAGCTGCTGTGGAGTTGGCGCAAATCAAAGTGCAGAATTTAGCCGCTAGTCGCGTCACGATTATCGGTGCTGGCAAAATGTCGCGGCTGTTGGTGAAACACTTGGTAGCAAAAGGAGCTTACCAAATTGCGATTTTGAATCGTTCTCGCCCAAGGGCAGAGGAATTAGCAAGTGAGTTTAAACAGGCTGAGTTGCTAATTTATCCGATCTCAGAAATGATGTCGGTACTGGCAATGTCAGATTTGGTGTTTACCAGTACAGCCGCAACAGAACCACTGATCGATCGCGCCAAGCTCGAAGTTGCTTTAGAACCAAATCGTCCGTTGATGCTATTTGACATCTCTGTGCCGCGCAATGTACATGGAGATGTGAACGAGCTGGAACACGTGCAAGCGTTTAATGTGGACGATTTGAAAGCAGTGGTAGCACAAAACCACGAAAGTCGCCGTAAAATGGCGATGGAAGCTGAAAAACTGCTAGACGAACACGTAGAAGCATTTGATATTTGGTGGCGATCGCTCGAAACTGTCTCCACCATCAGCTGTCTGCGTAACAAAGTCGAAGCGATTCGAGAACAAGAATTAGAAAAAGCCTTGTCTCGTTTGGGTTCGGAATTTGCCGAAAAACATCAAGAAGTCATCGAAGCCTTAACCAGGGGAATTGTGAACAAAATATTGCACGATCCGATGGTACAGCTGCGATCGCAACAAGATATTGAGGCAAGAAAGCGCTGTATGCAGGCACTGCAAATGCTTTTCAACTTGGAAGGGGGCGAACAATTAGTTAATTAGTAACAAGTAGCAAGTGGCGAGAAAAGTATGAAGTATGAAGTATGAAGTATGAAGTAGGAAAATTTTTAGCTTACTCTTGCTTGAAGCGCTTTGTCCAAAGAGCTACATCCTTAATCCTTCAGCCTTTCCACTACTTGCTACTCAATTTGATTTTTAATTTAAACTTAAAGCGAAGATTCTTTTGTCTACGTTCACGATTAAACAATTCATCCTGAACGCTACGCTGCGACGGGAGTTGATCGGTTATCAACTGATGCAACGTGAAAATGGCGTTTACTGCCGTGTAGCGGCAGAACCGCTAATTGCTCGATCTCGGATTTAGACTAGTAAAGCGATAGCGCCCTTTGAGCCAAGCCAAATGCTGCTAATCAAACCAAATAGTACTGAACATAACGGCACTACAAACACTTCTTAAATAGAAATTAATCCAACCTTTGCCTGACATTGACGCGCCTCTATTAAGCTTTGGACGCAGACCAAAGAGTTAGAGAAAGCTATGGCTATATCGCGTCGTCATTTTTTTGCCTTGGTAGGTGCTAGCGCCGCAAGTACAGCTTTAGCATCGCCATTGAAGGCTCTTTATGCTAGACAAGCTCGTGGTGAATCAATTCGAGGCATAGGTTATGGATCGCTTCAATCAGATCCCAATGGCTTATTAGAACTACCACCCGGATTTCAATATCGCGCCTTCTCGCGCACGGGTGAAATGATGAGTGATGGAAATCCTGTTCCAGGGAATCACGATGGTATGGCGGCTTTCCCAGGAGCGCGAGGTAGCACGATCTTAATTCGCAACCACGAACTCAGTCCCAATTCAGTCAGAGTACCAAAAGTTGAAGCGCCAGAAGCTAAACAGTACGATCCTTTGTGTCGTGGCGGCACTACTACACTGATTGTAGGAAGGAATCGTGAACTGATCGAAGATTATGCATCCCTAGCCGGAACCTTCCGTAACTGTGCTGGCGGGCCAACTCCTTGGGGTTCTTGGATCAGTTGTGAAGAAAACACTTCTACGCCTGCTGGCAACAAACCTGACGAGCCAAACAATGTCTCTAAGCTGCACGGATATAACTTTGAAGTTCCAAGTAATGCCACAAAACCAGTAGATCCGATACCTTTGGTAGCAATGGGTCGCTTTAACCATGAGGCTATTGCTGTAGACCCCAGAACTGGTATCGTCTATCAAACTGAAGATCGAGGAGATAGCCTTTTTTACCGCTTCATTCCTAATCAGCCTGGTTACTTGCAAGCGGGTGGTGTGCTGGAAGCTCTAGTTATTAAAGATATGCCTCAAGCAATTACTAAGAGTAATTTTGCTGTAGGAAAACCAATGGCGGTTGAATGGGTGCGTATAGATAGTGTAAATCCTCCTAATGATGCTGCGCCTCCTCAAGGTGCTGATATTACTCAATATGGCGTGCGCTTCCAAGGCTTTGCTAAAGGAGCAGCGCAGTTTTCTCGTGGGGAAGGAATCTGGTACGGCGATGGTGAATTTTATTTTTGCTGTACTAATGGTGGAGAAAAAGGTCTAGGTCAGGTCTGGCGTTACGTTCCTGACATCACTCGTAGCGGTGGCACAATCGAACTATTTGTAGAGCCAAACGACCAAAGCGCCTTAGACGGCCCCGATAACATTGTTGTCTCTCCCTTTGGCGATTTATTCGTTTGTGAAGATGGAGATGGCGAACAATTTGTAGTCGGTATTACTCCTGATGGAGAACTTTATGATTTTGCTCGTAACGCCATCAACGAGAGAGAGTTTTGTGGAGCTTGCTTCTCCCCAGACGGTCGGACGTTGTTCGTGAATATCCAAGATCCTGGCATTACTTTCGCTATCTGGGGGCCGTGGAGGCGATCGCAAAAATAGTAGAGTTAAAATTAGTCAGAATAAAGTTCGTGTAGAAGTTAGGTAGGAATTCAATCAATTTTGGATTTTGGATTTTAGATTTTGGATTTACCCCATAACTAGAAGTTAGGGGCATTACACCGATGATTTTAGATTCGCTCCAGATAAACCATAATCTAAAATCTAAAATCGCTTTGGTAATCGTGCTTGCTATAGATAAATAGCATTCAAAATTCCTGCCTATTTTCAGCCAGGAGTTTTGAAACGCGATCGCCCTAGAGACATCATGGTTTCTGGCTTCATTGTTGTTTCTCAATTGCCAGCCAGTAATTTACTTTAGCATTCATTTTTTTGAAAGCATTTGTATTTGAGGCAGCTCGTAATAATCCAAGCACAAAGGGAAAACTACGGCTGGTATAACTCCAGTGATTGCAATTACAATTATTAGTTCAATAAGCGAAAAACCTCTATTTGAGTTTTTCTTGGCATAGGCTAGCATCTTTGTCATGTTCAATCCTCCACAAATGAGTGAATTTTGCCGCAAACGAAAATGTCTAAATATTGAATAAAAGGAACTATTTACTACTGCTTTGAGTCATTTTCAATCTCAATTTATACTGCCTAGTAATAAACAAACCTACTATTCCTAAACTCAGGGAAACTGCAACAGGTGTTATATATGTCCAATGTCCAGACATTTTGTCGAGAATATGCCAAGGCAATATAAAGATTGCCAAATAAGTTAGTTGATGTAATTTTCTCCATTTGGCTTTAAGATTTTTTACAGCTTCGTCATGAGAAGTAAATGCTAGTAATGTAAAAATTAATAATGTAGAAAATCCTTGAACATACTTAACGTAAGTATGAAAATCAAGCAAATTAAGCTGGAGTTTAAGGATAAGTAAAACACCATGATTGAGACCAAGACTAAAAGCAGCAACGCCTATATGACGGCGATATTTTAACAACCGAGCTATAATTTTATTTTTTTTAGTTGATGAAAAAACTGCTTTGATTAAGCTAGGAAGTAAGCTAGCAATATAACTTAATAAAGCAAAGAGACCTAGAATATTAGCAATTGGTGCAGGCTTAAAAAAGAAAGCTAAAATCAGGCTAACTGGATAAGTTGCCAAAACTAGCAGTAAGTAAATAAAATATTGTTTACGCATTTAGCAACTCCAATTCATTCATAGTTGACTGATTGATTAAGTGATAGAAATAAAATCAGTATTAAAGCTGATTTTAATAAACGGTGATTTACTTTTTATAATTAATAACCTGTTTAAAATTTATCTATTTCATTATCTAATTTGGATTAATATCTCGACAGTACCCAGATGGGGTACTATTCCTAAGTAATAGGACAAAAAAAATTATAAGAATATGTATTTTGGGGAATAGTTTTATACATCTATTCTTCGCATATACTGACTATGCTGTTAACAATATGCGCGCAAAATTACCGGTTTTTCCTGAACCAACAGGCCCTGCTACTCCAACTCGAAAGGCACTCATACACGTTCTCCCGATCGA
>QQTW01000446.1_pt1 | contig 25717 bp, 30 predicted proteins | sample 1904831 | NCBI WGS metagenome assembly QQTW01 (sample SAMN09435610, study PRJNA476489) | Subsurface metagenome, whole genome shotgun sequencing project. | reverse complement strand
TTTACATACGCTTGGTCGTGACTCTCGGCATAGGCAATCGTCTTCTCCCCATGTCGACGATTGATCAGCGTGAAGCAAATGCTCCCCATATCCCATTCATCATCCTTCTTCTCCTTGAGCAGTTTGATCCACATGTCCGGAATGGCCATAGCCAGTCGGTAGTCGAAGCCAACACCGCCCAGGGACAATGCCAGGCAGAGGGCGGGCATGCCCGACACATCCTCGGCGATGGTGATGCAGTGAGGGTAGAGCTGGTGCAGCATCTCATTGGCCAGCATCAGGTACACCACACCCTCTTCGTCGACAGCCGGACCAAAGTACTCGTGGTATCCGCCCGAGAAACCCCTACATGAAGTCCCTTAGAAAGTCGCATGAAGGGATTCAGGGAAGCAGCACTCACGTTCCGATCCCGTGATGATTGTACAGGATACTGGTCACGCCATCAAAGCGGAATCCATCGAATTGGTACTCTTCCATCCAGAAGCGCAGGTTGCTCAGCAGAAATCGCAGCACCTCGTGATGGCCGTAGTTGAACAGCCGACTATCCCACAGCTCATGGCGTCCCTTCTCGCCGCCATGGAAGTATAGATGATCCGAGCCGTCAAACATGTTCAGACCATCAAGGGTGTTCTTTGACGCGTGGCTGTGCACTACATCCAACAGCACCGTGATGCCCATCCCATGGGCAGTATCGATGAGCTCTTTCAGCTCTTCCGGCGTGCCGTATCGACTGCTGGCCGCAAAGAAGCTGTTGATCTGGTACCCGAAGCTGGCGTAGTAGGCGTGTTCCATGATGGCCATCAGCTGAATCACATTGTACCCGAGATGCTTGATACGCGGCAAGATGTTGTTGGTGAATTCTTTGTACGTTCCGATCCGCTGCTCCGGCGTCGAGATGCCGACGTGCGCCTCGTACACTCGAACCCGTCCCGGTCGCGGCGGTTTCGGATTCTTGAAGGTGTAGCGTTCTGACGCAGGAGGATGCCAGAAGACGGCATCGTACATGGGGGAGACGGACAGATCCTGTGTCGCTCGAGTGATCCAGGCGGGGAGTCGGTCGATGGTCTCGCCGGAAGGTAACACCATGGAGATCTAGGTTTGCAATGGCCCTCTCAGACCCATTCTTGTTGAATATTGTCTCGACAAACGTACTTTGACTTTGCTGTTGTGCGGAATCGCCATCTGTCCGTCCTTGGCGGGCAGGCCGACTTCCCAGACGCCATACTCGTTGCGTTGCATGGGCGTCGCCTCGCGATGCCATTCGTCTACCAAGATTTCATCAGCGTACTGGTTCCGTGGATTTCGAAATACAGCATCATACTGAAATCTCCAATGAGGCTGGCCTTGACCGCATTCGGCGCCCATTCCCGATATGTGATATCTCCATTTTCATGCACCACAAATCCGAATTTCTCAAATCCCTGGTCATGTAAGAAATTGGTTACTCAAAGATCACATCATCCACACTTTACTGAATCTCTCCAGTCCGCCTTCGGTGGCGTCGATCTTCTTGATCCAGCTCTGAGCCGCGCTATATCGACTTCTCAGGCCGTCCTTGAACGGCGCCAGCCACGGATCCAGCTGGACCACTCCTGTATAGATATAAGCAGCTCTTCATGAATTGATGTAATGCCGACTCACCGGTGCCATCAGCGGGGACCTTGTTGCTGCCGGGGTCGGACAGCAGCGAGTTATCCGAAGCTTGATTGAGAGCCATGATTCCAGATGCCCGATATGGTGATCACCCAGAATGGGAAGATGCCAATGGATGTATGGGTTGTAATCAGATGTCCTTTACTTTACTAGCACGACCATTGAGATTACCCAAGGAATTCAGATTGGGCCGCAATTGATGTTTTTCTGGATCCTAATATTGTTTCTTGTAGAGATGTTCAAACTAAGGCTCACACGGTATCCGCTGTGCTCAACGTCGTTAGCCGCAATTAAAATATTCAATATAAGTGAAGTGGGAAAGGAGCAGAATGACCTAACTAACGGATTATTATCTTACCAAACATTGAATCCTCCACCATCAAACGTTGATATAACATCCTAGAGTAGAGATGGTGATGCTGGTTCACATTGATCATGCTCTACCCCTCCCCCGCGCCAAGGGGTACAGCCGGCCCCCGCAGCGACTTCATACGAAGTTACCTATCCCATACTCCCTTGCAGACGCTGCCATGAGACCCTGAACAACGTCGTGTCTAAGCTTCCTAGTAGGAACTTGCTGTCGAGGACGCTGAGCTGCTTGACTTGCACCCCTTGGATACTGCGATGGCAAAGATCGATGCCCCGAGCCAGGTCCGGCAGTCCTATATCGCACTTTTCGCGATCCGTCGGAGCTTTTCCACCTCCCGGCCATCGTCATCGCCATCGCAATACCACTATCAAGGACAGCCGTTTACAGGAAGCTATGAGACCGGGTTACCGACTTCTGGGCCGCTGGGCCAGACTCCACCATTTGGCGCTCCACGATTGACCCCCCGAAGCTTGAAACAGCATCTGGACCAGTTCGTGGTGGGACAGGAGCGGGCCAAGAAGAAGCTCTGCGTGGCCGTCTACAATCACTATCAACGGGTGCAGGAGGCGCAGCGTCGCGAGAGTGAAGAGGAGGAGCTATTGCAGCGACAGGTGGATGCCGATGTAGGGCAGCGATATCCCGTGGAAGGTGCGCATTCTACATCTGTGGTGGCTACATATCTGAAGCTGATGTGCGATTGTATATAGATGAGTTTCCAGTTCAGCGGCCGACGGCGCGCCGGAAGGACGCGCAGCCGGCACAATCGAGCACCCGCGTAGCTTCCACCCCTCCAGACCCTTCGCCATTGACGGTCGAAAAGTCAAACATCTTAATGCTAGGTCCATCAGGCGTCGGGAAGACGTTGATGGCAAAGTATGCCGCTCCTGAAACTTCTCCATAGATATGTGGCCCGAAATTGACCGATGATAGAACACTGGCGCGGATTCTGGAAGTCCCCTTCAGCATGTCCGATTGCACCCCTTTTACACAAGCTGGGTACATTGGCGAAGATGCCGAGGTGTGTGTGCAGCGATTGCTGTCGGCGGCCAATTACAACGTGGCGCGAGCTGAGCAAGGTATCATCTGTCTGGACGAAGTCGACAAGATCGCCACCGCCAAAGTCAGTCACGGCAAGGACGTCAGCGGAGAAGGGGTGCAGCAGGCACTGTTGAAGATCGTTGAGGGCACGACGCTGCAGATCAGCGCGAAGCAAGAGCGAGGAGCGGGTCGATCGCCCTCTTCGCCCGGAAGCTCCCCGGGCGGAAGTGGCGTGGGCAATGGTTCACCAGGGATGGGTGGCGGCGGTGGCAAGACCGACGTTTTCAATGTACGCACCGACAACATCCTGTTCATCTTCACGGGGGCCTTCACCGGCTTGCCCAAGATCGTCATGGATCGAGTATCCCGAGGAAGCATGGGTTTCGGACAGCCCGTGCGGGCCGCGAACCCCGATCGACCGAGCAACCCGCTCAAGGGCGAGGAGCATCTTTACAAGAAACATCTACCCTTCTTCACGTCGAATTCCGACAGCTCCATTTCGCCGCTGGACCTAGTCGAGCCCGGCGATCTGCAGAAGTTCGGCCTCATCCCGGAATTGGTCGGACGCATCCCAATCACGACGGCGCTGTCAGCGCTGGACGAGGAGGCGCTGGTGCAGGTGCTGACGGAGCCCCGCAACGCGCTGCTGAAACAGTTCGAACAGCAGTTTCGGTTCAGTGGTGTCGAGCTGCACTGTACCAGCGGGGCCTTGCGAGAGATTGCTCGAGCGGCGCTGGATATGGGCACCGGCGCGCGAGGGTTGCGGACGGTCATGGAACGGCTACTAGGGGATGCCATGTTCGACGCACCAGGTAAGGCAATCTACCCTTCAATTCATGATTGCATCGTACCCTCGTCGCAAGTAAGGACTTGCAATCTGATATTGACTATGATAGGCTCCTCCATCAAATTCATCCTTGTGACCAAGGCCGTCGCCCAGAAGAAGCAAGCGCCCATCTACCTAGCGCGAGGCCAGCAGATGAAGTTCCGCGCCATGATCGACGAGGAAGAGTGGGAAGCTCGACAAGCGGAGGAGCGTCGAAATGGTCATGGAACGCCACCGACCACGTCCGACGTTGGTTCGCCGACATTTGAGGTCTACCGTGAAAAGGCCAAAGCTGCTGGGATTCAATGATTCGATCTGATGATGCATGTGTTTCCTTGTGTGATCTATGTCATGATACTTAGAACAATGAACTATATATTTCCTGAATAAACTCATCCCTTTCAATCTGCGAAGAGACATGAATAGGTGAATTTTCGCTCGTGTTCGCAGAAGTTTCTATCCCTAATCAGTTTGGATTCTGCTTTTATTCAATAAAGCCCCTTGGGATAGAGTATGATGGTAGCCTGGAGAAGGAAGCCAGTATCGTCGCATTTGCTGCTGGGTGGCATCTATTCAAGCAGATGTCAAACACTAGGAGCTCTGGTTACGCTCAATCACATCGCTCTGTTCACTCTACTGTATCTATCTCACTTAACCCATTTCTTCGAAACTGGGGTATGGAAGTAGGGGTTGAGCTAGAGAGAACAGATTGGAGCGCTGAGGTGATTGGACTTGATACACACCATGGATAACGAGGTTGACTCTTTGTACAATACGGTAATCGAGGAAAGACAGGGATCTTCTACATAAGTGACAAGCCGCCAGAGATAGAGAGAAGAGTAAGAAATGAGAGGAGCACGTCTCGCAACCCAGGGTACGAATAACGAACGCAGCTGGAAGCAGAACAATGCTGGCGTCGAAATGGAGGAGTTAGGAGCCCAATCGATGGTCATTTTTTCGCTGGTCGACTTTGAACCATCCCCTTGCCCGTATAACCTTCGCTCGAGACACCAGTGATTGGTTCGGTTTTTTGCGCCTATCATGGAAGATATGTCAGTGGTCTTTCTGGGAGCGCGTGACATGAATGCAATTCCTGAAAGTAACCGGGTTGCAAGTCAACATCAGAGCATGACCGACCTTCAAGTATTCGTTCGACGCTTCCTGCCACTCCCTCGTCAAGGTCGAAGGAGGTGGTTTGGCTAAAGCACGCTGGATGGTGAAGATGACGGCCGCAACACCGATGCCTATCATCGTGGCGTAGAAGACACGCCAATTTTCGCCTGGTGGGTCCACGGCACGAGGGCCATGAGGTCCAAATGCAATCCAGTACGCTGGTCGCACATGACTCAATCAGCTCGAGAAATTAAAAATTGGGCGCACACTGGTGATATGTATGTCAATCTCGACGCACCAGCTTTCTTCTCCTGCCAGGTCAATTCATGCCAGTTGGTCTTCATGCGGTCCCGCAGCTGCATCCACAGCTCGGCCTGGTCCTGCGGAGGCATCTGCTCCCATCTCTTCTCGATGCCGGCCAGGGTGGGATTGCTAATCGCATGTTCGTGGCGCCGCTGCGGCTGGCCCGGTGGACTGGCGGCCAGGCATGTGGGTGGTCTCCGAATAGCATTGGCATGCAGCGTCGTCGTGACCGGACGGCGATGGCTGGCTCGCAAGACCCCCGAGCGTAACATCCTGCGAACGTGGGGATGGTCGTGGTGAGAAATGAAGGAGCGAGCGACGTCCCCACAGGTGGTTGGTGAAGATGGTTCTGGCGGCGCGTGTCGCTGCAGGGGAACGAGTGTCGTGAACTGGAAAGTCTCTCGAGAGCCGCTTACACTTGCCTTGCTCCGTCTGCACCTGCTGTTTCTAACCCTAGTTCCACTTGGGGACCAACTCGCTTAGTCAGATTACATCATCATCCTCATCCAGATTTCTGAGTCAGCAATCTTTCGACCATCTGCTACCCCTCCATCGCCAACCCCCACCTCAACCATCCCATCCGACATCACCACTCGCCTCACCATCAACCCACCACTTCATATTCACCATTACAAACAAAAAAGCTCTGTAACAATGTACGTCCACTCATATTGAACTATCTTTTTTTGATATGAAGGATCATTATTGACACTCAGTAGCAGTAATCATGGCACCCATCAAGGTCCGTAGGAGACCACATTAACCATATCGGCAATTGCTCATTGCTGTGAACCAGGTCGGAATCAACGGCTTCGGTCGGATCGGCCGGATTGTGAGTAATCAATGTATAATATTCACGTAGACTGTCGTGCTGACGATTTAGGTCTTCCGTAACGCGTAAGTGATGCATGAAACGATACAAACCTGGTTTTATTCATTGTGTGCGATCAATGTTGGACATCAGCCGATCTAATTATACATGGAATTGGCCAGCATCGTGCATGACGATGTTCAGATTGTTGCTGTCAACGATCCCTTCATCGAGCCCAAGTATGCGGTGAGTGAACGTTAATCGGGCATTTTGGGCCTCTAATTATGCATCGGTGGTCCGCAGCTGATCACCAATTTCATCAGGCGTATATGCTCAAGTATGACACCCAGCATGGCCAGTTCAAGGGCGACATCAAGGTTGAGGGCAACGACTTGAACGTCAACGGCAAGACGGTCAAGTTCTACACGGAAAAGGATCCGGCCAACATTCCCTGGAAGGACACGGGCGCGTACTACATCGTCGAGTCCACCGGTGTCTTTACCACGACCGAAAAGGCCAAGGCGCACTTGCAGGGTGGTGCCAAGAAGGTGGTTATCTCGGCCCCCTCCGCCGATGCCCCCATGTTCGTCATGGGCGTCAATGAGAAGACGTACAAGTCGGATGTAGAGATCCTGTCCAACGCATCCTGCACCACGAACTGCCTGGCGCCGCTGGCCAAGGTCGTTCATGATAATTTCACCATCATCGAGGGCTTGATGACGACGATTCATTCGTACACGGCGACGCAGAAGACCGTCGATGGCCCCTCGGCCAAGGACTGGCGTGGTGGACGCACGGCGGCGCAGAACATCATCCCCAGCAGCACCGGCGCCGCCAAGGCCGTCGGAAAGGTCATTCCGGACCTCAACGGCAAGCTGACGGGTATGGCCATGCGGGTGCCAACGTCCAACGTTTCGGTGGTCGATCTCACGTGCCGCCTCGAGAAGTCGGTCACCTACGATCAGATCAAGGAAGCGATCAAGAAGGCTTCCGAAGGCGAGCTGAAGGGTGCGTATCTGCTATTCTGTATCCGCAATTAGAAGGCCGTTGTTCGCGAGCAAACTAACTCACCATTTAGGCATCATGGCGTACACCGAGGACGAGATCGTCTCCTCGGATCTCAATGGCGACGATCACTCGTCCGTCTTTGACGCCAAGGCCGGTATTGCGCTTAACGATCACTTCGTGAAGCTGGTGTCGTGGTACGATAACGAGTGGGGCTACTCCCGCCGTGTGCTCGATCTGCTAGGTGCGTCATCTTCTTTCGGATTATGCTTCAAATGCTGACTATCTTGATAGCCTACATCGCCAAGGTCGATGGCCAGAGCTGAATCACGCGATGAGGATTCCATTACCTGAGTCGAGAGTGATGAGTGGAACACGCTACAAAAGAGTCTACACGCGTAACGAAGAATTGACCGAATTGATCGTTTAGTCCCCGAATATGTACTTAGAATGAATTCAAAGATTGACAAGAATTTGCTTCGAATTTACCTCAAAAGTGTGTCATGTATTGCAATGCAGTAACCTCCAGAGCCATACCGGCCACTTGGATAGATCGGGCGCGCATTATCGAGAGACGCACAACTCCATTCGGTTGATGACGGTAAAAGAAGATCGCCTTCATTTTCCATGTATAGCGTCTCAATCACCATCTGAAGGACAAATGCTCGTAAGAATATATACTTGTTGAGCTTTCTTCCGGAGCAAAGGTCCTCACCTGTGAGCGGTAGAGCTTCAAGCTCGGTTACGACCATGGATTCTGGGTTCTCTCCTTCGTGCTCGCACCACCTCAAACCATCTTCAAGCCGGTGATGGCTGGTATGGTTCTCTAGTATACCGGCCCTACCTGGATTTACGCGTCGTATATCCTGAATCACCAATTTTCTTGGTCTTCGGTGTTGAACAGCCTCCAGGAACGGGATTCTCGGCGTAGATCTACTGGAGCAGCTGGCGCTCATGCTGTCCGTCTACACGCTTTAATACCCGATTCTTGATCATGATCAATACTTCACACGTCTCGTCGTGAAGTAGCTTTTCTTCCGTTTCTTAAACCGTACCAGCGTCTTCTATCGTCACGCAGCTGCTTGGCCTTTTTTTATCTTGGTTTGGGGCCCATGCCTGCGAATTCTCTCGAGATTCCATCCATCTCCACATCCTAGCCACGCTACACCAGGACATTCGAGTACCTGAAGACCATCTCGGCGTTTTCGTAATAAAAACCTCGATCATTTTCAAGACTTCAGGTGGACTGCTGTCTTGGAAAGTGGCCTCCGGTTTCTGGTGTGCCATTGTTAGCGGCCGTGGTCACCGTTGGTCCCTGTCATAGCGTGCTACCTCCAGGGAAGCACTAAAGGACAAGGTAGGCCAACAGCTCAATTTCATACTTTCATAATACAGACTTTGTATTCTCGGGCATTGGAGTTTCCTTTCTGGTTCTGAAGGCATCCTCAATGATGTAGTCGTCACTTTTGAAAGCACTACCCTCAAAACACCCGGCTGACCAACGAAGAAGTCACATCAGATGGATGTTGATATGGTCGAGTCGGGTGGTTCGGTCACCGCTCAACCGGTGACCGTGGCCAGCAACGGACTCGATGCCATGGACTCTGTTCTGGAAGTGGACCAGCATCTTCATGACGCCATTGATTTGAGCATGGCGGATGCTGGCTTCAATTTCGACCAGAATGGAGCCCTAGAAGGTGAGAATATCACGGAAAATGCCGTCTCCACCACCAAAGCCGACCGAGGATCATCTCCCGAGGTTCAAGAGCTTTACTTTCCGCCGCTCGAAAAGTCCAACGTTGATGCCCTGCCGATGGCGTCTCTCCGGACGGGCCTGTGCTACGATACGCGCATGGGAGCCCACTCGACCTTACTGGAGAATGACGACCATCCCGAGGACCCGTTACGGATCGAGTATATCCACAACGCCCTGCATCGGGCGGGCCTGGTGGCCGATGACCATGGTGTCGCGCCGGATCCCAAGGACGTCTTGCATCGCATCTTGGCCCGCATGGCCAAGCCGGAGGAAGTCCAGCTCGTACATACGGCGGAACACTACGAGCGGATGCGTGAGACCAGGGGTATACCGATCCGTTTCGCATCGTCCGCTGCAGGATCGTCTGACCGCTGGGCTAGATCAGGACCAGCAGACGTTACTTCGGCTCTCGCGCGAGGGCGATTCGGTGTACTATAACCAAAACACCTACGTCTGCGCTCGGTTGGCGGTGGGCGGCGCAATCGAGTCCTGCAAGGCGGTCGTCACCGGTGATGTCAAGAACGCCATCGCCGTGATTCGTCCGCCGGGGCATCATGCGATTCCGAGCGAAGCGCAGGGCTTCTGCATCTTCAATAACGTCAGCATCGCCGCCAAGGTCTGCCAGCGGAAGTATCCCGACCAATGTTGCAAGGTTCTTATCTTTGACTGGTATGTGATCATCTGTCCCGCTTGAATTTTCTGACTTGGATAGGGATGTCCATCATGGTATAGATCTTTGACCGTGTTGGAGGAGTACAATCATCACTGAATCACGATACCAGGCAACGGTACGCAAGATACGTTCTATGAGGATCCAAATGTTCTCTACATTTCGGTCCATGTTCATATGAATGGGAAATTCTATCCCAACAAGCCAAGCGCGAACCACGAGCATTGCGGAGATGGTATGGGAATCGGAAAGTAAGTGCGACTGCTCTACAAGTCAGTCATTATCAATGTTGAGAACGGCGCCAGGAACGTCAACATACCGTGGACTAACAATGGCATGGGTGATGCCGACTACATCTACGCCTTTCAGAAGGTCGTCATGCCCATCGCGGCCGAGTTCGATCCAGATCTCGTTATCAGTGAGTTGACTCCAGCCGTAACAGCGCAGTGTCTCATTTGCACAGTATCTGCCGGCTTTGACGCGGCTGAGGGCGATAGCATTGGTGGCTGTTATGTGACACCCGCCTGCTACGCCCATATGACCCATGCTCTTATGGCTCTGGCTAAGGGCAAACTGGTTGTCTGCCTCGAGGTGAGCCCATTGTTTCCGCTTTCCGGAAAACGTTATGTAACATGACTGTCACGAAGGGAGGATACAACCTCGACTCCATCTCGGAATGTGCTCTGGCCGTCACCAAGACGCTCCTGGGCGAACCGCCCGACCGGTTGAAGGCGGCCTCTCCATCTCAGCTAGCCATCCAAGATGTGAATCTGGTCATGAAGCGGCAAGCCCGATACTGGAGCTGCCTCAGCGACTTTCGACAGGGCCCTGGTTCGTTATTCGTCGTCCATGGCCGCTCTCTCCTCCCTTCACTAACCCTGAAACCTAGACCTGACTAGCGGCGAAGGTACTTCTCTGGATGGTACGAGTCAATCCAGAATTGATCGATCCGATCGCTCACCAGACAGATGTGATCCGTGTGTATCAGCGAAAAACACTCGAAGAGGAATTCGGCATGATCAACTTGGCAGTCTTGCGAGATGGCTTGTCGCGGCCTTTCAAGGACCAGGTCATGGCAACGTGAGTCGGCACGGCTTAAACCCTGATGGGCGATGATCTGAATGGCGTTTGGTAGACCCGACTTCAACGATTGCCAAGTCCTCTTGTTCATCCTTCACGATCCGTAAGTACTTCCAAGAGAGAGAGGGTCTTTTCTATCCAGGCTAAGATTAGGGAATATGGCAGGCCTGAGCTCCGAGGATCTCCAGATCCAGCGAATAACGTACTAGAACCAAATGAGTCCTGGATGGTAAGGATGGACATTCGCTCTTGTTGCATGCCTGCTGAATGTGTCAGATGGATGCGGTCAAGGGCTACATCCGCTCCGCACACAAGATGGGATTCGGCGTCGTGGACGTCAATGTGCCCAAGCACCTTGAGGGCCTAGTATGACCCTGCACCTCAGTAACCATATCTCTGCTTACCCATGCATAGGAGATGGTCCCATCGGACGAGGAGGATGCTCCGAACGTCAAGGCGGTCAAAGATCTGGTTCTCTACCTGTGGGATAACTATCTCGAGTGCGTCACCTCATATGCCCTTACTTGCTTATCCCTAGACTTACTCTCGTCTCTCCTATGACAGGCCTTACGACGCTGAAAAGATCTTCCTAATGGGTATCGGCCATGCTTATCATGGCATCTTACATCTCTTGAACTCGCGCGGTGAGCAACCAGCTCCGTTTCGATGCACGAGCATCCTTCACTAGGTGATTCCCAACTGATCCTTCGCAGATTGCAGCCCTCGAGTTGGTGGGGTGGTCAACTTCGTGCACGACCTCAGCCTGCGATCACTCCGACGGGACTCGGATCCGGATTACATCAATTGGTACTACAAGGTCGGTCGGCATTTTATTATCGTACTACTCGAATCATTGCTCATCTCCGTTCTTAGCATTCCCGAAACTATGTCAACGAGGAGCATCCCGTCTTTGACACCGACGGGAGGGCAATCCGGCGTCGGTATGGTAAGGTGCAGCCGTCTCCGGAGACGAGTCTCGTGGCGACGGTCGAACGTTACCAACCGGAAGTCCTTGCGTGGATCGAGCAACGTGCCGCTCTTGAGGAGACGATGAACAATTCAGCGTGATTGAACCCTTCTACGATAGATCAACCCATCGGACTTGAAGTTGGTTCCCTCTTTACGGTCGAGAAAGGTTCCGTGGCACTGGTATTCGTCCCACGACTCTTTGCTCTTTGCTCCCGTGTTCTATTTACTCTCGTGGCGACTCTAGTAATGAGAACAGGCTTTCCTATTTGGAGATATCCTCTTGTTGGGATGTTGGAGGTCTTCTTCCCTCGGCGCTTTCTCAAGCAATGTTTTCAGCCTTACCTCCGAATATCAATATTAGCCGCCTTAAGACTGGCCCCACTCCCCTGGCATCATCCTTGCACGTTCAAAGGCACCACTCATGGTCGATCTGACGGTTGCCTAGGAGCAGGGTCCGTGGATGAGCAACAAAGATTCGTCCATCGTTATCGGGTAAGGCCATGGTGGTTAGGGATTTCATCTTGAGGTAAAGATTACTTTCCTCTGTGCATAAATCTATGTTTCTACAGCCATCTAGCTAATTACATCCATAAGGACCATCACAATACCTCGTCAGCAGTGTCTTGCCAGACTGCTCCTACGGTTCTAAACTTTAACCGTTATAGCTTCGAGATGAGTGTGCTCCATGAAACCGAAACGACCTTGAGACTCACTGATCAGAATGTTTCCTCAGACAGTCATCAGAGTACTCATTATCATCGAGACACATTGTATTGCCGTCCCTTGGAGGCAGTCGTGGTCAGGGTCTACCGAATTCACGAAGCTCGCAAATCGCTAGTTTAGGCAACCATTGTAGTTGAAGCTAGCTCTATATCATCCTTCGACCCTCACCGTCATCGCTGACTGTGGACAATCCACCTGACGATGTTCATGACCTCCTTTTGAACAGGCAGCCGAAAGTCTCCGAACTCGTTCGTCTTCTCCAACACCATTCGGCGAATTTTCCGCCGCCTTCTGGACAGGCAGGCCAGCTGCCGCCTTTTTAGGTTGACGAGCCGAACCGCCGGACGAGCAACGGGGTGGGGCTGGAAAATCCAGGCACGCTTCAATACTTTCGACTATCGTACGTGATAATCTCAAGTCATGATTCTGTACTTATCTGCAGCAGGCCGAAGCTCCATTCTCTTCTCTGCACCGCTGCATCCAGCCGAAGAGCAAAAAAGGCCAGCAAGCAAGAGAAGAAGAGGTGGACTTTGGAACAAGAAGAAGAAGAAGAAGACGAAGAGCTAGAAGGGCGGTGGTCAACGTGCAGCTGCATGAACCAGCCTCAAGCAGGTAACAACGAAGGGAATAGAAAGGTCATTGGAAAGAAGACTGGCCCTAATGACAATTGGCGGGAGCCTGACAGCCTGGTCTGGCGTTGCACGGATGACTGATGTGGCCCCGTCAGAGTCATTCTCCACCATTCATCCCCGTTGACTCCTCAATCCCTCTGGCATCGGTGCATCTTATGAATGATCAAGGTATGCCATCTGTCTTCCTGCTATGTTGCTGGTTCATAAGTTGATTTGCTGTAATCAGGCGCACAAGCACCGCTGTTTCTCTTCCGTTCCGGCCGGTTCTGTTCCATTGCCGTTGCGCTTCACCGCCTGGACACGTCAGGACCCCCATTGTTCGGTGCATTCACCAAGGCCAGCTACGGCTACCGTTAAAACATCTCCCCTCATCGTCATAGACCTATTCACAGCGACACCAAACGGACGATGGATGTCGCTATGAGCTCCTCCGTCGCCATCACTTCCCCCTCGTTGCTCTTCAATCCTCACGTCAACTCCACCCCTTCCTCCCCTCCCCCGTCCAACAGCATGTCGACTGCGAGAGAGTTGGAACATGGACCAGAGCATCAAGAGCATTCTCAACAACCTCAGCTTCCACCATCCACGTTGCCGGTCGAGATGGACCTGAGCACGTCGGTGCCGTCGCTGCCCGCGGGGGCAGTTCTAGAACCCCCGCCGGACGCTGATGCCGACGCACCCATGTTGGACGTTGAAGCTGCTCCCAATGGACCGCTCCCGAATGGAGAATCAGTCGTCGTGAATGGAGAGCAGCAGCATCAGTGGTCCTCGGCCAACGGCAGTGCTACGCCTAGTGGCCACTCTGCGAGTCAGCAAACAACAACGGGCGACCAGGCACCACTTGCCATCTCACAGCTAGAGACGACCGGGACGCAGGAGAGTCCATCGGAACCAAATGCTGCGAGCGGTTCACAGCCGGCCGCAGCATCGGAATCGATGAATCACTCGACTCAGCTTGGTGGACCTGCGAACAATCTCCAGGAACCGCCGGCCATCGTCAACGGCACGACGGAAAACCCTGGGGACGCCATGGACACGACCCAGTCCGAGACGTCGGCACCAGCACCGCCGGCGGAGATGAGCTCGCACGAGGGGATCCTGAGAGAATGGGTAAATGCGGCGCTGGGCATGCCTGATGGCAGCGCCTTATCCGTGTCCACCCCGCCAGCCGCTCCCATGATCACGGAGCGATCCACATCCGAGGCCCCTCCAGCAGGTGCTCCGCCGCCGCCAGAGGGAGAGGTGGTCCCGCCGGAAGATGACGGGGGGTCAGATACACCTTCGGACTCCGATGACGACGACACGCCAGCGCCCTCGGACTTCGCGGAGGATACGACGGTGCCGGACGAGGAAGAGTGCAAGGGGATTGAGGCGGGCTCGGAGCGCTCAGGAACGGATCGTAAGTGGTCCTCATCAAGCGTGGAAATGGAAGATCACTAATCGTGAGACAGATCAATATTTTGAGAAAATATTTTTTCCGGACCTGGATGATCCAGAGTACGTCCCGGGAGAGATTGGGCGGATCGAATGGACTGTGACGGGCGTGCGAGGGACGTGGGAGCGGCCGAACAAGGAGGCCCTCATGAAGTCACCCGCGGTCCGTATCGGCGAGCTCGATTGGAATATCAAATTCTATCCCAAGGGTAATCAGACCGACTATGCCAGCGTCTATCTCGAAGCAAGCATGCCATCGCCATCGTCGTCATCATCGACACCAGCTAGCGAAGCCTCCCAGGATGCAGCCAGTATGGATCCACCCAGCACTGCACATCCGCCTCCATCAGAAGATGTCCCACAGGACGTAAATCCAACAACTCCAGTTCGGGCAGAGACCCAACCGTCGAGCCAGACTGCTTCCGCAGTCAGCGAATCACAATCACAACCACAATCACTATCACAAGTGGATCCACCTCCAGTTCCACCAGAAGAGCCGGTCGACTCGCAAATGTCCGAGGTGATAGAACCTCCATCGGCCGACCAGGCGATGCCGACCCTTAGCCAGCCCGAGCGGAAAGAATGGTCTGTGCCGGCGCAGTTCGGCGTCGTCGTGTACAATCCCAACGAACCCCGGGTTCTTTACAGCCAAGGGATGCATCATCGGTTTGGTACCAACGCACCCGATTGGGGATGGACGCGCTTCTGTGGGCCACACAATCAACTGCACAAGCGACGACGAGGTCAACGACAGGCGCTGTTGCGCAACGACACGCTCGCCTTCACCGCGTACATCCGGATCGTTCACGACGATACCCAGGTGCTGTGGGATCCGGACCCCTTTGGCCTAACGTGGGATAGCCTGGCCAAGACGGGAATGCGTGCCTTGAAGCCCAAGGGGCCGGATGAGTCGTTCATCGTGGCGGCGATCTCGAGCTGGGCGCTCCTAGCGCCCTTCCGACGCATCATCAACGCCATCCCCACCGGTGATCCCTTACGCGAACGGCACGAGCAACCCAAGGTGCTCACCATCGCCCTGCAACGAGTGCTGCATCGAATGGTGGCGCAGCAGAAGCCATCGCCCTCGCCCGTCTCGTTGGATCCGATCAACGACTTTCTCTCGGCCATCGGCAGTCATCCAACGCTCTTGAACGACGTGGTCGATCTCTGGGAGTTACTCCGGCTGCGACTGGATGAGGAACTGAAAGGGACCTCCGGGGAGGACCAGCTTCAAGATCTGTTTGATGGCCTTCTGCAGCGTCGGGAGGGTGACCAGACGGATGAGACGGGCTCGGATGACCCCGACCAAGATGTGCTGGCTACGGGAAAGCCTCCGTGTTTACGTCTTCCCGGTCGAGGCGTGCCCAACATCCAGGCCGCCTTTGCCAAAGCCTTCGATTACATTGGGCAACGACCCCGGGCAACGATTCAGAAACCACCCAAATTTCTACAGGCGGAGCTCTCACGGCAGTGGTTTGACGAAAGCTGTCGAACTTGGAAGAGGTCCACGGATAAGATCGAGATTGACGAGCACATCGACCTTGGACCGTGGATGGCCGACGGCAGCATGGAAGCACATTACACCTTGTACGGCCTGATCGTGCATCGAGGATCTCTCCGGACCAAGAACTTTCAATCCGTCCTGCGGCCCGGTGGTCCCGGGACGCGGTGGTACACGCAAGCGTACGGAGCGTCGTCGGTGGTATGTCAGACGCGCAAACAGGCCATTGAAAAACATGAGGGCACCTCGTCCGCGGACGGCGACGACTCGGACGCGGTGGCATATGTCGTGATGTATGTCCGCGACGACGTGGTCAAGGAAGTGCTCCAGGGTCTCCCCGGCGAGTCGGAATCGCCGCAGTGGATCAGTAAGTAGTATTCGAATTTGCATTCGTGTATTGGTGCTCTTCTATGTGACATGACTGACGGACCGCCCTCTGCAGAAGCCGAGCTTGAACGGGAGCAGGCCGCATACACCTGGCTGGAGCCGGACGATCTGCGTCGAGCCGACACGAAACGGTCCATCGACCTGCGCATCTTCCGACCAGAGCTGTTCATGGAGTCCTCGTACACGGGTCTGGGTGTCTTCGACATCTACGCCGCATCCGCCGAGACGCTTCAGTCGGACCACATCATCGACTTGACCATGGAGGGTAGTGCAACGGTGGCCGATGTGCAGAAGAAGGTGGAAGAAATGTTGAAGATCGACCCCACTCGCGGACGCTGCCAGCTGTATCGCTTCGACGTCTTGGCCGGCATCCTGGGCCGCGCAGCTGCCACACCCTTGCCCACCAACACGCTGGCGAGCGAGACGGTGGACTGGCCGCAGATGCAGTATTGGCTGCATCACGTCGCAGCACCGAAGAACAACGACGACGGGGCGTCTGGTGACGTCTCGGGTTCGGCGGCTGCGACGGAGTCGAACCCACCCGCCGCAGCCGCGTCGGTCACATGGGATGATGCCTCTGCAGAGCCACCAATCGTGGAGGAATCAGTGGATACCGGCCACGCCGAACGACCAAGTCAATCATCCGCAGCCGACGAGGAGGCCGCTGATGATCCTTCCACGCCAACGCCCGAGGCCAGCCAGCGAACCACGCAGTCCGAAGAAGCTGACCCGGATGCGCACGCAGCGGAGGACGCACCAATGCCGGACGTCTCGGAGGCTGGCTCGGTCACGCCTGAAGACGACGATCCGGAGCCGGACCCGGCGGGCGACGAGATGGACATCGAGCCACCTCCACCGGCGGACGCCTATCCGGACGCATATCCGGGCATCCCGGTGGAGGAGCTGGTTCGCATTCGACGCGTGGGCCGACGGATGGCACGCCGGCTAGTTGCGAGTCGTCCTCCCACCACGACCATTCACGATCCCAACACCTTCTTCTTCTTCGTCAAGCGGTTTGATGCTCGGAAGGAGTGTCTGGCCGGTTCGCACATCTCTCACCTCTCGGCACCCATGATTACCGTTGGGGAGTTTATGCGTGGACTATTCGATTTCCCCGAGGATCGACGGATTCGAGTCTGGGAAGAGGTCAATCCCGATCGAGTGAGGGAAGTGATCTTGAGCCGGACCTTTTCTGAAGAGCGGCTGGAGACTGGAGCCATTCTCATCGTGGAGGAGGTGTTGTCAGACGGCGAGTGAGTACACTTCCATTTCCAACGATGCCTTTCACTCGGAACCAATATACATCCTTTGGGTTATTGCTCACGAGATTCATCATTATAGGGCAAGCGAACTCGAAGAGCAAGGCCACCTAGTATCAGTCAGCCGCTTCGTTCAATCCTGCGCCGACCGAATGCAATCCGTCTTCCCCGCCGACGACGAGATTGAATACCACTACTTCCTCGGACGATACTTCAAGGGAACACGCAAATACGGCAACCCCCACGGACATGGCAAGATGATTGAACTCAGCGGGGATGTGTACGAGGGAGATTTCGTGCTCGGCAAGCGTCAAGGACAAGGACGAATGGTGTTTCAGAACGGCGACGTGTATGAAGGGGGGTGGCACGACGGACGCATGCACGGCGAAGGAACCCTAGTGTATGGCAAAACGGGGAATACTTATGTCGGTGGCTTTCGACACGGTCGACGTCACGGTCGAGGTCGCATGGAATACGCCATGGCCGAGGATGAATTGAAATTATGCCAGATCTGCTACGAGGAGGATATTGATGCCTTGTTTTACGATTGCGGGCATGTCTGTGCGTGTCAGACTTGCGCGAAACAACTCGAGGATTGTCCCATCTGTAGGAAACCGGTGATTAATGTCGTCAAGATGTTCTGGACTTGAATGAAGATGGTGGGTGGATGATAGTTGGGAGAAAGAAGAGGAGGAGAAAGGAGAAGATTGTTTGAATTGGATTGGATTATGATCACGACAACGAACGACGACAACGATGATGCCAGATTGATTTTGCGAAGCTTTCATGCGGTTGTTCGAGGGAGGGCGAGAGGGAGTCAAGTTGAGTTAGTGGGAGAGGCAGATTGCAATACAGTACGGAAAGAATCATCATGCGGGAGAAGATATACCCCCAGTCTACCCTGAGAAACCGATTGAAAGAATTACCTACCTAGAATGTGCTTAACTGTTTCCAGCTCTCTCTGTCCATCCATTTCCTCTTTCTCTTTTCTATTTTCTCTTCTTCTTTCCTGGTCCAGGTCCAGGTCGAGGGAGTGGAGTGGAGTGGAATGTGAGTGAGGGTTCGCACGAGTCGAGCAAGCAAGCGCTGTGCAGCTGAGGCAGCCGCATATGGTTTTAGTTGATGTAAGGAAATCCCGAGAGAGACTATCAGTAAGAAGTTGAACTCCCATTATCCACTTTTGTCTTTACTTCACCGCTTCCTGAGTAAGTAATCTTTGTTGGAACGAAGATGAACAGAACAGAACAGAACAGCTAGGTGGAGGAGATGTTGAATTGCCTCGAAGTGACCGACCCAACCCTCGCACTCCAGGTAGAGCTACACTATATCGTCATCGGAATGATCATGATGGGAGTAGTGTAGCAATCGTAAGCAGGGTGATGGCGGATTGAAGGTAGCTCTATCGGCATCACCTGGATGGCGACGAATGGGCAAACGTCGTTCGTTCCTCTTCCGTGGTACGGAGTGCTCTAAATCGGACATTTTCATACAGAGGATCTCGTTGTAGCAGATTTGTAGAATAGAATAAATTGCTTGATGGAGGTATCCCATATCCATTCAACCAACGCCAGCTAATTCTTGGGGCTTGAATGAGCTTAGTTGCCAAATGAATGTACGAAACCTCGCTATCTTGGAATAGGAACCCTGGTTAAACCGCTCCGTTGTACCTATCGAGTTCCCCATTATATGGACTACTGAGATGCTCTACGTACCTTCATACTCGTCAGTCTGAATGAACCTCTACCACTTGGTTTCTGAACTTCATGTTGGTAATTTGTTCCTGTAGTTTTCGTGAATTTACATATTCTGAGTCGAGTCACAGGTTTCATTATGACCCCCACACGATTGCCTTTGACAGCATGAATCCCATCGGCTGCCCGCATCCAACAAAGATCACATGACACCATCATTGTATTTTAATACATTCAATAATTCCATCACAGCTGGATACATTGCTTCACACCTCTGTTCGTTGATGTCCCATCACAGACAGCTTCGACGGACGACCGCTAAGCTTTCTCACCACCATGAGAAATGGACCCATTTTCCCCACCATCTTCGACCCATCCATCACCAAAGCTTCAGCTCCCTGATCGACGACGGCTCATCCGCCGCGGCTTTTCCTTCTTTGGAACGGGCAGAAAAATCTCAACGAGTCGGTTTGAAGAATGGCCCACCACCCTTCGGTTGATGAGTGGCAACGGCTTGGACCCCGTTCAACTCCGGAAGGCCTTTGCGCATTTGCGGCCCGTGGGTTTCTTTGCCTTGGTTGGATGTTGAATGGACGAACCAACTGGATCGAGAAGTGCATTCCCCCTTTTGGCTTGCAGATCACTAACTCATCTCCAGATCTCTTTTTCATATTTTAAAAAACCGGCGTCTGATATCAGAATTGAAGCTGGCACACTCGCAAGATGATGTCCCATGTCGAATTCAGTCTCACGGCTTTTCTCTGTTCTCTGTCTACTTGCTTGGTTGCTCATTCTCAATTGATGTAGTTGATTGGACTTGATTGCTTTCTCATATGGCAGTCGATATAAATATTCATTGTGCACGTCAAAGTTCACCTTGTTGGCCCACTGCTTTCAATCACGCTCTGTTATGGGATATTCCACTGTTGTGATTTAAATTCGTTGTGTATTTCCCGAGCGTTGTTGAATTCCGAACGTGACCAGGTCACAAGCACGGCCAATACCACCACCACCACCACCACCACCACCACCGGCACCAGCCACGATTCTCTGGCTCTGATATATTTCTCCTTCCTTCGTCATTGTCTTCATCACTTCCTGGTCTGCTGCACAACCGTTCGTCGTCATCGTCATCATCGTCACTTCCGGCGTCGATCCTCCCTCCTTCCATTGAACTCAACCCCAGTCTTGCTCCATTTTTAAGTCGAACCCATCGCGGCGCAACACGCGTGGGAGGCGTCGTCAGACGCGAGCGAGAGCGAGCCCCGGCACCAAGCTAAAAGCAAGCAGCTTTTTTTTCTTCGGACGTGTGGTCTGTGCTTGTCACTCCGCAAGTTGCATCTCCGTCCAATCGAGTTCAAAGCTGCAGCTCAGTTGCGTTCAGTTTCTGCCTGGATTCCGGGATCAGGACCAGGACCAGGATCCAAGCATAAAGATCATTTCAATTCAGTACCACTTCAGCTCAGCTCAGGCTCTCTGTGCCCTTGACATAGCCGCCGCCGCCTCTTGGGGACTTTTCCACCACTTCGGCATCTTCCTGCAGCAAAATCCGCAACGACGTCCTACGACAGTTGCCTCTCAGTCTCTCAGTCTCTTCACGCTCGTTGGTCAGTTTTTTATTTTCTGTTCGCTCGTTCCCTGCCCTCCCTTCCCTCCCCCTTCAGGCCGGGTCCGGCCCGAGTTCCAATCTGTCGGCTGCCGCTTTGGTCATATCCACCATCAGGGATCCCTTTCCTCTCCCGTCTTTCTTCAGGTGGTAGTCATTCCAGGTGGACGGTCGACGGTTGACGTGCGACGTGCTCAGGGTTGACGAGTTTTGAGACCAGGACAGACCAGTTATTCAGTTCCATCGACAACAACTGGACCAGCAATCCATACAGCGACACGCCGCCTCAAATATCAAACTGAAGGCTTCACCGCCTGGATTACGCCCCATCTCGACATTTCTTGATTTGTTGTTGGTTGTGCCTGCCGAGGCTCAGCGTACTGTTCCGTACTCCTACTCTCGGCTGAAGGCGCAAACTGCACGGAGGAAAGAGCTCGATCGTCCAACTCGACCCCCTTGCTGGTCGCCGCACGTCGTCGCGCGTTGCTGTCACACGGCCGATCGGGGGACAGACAGATCGACCAGCAGCGTACAGTAGCGCCGCGCTGCTGTCGCGCAACAGCAACATCACCGACTCTCACATACGACAACTAGTATTGACGCGACTCGAGGAGCTGCGTTGGTTAAATCACAAACCATCAGCATGTGGAATCTTCATGGCGGCTTTGGCGCCGCGCATCCGCCCATGGGCAGTAGCGGCGCAACAACAACCACAACAACAAACGGTCGAATGAAGCCCATGACCTGGCAGCGAGGCACCGTTCCGACGGCAAGTCTGGGCTTGGGCACCGTGGTCGACCCGACCCCGACTGACTTCATGCCCTTTGGCCGTCAGACCTGGTTCGATCAACCTCCTCATCCTCCACCGCCACCGATGCAGGCTGGAGGTCCGATGTTTCCCCAGGGCGCCGCACCACACCCGCCACCGGCACCACCAACAAATGCGCCCATCGGACATGGCATGCGCCGACCAGAGCCGGTGGGTGCGGTTGATGGCGACGATGAGCTCATTCCGACGGCCATCGTCATCAAGAATATTCCGTTCGCGGTGAAGAAGGAGCAGCTGGTGCAGCTGATGACGGATCTACATCTGCCGCTGCCGTACGCGTTCAATTATCATTTCGATCACGGCGTGTTTCGCGGGCTGGCCTTTGCCAATTTCACGACCGCCGAAGAGACGGCTGTGGTGATCGAGCATCTCAACCACTTTGAGCTGCAGGGGCGCAAGCTGCGCGTCGAGTACAAGAAGATGCTGCCGCTGCAGGAACGTGAGCGCATCGAGCGTGAGAAGCGCGAACGACGAGGTCAGCTCGAGGAGCAACATCGACCGATTCCGCCGTCGCGACTGCAGAATCAGCCCTCGCTGTCGTCCATGTCGTCGCACGTGCCGGCCACATCGCCTTCGCCCGTCTCGCGCAGCAATCTTGGTGGGTGGCATCTGTCTCAGTTCTCTCCGCCGGAGGCGGTGGCCAACCCCGCACGATCCATGGCTGACCTGATGATGATGATGTCGGCACGATGGACAGACGTCGATCTGAACGACCCCCAGACGCTCCAATTCTACTCGCAGCTGCTGCTCTTCCGGGATGATTCGGCGCGCGAGGCGCTCATTTTCCCGTCGTCGCTGTCGCCCCCGCAGCGCCGGACGATTCATACGCTGGCGCACCATATGGGCTTGGCGCACATCTCGCGCGGGTCGGGCGAACATCGACAGGTTCATGTCGTGCGAGCCCCCCAGGCGACCAACCAGACCAGTCCGCCCATGCCGCCGTATCCGCTAAGCATTCGTCCCGGTGATGCTCTCCGTCGCGGTTTGAATCGAGCGGCCACGATCGACTTTGGCGAGGCGCGTGCGTCCGATCAACACCATTATGGCACGCCGAGTCGCCAACCGTCAGGACTTCTGGATCTCCCAGGCTCACCCGGATTGGGCGGCGGCGTCAATGCCACGGCGCAGTATCTCCGAGGCGCCAAGTCGTTTGCGGATCTTCGATCGTACACGCCCTCGCCGGTGCCATCGACGGCGAGCTTCCCCACCGGCGTACCGCGATATCCCGAGCAGACGCCGCTCAGCGCGGGGACGTCGAGTTTCTCGGGACTGGCCCCGAACGGACCCGGTATGGGCGGATCCTCGAATCGGGATGATCTGCTGTTGGCTGGTGGTCTGGGCGGACTCTCGCTCGGTGGAGGACTGGGCATCGGTGGGAGTCATGGACGAGGGCTGCTCTCCGGCGAGCGAGAACCGCCACCACAGTCTGTCGGTGGGCCCATTGGCAGCAACCGTTCCTTCAGCCTCAGCTACGACGATCTCGGCCGCGAGCGTGGACAGGGACAAAACCAGGGTGGACCCATCCGTCAGCCCCGAGGCCCGCTGCCGGAACGAGGTGGACCGGGAGTTCTTCCACGGACACGACAGAACGGACATCGTCAGCGAAATAGCGACGAATCGTCTCTTCCGGTGCAGACGGTCGAGATTGTGGTCGAGTAGGGTAGCTTCGTTTACGTATCCTTCCGACCAGAATGGCTTCACGTGAGAGCATGAGTTTCCGACGAGAAGAGTAATATCAGCTTTCGTTTCTTTCTTCTCTTGAATTCTGAATATGGCCCTCCCTCCCCTTTGCGTTTTATTTGCATGTGCGACTGGACTGGACTGGACTGTTCGACCTTTTTCTCAGTTTCCGCATCTCCCCTTCTGTCTGTCCTTTCATCAAGACACTGGATTATTGGAGGAAATGAATGGACGGAGGAAGAGAAGGGCGTTTCTCGACTTCAACGACAACCGCATGCCATGTTCCACCCTACGTACGACCTTCAAGACGTTACTACAACATTCCAGAAAGAAAGACATCAATCAGCACGACGGCAACGAGGCCACGAAAGGCACGAGAATATACCTTTGACTCTCTATACACAAAAAGATCGCTGGTGGGGGGAGGATTGATCATCTATCGACATCGTCATCGACACCATTATCATCAACATCGCTTCCACCAACATCCGGTGCGGTTGCTGATCGATTGACCTGATGGATTGATGGATTCATTGAATCCCTCACCAGTCGAAATGGGCGACCATGATGACTCGTGACGAACGAACCAACGAACGAAAGAAATTGGAATAAGAATAACGAGAGGAAACGAACGACATCATCATCATCATCATTGTCATCGCATCGAAGATGACTCCTAATAATCTTTTCTTTGGTCTTTTCCCCTTCCCCATTTTTCCTTTGGTTTCGATTGATATTTTCCATTCCTCCTCCGTGCGTTCGCCCTCTGGAATTTCTAATTCCGCCGGCCCCTTTCGACTTTGATATCGTCATGGTGGTTCCCCGTCTTCGTTATCGTCATTGGCATACCTTTTCCTTTCTTTCTCCGTCCGTTGTTACTCCTTTCCATAGTTGTTGTCTGTCTGTTTGTTTGCCTGCCTTTCTTTCTTTTCTTCTCTTTTCAATACTCAGATTGTTGACCCTGACCGTTAAATTCTCTTCTCAATGCTCAGATTGTCGACCATTGAATTCTCTTCCCTTCTCTTCTTCCTGCTTCAAACATTCATTCATCCTTGTTGGTATTGGTCACAGACTCAAAACGTACATATACGCTCGTTTAATGGAATTCAGAAAAGGGCATTGAAAGGGTTCAAGTTGGATCGCATATCATGTTGAGAAAACCATTTCTGGTTTGTTTTACTGAGTCGCCTTAATAGCATTCTTGGTTGACTTTTACGTTTTGTATACCTCAATCCATGCCTCTTGTTTCTTGTGGCTTTAATTCATATCGATCATTGTACAGTGGGCGCCCCTAGGAGACTTGAGATTTTGCCTATCATTGTCTTGTCTCACGGAGCAAGCTAAGATAGCACCCAGGTAACAAAATAACGAGAACAGCTTAGCAGTAACCGCTTCATCACCCTTACAGCGAAGGAATCTTCGTCATCCTTATGAAAGAGATCTAGCCTGCATCATACTGATGATGGTGATATAGCTTCCTCTTCATCATACCTATCATGAAGATTGCGCACCTTTCCTCAATGGCGGTGACTCCTGACCTATTCTAATTATTTTGTCACCCGCGTGTATGCGTACGATAACAGCGAGTAGAGCCAATACACCCAAGACCCTTATCAACATCAACTCAAGCCACGAACCTCAAGACCAGCAGAAGATGACACCCATTGTGCTTGTTATAGCAGCGAGTAAAGCAATACACCTGGGTACATGAGACGGGAAATTAAGACGAACAGAAGGATAAGATCTAAGCTTGGAGGGAGCATGGAAATAAGCTAAAGAGACCCAGTGCCAGTGCTCGAAATCGATGAGGGACCGGCCATCTCTTGACGCTCGTTCAACGACAGCAAAGCCCATCGTCCATCTCGTGACCATACATACTCCCATTCCGTACAGCACCCTCCTCAGCTCAGTTCACACCACCTCTCGCCCCACACCGTAGCAACCAACACAGCAAACCGATAGGCGAAGCAAAGCACGACAATCACACGACTTGATCGAACAGAGAAACAACACTCCTCTCGCTCAATCACAATTCTTATTCTCATTCTCATTCTACACTAGCACTAGCACAACCACCAGCCCCATCTCCATCGTTACTCTATCCCTATTCTCTTCTACCCCGACTTCCCACCTGCACCAGCCCCACCCCCACCAGCACCTGCACCGGAACTCTTCTTCTTCTGTTCCACCTTGAGCAGTAAAGCGCGGTTGATATGCGGCAAGACACCCCCAAAGGCGATGGTGGCGCGGATGAGCGTGTCGAGTTCTTCGTCGCCTCGGATTGCGAGTTGTAGATGGCGGGGGGTGATACGTTTCACTTTCAGGTCTTTTGCGGCGTTCTATTTTCATTTTTCAGCATTCACATCAGCAATCATGTTCAG
>QQTW01000445.1_pt1 | contig 25729 bp, 23 predicted proteins | sample 1904831 | NCBI WGS metagenome assembly QQTW01 (sample SAMN09435610, study PRJNA476489) | Subsurface metagenome, whole genome shotgun sequencing project. | reverse complement strand
TGCACCCCGCCTGGTCGGACAATGTACAGAGCGGGAAGAACTCACGGCGAAAACTCTCCCAGTTTATGCCCAACCATATCCTCTACTAACATCAATCTCTCCAGGCCCACATATCGTCCCGTAAGCATACCCTCATCTCCCCCCCCCGACCAACTGGATTACCCTTCCGGCAATTTCACTGCGCAACGTACCCTATCAACCATCCCTGGCTTACAAATGCCATCGCAAAAGTTTACCCATACAACGCCCCCAGGCCGGCGTCCGCACCCCACCGATAAAAACACAAGCGCGGTCCGCGACCATCCTGCCGAATTTCGTGGGGCTGAAGTTCCAAGTCCACAATGGGAAGATTTACCATGATGTGACGATTACAGAGGATATGGTTGGGCATAAACTGGGAGAGTTTTCGCCGTGAGTTCTTCCCGCTCTGTACATTGTCCGACCAGGCGGGGTGCAGGGGGATTTAGGTTCTGCGGGCAGAGAATGGGGAGACAAGCAAGGAAGGAGGTGTGAGTTGGGACGAGTGCTAAATTTGGAGATCCGTAGGACGAGAAAGAAGTTCACGTATAAGCAGTCGAAGAACAAGTAGGGTTGGGGAGATGGCATGTGCATGGGAGGCGTTTAGGGCGGGTTTCAAATTGCGTTGTTGTGCACAGTATGCTGTTGTACCCGACAACTTGGAGATACTGTATTGTACAAAGAACCAAGATCTTAAACTTTTCAACGCAGATAGACCTATCCAAAACACCTTTACTTCCGGCCGCCCCGTACGCCATCGCACCTGCCAAGCAATGACCCATGCATAATGCTGCCATCAAATCCTCATCGCTTCTATCCAATCCCTTTCCTAACGGTAAAACTCCCCCCTCTTGATATTCACCCCATACTCCCCGACCGCCATCCCTAGATCCTCCATCGTCAACACCGTCCTCCCCTGCCCACCCCCCTGCCCACCGCCTCCAAATCCCGGCCTCTGCACCCCCAAATTTGTCCCCTTCCCCTTATCCTCCTTCCCGCCCGCAGCTCCACCACCAGGCACTCCACCCTGCGCTGCCGGCTGTCCTGGGATCGGAAACCCTGCCGCAGCACCTAATGAACCCATCGGGTTGTTGGAAGTGGTATTGGACGATCTGATCCGCGAGTATTGGTATGCGTCGGCTGCAATGTCCGCAATAAATTTTTGTGTTGCGAGTGCCAGAAGGCGGGCTAGATGAGGGGAGGTTTGCGGGGGCGGCGGCAGGCCGGCGAGGGTAAGGTAGTAGTTTGTTACTGCGTCTGGGATCTGAAGTAGACAGGCTCTCGCATCAGCATCGAACACATCCAACCCGAAATATAAAAAAGTGATTATGAGCGCAAACGTACAATGGGCGCATAGTCATCCATCTTATTTAGGAACTCGCGCAAACTGGCATCCTTTTTTGTAGGTACGCGCGGATCAGGCGGCGGCGCTATTGGGTTGAGGTCTGCAGATGAGGATGGGTCGAGTTCGCCACTGCCGTCAAGTGTCATGGTATTTGGGTTGGAGGTGCCGCTCATGTCGATATCAGCTTCTATCGAGGCGTCGATGTCGTCCTCTTGGGTTTGGGACTCTGGTGGTGGAAGGTCCTGTGTGCGCTGTAGTGGATCGAGGTCGGCCATGTTGAGTAACGACTGTGAGTGAGAGATATGTGTTGAATGTGTAAATGCAATGAGATGTTAGTTCAAGATGATGATTTGGGCCTGGTTGGGTTTCGAACTTCTACAGAGCTTCGAATGCGGCTTAGCCCGGCGATTGCCGTCTAGATTAGGGTTCACAGCAATGAGATCTACCAATCTTGTCAAGAATTATCTGTATTACATTCGGATCATGAGCTAACGAGCTCTTCTCCATGTAAACTGCCTGAAGCAATCTGATAGATCGAAAGAGAGCCGAGAGCCACTTGCAGTTCTCAGGGAAGCGGAAATCCAAGGCTGCAATAGTAGGACACGCCATGCCTCAAACCATAACAGTCAATGGGGCCTTGAAAAGAGCGCGACAGGGTACATACAGACGGAAGCTTGCACTATAACGCCAAAGTCCGGTACAGATGCCAACTCCTGCTAGAGCAGAGGAACACAACACCCCACCTGAAGCCCATATTCAAAGAAGCTGAACAAAGATCCAGAGACTCAGGACGCCGGGACATTCTGGTTAACAACTTCCGCTTCTTGTGGATGAGGAGTTATTTCCATAGGGTTCAATTGCAGCTGGGCGTCGCCTTCAACGACCGAATTACCTTCTCCAGGTGTGACAGCATCAGGGTCGTTCTGCAGTTGACCTCCAGCAAGCGCCATGACACCTTCAATATGAGCTCTGTCTTCGTCACCTCTCTGCTTCGCTCGTTCCCTGGCCTCATTTTTCGCAGCTTGGGCAGGGGCGCGAGTTTTGAGCTCGCCAGTGACGAACTGGAGGTAATAAGGAACCTCGATACCACTCTTGAGGAAGAAAAGCTTCAGGTTTCGAGCCTTGTCTTTGAGCTGTACTTGGTTTCGATCCTTCAGGGACTCATTGATAGTTCCACCTGGACCAAACATAGCCAGAATCTGACTCCAGTGCGGCCCTTTCACCCGGTCGAGACCAGCCATCAGCGCATTTTCTTCTTCGGTTGTCCACGGTCGACGCTGACTGGGAAGCCCAGCACGGCGATTACTTGGAGACGCTTTTGCTGTGGCTGCTAGTCTGGCACGCTCATAGAGAACTTGAGTGGGTGCGGTTTGGGTGTGGTATGGTATATCTGCTTGCTCGGCAAGGGGCGGCTGCTGACTCGCGAATTGATGGTCAGGAAGAGGACCATGTTGGGGCTCTTGATACTGTTGATCGTAGTTTGGGGTTTGGTTGGGTGCAGAGACATGGTCCGAGCCGCCAAGATCTTGTAAAGCGTACTGTGCAGCGCGAGCTGCTTTCTCGACTATATCATTATTGGCATCCTGATCTTCTGGAGATTGTCTATCAGGTGGATTGTCGCCACTTTGAACTTCATGGGGTTGGTATTCTACAACCGAAAATGTAGATGGTCGGCTTCTAAGGGGTTTCCGGGCCTTAGAGCGTGTGAGTGAGAATTTCTATTTCAGTGATCCGTTTGGTGGTTACTTACCGAAGTACCAACAATGGTGTCGAAGTTCTTGCTCACATAGCCACTAACATCCCTCAAGAAGACCTCCCACAAATATTTGTCTGGCAAGGCAGCAATAGCTTCCTCATCATTTGAATCTGCCAGTAGACGATCCCTCCTACTCCGGGCACGTATAACGAAGTCTGCTTCGCTGGGAGCTAACTGCTTTGCACCTGGACGTCGTTGCAGCAAAAGCTGCTCGAGATTGTCGGGAAAGAGATCCTCGAGTATCTCATCCCGAGAGCGTTCACCATTCGCCATAGCCGATATATACGCTTGTGTTTTCAGATCAAGCAGTAGTTGTGCTTGTGACTTGAGAAGGCGATTGCCATCCGCAACGAAAGTGTCAAGAAAGTGTTCGTTTAGGTCATAAAACCCGACATCGTGGCTTCCAAAGACGGAAGAAACGAATGTCGCAAGGTTTGCTTTACGAATAATGTCAACATGGGCTTGATCATTCAGGCTTAAGTCGTATGCAGACAGAAATGCCCCATGGATGGAGTAAACCTTCTTGGTATGGTCAAAGAGGGATTTCAATGTCGCATATGCCTGGCCAGGATCCGACTCAGGCTCTGTGATGATAGCGATAATGTCTTGGTGACCAGTTTTCGCGAGAGTGTTAAGGATTTGTGTGGACTAAAACATAAAGATTAGTGAATGTGGACCTGTTTTGGCGTGGGATCGTACCAAATTATCGAGAATCGGTAGACTCTGAATCTTAAGGTGGAGACTTGCGTCGACTGACAGCCAACTATCTGTATCGACAGCCATCTCATCGTACTCGTAGCCTTGAGCAGCCCAGTGATTATCAACATTTTCCCCGTGGTCGATAATATTGGCAATAACTGCGGCCAGATCTGGAGCGGACGAAGCCGGTGCTGGCGTTGGTGGAGGCACAGGAGACTCGGCGACAACCATTGTTTCCTCACGCTCGACCTCAGGTGAGGACTTTGGTTTGCCGTTCATCGCAATGATCGGAGGTGCTAATGTGGCTGGTGGTGTTTTGATAGAAGGAGCCAATTCACGCAGATTTGTCTCAACGTGATTGTTTCTCTTCCTCTCAGGAGACAGTGTCTGTCTTGTATTGAGGCGTTTCGAAGGTGTGATCTCGACAGGTGAAGATCCGGTGCGGCGTCTCTTACGCAAACGCGAACCGATCGTCCCGGCTTCGTCTTCATGGGTTGTGGTAAAAGCTGTGTGGTGATCTGCTTCTGGAAGAAGACAATTTGTTAGCTTCGGTGTTGCCGACACAACTCCAAACCAGCTCTATTATTTGAAGTTTCTCGCAAAGTAGAATTTCTCAAACGATTAGAAGAATCTGTGTCCGTCACAGTAGAAATAGTGTGACCATGCCCAAGGAGACAGACAGCTGGCACTTACCCAAGCTACGCGACAGCGCAGTGACATTTGGAGCAGTTTTGAGCTCAGGCACAGGCGCAACTGCAGCTGCAGTACCTGCGGATTGCTGTGAACCCCTTGTAGTGACCATTCTGGCGATGTTGTTGCACTCTTGCTGCGTGATGGAAACCCCAGTCGAACGATGTCACCAGCCGATACTGGGCCCTAAAATTTGCTGACCTAACCTAACCTAAGCTAAAGGTTACAACCGTGCCAAGCTTTCTGAAATGGGCTTTTGAGATGCGGAACATGACACCAAAGCCGTCTGATGTGTTGAAGGAACTGCGATTTAAATAGAACTACGACGCTGCTTGCATTCATATAATTCTATAACAGCATCTAAGACAGATGATTCACCTTATGTTCCCACGGCAGCTGAGGCACAGTCTGCAACAAAGCAGCTCGCTAAATGGCATGTTACACAACACCATATGAACAGTCGTACAGTAGCTGGGATAAAGTAGTCTTGATTGGCATCTTCATGAACAGCTTCGAAGCTTCAGGAAATTCTATACACACACCATGCTTCATGTCACTGCATGGGAGGACACTGTGCTTGTTGGGAAACGCGGTGGTTACCGTAAATTATTATTTGGTCCACAAGTTAGACTGACGTTTTTGCAACTATGATATAAGCAGGATAAAACTCTTGGCTAGGGCAAGTGCAGCAAGAGAAGAATGTTACATCTGGATGGCAATATCTCTGGTGACGTATGACCACAATCTGTGAGGTTTTTGACTTGGATGCCAAGTGTACAGTACTATAGATAGTCGACGACCTCCAGAACCCCCACGACAGCAAACAGCCACGCCTCTCAGCACCACTACGAGACTAACGGAGTATCTCATCAATTGGGTAGGCTGACTGCTTCGCCATAGGCATATCCATTTAGCTCTACCACACAGCATTACAGCTGGTTCTTCATACTGAGAATAAGCAAGGCAAGGAACACTGCTCTTCGCAGTGGGATATGTGCTTACCGGTTTCCATCAAGTTACATCTCTTTTTCCTGATGTCATTAAGAATCCGACTGCGTTGGCCAGAGGACGAGAACCTGCACCTCTATTAGCACATTGGCGACTGTTGCTATTGCTGCCATTGTTGGCTTCCTTACGGTACTGCCCGAGCGTTGCGTGAGCCTTCAGCAAGGTGATCATCTGGAGCTCAGTCACGTCGACCAGTCATGGGGATAGCTCGCGGCTCTTCCTTCCACTGCATGAGTTAACACTACTGGGCGCTCAACAACTTTAATTGGTCGGGTCTAGCATTCGCAGAAGATCTACTGCCCCGGCATCTGATAGCTCCCGCTTCACTTCACTTCACTTCCATGACTCAAGGCTGTCCAACATACGAGATCAAGCAAGACCAACTCGATGTTCTCCCAAGGCTGGACAAAGGGTTGTAGTCTCAGTACAAGCCTTCATATAAGGTCGTCTATCCTCCATTGAGCGCTTCCTTGAACCAAGCACCATACCTTCATATTTAGTGGCGCTTTAATGGATAACCGACGCTCCGCTGGGTGCTTACCGTTAGCTCAGATCCCTAATCTCTCTCCACCGAACTCCAAATCCATCTGGGTTGTTGGCACAAGGCCATTGTCCAGTAATTGCCCTCCTTCTTGAAACCTACGTGAAGACCGCCCATTCTTGTGAGACTCAGTCACAAAACAAAGAATTCTCACGACACTGCTTCAGTGTACCAAGATAGGCTACAGCAATACCTATAGCATATCGCACTACCTGTATCATGGCTAGGCACTCTCACCGTCCAGACTAGTTTATCTTCTCTGAGCTTGCAAGGTCCACAGATACTGGCAAATCAGTGAACATATGCTATACACGACAACTGTCCGTAGCTGCAGACCTCCCCAGCGATCGTAGCGGCAGAATTGCAAAAGATTTGAGTCACCTGAACGTGACAGGAAGATTAACCCTTCTCTTTGGTGGCCTTGAATTCATTCTTGCATTTGCAACCATAGCATGCCTTCCATCCGTCAGCACCAACTTCCATGGCCTGCCTAACTTTGGCTCTCAATGATTTCCGTTCAGTCTTCCGGATAATAGAGATGGCAGATCTCAAAGATGTGAACGGATGTGACTCGTGAGATTTCCAGATATCACGGGCGGAGGAGAAGGTGTCATGATTTGGTTTTTTCCAACTATTGCAAGGTGTATCATAGCATCCGCACCTTCTGCCCACGCTGCCTGTCAATCGGGTCAGGCAGCGATCGTGGGAACGATGGCCTGAAACTTGCCATGGTTGGCTTTATTGAAGTACTTGTCATTCTAGCCACAGTTGTGATTATAGCGCTGGGCTTGTTGATTCGGGGACACCGCACAAGAACCGCGAAACCTTCGGAGCTTGACGATTTCAAAGGGGGCTCAAAGCGTGCTTCACATCAAGATCTCCCAGGAGTTAAGAGAGGTTCCTCTCTGGATTCGTGGAGTCTCGATCAGAATAGAGTGGAGAGGTGGGAGCTTTGTGAAAGTAGCACTGTCGTGGGAGCAAAATCTCAGGTTGCAGGCCCCGGAAGCACCAAAACCTTGGCGTTGATCCTCTGAGTTCGGTGTATCTCGTCTGGCTGTCAATGTGGATGAGTCAATTTTGGAGCAACTCCTTGACACGCAAAGCATGGAGTTCAATATCCAATGATATCTTAGGTCATTTAGTCTTGCTTGGACTCATTCCAAGGTACCATGAAGGCACTCATATCTGTATACTCATATAATAGCTGTCAACACGTAGGAGAGCCTTGTCTTATGCTAAAGATCATCAAGTATGTCTGACGCAGCGATGTCAAGTAGCTTGCTGATCTAGGTTGGATCGGCTCAGGCAAACAGAATGGCAGAGCTCCGCTCATGTCCAAAGTCAGAATTTGTGCATGGTTGTAGATCTCGGTGACAGTTGTACAGAGTCAACAGGAATGTTAGGAACTAAACCTGAACTTTTACATACAAACGCCCCAAAACGAGAACGAATGTTCAGAAAGTCGATGGAGTCTCGGTAATTTTCCGCCGTTTTTCCGTGACGCTCCTGCCCTAACCTGAAACACGAACGACTCATCGAGCTCCAAGAACTTCTTCCAATAAATCGCAACATCAACAAACGCCATATTACGCACAACTTTACGCCGCATAAGCTATTCGCTCAACGCTGACAAAGCGCAGCGCTCTAGTATTCATCGTGTAAGTTGTAATCTTGCTGCTGCACGTTCACAACAACCCCTTTCGACTCGATAAAGCTGCTTGCACCACCATGACGAGTCAGGACAGCATGGATACTGACGGCGCGAGTAGTGCTGAAAGCGGGTCTCCAACTTTACCGACTGCCAGAGATAGTGTTGGGCAAGCTATCTGGAAAGCAATCAAGGCAGTCATCGCCAACACAGCTCTCATACCCCGATTTCTCGGTAACCGCGAGTTCAAGTTCTTCGACGGGATGGAGATTGAAGATCCAAAGCTGAGCAACAAGGGCGGCAAAGCGATTGAGCAGAAGCCACTTATGAAACCGAAAAAGAGAATTTATGATATTCAGACGTTGCTCAAGCTAAGAGAAAAGGCTATCAAACCTGTACAACCTCTGAAGTTCGCTACCCATGTTATCAACCGTAAGTAGCTTCCCTTGGACGCGTTTTCAAACATTTGCTCGTGCTGGCATCCGCTTGTAGAGCATCCGTAAGGTATCACCGATCTGAACGCGTTACCTAACACTTCAGATTTCTCACCTCACTTTCCAGAAGTTGCAAGCACTTTTCACTCACGCCAGCCGCTCACCTTGCAATGTCAACCTCAATCTTACCGAGTAACTAACGATGTCCACTTTGCTTGCAGAAAATCTCGTGAAGATGTCGAAAGTCACCGTTGGTGAGGACTCCCGGGTTCGTGGGCTGTCAAACGTCTCGAAAGACTCTATGGGCTCTGATACCGAAGAGCTACTCTTCAAACGCGGAGAAGTGATGAGGCAGGAGCATCCCTACCGCCAGCCTTTATCTCCACCAGAGGCTTCATTGGCGCAAGTTGATGCTGGTTTTCGGAGATTCCTCAAAGAACATTCTTCTCCGCCGAACACTCGAGTCACAGCTGGGGGTCGGATCGTCCCTGTTGGATCACACATGTCATCGCCGCCTACGTTCAACCCCGCCAGCATTGATGATGTGCTCCACGGGCAGACTCAAGCGGAGACCATCAATACTCCAGCAGTCTCAAATACTACCCACAGCATCGGAGACCAAGCACGACGTAGCTCGCCAACTGTCATAGAGAACTATCCACAAGCGCCACCTGCTCAGGGCAGTCAGGCGACTTCCCAGAACTCGGAGGCTAGCTTAGTGACAGTACTGCCGCCGACGAATCTTGAGGGCCAGGAACAGAGCTTTCCAACACCTCTGCCTCCTGGAGCTAAGGTGCTGATGCAACTAGCTCATGGTCCGACCCTTGTTGCAATCAATGATACGTTGTTCGAGGCAACACCCCACGGATTCAACACGATTCTGGCGCCCTTGCGACCGATGCAGTCAACCCTCCCTTTGACCAATGTTCCAGTCTATCCAGCTCTTCAAACAATGGCACCCGTCTCGATGCCTCCAGCAGCTCCATTGGTCAGGGCGCAACCTTGGCCCCCTTTAAGCATGATCAATAACGCGCCAAGTCCATCCCACCAGCCAACCCCAGAAGTCCAACGACAAACACTCCAGGAGCAGTATGATGACCACCGTGCCCAACTGGAGCAGCTTGATAAGTATGTTGCTCTCCATCGATCTGAGCTGGGATCGTTTGCACTAGCCTCAATCGTGGCACAACGTCGGCAGCTGGTAATCAAACTCGATGATATCCGAGTCAAGAAAGACAATGGACTCCATGTTAATACGACTGTCCCTTACCGCACCGTCTCAGAAGTCCTGCCAGTACTTCCAAGCTTTGGAAATGGAAACGCTATGGGACATTTTCAAAGCCAGTACATTGCTAGTGCTGGCCTCCCGACGATGATAGGGGTTCAGCGCATGCATGGTGCTGGGTTCCCAGGCCATCCAAATGACAATCTGAACAGTATCTCTACACAAGTTCCTGTTAGCCACGGAATGCAAACAAAAGCATGGCCGCCCATGCCGATCATTCAAGAGGATGAGGCACGAGCGTGGCAGCAGAACCTCGCCCACGTTGCCAATAATCCTGCAATGAACGTAGATAGCACTCCGACAAGCCATCACAATTTCGCTGGAGCTCCAAGTGATAGCTGGAAATATAGAGACGATACTTCAAGTCCTGGAAGTCCAGAAGAGCACGCTTGGCCACAACAATCGCTTGGTTTCTTGCAGGCTTCTGCGTTCGGGACCGGAGACCCGCCGTCGACATCATTCAACCCTGCTCTGGGACCATCTTGGAAACATTTTCCAGCTCAGCAGCCCTCGAATGCCGTTCTTCAAGAGTACAGTGTTGGCCACAATGGGTTCAGTAGCAATCAATCGACCTTTGGTTTAGCTTACCAGCAGGATGCTCGGACACCAATAGTCACGGACCAGCAAGCATGCTATGCTACTAGGCTTGCCCTCAATCCGCCGAACGGGCCGAAGAAATATTGTACCACTCCTGCAGAATTCGCAGAGGTTATCCGTCAAGCTCGCGAACAGGCAAAACTATATGGAAGGGCGGACACCACTAGGGGGGACCCGCAGTATGAAGCCGAGCAAGATATTCGCTGGGCAATGGCAGAACATGAACCAGTACCTTTGCCGCAGAGAGTGCCTGAATACTTTACCAATCCGGAACCGTGGAGTTGGCCTCCAAAGTCGCTTGAGAATGAGCTTGGCGGATTTCCTCATGCTGGGGAAGATTATGGAATGAAGTGGCGTGTCTCTACCGTCGATGCACAGGAGTACGGCAACAACCGTAAAGCGCCAAGCAACTACCTTGGCTATCCACAAGCAGCAAACATCCTTGGCACTTTCGAAAATTCTGGCATAGGACTCGCTGCCCAAAGCCAGAGTAATCAAACATACGGCGAGGAAGCCACAACTCCATTCGCTGGAGCCATCAACTCCACAGGCAGTCAGACGAACTGGACTGAAAATAACAATGGTGAACTTACTCGCCAGTCGAAGCAGGCAATTGTTGAAGAGATGCCACCAACCCCATCCCATCGTGGAATCGGCGTGCGATCAGCGACCGTTGGTGCAATTCCGATGCAGACGAACACTCCATTGCCAAATGCCTGGGAGGTGCCATCTTCGGATAATCTCAAAGGACAAGGCAAGGCTAAAGACTCATCGACCATCGTTGCACTTGATCAGTAAGTCTTTGCAGAATGTGTTAGAGCCGAACCAGTGCTGATGTGTACCTAGGTCTAGCCTGCCTCCTCCGGCTGCACAACACCGAACGAGAAAGCCATACACTTTCGGCATAAATATACCAAACGTTTCAGCTCAAGAAAATATAAGTGAGCTCACGTCCAAACCGATAGACACATTGAGTGAAACGATGTAAGCGCGGCCCTTGAGTATCGTAATTGGTCGAGAGTGAAGTACTAATGAGGGCAGCTCTGCAAACGATCCGAGCAAGCAGAAAGAGTTTCTGCGCACAATGCTCAAAGATGCTCGCTACTCGAACGGTAATGATTTCGCCAACTTTGCAGGGAGAGTGGACGAGGAGCTTCGAAAAGGCGGACGTTACGAAGACGGCACCCCAAAGGGCCATGCAGCTGCTTCTGGCTTTCTTGACAAGGAGAATCGAAAGAGCTTGTCTCAATCCGATACTGAAGAATTCAACAAAGTGATGGCGCGAGAGAGGGAACGCGCTGCCAATATGCAGAATCAAGATGCCTCTCGCCTTCATAAAGCTGGTGCCTCCGTCGCGGCCCAGTACTATCAGGCTCGTGGCCATCTACCACAGTATGATGGCGCCGCAGACTCTCTCTCCTCGGGTGTTGGTTCGAGCCATGACCATTCTTCCAATCAGCCTAAATCAGCAACAAGCAAGACTGAGTCACTCGTATCACTCAAGGTTGACTCAACCGTACCGGCCAAGCACGTCGCTCCATCTTCCACTCAAGCCACCCTTCGTAAATCGGCCTTAGACAGCCTTCATTTCGCAAGGGTCAACGAATTTTTCGACACCATTCGCGAGGAGGAACGTCAGGAGATTGCGAAGTACAAGGCTCGATACCCTTTCTAGACGAAAGGTCGGTTTTGACGGCACTTTTCAGGACACTTGGAAGAACAAAGTGCGACCGTCAAGGCCTCACATGAAACTTTCTTGCAGAATTGTCTCAGACAGTGTATGGCTTCTTTCGTCTGGATTCGCTTTCTAAAAGACGCTTATGCGCTTCCAGATCAATCTTCTTGTTCGTCACTTCAGTTTTTGTAGGGTAAGAAACTATCAGGATTCATCATGCGCAGGAAAGAGAAATGGAGATGAGGGTTTGTAAAACGCAATCCTACTTAGTCAGTTCATGATAAGCTAGGTAGTCGGAACATTCATGATCAGAAACTCAGAATCAGATTTAGCTCAAGCCTCGGTGCATCATGCAGAAAGGACGTAACATGACTTTATGATGGAACAAGGACTTCAATTCAACCTTGCATATGCATGTCTCGATCAGATCGCGCTACACCTTGCTGTCTCGCATCAGTCAGAAGTATATATGATGTGTTTTGCCCAATATGGCTAACTTTCACCTTTCTCAGACAAAGCTGGATGATCAAGTTGACGGTCTTGTAGGGAGGGACCACAGTAACTGGTGGTGGAAGCCAGCGCTGGGTGTCGGCAATATGATCATGGTATCGATGACAGGGGTGCGTGATGCTGAACTGTGAAGGCTTTTTAAGACTTTTATTTCATGGTCACCAAAGGTGAATTCAAGCCGACGTTCTCCAGGAAGTGCTTGCCTCGAATCAATTGACTGATTACTAAGCTCTCTCCCTCGTGCGCTAAGCTGGAGTCAGAGTGACCGTTGGAGAATTTTTACGGCGTGCATCTCTGCACCTAACGTTAATATACCTGACAGAGGATAACCAGCTTCAAAGACCCTCAGATCCGGGTCAGGAATGTGGATAAAGTTTCGTGTCATTCGAAGTCGAAAGTTATAGAGGTGAGCAAGTCATGAAAGGGGAATTGGGGAGGCTTGCACTAGGTGTTTGCATGGCAGATATCGAGCCAATGCGAACTATGGTCATTCGATGTCCACGATGCCTTCCTGAAGGCAGCATGTTTGAGTGGGCTTATTGTTTTTGCTCTATAACAGACTGCGTTTGAAAAGAAAAGTAATACGAGTAAGAGAGTAGCGGACAGGTATGAAGAAGTATTAAGCATCCGAAATCAGTAGCTGCTTCTGCTGCTACATTTTCACGGAGATGCTCATCCTACTCGTCCACAAATAAACGCACCAAGGTAGAGGCAGGATGTCTCAGCCCTGTGGGCTGTATAATACTGAAGTCTGAAGCTGTTTGATACTTTGGTACTTGGAAACTGACTTCGAAAAGTGACCATCGCACCTGGAGACGGAACAGAGCGCAAGATTCCTTCTATGGGACGGCTAAGTTCCTCGCTCTTTTGTAATCAAAGGAAGCAATGAGCAGCAACGAACGTTCGGTTATAATGATCAGACTCAAGATTGAGATCAGGTTGGAGATAGTGTATCGAGTCGTCCACCAACTCTAGACCGCGACGCTTTTAGAATGACTGTGGTAATCCCCCGACGTATATAGGCAGTGCTGCAGTCTGTTAGTTGTCGTGGAGGCACTTGTCTTTCTCTTACCAAAGATTGGTTGAGGGAATGAATCGGAATCGAGACTATTCGGAAGGCCTGTTCATACTTGGTGGGCGCACTACTGGCCTTGCTGTTCAGCTTGTTGTTCAGCTACAGCATGGTGTCACAAGCCCAAAGCGGCGCACAACCTGACCAGCCTGACGCCGCCGGTACCAACCGTCTCTACATTGCCCAGAAATGGCTTCGACATTGCCAGAGCTCCATGGACCAGGAGCTGATTGGTTAGTATCAGACTCGTAAGCATCCGACACGCGCGACAATCACACTTGACAGCCGAATATGGGAGCTGTCTGTAATCTGTTGAACAATTTCAATTCACCTCCTAAGTTAGGGTTCATTCTGGTTCATCGCCCGGAGTGCCTCTACTACGGTTACCTAAGCGGTAGTACGCCTCCCCCCGCGCTTTACTAAGTAAGTAAGCTACTGAGTGACACTACCTACCTTGAGGTACCTTAGGTACCAGGTCCTGGTGGGAGGCAAGTCCCCTTAGAGCGGGACCCTTAGATGCAGTGAGTTCCAGCGAATCTCAACGCTTGCTTCCTCTTTACTATCACCGCCGGAGAAAAGTACGAGCTGTATTTGTACATATATCAGGCCATCAGATCAGCTTATTCTATTCGACCAACTGCTCGGACAGTCATATGGCTGACACAAAACCGAATAATGACGCTGGAATTCTGATCAATCGACGACTTGTCCTCTACACAACCAAAACCATTACCACCATTGGCTTCTAATTCTACACTGCGGCACAACCACTCAGCTCTTCACAAACATAACTCTACCCATGAAATAGATCACAACGATTGCGTTGCATCTATCTGCTGTCCCACGCACGCGGCCGTGATGACGCAGTTCGTGAGCTCTTCGTCGCATTCTCCAGCAGTTCCTTCGGAGAAGCGTACCTTCTCGGGGTTCTCGATGTCATCGGGCAAGCAGTCCAATGGCTCGACTCACTTCCCTCAGAAGCTCAGGAACTTTTTCCGAATTAACAGTCTAGGGACTGGCAGCGTCGCCAACAATGATGCTGCCCCGACATCCAAACCCGAAAGCAAGTCCTCCTTCAGACAATCAAGATTTCTACCGAACATTAGTCGGAACAGGTCAGCTACAGTGGCTAGTGAAGGAAATCCCTTAGACGATAGTATGTCACCAACAGCTCACGCCAATCCCTACTTCGCACACCAAGGACCCCCCGCGCTTCGTCATCACAACGACGGCAGCGTACCACCATCGCCACCGGATACGCCTGTGTTGAAGGTGGATGCTGTCAGCGGTGCAAACGATCAAGCTACAACAGCTGGCAAAGAAGAGCTAGCCCGAAGGCTACGACGCGTTGCATCGGCGCCGGACGCCCAAGGATTGTTTGCCGCTACCAAATCAGAGAGACCGGCGACGGCAGAGCTGGGAAAAGAGCCGTTGGTACAGAATGATAGCAGTCCAGTTCTGGGCCTGGGAGACCAAACGAAAGGTCATCTGCTACCAGTACCAGCCGGTAATCCAGTGACGTCGGCAGGTCAACTCAGGAATTCTATAGCTTTCAGGAGGACATACAGTTCAAATTCAATCAAGGTTCGAAATGTGGAGGTTGGCCCGGGGAGCTTTGACAAGATCAAGTTGATCGGCAAGGGCGACGTTGGGAAGGTGTATCTGGTGAGGGAGAAGAAGTCAAGCAGGCTTTATGCGATGAAAGGTACGGTTACTATACTATCGTGGGATCAGCAGTTGCTAAGGTGCACCTAGTCTTGAGCAAGAAGGAGATGATCAAACGGAACAAGATCAAGCGGGCATTGGCAGAGCAAGAGATACTAGCGACCAGCAACCATCCGTTCATCGTAACGCTATATCACTCGTTTCAATCAGAAGATCATTTATACTTATGCATGGAATACTGCAGTGGTGGAGAATTCTTCAGAGGTAAGCCTTTCAGAAGCGAATATGGAGGCGGCGAGCTGATTGTAGTAGCATTACAAACGCGGCCTGGCAAATGCATTCCTGAAGACGATGCGAGATTTTACGCAGCAGAAGTCACAGCGACACTCGAGTATCTCCATCTCATGGGCTTCATCTACAGAGATTTGAAGCCAGAAAGTATGTAACACATGAAGATCGTTCTCATTCTCAAATCACTGATATAGCCAGATATCCTACTACATCAATCTGGACATATCATGTTGTCAGACTTCGATCTGTCCAAGCAGTCTGATCCGGGTGGAGCGCCGACCATGATAGTTGGCCGAAATGGTGCTACGCCAACCTCTTTACCTACGATTGACACCAAATCATGTATAGCGAACTTCCGAACCAACTCCTTTGTTGGAACGGAGGAGTACATTGCACCCGAAGTGATCAAGGGTTGTGGTCACACCAGCGCAGTAGACTGGTGGACCCTCGGAATCCTGATCTATGAGATGCTTTTCGGCACGACACCATTCAAGGGCAAGAATCGAAATGCTACCTTCGCAAACATTCTCCGAGACGACGTGCCGTTCCCCGAACACGCAGGGGCCCCACAAGTATCCAAGTGAGTCAACCCCGGTCTGAGATTTGAAAAACCCTCCTTGCTAATACATGCGCAGCCTCTGCAAATCTATTGTCCGCAAGCTGCTCATCAAAGACGAAGGTCGGCGTCTCGGGTCACGGGCCGGCGCATCGGACGTGAAGACCCACCCTTTCTTCCGCGCCACACAATGGGCACTACTCCGACACATGAAACCTCCTATGATACCCCACCAAGGTCGAGCAACAGACACCATCAACTTTCGAAATGTGAAGGAAAGCGCGAGCGTGGATATCAGCTCTAGTGCCGTCAAGGGAGTCCCGCTAGATTCCGGGCTGGCAACGCCTGGAGCGGAAATCGCAGATCCTTTCGAGGAGTTCAACAGTGTGACTTTGCATCATGATGGCGAGGATCAGCATCAGCAACACTATCCCGATCACGACACCGACGGGAGTCAGCTAAATGGCCGGTAGCGATATCAAAGCATAGCGGAGGAAAACAATGCGGATGGCGGTTTCGATCCTGGAGTACAGGGCCCTTTATCACGTTGCGGTGTCTGGCGAGCATTGATTATAGCTGAGAGCGTGTTTTTGTAACATTCATTTGTTTCGGCGTGGCAGTGCTCGTATCTGGTGTCTCGTCTTGTACCTTACCAGCATTGCTTGGTGGCACAGCGCTCCACACTCTCCGAGCCCAAAATCTGTGCTACCACCCAGACTGGGATTAGAGGCCTATGATATGGGACTTTTCTAGCTCAAGGATACCTCTTCTATCGGGACGTGCAAGATATGATAAGGAGGCACTCGAAGCTCGCAACTTGAGCTTCTTGTCGGGCAAAAGCCGAAGCCAAGCATGGCCGACAATTAGCCCTTTCCTATCGCGAACCCTAGCCTACCCTACCTAAGGTAGGTGTTACCCTATCAATTTTGCATATGGCTGCCTTATCGATACCTTATACATAACATTTCAGGACAAAAACAACCAAAGAAACTTCAAAAAGACAGCAAAGAATGCTACGTGTGAACAGCCCAAGTAATCTCACTTACAGTATGCGTATGCTTGGGTAACGGCAACTTGTGGTTTAAAAAGCTCACAAAACGCGCCTCACCTTCACCACCAAACCCACCCACCCCTCGAATTACACCGTAACAGAGCTACCAGGATCTTCACCGAATTCATATCTGCTCGAAAGAAGTCACAGCACTGCCTCTTGCCCGTTCCGCAGACCATGACTTCCACAGCCCCACCTCAATCAACTTCCTCCTCCACAACTCTCTCACCTCTCGAACAAGAGATCCTAGACGAATACGCGACCCTCCTGTCGAACATGAACCGCGTGCGTCTCCCTTCCCTAATGTCATCCCCAATTACCCTGCCTTCCTCCTCCTCTTTCTATACGTCCACTTCCCTCCCGAATCCCAACACAGAACAACACCATACCCCTACTTACATGCAAAACAACAGTTATCACAGAGTTTAAACGACCTATCCAACACACCAACAGCCGAGATCTTGGACGGCCTACGGATGCTGGAGCGCAAGACTACTACGGTGTTCACGCTGTTGAAGGCGAGTGTTTATAGTATTGTGTTGCAGCAAGAAGTTTTTGGGCAGGAGCAAGGGGAGGGGTGAGAGGGAAAAGAAAGGGATGTGAGGAGGTTAAGATCCGAGCTTGCAGATGGGACTTGGGGATCTGGATTTCAACGTCGCTGTTCGAGGCTGCGGACAACGCCATCGCCCTCGAAGGATAGGGTTACTGCCATCTCTGGGGAGACTGTATCACAGCCTGCTGACAGCCGTTTCTGACTTCGATAGGCGGACCGGGAAGCAGTTCGAACTGGGGGCAGCTGGAGAGTTTCGAAGTTTTGTGGGCCTTGTTGGAGCTGCTGGTGCTGGTCCCTCGGACATCTACTGTATCTGGATTCAGGCTACGCAAGTGAGGGCCAGCTGCACATGGGCTCGTGGAAAAAGAGATGCTGTGCCTCTATGCAGGAAAGATGGCCTTATAGTCTGAGGACGCCGCTCTATTCTATATGTACAGATACAGGCTCTCTTAACCATGCCCAAATACAATCACTCATACATTTCCGCCGTAGTACACTTTCCTTACGTCGACCAACTTCTTCCCTCTCCCTCTGGCGATCTCCTCCGGTAATCTTTGGCTTCGGAGAGCCTCGAAGGTCGCCTTGATGACGTTTATGGGATTCCGCGATCTGGTTACTCGGGCTGCAAGATCGGTGATACCGGCGCAACGACACATTTCGAATATGTATGCTTGCGTACGGACGCCGAACCCTGAGCATTGTTAGTGTATGATAATCGTATTGGCTAGGAAGAAATGGAGGTATACCAGGTGGTCTCGCCGAGAGTTTTATCTCAGCAGCACCGACTTTGCCCTCTACCTCTCCATAGATAGTCCTCTGCTCATATCGAGTAATCGGCTGCATGTTCCTGATGGCCGCCATATGAGCCTGCCTTCTCGCGTCTTCCGGTTCAGCAGACTTCCCCTCTCCGATTCCCAGAAGCCCGGCCCCGTTCCCAGCAACGGTCAGGTAGTATTGACTCTGTATCTTCCCCATGCGCGTCTGATTGACCACCCTATGAGACACCAGATTTTTCACCCTGAACTTCCGTATCTTATTGTGACTAAAGCCCGTCTGCCTCACCAGCCGCATCATATGCGGGTCGTACTCCCCGTCATCAGTTTCGTCAACGCTCTTGCGTTGCATTTCAGGATCGACCATCTTCGGAATGTCAGGTGCGAGCGCACTTCTCGGATTGCGCTCCGCTTCCTCTTTTCCCACGGTCAGGCGGTTCTCGTCCAGGAACTTCATCCATTCCACCCTGTCCGCGTCGTCGGGCAACTCTTGCATCCAACTTGCTAGATCATCCGCAAGTTCGTCTTCGGTTTTAAGCCGCAGGTTCGGATCATAATTACTTTCTGGGGCACGGACGGGTTTGTCGATAACGGGTACGATGGTGGAGAGGTCGTCCAGGTATGGCAGTGAGTAGGGATCTATTCGGACCGTTCCTTGTTGGGCGAGATCGTAAGGGTTGATGGCTTCTTCTCCGGCTTCGATGGCGGCGATTTGCGCAGGAGTATATTTCTTTGCTAGTGCGGCCTTTTCTTCGTCGGTATAGGGCTTGTAGACCTTCTTGGGATGTCGGCTACGTGATTTTTTGGCATGGCAAGGAGATGAGTGGAAAGGTTGTCGAGGGAAGGGTTTCGAAACTTGGAGGGTTCGAGAGAAGAGACATCGTAAAGGACGAGAGACACTCATGATACCTTCGATGTGTACCTCCCCACCACCGTCCTCATGTACAATGGCGATTTGCTCAAAGGGTGTTGATCGAAGTACTGTAATGCTACTTCGCCAAATGAAATGCACGGCTTTTTGAGCCGCAAGTGCGCTTCGGGAAGCTCCGACGTGGGTTGACGATCATCTTCAATTCCGCGCCAACTGCCAGTCTTGGTCGTACGTAATGCTGGCTAGAAGATTTGGTGCCTTTGTACGAAGCCCAACCTCTTTCCGTAGGCTCCCAGTGTTTGCTCAGTTTACCGACTGGATCAATGCTATGACGAAGACCGCAGTTTTTCGAGATAGTGGCCGGCCAGCAAAGAAGCGGAAGGTTGAGAGCAAACCAATCAAAGAGGGCTCAAATGAAGAAGTGCTTCTGGCAGATATCCGAAATTTGCTTGCTTCAAGGCGGCGAACTGATTTGCCTGCCAAGAGTGATAGTGAGTCTGCAGGGACAATTACTACAACACCGTCTACTCTGCTCCCAGAACGTTTCGCGGAGGTTGAGGTCGAAATCTTAGAGCTTTCCTCTACTGGAGACGGCATTGGGTTCTCACCTGAGTCAGACCATGTTTATGTCGTACCGTTTACTGCGCCTGGCGATACTGTGACTGCTAAAGTCATCACACTCTTTCCTAAACATTCATATACTCTTACGGATTTTGTAAGAGTCGTTGATCCCTCACCACAACGTGATGACTCCCGGATAGGGTGCCCTTACTTTGCAACATGCTCTGGCTGTCAATTACAGATGCTCTCTTACGAAGATCAGCTTGCGCACAAGAAGACAATCATCGAAAAAGCATACCAGAACTTTTCTGGGTTGACACCGGGGTGTTTGCCGCCAGTGGGAGACACCATTGGATCGCCGTTGCAATATGGCTATCGTACGAAACTGACACCTCATTTCGATGGTCCGCCAGGGAGTCGTAGCCGCAAGCTTAGACGCAGCGGAGCTGAGAGGAAAAGTTTCGAGGAGGTTCCACCGATAGGCTTCATGGTGAAAGGAACGAGGAGGACGCTTGACATTGAAGACTGCCCAATCGGAACAGATGCTGTGCGAATGGGAATGAAGAGCGAAAGGAGACGAGTTGTGGAGGAGCTCGATAAATACAAGCGAGGCGCAACTTTGTTGCTTCGAGAGAGTACGAGGAGAGTGCCGAAAGACGTTGACGAGAAAACGTTACAGTCTTCCCTTGAACCCGAACATGGTGTCCGTGGCCAGGAAGAGGATGGACAAGGTACTACCAACGGCCATGTTGATGGCGGATTATCTCCCAAACAACCGCAAGTGGACGTAGCTGCGGTGATTTCTAGGGATTGTGGAGATTATACTGAAGAGAAAATCTGCATAACCAATTCCAACGCCACCTCTACCGAGTACGTTGATGACTATGTATTTTCGAATACAGCTGGAGCATTCTTCCAAAACAATAACTCGATTCTACCAAACTTTACTGCATACATTCGAGAACATGCTCTTCCTCTATCTTTACCTGATAACACGAAGCCAGTTCAGTTCCTAATTGATGCATACTCAGGCTCCGGCCTCTTCACCATCACACTCTCCTCCTTATTCTCATCCTCAACAGGAATCGACATCGCCGAGCAATCGATATCCTCAGCCCGCCAAAACGCCAAAGCGAACGGTATCCAAAACGCCAAGTTCATCGCCGCAGACGCCTCCGCCCTCTTCGCAGAGATTACGTATCCACCAGACGAGACTGTCGTCGTTATTGATCCGCCCAGGAAGGGATGCGATAGCAATTTTCTTTCACAGCTTCTTCGCTTTGGGCCCCGACGAGTCGTATATGTGAGCTGCAACGTGCATACCCAGGCACGGGATGTCGGGGTGCTCGTAAACGGTAACAGTGACTCGGCGTATCAGGTTGAGAGCCTGAGAGGGTTCGACTTTTTTCCGCAGACAGGGCATGTCGAGGGCGTTGCTATCTTGAACCGGAATGACTGAGCTAGAAATAAGGAAAAGGTAAAAGTCTAGATATCTAGTTCAAACGAAATTGGGTGTGACAAGTAGACCACTGAATTTCTCCCTTTACAACCGATGAGCCCATCCATCTATCTACCCACCAATCGTTGCCTCCCTCTCAGCCAGGATACTACACGCTTCCTCCCATGCAGTGAACCATGCTCATCCAAAAGTCAAGTCTGCAGCTAGCATTCGGTATGAGTATGCAATGGAAGCTGCTCCGCATCGAGTCTCGTGAGAACAGAAGGAAAGGGCCTTGATACATGGAGTGGTTTTCAATGATGTAAAAGAGTTCGCCGGTTCCGCACTGTAACGTTTGGGGTAACACAGACAGAGTCGAGTGCTGGAGCAGTCACGATACATTCTGGGAATTCAAGTGGGACATTGTCTTTGGCATCCAGAAACCAAAGTCGCTCCCTCAACTCTCGAAGATCCACTCTCTATCAGAAAGAGGTAGTTTCATTGCACGCCGCATCTTGAGCCGCTCAATGACAACTTTGTAGCTCTCTATATTTGCTGACCCTACCTCTGCCCCGCAAACACAGCGCCCGCAACCCTGAGTCATTTCTTAAGTGCTTCCCGGGCCGCCCAACAAGGCGAATCTCCTAACGATCGATGGTCCTATTCAAATATCAGTAACCCGAGGTACATAAACCGGTATCTGTATAACGAGGGTCGCGCTTATCGTGCTTACCTATCTCGTCGTAGTCTGCTTTGCTATGACAATAACTTCGGAATTCCGGCGTCTGCCCTAGCAGACTTCCGCCGAACCATGGTCCATGCCTCTGCCTCTTATGTGTCACTACCTGCACTTCCAAGCCACCACTCTTGGCACCGCCACTCCTCGCTTCTGATGCTTTGATCCTGGCATCGACCAGGTGGCGGATGTCGCGTTGCAAGCGTCTGCCAAAGTCTTTGTAGAGGGTCGAGCCACCGGATAAGACGATATTCTTGTACAGCCCTCGTCGTACGTCGATGGGTGAGGACTGAATCACGCCGTCTACCACTGTTGGCAGGGGTGTTAAGAAGTCCGAAGAGTAGATCTCTGGGTTGAAGAAGACCTCTGGAGCCAGGAACCTTTCGTAACCAACGTCTATTGTAAGACTTCGGCCATTTGGCTGTGTAACAGTGTGCTTTAGAAAGCGATCTGGTTCCCGATCGAATCTCGAGAACTCCTTGACCATGTCTGGACACACGTAACAGTATTCTTCTTTGACGCTCTCTGCCGTCTTCAGACTGCTGTCGGCTTCACCTCGATCGCGCAGTAAGCTCTGGACGAAGTATGTGATGTCTCGGCCGGCGATGGGGATGCTTTTGATGGAGGAGCCTATGACATAGCCTTCCGCGACCGGGATAACGTGCGTGACTCCATCTCCTGAGTCGATCACGGTACCTGTAAGAGAGCGGTCGGAGACTTTAGAGGAGGTCCAGGAGGCAGCGAGAGCGAGGACGGCCTGGACAGCTATGTATAGACCAGCACAGTTGAAGGACTCGAACATGATTTCGGCGGTATTCTCTCGGTTTTCGGGAGGGTTAAGTGGCTAGCCAGTGAGTCAGTGATCCCACAGTAAAATGAGACGAATATCGGGGTATTACTGGTTCGGTAAGGAGGAAGTAGTGGTCTTCAGGCTCAACACGAAGATATTTGAAGATTGAGTTTGACCAGAAGCGTTCCATGTGGTCCTACCAAGTCAGCATGGACAGCCCTTAGGAGCACCAGAGGATAGTATCTTACCCAATTCTCCACCTGCCCATGTCGAACAGGGTAATGTATGCCATATCCTGATCCGTTATTAGTCCATTGCCATAACCCAAATCGTGCTATCCAATCCTTACCAGGCCCACTTGCAGCTGCCAGAGCCTCATCTCCAATGAAAAAGTCCAAGTCCTCCGTGCCTCTCTTCGCCGATAATTGTCCACCTGGGCCTGCACCGCCAGTAAGATAAGATGGCTTGTTTGCTACTGCTGGTCGTCCGGATCCTGAACCACCTCCTCCACCAGCCGCTCCTTTTGTTGCAATCGCAGTGGGAAAGACGAATGAGGGAGAGTCATTGCCCGCAAAACCTATGCCTGCGTTCAGCTCCAGCTATCCTGCAGTTCTCCATTATATACACAGACCGAGTTTCGAAAAGCCTGTCCCACTGCAGAAAGCACAGTCTCAGCCATATAATTCGGAGGTCATAGAGGGTATTGCCCCAGCTGTGGGGGGACAGACGTACTTGTCCATGACAACGGCGGGTGTTTGGTTTGCCATCTTGCGCCAATTGCAGAGTTGTAGGTCGTATTAAATGATCTGCTCTTGAATGCACGGGCGCAGACTGCCGCCGTCACTCAATAACGGGAGGGTTCCAAATGAGAGACTGTGTGTGACGTTGCTCGGCACTTGCCGGTCTATTGGACCAGCTTCCTAAACGCGCGGCTGATTCACCAGGACGTTGCTTCACCTTCAGTTTCTCAAGGAAACTTTGACGACATGGAAGGTGCACTCCTCTGTGATTGCACTCCACCGCTGATCCAGCTCTACGGTATTATACGGACCAATGTAGCGGCCAAATGTGACGACTTGTCTGACTTATGAGGGAGTTGCGATCATGGATAATGCCAATTGATTCACAATCTCATCTCTGGCAATCGCGCCATCATCTTCAATCTCCTTTACTGTTCACCTAAACGACCTGCGAGGACGTGTGCTGGACGACGATGTCACTTGCTATAACATTCATTTTTATTCATTAGTCATTGTACCTACCGTCGTTGTCTTGTACATCACAGCCCTACTTCAAGCGCATAAGTGGACCAAGACCCGATTCCTCTTATCACCAGCTTCTTGAAGAGTAGCCTTTGTCAGGCTGATTCTCTCCTACTGTCCCTATAATCCTTCTATCGATTCCTGCTGTTAGGCGGACTTATCTACGACGTTCCTTTACTCTTTCGTCAGTGTTGAGCTTTGGCCTCAACCCTACATGAGTGAATTGTGGACCGTCGCCAAAAATAACTCCTCGATCAAGGCGTCCTCAGATGATGACCATTGCGCCACACACTCGTCCTGCTCAACCTACAGATTCGAAGGTGTGAAGATATTACTACAATTCTTCCCAAAGCGCAAACTTCCTCTGACCCATGCATAGAATCTTCAGCATCCAACTCAAGCAGCGAATGCCATCGAAAGTGAGCATAACCGAGAGCTTTCATCACTCACGCTACAATTCCTATCCTTGAAGGTGTTCCAAGCACGACGCCATCTTCGTGAGTTCCGCTTGGCCTTGTCAGCTCGGAGCCAAAAGACCAGCAGCGTTCCTCTCAGGGCCCACTCTACCTCCAATCTTGACGGACCAGCTGCTTTAGCCTATGAGATGCCTGCCAGTCCACGTCGACGAGGAGGTGACATCTCGGTCATATTCGTGCATGCTGGTGCAGGGTATCACAGCCATCAGAATGAGGGAATCCATCTACAGGCCTGCAACGAGTATGTTTCAAAACCTGCTCAGATCAACCCCACCTGAAGCTCAATATTCCAGTGCAGAATTTGAAGCCTCAATGGAATCAGTCTGCTGTATCCTTTTCTATGCCTCGATCTTACGCTAACTGTTCCAGTGCTGCCAAGGCAGCTATGGCAGTTCTTCGTTCTGGTGGCACAGCTGTGGACGCTGTAGAGATTGCGATCAAGGTGTTGGAAGATCGAGAGATTACCAATGCAGGATATGGTAGTAATCTGGCAATGAGTGGTGACGTGGAATGCGATGCTACTATCGTGGATCATTATGGCCGAAGCGGCGCTGTCGGTGCTATGGGTCGTTAGTTATGGATCTCCAAGAGAAGTACAATTGTAGAACATAATAGACTGACAGACTTTTGCAGAGGTTCAGAATCCCATCTCTGTGGCACGGCTTGTGCTGGAACAGTCGACACGGCCCATGTCCCTTCGGCGAGTGCCTCCAAATCTTCTTGTCGGACAAGGCGCAACCGACTTCGCTTATGAGCAAGGGATACCGGTTCTTCCCAAGGATTGTCTTGTGTCCGATGGCGCCAAGGAACGCTGGCACAGATGGAGGTCTGATTTGAAGAGCGCTGAATCAAAAAGGGCTGCAGGAGGTGATCCGGACGATAATACAAGCGCACCCAACAACCTGGACAGTGGACCGATTATTTCATCTCCAAAGGTGACAAACCAGGACAACGGTCTGTTGCCAAGCAATTCCTTGACGCTCTCTGCTGCTAGTACCCCTCGGAAGACCCCGATCTCAGACAGGATTGATTACTTCAATCCACCTGTATCTCCGCTTACCGCTATCGCATCCGGGAAGCAAGCGACTTACAGGGACTCGTTACGAGGGTCTCCGAAGTCAATCTCCCTAGTGAGTTCGCCGTTGTCTCATGGCCAGGGGCATGATGGCCAAGGCTATGCCGACACAGACGAGGGTGATGATTGCGACAGCGAAAGCTTCATTGACGACAGACCACTATGGAAGAAGCCAAAAATGAATGATCACAACTGTTATGATGGTTCAAAGGATTCTTCAGTAATCTCGACTCCAACAACTACTATGCGCCTACCTCGGGAAATAGCATCGTCTCCTAACAATTTCGACAGCTCAGTGAATACATCCACACTTACAAAGGCAAAGAACATGCAAACTAAGAAAGCAGGTTCTC
>QQTW01000444.1_pt1 | contig 25821 bp, 32 predicted proteins | sample 1904831 | NCBI WGS metagenome assembly QQTW01 (sample SAMN09435610, study PRJNA476489) | Subsurface metagenome, whole genome shotgun sequencing project. | reverse complement strand
CAAACTGGGAAACGGCAATCGTATCAAATAGAGTGATGAGAATTGTGATTGGTGAAGGGAGATGAGACGCAAAGTAACACTGGATGAACGTCTTGTTGAGCTACACAGAGTAAATGTAGATGTAAAGGAGATTTGGGAAGAGAAGCTGGTTCGACGTGGGCAAGCAAAAGATGAACAATATGAACCGCAGTAGAGACCTACTTGGAGCCGATTCCGAATCTCCGTAGGTGTTTTAGTCAGAGGAAGCTGAGGAGCAGATGGGAAATGTCAAAGCCACGAACGATGCAGAGATGGAGTGAAGAGACTATAAAAGTGAATCGGGCTAGGGGTGGAGCGGGGGGGATTTGTGAGAAGAGAAGAGATGTGGTGCAGGGACGGGATGAATAATGCTATGAAAGCAGTTGAGGCCTGAGATAGTGCAAAGGATGCGTAGAAGAGAAGAAGAAAGCAGCTGAGCTGATTGAGAGTAGTAGTTGATGAAGGCTACTACGCGGCCAATTGAGGAGAGGTTGAGCGGCAGGACTGACCGGAGATGAAGAGAAGGAGATAGAGCCTACTCGGAGCAGCTCAGGGGGAGACTGAAGGAGTATTGAGCAAACTTACCAGTAGATGAGGTGCAATCCAAGCCAGAAAGTCGGTGAGTGTGAGCCAGGCTGGAGGATGTAGATAGTCAGTATTGACCGGACTAGAGTCCAAATGAAGCGATTGACAGAGGGAAAGGTGGAGAGCAGAAGTAGTGCCCGGAGTGAGTCAGTGCAGGAGTAGTAGGAGACGAGAGCTAGGGGTTGAGATGAAGGAGCAACAAGGACATACCAAGGAAGAGGAGAGCTTAGCGGAGAGGTGGAGGTGAGGTAGTAGAGTAGAGTAAAGAAGAGCAGAGGAGCAATAGCTGAAGTGGTAGAGGAGAGGAGTACCAGCCCAGGAGGAGCAAGAGTGGAATGTATTGAGAGGAAGTAGAAGGCCAAAGCTGTAGCTGTTTGAACTGACAGCAATGAAGCCAATTGCCCAGTACGACCTGAGTGTCTGCTCGCCAGGCGTGAGGTGGTTGAAGTATGCTCTCGGCTCTGAGGTGAAGTAGAACAAACAGTAAACACAGAAGAGATGCCCAATTGAGATGAGCTGTGAGGGAAGTTGACCAGAAGATAACTCCGAAGACCCACTCAAGCAAAGGGCAGGATGGGGAGATTATGAAACGGCACGCCAGGGGCACTGAGTCAAAGAGGCGGTAAAGGCAAGAGCTAGGATAGGGAGAAGACTGGGAACAGCGAGCCAGAAGGGAAATGTGATGGTCACCGGCAGTAGATATATTGGCTCTGCAGCAGGGCAGAGATTTAAGGGTACGCAGGTACAGGTGAGCCACGTGATCCGGAGATAAGGAGTTAAGACCGAGAAGTGTCCGATGAGCTTGAGATCGAGCTGAGTTGCAGCCTGATGCGCCTGGTGAGGCTGATGTTCAATGTCAGGGCATGAGGTGCAGGAAGTGTACAAATTAGAACGTACAGCTCATGGATACGAAGAGGAAAGTGGAGGCGCTAGTGAATCCGTAACACCATAGGAAGAGAAGGGCATCAACAGCAGCGTATGATGCCCGTGGATAGAGCTGCCGTTATGGGAAATGAAGGCCTACCTGCAGTCCAGAGCGTCAGGAGAGGAGCTGAGATGGGCCAGAGATCTTGAAAGCGTGATCTGAAGCAAGTATAAGTCCGGCAGATTCACATCCACCATGTAGCTATTACACGGAGTGTGTGCGTATGATGAAGAGGCTCCGAGACGGTTCTCAATCAAGGTGGCTGCGTTCGAGGAGAGAAGTAGCAGCTTGAGTGTAGGACATAACGCAAGCTGCAAGGATCGAAAGAAATGAGCAAGCTGGGATACAGCTTGATTCAATCCACTCCAGATATTTGAGCCATGTTTGTCATTCTGATGTTGAGCAAACATGCATATGCAGAAACCAGGGAGACGGGACATGTACCGTTGCTAACTTTAGCTCCTCGAACGGGTACCCGAATCATGTAATCCTGGGGTAGTTATGCGCGGCAACGCACAGTTCCGGTGGTGTCCAGCTGTGGCCAAAGAACCTCCCTCTAGGCGCCCAATCAAACCCGCAGGCAGCTTGTAATGGACTATCCTGTTCATCATGGAGATGAAGCAATAGGCCGCAGAACACCTAGGAACGACCTCCATTGAAAACAGAGTCGCTTGAATATCAAAAACTAAGACTAGGAAAACTTCTACCGGCGAGAGTAGAAGGATAAGATCTGGAAGACTCCGGTCTGGGGGTAGCTGATTCCACCGGTTGTATTAGAGTCCAATCGATAGACCGTGAACTTCCTCTTCCCGCGATCTAAGAAGCCTCCAGCAAGGATATGTAGGCGAGGGAATCAATATCCCTGGTCTCGTGTTGCTGACCCAAAACGACGAGACAACGGTGGTCAATTTTGTCCAGACTCGTAACTTGAATCGGCTACTCGAGAGGATCATTTCCCTCAGGTTACACAATACCAGGGTGAATGATCGATGGAGAAGACCGCACGTGGTCCAAGTAAGCATAATAGACTGGATGAGGTGGTGTGAGGTTCAATGAGATCGTCTGTTCGTTGCAGACGCTAGGCCACGCCAGTTGGCGCGAAACGAGGTTGACGAGCCTGCCGTCGCCTTGGAGAACGAGACGCACTTTTGACTGTCCGCGTCCTCGACGGTAAGGTGGCCGGGAAACTACCGCCGCTGAATCATTACCAAGAAGAATTATCATGTGAACATTTGGCACGAAAACAACCGCTATAGGGAGCATCTAAGAGATATATGGGATATTTTCGAAAGTATATGTAATTGGATATAAGCAATGAAGAGAAGGGCGATGTAATTATTATCACAAACAATTGGGTACAAGTTCATGAGATGATGATGATTTCTGATCAGTAGAATGAAGATGATGCCGTAACCCTCGCTGTCCCCGCTAAAATCATTTGTCCAACGGTCAAGAGGAATATCGAGCCGCCCGGTGACGGTCAAACACAAAGACACCGTCCTGTCGAGCCGGAACCTCGCTCAACCCGATGAAAGAAGGTTCCACAACCTCCAAGTCACCATGGAGGACGCCAACCATGCCGGGAATGTCGGCCAAAGAGAGACACTGCTCGAAACGGCTGTGTTCGAGAGTACTGACTTCCTCTCGATAAGCGGCGCCAAACCGAAAGAACTCAAATCCGCCGAGAGTCGCCGCCCAGCGCTTCCTCCGTAAAGCCGCAAGTGTCATCCCGATATGGAGCATGGCCCAGAGCCCAAGAAGAGCAAGAATCAACCAAAACGGAACGACCCCTCGTTTGAGGTAGACGACGTCGTCCAGCGCACGAAGTGATCCTTGCCATGGAGAATGCCCGCTGCGATCCATGCTGACGATCAGCGTTTCTCCGAGTAACTTATGAAGGGCCAGCTGTACATCCTCTGGTCGAAGGGCAGGATATCTGAAGTCGTATCTTCCAGCAACTCGTTGAGAGAGCCGTGACTGTGGTGCGATTCCTAGAGCGAAATGCATTGCTAACCAAGTCGAGTCGTACCCTGTAGATCTCGCGGGGCGAATTGATTATCGAGCTCGTTGTGGCTGGCCACGGCATCAAAGGCTCGAAGATGGATTGGGTACTCTTCCGCTCCCAGATCATCAACAGTCACGCGAGCCACCGCGCCGTGGGTCAAGTCTGAATAGGTGCGGGTTGCCGGGTCAAGGATGAAGTTGGCCGCTGCTGACTGCATCTCACATTGAACTGCAAAACCAGCGAGCCCGATCAGTTGTCCATCTTCTTCAACACCTCTGACCACATCAGGGATGTCGTCATAATTAACACTCGATTTGGTGATCCAGGATGAACCATTTTGGAGAAGATCGTCCAGGACATCGTTTTCGCCAACTTTGAAAGCACCTTGCCAGAGAAATGCTTCCAAGAGTGTCACCGGCGCCCTTCCAGGTGGCAAATGGAGCTTGCCTTCAACAGTTTCCCGCGACCAGGATTCGGACGTGTTGAAAGGGTCGTAGCTGAACGTTGAATTCCCGTAGACTCGAGGATCGGTCGCCATGATGAGCGAGTAGAGACTGGCACCGAGATTGACTCCCGTCTCGTTGATATAGGAGGGAACGGAACCATTGTACGGCGTTGAGTAGGTGCTATTGAGGTCGTAATAGACTGGCTCCCCAGGGCCCCGAGAGAGACTGAAGATGCCATATTCGTTCCAGTCGCGGATTCGCAAGAGCTTCAGATCATCTTGATGCACCACTCGACAGCTAATATCGGCTTGCATACCCCAGGCATTCCCATACACCATCTCTTCTACCGCCGGGCCCGAAATAACCTTGATGACGTTGTTTCTTTTGTGGGGAGACCTGATCTGATCATGGTAGTAAGTTGCCGAGACATTCGGCGTGCCTTCGGGTGCATAGAGGATGGAGTTGCTAAGCGGCGTGGTCGAGCGTCCGGACTGCCAGTTTGCTCGCGCCTGCCCGTGCGAATCAATGACGCCAATTGTACCGAATGTCGCTGGATTTGGACCAAGGATATCCACCAACCTCGAGCCGCGTGCTCAAGCCCGATCTAACTCGAAGCTGAGACCGCTGAGAGGCACCGCGACGAATAATAGCATCGTTGTCGCGCTCATCAGCCACCAGAATCCTTGGGGTCGGGATAGACGTTGTTTCGGCGGGCGGGAGGTGACTACGGCTCGACAGACTTGACGAAGACCGCGAAGCCACCATAGCACGTTGGACCAATGCATGTCGGCGTGCCACATCAGTTCCATGGCCGTGGCCGGCGCCAGTCTTCGATCCATGATCGCTGTTGCTTCAATGTTGGCCAACCCGGTTTTGGCCCAGTCGAGGATGAAGACCACCGTGATGAACCAGGCGTAGTATACCCAGCGGGCGTCGATAGTGCTCTTGGGCACCACGCCGTTCTTCGCCGGATGAAGCAAGTAGTGCCCGCAAATGAAGGCATAGAAGCCCAATACAATGAGAGGGCCAGCAATACCGAGAAATGCTCGCCAACGATAGCGTCGAAGACGATATCGGTACGGGAGAGTGCTGTCTCGCGGACGTGCTGCCCCAAGTTGAAGGAGCTCGATCGGCTCAATTCCCTTTGCCATGGTCGGTCGTCTGATTGATGTGGAGAGCGGGAGGCTGCCATTTCTTTAAGTATTCGAGCATCCATCGTCCTCGCAAGGCTGTGAAATCTCTGCAGCTGAGCCGAACCATCCTGCAGAGGGATGGATGCTGTTGACCCGCTCGCAACAACGCCATGGACCAGCTGAGGAACAGTCAAGGCTATCCCATACCAGGCTGTAACAGTCGTACCAACCTGCAAAAACCTGAGCCCACTTCCCGCTTTTCTTCTACGCCAGGATGCTTTCAGACACGGCAAGTTTAGCACGGAGGTCAAGTACCGCGTGAGGGGGGTGGGCTCAAACTCCTGCAGGGTCATTGTACAGTACTGTATGGACGTAAACACTTGGGTTGGTCGAACAGTCAACCCGTCTGACGGACACCACCAACCTCGCGACACACTCCTGCGGCCCGGTGTGCTCATTTTAAACTCCTTTTGAGAGGCAATTCCTCCCAGGCTACACCTTTCCCGTCTTTTGCCCTTGGATGCCACACTTCCCCAAATGCCACGCACGGGAGTCGCTGAGCGTACTGGTACACAATGCAGTTGAATTCAGTTCCCTGGATTCGCTCTCGTCATGCCTAGTTGCTCTCCAAAGCCTACGTCAGAAGAGACACCATTGAATTGTCTGGATAAGGGATATTAACAGTGGTAGTAGAACTTACTCTTCAGTTTCACGATAATTTCTCGGGCCTATTCATACGTATGTTAACACTCATTCAAGATAAAGCAGGGGGCATATCGCCGACAGTGGCGTTTCAATCAGTAGCTGACTGATTCGATCTTCAGACACCTTCCCCATGTACTCATACCTGGGGAGACTTCCAAAAATTTCAAACTCGACAGAAGAACCGGATAATTGTCGAAATTGACCAATGAACATCCGTGCCACGTGTGGCATCGCAGGAAGCGTGGTAACTTATCCGGGGGCAAAACACGAAAACGGTGTGGCATTGGAGGAATTGCCTCCTCCTTTTGAGCCTCACCATACTGTACCCACAGGGGGCGAGGGTTAGGGTTAGCCGGCGGCTGGCGCGAGATCGCCATCGCGTGCTGACACGCCATCTGCGGGCCGTCGCACGTTGCAGCCCGACCAACCTTGAGGTTGCCCGGCACAGCACGGGGAAACGGAACCAATTAGCGACGCTCGACACGACCCGTATCCCTTCTGTCGACCACCTAACGATGAATGGAAGTTTGTCCTCTCTTCATCTCTTTCTCACGCTGGTGATGATATCTCTACGATGTCTTCATCGTGCTCATGATGAGGGTCGTTTCGTTTTATCGTATCGTCTATTTGAAACCTATTCACGCGGGTGACAAAATAAACGGAACAGCTCAGCGGTAACCGCTTCATCACCCTTTAAGACGAAGGTATCGTCATCATCCTTGTGGCGAGAGAACCTTCGTCACGATACGACCAATGGCCTAATCTTCATCATCATCAGTGTGATGAAAATTAGGCCATTGGTCGTAAGGATGATGAAGCGGCTATTGCTGAGATGTTCCGTTTATTTTGTCCGCCGCGTGCCATTCCACCCTCGTTTTCCACGACGATGCTCCCTGCACGTAAGTCAGCTACTGTAGCTGTCATCAGCTTAATTTGAAACATCACCTGGTTCGCCCGTATAGATCCCACGCCATTGCATGAGTGTTTTTAAGTCTAAATGTCGTAACCAGCTCTTTCAACCTCGTTTACGCGTCGATCCTCAGACGACGCGAGCTTCGTATCGACTCCTTCGCAGCTGTCTGCGACGACGACGCGCGATGCGTCAGTTGCGGGGCACGAGAGAGGTCCGTAAGATTGACGTGCGTCGTGTGTCGAGTTGAAATGAGAGTTATCGTTATTGCTTGGCGCAGGGTCGACACCCATCCGAGGAATCCCGAGCTGGGGGAAACGCTCATCAGGTCTTATAAACTCTCCTGACGCTCCCGTGGGCGCATGACCAGTTCTTGAGACGGGTGTGGGACAATGCGCCTGGCACGGCTGTTCATTCTGAGTTTGACGGCCATCGCTGTCAGCGGTCGACCCGTTGACGATGGTCACACGGGCATGAGGACCAAGACCAAGACCACCGATAAGCCTTCGTTGGGCCCTGATGTTGCGGCGGGGATTGGCGCTTCCGCGGCTGCGGCGTTCCTTGGATATGCGGCGGTTGCTCCAAACAGCTGGCCAGGCAAAACGATGGGTGCCGTCTCGAAGGGGGTGAATCAGCACGTCTTCGAGCCGCTGAAGAAGCAAGTGGAGACGGCCACCCAAGATCTGTTTCCGTTCCAGAGGGGTATCTGCATGCGTCGATTGGTAAATGGGATTCGTCCAATGCTCCCCGGAGCCATGTACTGACATTATCATGTATCCATAGAGAAAGAGTTACCGAGAACGATATGTGCAGGCACCGCCGGGAGAGATGATGCATCGCTGGGAAAGCGAATGCCTTGCCCAAGGTGGAAACGTCGATCGATGCATCCATAAACTGGTAGATATCCTTCCTTTCGGACCTTCCCTTTTGGGCGAGATGGTTGACCTGATCCGTGCTTCCAGAAAACGGCGTACATGAAGCGTCAGAGGAACGACAAGAATCGCCGCGTCCCTGATCCCGATGAGGCTCTCCTCGCACATTGGCGGGCCTTCTGTCGAGTGCAGAAACTCGAGTACGTGCTGAGGAAAAGTCCGGTGTGGTCCGAGACGTCGCCGGATGGGCCTATCCAGTTCCATAGGGTCGAGAACCCCTCCAGGGGTGACTCGGCCGGCATCGATGATGCTACCGACGCCATCAAGACAGGATTCGCCCAAGGACTAGCCAAAGTGCCGGAGATCGTGGCTGGGGTTAGACCACCGGCAGGACCCGGGCGATGGGGGAGCACGGTGCCAAGGTGGAAGCCAGTGCGGGCGTTGAGATGAGATGTAACGATTAAACTCGAGTGCATGGATTGATATTCTCGGTCGCCACGTGTTGATGAATTATGATGTCGAGCGTTAAGTAACCTGCGACGCGCTAGCATAAATTTGGTGCCACGGGAGCTCTCTCCCTATTCATGCCACCATTTGCGAAAAGCCAAGGTCAGCCTAAAGTTCGATCCTCAACTTCTCTGAAGCGTGACGTACATGGGCTATGGCCCCATATCGGTGAATAATTACGATCGAGCATCAAGCAAACCACGACACCCAATCAGCCGTTCGATGCCACGTACTGTAAGCTGGCTCCTCATCCCATGCCACCATTTTCGAAAAGCCAAAGTCAGCCTAAAGATCGATCCCTCAAACTTCTCCCAAGACTGACCTGCATGGGTGATCAGGTAATGGGCCAAGCTCTTTCACCCAAACCGGATCTAGATCATTAGTAGTCACCACCGCAGCATAGTCACCACTGTGAGCAAGTAAGCAGTCTCACCACAATTGAAGAGTCACACGAATTGCAAACGGGGACGGAGACGAAGAAGCACAGGTCGCGACTTGATATTGAATTTTCTCTCTCCTTCTTTCTCTCTATGGCATTGGAGGACCAGTGATGGACACCAGTCGAGATTCGAGATCCTCGTATCGGAGCACAAACTCTCTCTGTCCATCAACCAAAATATCAGCCATGATCGGTCAGATACTGCAAGAATTGGTCGAGGGAATGCAAGAAGCATCATCAGACTCACCCGCTGTCGTTGCCAGGTGGCGGTGTCGAAGAAGATGTAGTACCCTCGCTCCTCGGTGGCGCTCGTCCGCACAGGCTCGATGTTGTTATCCTTGGTTAACCACTGCTTGAGCTCCTTGTGGTATCTCCACGTTCGATTGGTCCTGATGACGACGCATTAGCCCATAATGGTGGGTGGAGAAAACAATCCCGTGAGAGGGGATGGAACGTACAATTCCACCGCCGCCAATTCTTGCATGATGTCCCGCGGCATCGAGTAGAAGATGTAGAACAGCGTCTCGTCGGTAAAGCTCGTGACTTGCTCGTGGATCGGCCGGACGTTGTTGACGATGTAGCACGGCGGGATGTAGTAGTCGGGCTCAATCGGTCGGGATCCAGCCTCGGCGAAGGGCGACGAGAAGGTGTGGTAAAGGGGTCTGCTGCGTCGATCCCTCGTCAGCCCCGCACGATGGCCGGAAAGAGCATTCGAGGCCACCCACTCGGGTTGATTCAGCTCGAGGCCCAACGCGGTGAGGTCCTGGCCGACGGCGATGGCCCCAATGTCGGAGCTTTCGTTGCGGATCATCTGCAGGAGACCGGCCAGGCCGAATCGGTCAAGCTCGCTCATCGACGCCCACGACTCGGACAGTTGCGTCGACTGCGGTCGCTCAAGCATGTCGGCGGCTGTTGGAGCCAGCTGCGTCCGCACGTCCGGTCGGCGCACGGCGGGATCCATGAACGCCTGTCGCGTGGACATCGGATTCGTTCCATCCGCTGGAGCTTTGCTGACGCGCGCTGCACCGAGGGGCGCCAGCGGCGGACCGGTTCCCGCTAATGAACTGATGGAGCCCTGGGCTGATGGTCAACCAGTGCGTGGAAACCAACAGGCACGTGACGATCTCACCATGCGATCGAGGTTGTTTCCGATGGTGGCCTGGCCCGGACGAATCGTCTCCATCGACGACGTTGCCGATCCCAACCCTGGCCACGTGAGTCCGCCCGCGTCACATCCATGGGGGGGGGAAAGGAGGAACCGAGATGTGGCATACCACCAATGTCCGGCCCACCATCACTCGCCATACCGAGACCAAGCCGACTTGGTCCACCATTGTTCAGCAGCGTCGAACCATCATTCAGCATCTCGTTCCGGCTCGTCAGCCCCGGCGGTGGTGGGTTCAGACCGTGCCCGATGCCGTGGCGAGCACGGTGGCCCACCCATCCGGCATCACCGGCTCCCGCTCCATCGTCCGGTCGAGGGCGACTCAGCTTGCCCGGCGCCGTTCGACCCAGCGGTGGAAAATCCTCGATGCTGCTGGTCTTGGGCTGGACCATGCCGCCGACCATCGGTCCCACGCCGTTCTGGCTGACGCCGAAACGGGACTCGTTCACGACGCCGCTGGCCCAGGGTGCGGCCGACATGGCGCCCGTCGGTGGCGGGAGTGGTGCGGGCTGGGGGTGAGACGCGCCGCCCAGGGCGTGCCATCGCGAGACGGGTGCCGGGGTGGTGGCCGTGGTGCGCTGGGCCAGGTTACCCCAGGCCGCCGGCGAGAGGACCTCACCGGTTCGGTTCATGTCCGATCAGATCTCCACGCGACCTTCTCGACGCTGGAGCACGGCCGAAGAGGAGGTGGTCACCTCAACGTGCTGAGACGAGGGGGTTAAGAATGTTCGGGCGGTGGACAGCTCTAGGGTGGGGGAGGGCGAGGGGGGAAGCTGATGGGGAAGGTTGGGGTGCATCGGGAAGTTCCCCCCCGACAGCACGGAGGAGGCTCTGCGGGCGGATGAGGCTCTGCGGATGGATGAGGCTGAGCGAATGAGGCTGAAAGGTTCGTTCGGATCCCCGTCGGATCACCTCGGCCGTTCCTTTTGTCAACCGACCAAAGATAGGATGATGATCTCTCAATTCACCATCGGACGGACGAAGGTATGTAGGCTTTGTACGGTACGATCATGGGCGACAGAAATGAGCGTCCAGTCGCTTCAAGTGGGGTTGCCGTAGAATCTTCCGTAGAACATCATGGCGTCTACCAACCATTCTGAGCGTAAAGAGCATGAAACCCTTCGTCATAGTCGCTGTAAAGCCTTAGGTGAACCAGGCCTAGATCAACGGGCCGCAGCTGCTCAAGTTGGTGTTCCTTGCATGACAGGCCAAGCAATGGCTCAAAACCACTGACCGACGTAAAAAGCGCCAGGGCCGTCCTCCCATCCTCGACGAAGATGAAATCAAGCAAATCACCGACTTAGTTGATGGTTCTTGAGCCAAAAGAACACAAGATGCACGCGCTTTTAGAGCTGAAGAGAACTATCCTTGCTCTGTACGGGGCCTTGCAACGAGTTTTGAAGAAAGCAGGCTACCAAAAGAGTATTCCGTACACGAGCCCTTTCATCTCTCAAGCCAACGCAGCCAAACGCTTCAGATTTGCGCAAGAGCATCGACGCAAAATCAAAGCCTTTTGGCGACGTGGAATCTTCATCAATGAGTCATCTTTCAACATCAGGATGTTACATCGATAACGAGTTTAGGGAAAATAAAGCGAACGCTATTTTCCCGGTACTATCCAGTGGACGTTTAGCAGTGGAAGGAACTCCGTCACGATGTGGGCAGCAATTGGCTATCACTTCAAAAGGCCACTGCATATTATGACTAAAGAGGCTGGCAAGAAGGGTATTGATGCAGAAGGCTATCGGGTGCAGGGTGTTGGAAGGACATTTGGCCAACATTCAAGCGGAACACCGGAGGGAGAAGCTGTCTGTGGTGGAGGATAACGCTTCTCTCCATGGGAAGAAGAACAAGGAGTCGAAGTGCAATGGTGCTCGTTGCACCTACCACATCGACAGTATCGACTGGCCTTCTAGCTCGCCAGATTTGAACCCGATTGAATGGGTGGGGCGGTGGATGAAGCAGCGGCTTTGGAACCGGAAGCCTCACGGAGGGTAGACACTTGAAACCCTTATTACGGCAACCGATGAGGTCTAGCGGGAACTACGAGTGGAAGACTATCAGAAAGTCATCGATAGTATTCCTGATCAACTCAAGGAGGTGCGAGAGCGGGATGGTGGTGTAACTCGTTATTAGACAGCAAGCTACAAGCGACTGAACGCTCATTTCTGTCGCCCCACTGTCGTACATACGATGGCACCCCATGATTGATTCGCGCGGACCGATCAGACAGCATCAATGATGCGTTGGGGAGATATGAGATGAAGAGATGAACGAGCGGCACGCAACCAAGAACCCCCATCCACGTCCAGAGTACCCAACGCCTGCTTGGAGAACGGGTTCGATGGCCGCCACAACCCCCCATTCTTTCCATGGGATGATCCTAAATGATGCCCCAAGACTGCTCCAAGAGGAATGAAGAATGAAGAATGAAGAATCGATCAAGCCTAACCCGAACAAGGCGCCGTCTAATCAATCAACCTTTCCGTTCTGACCTCCACCGAGACCCACACCACCCAAGAGACCATCCTTGCCGTCCAACTTGAAGAAGCCTCCGCGCGGACTCGATCCGGTGATGATGCCACCAGGACCAGAACTACGAGGTCTCCGCATCCGCATCCGTCCCCAGAGTCCAAACCCGACCAGAAGCACGAGGGAGATGAGGGCGGCCATGTACGGATGGCTTCGTGACGCACGTCGAATGGTGAGGAAGAGCCGCATGAGGCGATACGTGCTCGACTTGGGCTTGAGCACCGGCGGCGACGAGGTGATCTTGGGGAGCATCTCGAGAATCGAGGTGCGCGTAGGCATGATGGAGGCCCCAGACGCGGTCGTATCCCAGTATTCTCGGTACTGCCACATCAATCAGCACATGGAGAGCAAATGGAAAGGAGAAGGAAAAAGATAAAAAACAACTGACATCTTCGTCATTGATAATAACACGTTCACCCGCCGCGACATCGATCCCATACGTCCGTCGCAACCATCGCTCCCAGAAGACGCCATCGACCCAGGCGAAACCGACCTGCTTCTTGTCCGTCTCCTGGATGTCGATCCGGATGCTCTTGGCGGCCCGCAACCCGCGCTGATCGCCGCGATCGTCGGCCTCCTCGATGCGCAGCTGCTTGGCCTCGCGCATCTCCCGTCGTTCCCGTTGGAACTCCTCCGTTCGCCGCTCCATCCTTTGCAGCGCCGCCATCTTGATCTCGCGCTTGGCCACGATCAGCTCGTCCGGCCGGTTGCGCGACAGGACGCCCAGCACGACGTAGCGTCCATCCATGATCTCGCGCGCATTGGACGCCGTCAGCTCGGGCACGATGGGCAGCCAGACGGACCGCATCCATTCGAGGACCTTGCGGTAGTCGCGCATCTTGGCCGGGGCCAAGGCGGTGTAGTACGAGGCTCGGCCGTCACGCGAGACCAACAGACGGGGCCAGGTGGAGATCTTGAAGCGTTCAGCGAGAAGGGTGTCGTTGCTCTTGACCAGCTTCGCGTGTCCGATCAGACTGAGCCGGACCCGGTCGATGGCGGCAAAGTCTTCGCTCGTCGTCGCGTGATCGAACAGATACAAGAAGATGACTTCGTCCGTCTTCTCCATCTCCTTGAACGTGGCCGCATCGACGTACTTCACGCCGTCGCCCATGTCGAGCGCCTTGTTGGCGAAGGAGATGAAGTCGCCCAGACCGCGCAGGCCGCCGTACTCGACCCGTTCGCCGCCCTTGAAGAAGATGATGGTCGGATAGGACGAGACGCTCACGTCGCGGCACAGTCGCGATTCCTCATCGCAGTTGACCTCGCCGATGCGCAGCTTGCCCTGCATCTCCCGACCCAGCTCGGCCCAGTTGGGGGCCATGGCCTGGCAGTGCGGGCACCAGGGGGCGTAGAACTTCACAAACCATGCGTCTTGCGTCGTCGTGACCAGGTTCAGGAAGCTCTCCGCCGTGAGCGGCACCGAGGTTCCTGATGGATTCGGTGTGGGCGTGGATCGCGAAGGTCTATCTGGCTGGCTCAAGGCTTTCGTCTTGGTGGCGCCATCCTCGACCGCTTTCTGCGCGACTTCATTGTGTTTTTGACCCGCGGCGGCCCCCGCCGCCGTATCTTTATCTTTGGCCGCCGGTGTATCGGGTTTGGCATTGACGTCCACGCTCTTGGCGCCCACCTCAGGGAGCTTCACGCCTTCCTTGGGTCGGGAGCCCGGTCGGATGGATTCGAGCGTCTCCTCGACGAAATGGCTTAACGACTGTAAATCCTTTGTGCCCGTGAATTTCTTGACCATCTTTCCGTCCTTGTAGAGCAGGAAGGACGGATACGCCTTGACGTCGTGGGCTTCGCACGCCTCGCCATATGCGACGCAATCCAGAGAGGCAAAGTGAAAGTTATAGAATTGGTGGAATGGGTTAACCTGGGAAGGAGTGTCTTTGGATGATTGGGTTGATGGTGGTTTCGAGGTCTGAGAAGTGTCAGTCCATAATTCTCATTCTCACGTTCAAATGGGTATATACCCGTCAATCAACATAGATGAATCATGACTTACATAGTAGTATTCATAAAGAGTTTGCCACGTCGGGGCAATGGCGATGCAATGATGACAGTACGGCGAGTAATGTTTTACAAACCAATAGCCATCCTTGGTCTCCTTGTCGAACTCTTCTCCGCTCAACTCTTTCAACGGCGGCACCTCGACGCCATTAAAGATGGTCGACTTCGGGGCCTCGGGAGGAGTGGGCTCGTCTGGCGTCGCGGTTTGGATCGACGCAGAGTCAGGGGCGGGCTTCTTCTCGTCCTCCGCCACGCCAACCGATGCCAGCAAGACAAGCGCCCACAAGCGCATTGATCGTGAAAAGAGCATTACGGGATGCGGTGGTGCACGTCCACCTGGCCTCGGAATGGAGTATCAGTCGCGCATGAAAGTGATATCTCGAGGATCAGGATCAGGGTGTTCAGGGCACGATCAGCGAATGCTCAGTGCGAGCAAGCAAGCAGTGTCTGATACGCTCGGTCGCGCTCAAGAGTTGTGCACGGCTATCAAGCACCAGAATCGATACCCTGCGTCGGTGGAATGGTTCGTGGCGTCGTGAAGAATAAATGGTCAAGGAATGGAAGGGTGGCCCCGTAAGAGGGAGAGCTGAGGTTGGAACGTCGGGAGGCGGGAGACACTTGGCTCGACCGAAGAAAGAAATGATTAGCGAGTGTCATTAGTAATGGATCGCTTGCTACGCAACTTTCGACGTGATTGGGCAAAGATATATGACACTCATTCATCTCTTCGCTTGCAGAGAATGCACGCATTGGTTGAGCCAGGAACTTCGAACAACTTCACGATAGACAGCGACAACAGTTCGTTACGACATGTATTGATCAGGAATCCCAACTCCAAGATTGAAATGACTCCCAATTGATTGTTTCAACAATCCATGCAAGCAGAGTGTATGTTTCTATAGACAAACAAGTATAGACAGAAACTCATTCCACGACAGCTTCCATCTCCTTCAGCATCAGCGCCGTAGCGCATACTACCTCAAATCTCGGGAACAAACTACATTCAATCTTCAAAATGCGAGCAGCATCACGACTCCTCGCCAACATCAAATCCTCTCGATTTCTCGAGTCCGGCACACCCACTGGACTCACCGGACTAGTCACCCACGCCGCTCCCCGCTCGGCACTGCTCTACCTATACAACACCACGCTCGACAACCTGAAATCCCTCCCCGAGAGCTCCGTGTACCGCCAATCGACCGAGTCTCTAACGCGTCACCGCCTGAAGATCGTCGAGCAGGTCAAACCCGAAGGCTACGATGAATGGTTAGCACGAACACGTAAGAACCTCGAGCAGCGTCCGGAGCTATTCGAGACGAGACCGAGCAGTGATGGTGAACGACAAGATCCACCTCGAGCGGTGCGTCGAGGGGGAGAGACTTTCGTCGCCGTCGAAGTCGATGAACGGGACCCGGATTCATTGGAGTGGGATGGTGAACCTGATCTGGGACCGGTGCTGGAGGGGACGAGAACGGCCGAGGAAAAGGAGAAGGATTTGAGACCGTTATTGAATAATCCAGGTCCACCGCAGGATGAGAAACCATTGAAATGGGAGCCGGAACCACCGCTGGATAAAGATCAGTAGGTGCCGTCCATAATAAATGGCGGCAAGTGAGAAGTTAAGCTGATCGGGATGATGATTAGGATTGTTGAATTGGAGAATCAAATCGGAGCAGGTCTCATTGAGGAGGTGATTCAGGTCGCTGAGGGGGAACTCAAGTTGGTGGAGATCGTGGCGGAATCGAAACCGTACGTGTGCTCTTTCTTTCCTTCTCTTCCTTCTCTCATTTTACCTCCTCAAACTCTACCCCTCCATTCAATTTCCTATACAGTGTTATTTTCTCTGTTCCCGGTTTCACTGCTTGGAACTCAGTGTCATGAAACTAACACGTCGACTAGATGGGAACCTCTCGAGGAAAAGCCTCCAGAGGGCCAATGGACGTATTTCGATCGAGGACAAAACACCGGAGCGACATGAGTGGCTATATGTATGAGGGGACAATAGTACCGCACCGCGCAGTAACTGGCACTATTTCGACTCAGAGGATATGGGAAGTCGGATTCGCGCATTGTATGATGCGATATTCGACGTCTCATAGAATATATCGCTATTCTTGCTTCCTCACTCCGAAGCCGACGGACCTGGTCCGTCATTCATCCTTTTTATCACGCTTTTCGTGTAAACCCATCTGCTCAAATCAAAGCTATGTCGATGAGAAGTATAAGTGACGACCAATAGATGGATAGATGGACATATACCGACCGTTAACCATATACGGATGCAATTCAAGGTTCCTAGCTAGTCTTGCAGGTGAAAGAATGAATCAATGGCGCAGCTCAGCAGTAGCCGCCACTGCTGAGCAGTAATCATCGTCGTCCTTATAGTGATAATTGCCTGAGCCTTCGTCACAATAACGACGGTATTAGTTTCCATCATCCTATAATGAAGATGCGCTTGATCTTCATCGTAATGACGATGACTGTTGGCGGCTACTGTTGCGCTGTCCACTATTTTGTCACCCACGAGGCTAGCTAGTTAACTCACCGGATACCGTAACTGGTTTGCCAACACGTATCATCCCATCGCCTCAGTCCAGCATTTTCTTCTCTTTCAAGAGCAATATATGCAAATCATGAATACTTGGGTATTTTTGTACATATGGCCATTACTTACATCGCCATGCGCGGTGAGTGATTCATTCGGCCGACTCAAAATAAATCGGGCAGGACATGGTGAGGCGTGCGTGAGTAGAATCACCACTGCACCGTCACCGGCCGAGTCGTTCTCTGTGAAAAGTCCCGAAGGAACAACCGCTCCGGACGTTCATCCACCCAGACTTCCCACTTGGGCCAAGTCGTCGATCGCCGGGTGCCCAGTTCGAGCACCTGTAGGTGCAACCGCAGTAAAACCCGCACGGGAGCTCCAGGAAAGCGTAGATCGCGGCCACGGAAACACGTGATGATGATGGAGATGCAAAGCGGGTCCGCGGGGGAGGTGCCGGTGGTGATGTCCTCCATTACGGCGTGGACGCCTTGCCTGTCTATATTGGAGATTATTAGATGGGGACGGAAATGGAGAGATTGATGGAGAAGAAGGGAGGCCGTCGTATAAGACATACAAAGGATTGGGCAAGCGGGGAAGAAGAGCGAAAGGAATCAAAAAGAAGAGACGAAATGAATACAAGATTGACTTACGGATCAGGTGGAAGGCGGCCGTGGTTCTGCTCTCATGAGCAGGGTGAGATGTCGACCGAACGTCGAAGCGGACTCGGGCCATTTGAGGCCCTATTTGTATGAATCAATCGCTTGTTAGTATTTTTCGTACCAGACGGATCCGGGGGTTGATAATTAAAGTGATAATGGCAGACACAATACGAGGGCGAGAGCATAATTGAAAATTTCAAAACACATACCGTCCTCTCGCAGGAAGTGGCAGAGTTGCAGCCACATGGTGATGGTGGGACCGTACTTCCTGATCTGGGCCACTTGCACCATCGTGTTAGAGTCGATGACAGTGCTCGACATCTTTGCTGTTATTGACGAAAAAAATGTGATGGAAAATGTTGGGATGGAATTGGAGAACGGGAGCGGATGAAGTTGGTAATGAAGAATTGGATAAAACACGTCAATGAATGAAAGGGGTGAAAATGATGTACTTGATGAGATTTTGTGAGAATGTGGGGATGACGAGGTCGATGGCGAAAGGAAGGGAGAAGGAAGGGGATGAAGTCAAAGAAAGGAAGCAGGAAGCAAATTAACAAAATATCACACACCTAGGTTGTCTTAGCACAACCCTACCCCCAGAGGCTTGCACGTCGATGTGCAAGCCGCACCTCAACATGCTACCATCCTCCACCTCACGACGAATGCTCCTTAGCTACTCGCCCAAGGGCCACCGGCCGCACACTCGTATGCTGGCCTCGACAGGCCGCTTCTAGCTCGGCCCGCAAATTTAGAGACACACCCCATAGGTGGGATGCTCCTGGTCGATGTCGTACGCCTCTTTCACCCGCAAGGTGCATCTATGCAGAGAACTCGCTAGCAGTGCTAACGAGCTCAGCAGATTCGCTGGGCTGCATCTTTATGCTCATTTTATCCCTCATTTCTCGCTTGATCCGGCTGATGGTGCCCACCCCGCCGTATACCAGGGCTGTATACACCATAGCAACACTGGCGCCAGCTTGGAGAACTTGGAGCGCTTGTCGTCCGTTGGTGATGCCCCCGCTAGCGAAGATCACCTTGCTGGATCCTGACTGGTTTGATGATAACTCGTCCAGTGTCTTCCGGTACTTCTTGACTAGTTCCAGCGTCCGTGAGAACGTCTGCGGACCGGAATAGCCGCCCTGCTCCCGCAGCACCTTGACTTCTTGAGCAGGAAGACGATAACCCTGCGGCACGGCATCCGGGCGGGACGTGGTGGTATTTCCAACAATGACTCCGTCGACGCCGGCATCCCATATTGCTTTGCACACTCCCTGAATCTGTGCATCCGAGTTCTCGTCCGGACTGACCTTGACCATGACGGCCGGAGCTCTGGTCTTGCGTCGAACGGATCGAACACGCTCTACAACAGCGTTCAACAGATCTGTCAACGGCTCCGTGGCTTGGAGGTTTCTCAGGCCGGGGGTATTGGGGCTCGACACATTAACGACCAAGATGTCGGCGTACTTGGCCAGCTCGTCGACGCAGAAGAGATAGTCGCGCTTGACGGCTTCGATGTCTTGTTCGGGCGTGTTCTTGTTCTTGGCGATCTGAACTGCTAGGAGCTGGCCCTGGCTAAGCGAGCCCGGTGGAACGCCCGCTTCGCCGTCGAGCACTCTTCGTTCGCCATGCTCGCCCAGACCCAGGCCGACGCTATATGCAAATTGTCGGACTCGCTCACGCAACCGCATGGCCAACGTCTCTGCTCCTTCTGAATTGAATCCGTACCGGTTGACGAGGGCGTTTTGGGAAGGCAGTCGAAAGACACGAGGACGAGCGTTTCCATCTTGGGGGTAGGGTGTTGCGGCTCCCACTTCGACAATGGCCGGACCGATGGCTAGCAATGGGGAGGGTATCTCGGCGCCCTTGTCGATCCCAGCGGATGTCCCAATAGGGTTCAACAATGTTTTTCCGAAGATCTATATGATATGCAACAACCGTCAGTCAGGGAGTCCAACATATGTCGGTGCACAAAATCATTAAAGTTTGTGGGAAGGTAGACGAACCTCGACCTGAAGATCGCCTCGGCTATCTACATCTCCCCTTTCCCGCGGATGCAGTCCCAGTGCGTACAGAACCCTCAACCAGGTCGTACCTGCCCGATGGGCTTCTTCGGCATCCGGATATATCAATCGAAGGGAGGGCACGACGAGCCATCGATGGATCCCAGCCCGAGTATCCGTGACGTACAAGTATCCGAACGTCAGTAGGAGGGCGAATGACACGCCATACACCAGATTGCGGAGCCGGAGAGCAACGAGGCCGCTTTGCGAGGAAGAGATAGCGGAGCTCGAGGCTTGACGTGTATATCTAGAGGGATGAAGCGGTGAATGATGTCTAGTGAAGCCCGTCGGAGGCCCAGTACGTCTGAGGGCCGAAAGGGAGGAGGTTGATCGATGAGGAACCAGACACGAGGGGAGATGAGCAAGTCTAGCTCGAAGATCTCCCGGATAGCTAAGAGAAGCTTTGAGCACATGTGGTCCTCTCCACCATGTTGTGGACTGCATGATAGTAGCTGTCTGAGGATGAAGGAAGCTTGCTGTCTGAAGGGAGGGGTTGAGGTGTAGTGTCACGGTTCACGAAACAGCCAGGACGTTGTGTGCTGTGATTAACTTTTGACGGATTAACGTTAGGCCGATTTCGGCCCTACTATTCTCCTTTATCGGCGGCTCTATCCTCCGGATGACGTCTAACGGGCACATCCGCATGCGTCTGCCTTGGCCGGAATCGGTACCTGGCAGAATCGCCATCACCACCATTCACGAGGGTTCTGATTCCCTCTCTATTCACCCTTGCTGGCATCAAATCCTCCGGAGTAAGTCCTTCGAGATGTCTCCTCCAGGTCCTCAAAGACGCTCTCCCCTCCTCCCAACCGCCACCGAATCTCTCCTCCTCGCCATCTACCCGGCCACCCTCCTCCTCGGCTCGCTCTTCTCGCTGCTCGATCCCTCAGCCCGATCAGCGCCCTACAATGCCGCCACGCGGTCTCATCCCTCAGAACAAGCTCCCTCGTACTTCGCCCAGAAGTCGAATATCTTCAATATCCTCTTCGTGAAAGTCGGCTGGTTCTGGACGACGGCGGCGTTCTTGTTCTTCCTTCTTACGCACGGTGGGCCGGTCTCGCGAGTGACTCCTCGACGTGTGCAAGGGCTGCTACGCTACAGTTTGATCACGACCTGGTGGGCGATCGTTACCCGCTGGTTCTTCGGTCCGGGGCTCATCGATCGGTTGTTCCTCTGGACGGGCGGAGCGTGTCAAGCCGATGCGGGCATCGCGTCGGCGGCCGCCTGTAAGGCTATCGGAGGCACCTGGTTGGGCGGACATGATCTGAGTGGACATGTGTTCATGTTGGTCCTTAGCAGCGTGTTTTTGTGGCAAGAGGTGCTGTACGTCGCGTTGAGATCGGCCGGGGTCGAAGAGCAGCGGACGGTGGCGAGCGGTGTGGTCGCGGAGGATATCAAGAGCGCGGAAACAGAGAGACCTGTGCCGGATCCACGACAGTTGGGACAACAGCCGGGCTTTCAATGGGGTCTACGTCTCACTGCGCTTATGGCCGCGCTGTCATGGTGGATGCTGTTAACGACGGCGATTTATTTTCATACCTGGTTTGAGAAGGTATACATCATGTCCTATTTCGTCTCGAGTCTTGTTTCAATTGATTAGTCAACGGTTGCTAACATATCTACGTGAGAATGCAGTTGACGGGCTTCTTGATGGCCCTCGTGGGCATTTATGCGGTCTATTATCTCCCACGGGCTATTCCGGCATTACGAGCCTATATTGGCATGCCGGGGATATAATATTAACTCATTTCTCTTGTCCAATACCCTGTTGTTCATATCTTGATAGATGGCGTGACGATTAATACAACAGCATTTGGCCTTCGTTCATACTTAAACTAATTAAATCTATGCATGTGATAGAGTTGTTGTCCGTCGAGTTTTAACATAGCAGTGGTATGCCTGCGGGAAGGACCACCCCTATACCTGTGACTCGCTCAAGATCTAGTCAAGATGTAGTATTCACGTAGTTTCCATTCTCCAACGTACGCCTCGTATGACAACAGACAAACATAGAAACCGTCGAATTCAAACTCCATCCTATCATCGTCCCATCGCAATGACGGTACGAAAATACACACACGTATAATCCATCAACACGCACATCCCTCCTTGGCACCCGCCCGATCACCCAATCCCCCGGACAGATTCACCCTTGACTGATCTCCATTCGCACCTCTGCCCGCCAGACCCCCTCCTGCCGCCCCTCCACCCGCAGCCCCGGCCCCTCCTCTCCCACCCTTGAACGTGCTCTCCGGAATGGCATTCGCGATCGCCGTAAACACCTCGGTGACATTCGTGCCCGTCTTGGCGCTGGTCTCAAAGAACAACAAGCCCTCCTCGTCCGCATAGGTCTTTGCCTCGGCCGTCGAGATCTTGCGTGCATCTCCTCCGTTTCCACTTCCCACGGCCGTCTCATTGCCCTCACCATCCTCGTCGTCGTCGTCGTCGTCGTCGGTGGCGTCGTTGGGCCCCACGGCACCAGCACCACCACTAGAAGCGGGCGTCTCGTCACACAGATCCAATTTATTCCCCACCAACGCAATGACAATCCCGGGCGATGCCTGTCGCTGAAGTTCTTCCACCCATCGCTTCGCTTTCGTTAACGATGCAGGCTTGGTCAGATCGTAGACGACCAAGGCCGATTGCGCGTTGCGGTAGTACATGGGTGCTAAGGAGGCGAACCGTTCCTGGCCTGCCGTGTCCCAGATCTCGAACTTGATGGTTCGCGTGGGAAGCGAGCATTTCTGAGTCAGGAAGGCCGCTGTTTCATGGACGTCCTTCGTTCAGCGGTTGCTGGTGGGGATGGTTTCGAAGCGAACGTACAGATGGTATGACATGATGGTCGATTTGGGGGGGAAGAGAGAAAAGAGATGAAAGAAGAGGAAGTAATATGATGTACGTTCGAAGCGAACGTGTAGATGATGGAGGGTAGTATAATTTCAATCTAAACATCACGAAGGGTGAAAGAAAGGAGAAGGAGGAGGAAGGAGGAGGAAGGAGTAAGATGATGGGTTCGAAGCGAACGTGCAGATGAGATGACGATCGATTTGGATAAAAGTAACGAAGAAAAAGAGGAAGAGAGGAAAATGATAGAGATGTTACACCGACCTCCAATAGTGGGTTCTTTGTTCTCTTGGAAGTCATTATTGACGAAGCGGAGCACTAGTGATGACTGCGATTGCCGATAGGAAATCAGCACTTCTTTTATCAAATTTGGGATCAAGCTGCATGCAAGTCATGATGCCGATGATGGTGGGGTGGGAGAAGGAGGAAGGACCAAGACATACCTTGCCCACGGCCGCTTCGCCGAGCAGAACCAGCTTGACGCTGCTGCTTGGCTTGGGCGCCGTCGAGGTGGGATGTTGAGAGTCGGCCATCGATCACGAATAGGGAAAGGAGAGGGAGGGCAACAAGGAAGAGAGTGGAGCTTGATAGATGGGAATACTGATGCCGCGGGACGTCCAGGTCCAGGCGGGAATGATGTCGAGCGGATGTAGCGTCACGCACCACAGTGATGATGACTAAGCAAAACGTGGTAGGGGTGGCAGGGCATCAGACTTGTGGAGATATGGGATAGCAGTATGGCATGTTACGATGGTCAGATTTCTTATACATTCAGGGTAGGGGTCAGTAATGTAAGAGACATGTTGTGAGCACATCGTCCTTCAGAACTAGTGAATTGTATCGAGATGTTCGACGACGGTACGCAAGCTCGCTGGTGACAAAATAAATGCAGCAGCTCAGCCGTAGCTGCCAATCATATTCATCGTCCTCACCGTGAAGATGGCCTTGACGTTCGTTACAATAACGATGAGTATTACCTTGACTAAATTGGTCCTTGTAGAGAAAGTTAACTTGATCCCCGTGGTATTGTCGACGGTGACTCTAGGTGGTTACTGCTGAGCTGCTCCATTTACTATGTCACCCGCGTGGAAAGTTGGCCGCTTCAACCGCGAATCAAATTCTTTCAAGGCACCGTGATTGGTATTGGTGTTGAACATGTTTCCGTCAAGCTACGAAAACCAGGGCGAAAAGCCGGTCGCCACGATTCTGTTTTCTGTTAGAGCTACGCCGCTTCCTCTCAGAAACTTATTCATCACCGAAGATGATTGTCCTACGTCTTCTTGACGAGCCCACCAGCTTGAGAATGTCCTTGGTGTCTGCCTCGATCGTTGGCGTAAAGATCCTCAGAGTGCATTCTGCTGAATAGGGACCTCTCAATGGCGGTCGAAGCTCAACGCAAACATGGATCATATCTGATCAACCAAGCGCCATTGACTGTATGTTGCCGTTCTGATGTCGTCCTGGAGCTGTGCGATCTCGAGATCCTGATCGCCTGGAGACCCTCCCGTGGGCATGGCCATTGAGGTGGCGATGGACATCAAAAACACAAGGCGCGGAGGAAAATGCGTACGGGCTGCTGTCATGCTTATTCGTATTCTTGCTCGTCGCCTCCCTCTCCCTTCTCTCGACAATGGCAACTTCTATGCGCATCCAAGGACGACCCGAGAAAGACCATCTTGAGTTGCGTTGAGGTTGAGGCCTTTATCCATAACGACATCGCGCCGTTTGATGGTCGTCTCCTGAAGCTTGTTGCGCCCACGATCGTATTGGCCGTTGACCTCCTCATCTCGAGGTCGCGAGTGCTGCGCTCTCTCCATTGCCATGGCCAATTTGCATGGACTGAAGGATCCGGCATGGGAAATGAGAAGAGCTCCTCGTACTCGGACCTCGTCGTGTATCCTGTAAATCTCTTCGTGATAAAGAAGAATCGTGAAGACAGCAGTCTGCTTGGCCACCGGATGAGGAAACACGAACAATGCGTGATGGTGAAGGGCCAGGGCACATTAACCACGGCTCCGGGGTCGAAGTTACAACGTCATCACAGCCAAAAATTCATCATTCTTGGTCAAGATGTCACATCCCCGAGCTCCATGTCGGACACGATCCCAGGATGACAACAGGGAAGCTCCTGGCTACATCACATCGATCATGCTGTAATGCTTACCCCAGGTCGATGCTGAAACAGCCGATGAACCCGCCAAGTGCCAAGTTCATCTCCGCTTGGGTGCACGGAGCGGCTCCACAGAAAAGGACAGCGAGAAAAGGTTCAGTGGCACGTCGTCGTCGCGTGGCAATTGAAGGAAACGGGGAAAGCCATGGACTGGAGAGTTGCAGTGCATTGCCGCGTGCGACGGCAGGAAGTTAATCGTCTGCCGGGGGCCATGCGGCCGACGGCATGGGGAAAATTGGGGTGTGGAGTAAAGTTTTGTGGAGCAGGCTCAATCCAGGGGGACTTGGGCCCGGTTGAGATTCTGCTGGGGCCAAATTGGCTCCATCCGGAAAGAAGTTCATTCCACATGGCAAGGAAAGGAAATGGTCCCTGATGATCAGTGATCATCGGCTTGATGAAACAGGAGTGGATGGGCCGGTGCAACCTGCTCTGATCGAGGGTCGATGTCATGATCGTCCACGTCGAAGCCCTGGATTAGGAGCATCTCGCACTGTTATTCTGCTGGCTTCGAGGAAGTCTTACCTCACGGCACCGGCAACGGAGCAAAGATGTGAAAGACTCGATTGTCTCAGTTGCGCCGCTAGGAAATGCTGGTTGAGTGGCTTGCCATCTTTCCCACAGATCTGACGACCAGTATTTTTCCCGGTTCGATCTGATCGTCCCTTTTCTTTCGTTCCATGATCGAATTGGTCATTCTTTGTTCCTATCCAGGAGTCACGATCATCTGTTCATCCTCTTTCTCGCGAGTCACCGTGACCAGGTCGCATCACGAATCATCCCACACAACCTGGTTCCGATGGTCCGAGCTTCGTCATGCAAGGAGCTGACGCGTGCAACCATCGCCCATCTCGCTCGCTTCCCTTCCTTGTCTTCTTCGTTGGCGGCGGATGACCAACTGTTCGTTGTTGATTCAGGCCTGGAGGGGGCAGGCTCTTTCAACTTCGCCTCCATGATTCCGCCATCCTGCCGCCTGGATCCAGACGAGACGTAGTGAGCGTCGCCAACGTGTGCGAGCCGCCGTCTGGCCTTGGGATGGGCTTTGAATCATCCTGGTGGATTATTGCCCGATGACGGTCAGCTGGGCCGAGAGAAATCCCTGGATCCCTGACGATCGTTCGTCGGTTCGTTCTGGAGCAATGACGGAACCCCGCCACCCGCAGGCCTTGGATGGATCACGACGGTTGGTGACCTGGTTCGTTCGAGATGGTGACCGGGGGGGTTGGGTTGGTGGATGAAAAAGAGGACAAAACGCGGCAACCTCCCGTCCCTCCCTTCTTCCCCTCCCTCCCCTCCC
>QQTW01000443.1_pt1 | contig 25898 bp, 20 predicted proteins | sample 1904831 | NCBI WGS metagenome assembly QQTW01 (sample SAMN09435610, study PRJNA476489) | Subsurface metagenome, whole genome shotgun sequencing project. | reverse complement strand
CTGCCGCCAAAAGCAGTAGCTCCGAGCAAATCCTTGCGGGAAGACTGGCTCATGGGACGTAAAGGGCGCAATGGAGAGCCAATGGTCCAGCGCAAGAGCCGGGGCGGAGGCTTCCTCGTCAATAGTACAGCTACAAAAGTCTGATAATGACAGATCTGTACAGAGTAGATGGCACCCGTACTCCGTACAACCACGTTTATTGATGTCTTACATCCGTTGTCCAATCAGTGCCATATCCATTGGCCTGTGATTGTTGTTTGTGTCCACGGAAATTGTTAGTACCAGTTGACAAGGCCGGAAACGTCATCCACCGCATGCATGTCCCGCTTTCTTTAAGACCCACGCGGTCAAAGCTCCACATGTTTTTCCAACGGTTTTGTTTGATGGCCATTAATTCCATGTCAACTCAGCATGAGCATAGATCTACCCAATCTCAAACTATGCTATTCTGACAATCGTGCTCCTCCTTGAGGCCGCTGCAGTGGTGCCAATTCGAACCTTGGAATGGCCTCAGCATCAACGCCAACCGAGTCTACCCCTCTGATACCCTCCAGCCCAGATCCACCACGAGCCCAGCCAATCCCAAAACCTGTCCGCAGCGTAACATTCAACCCGACGGTGCTCAGCAGCAGCCCGAACCAGACCTCGCTCTTGAAGCCGTCGTCTCAGGCCTCATCCGCGCCGGGATCGCAATCCTCCTCAAACGCCCACCATGGCGGTCAGCACATGCTCTCCGCTCTCAACAACAAGCTGCGAAGAAGACACAGCCAGGCCGCTCCCTTGATACCTCCGTCCCTTCCGGCTCAGAAGATCGGCCCCCAACGAACCACGAGGACTGCCCAGAAGCTGAAACTGCTGCCGGACCCGGGGGAGGGAGAGGACGGACCGGACGAGGAGAGCGGAAGGGATGTGTACTCCCAGTTCACCAGGATCAAGGATCCTACCGCCCGCAGAGATGCTGCTCGGCTCGGGAGAGAGGACAGGAAGCGCCTCCCGCGTGTCACCGCGTATTGTACGGCGAGCTCCTACAGGATGGACGACCTACTCCGCTTTCTCAAAGGCAAAATCAGATCGAGAGGAGCCGCACCGAAGCTGATAGACGAGTGTATCTACACACCCTACAACTATGGTCAAATGTCGCCGAGAAAGGCTGCGAACGCCGAAGCAGCTGAGCAGGTCCAAACACAACGTAGATACTCGGACAGTGCGATAGAGGTGGGCGATGGTAATGAATCGCGGAGAGAGCGGCTTCTCGGTTTCCGGTCGGAGGATGCCAACATTGATGTCGATGACGATCAAGAGACCACATTAGACGCCGCTGGGACTGAGGGAAATCAAGACTATACATCTCGACCCGATACGCCAGACTTTGACACAACAGTGCATACTCCGGAGATATTCATATTCAACTACGGCACAGTCGTGATATGGGGTATGACCCTGCATGGCGAACAGAAGTTCCTCAAGGAGATTGCCAAGTTTGAGACCGAGAAGCTCTCCAAGGATGATGTCCAGACGGAGGACTTTAATTTCTACTACACCCGCGAATACCAGGCTCGAATATACAACGACTTCATCAGCTTACGAGAGAAGAAGAATTACATGACCAAGTTGGCCATCAGCCATGCCCTTGCACAGAGTGTCAAGGTTTGTCTCCATCCTGTACCGGAACTGAACGCGGTAAAGGAACTCGGGTTTGCTGACAGGAATGCTCAGACATCCCTCTACGAAGACCTCGTCGACAATACCATCGAGACGACCAAAGAAATCCCGTCCCAAATAGCGGCCACCGGCAAGGTGAACCTGACCCGGCGTCAAATCAACATGCAGATCGGAGAGCTGTTCATCCTGCGCATCAACATCCATCTTCAAGGCTCGGTCCTCGACTCTCCCGAGCTCATGTGGGCCGAGCCTCAGCTTGAACCCGTCTACTTGGCCGTTCGCAGTTACCTGGAAATGGACCAGCGAGTGGGACTGTTGACCGAGCGGCTCGATGTCATTGCCGACTTGCTGACGGTCCTGAAGGACCAGCTCACCCACACCCATGGTGAGTACGATCCAAAACTGATTCCCAGTGGCATTGGCTCCTGAGAAAACTAACTACGTTGCAGGTGAATACCTTGAATGGGTCGTCATCGTTCTGATAGCTGCGGAAATCTTTGTGGCGGCCATTAACATCGTGGTTGATTTGTACGCTGGCATCGATTGAAACGCGCAAGAGCTATGCGCTACCATAGAAACTTGGATTCGGCTCTGCCATTTCCCTTGCCCGTGGACAATTATCGGTCTTTGGAGGACAGTTGCGAGCTGTTGCGAGACAGTGGCCTTGTGTAGAGGAAGCAAGTGTAAATATATACGTAAATAGAGCAGCCCTCGGTCCCTCGGTCCCCCACCTTAGCGAAGATGCAGATGTCGATGGAAGAACGCAATTTCGCTTTATTGTACGGAGTAGCTTCGAGTCGTACATCATGGACCAGCTCCCCTCAATGCGACGTCCCCAATGAGTTGGAACTTGCTCGAACGATTCATCGAGTCGGATCACTTCAACAATGATCCCTCGCTCTCCGTCGCTTACCTCTCGTGAGCCGTCTATGTCGCTTCCATCCGAGCGCAGTTAGAGTTGACAGACAGCCAAGGCGGTATTCAGAACACGTCGGCATCCACTATGTGCTCTGCTCGAAGCTGCGACGCTTCAGCTATGAGGAGATTGAGTTCTTCCTCCCGCAGCTATGCCACCTGCTCATCTCCGTCGACAACGAGTCGATGGCGCTCGAGGAGTTTATACTCGACCTGAGCGAGGAGTCGGTGAACGGCGCATTGCTGGTACGGACTGTGGCCTCGCGCCTCGACCGGCGTCTCCTCTTCACTGTCCGGGCTGATGCGGCTGCAGACCTTCTGGCTCTTCCAAACGTACTTTCACGACCTCTCCAGCAACCCGCAGTCGAACGCTTTCAAGACCTGTCGGAGGATATACAACAAAGTGCAGCGCATTGTCTTCGGAGGCCCTGACGCCGTGAGGAGAGAAAAGATCAAGGACAACATCCTCCCAGTGACCGTCTTGTCTAGTCTCATTCTCGCTGGGGCTGCCGCTCCATTCTTGCCTCATCACGCCGGGCCTTTGGCGATTGCTCAAGCTCGCAAACCTCGGCCGGACGAAGATGCCATACCGGATGGCGCCCAGACGCAGAAGATGGTGCGGAGTCACACTGTTGCTGGGGGCACCGCGCGGTCACAGAAAGGGAATTCGACGCCACGTCCTCAGGAAATTGACCCTCAGCCGACGCCAAAACCGCGCCCCAAAGAGAGCAACGGTGCATTGAGTGTCCGCGAAGCATCGCAGGACAAGTCTCGCTCCGTCAGTCAGCCGCTTGGAAGACCCAAGAGACCATCCGTCTTGATCATCAACGCCTCACAAACCCGTCTAAGCTCTGCGTCTCTGCCGGACTTTCGGGTGGAGGAGACTTCACCAAGGCCGAAGACTCCGGCGACTGCTAGCCGTGCAGGTCAAGAGCCGGAAAAGGTCCGCCGCAGACACTCCCACAAGTATCGAACCATGACTCCCTCCTCGATCACCCGGAGTCAGAAGGTCAGGCTGTTGCGGTCGAACTATTTCCGCAGCGAGACCGCTTTTCTTACGGCATTGGAAGACATATCTTCGCGCTTGGTGGTAGTACCAAAGCCCGCCCGATTGAGCGCGTTGAGGGCGGAGCTCGCCCTGATTGCACAGGACTTGCCTGCCGAAGTGGACATTCCTGTGATTTGTCCGGCAGTATTGGTAAATGGCGCCGCCGGAAGGAGCCGTCATCACCGTATCGTGCGAATCAATCCGGCGGAAGCTACCAGCTTGAACAGTGCAGAACGGGTTCCGTACCTATTGATGCTAGAGATACTCAAGGAAGACCTCGATTTCGATCCCGATACGCAAGCTAATCAAGAGCTTCTCAACAAGCTGATGCTCGAGAATGAAAAGGGCAGGCGTCGTCTTTTCGACCTCACGAACTCGACAAGGGAGAAAGCTCAAATAGATAGCACTGATAACACCACTGACAGTGTGTTTGAGCCCGCCAACGGCGATCTCGGTAATTCTTCTCTCCTCATCGAGCCTGTTGAGGAGGAAATACCGCGAAAGTCATCAAGATCACCACTACCGGGTCTCTCCTCAAATCGGATGCTGCAACCTCCAAGATCATCTACTGGTGCAACTACGTCTTCATCAATGGCTACGTCTCTGTCTACACCCCGAACGTCTGACGGTGCGAGCAGAAGAGCCAGTAGCCCTGGCCCCAGACGACCAGGCGCGTATGGAAGCAAACCGCAGACATCGGACCAAGCAGATGTATCAGCTCTGGCAACACACATGCGCACAGCTGCTCAGATGCTCGCACAACTCGACTCGAACGGCTCCAAGCGACCCAAGATTGAGGTTGCCGCCATCAAAGCTAAAATCATCGCCAGCATGCAGACGCTGGAGGAACAAAGCTTCTACACTGACGATCTCGCCAACAATCCGACCTTCGACACCATAATGGCGAGTGCTGATGCGGCAGTGGTGACCGCCCAGGCAGCAGAGCTCCAAGACGACCTTGATCAGGTGACGGATCCAGAGTCGAGTGCAGGCGCTGGAGCAGAGCGTATGGAGAACGACCAGAAAACCGGGGGCTTGCAGCGACGGGGAGACCGTGACGATCCCAGCGCGGCGACGTTTGGTGAAGAGTGGGCGGCGAAGAGGGAGCGAATCCGACGGTCATCGCCGTACGGCTGGATGAAGAATTGGGACCTCGTCAGCGTCATCGTCAAGACCGGCGCCGACCTTCGCCAGGAGGCCTTTGCCTGCCAACTCATCCAGGTCTGCGCCAACATCTGGCGCGAAGCCGGCGTTCCCGTCTGGGTCAAGCGGATGCGAATTCTTGTGACCGGAGAATCGTCCGGCCTCATCGAGACCATCACCAACGGCGTTTCCCTACACTCATTGAAGCGGAGCCTCACTCTCGCCAGCATAGCCGCGGGAACGAATCCCCGCAAACGCATCGCGACGTTGCGGGATCATTTCCTCAAAGCATTCGGCGACCCAGACACCGAGACCTACGCGGCCAGCTTGGACGCCTTCTCCCGCTCGCTCGCCGCCTACAGCATCATCTCGTACGTGCTCCAGCTCAAGGACCGACACAACGGCAACATCCTCCTCGACAACTTCGGCCACATCATCCACATCGACTTCGGCTTCATGCTCTCCAACTCGCCGGGCAGCATGGGCTTCGAGGCCGCCCCGTTCAAGATGACGCAGGACTACGTCGATGTCCTGGGCGGCGTCGGCGCACCCGCCTTCGACGCCTTCAAGACTCTCTGCAAGCAAGCGTTTCAGGCGTTGCGCAAGGAGGCCGAGCGCATCGTCATGCTGGTGGAGATGATGGGCCGCGCTAGCAAGATGCCGTGCTTTGCGGCCGGCGTCGCGCATGCTGTCAGCGCGCTTAGGGCGAGGTTCGTCCTGCATCTGAGCCGCGACGAGGCGGAGACCTTCGTGGAGGATCTCATCACGAAAAGTGTGGGGAGCTACTATACCAGGCTGTAAGTGCTCTGACCTTGTAGCCTCCTGGACCCGACCCTGCTACTTAGCTTGAATTGGCACCAAAGTGCCGGTTTGATTTGATGTGCATGTACTGACTTGTCTATACAGCTATGATACATTTCAGTACCGGACCCAAGGCATTTACTGATGCTCGAATCTTTATCTCTTGAGTCTCAAGTAAACCAAGAAGAAACTAAATAGATGATTGATAATGATGGAATGTGGAGTAAGCCGAGTGCGGCCTGGTTGATGCGAGACGGTAAGTCGCTCCAAAAATGCCGCTCTATATTGCTACATGGTCCAAACCGCCCTTTGCCGCTCTGATAGAGTAACTCGATTGCCCTGAAGGCTGTTGACCCCGTTGCAGAAAGATATCATGCAAACTGCACCTCCGCAAAGAGGCTGGCGCGCACTTGCATCAAGGCCACTAGCTCCAGTACAAACTCCTGCAAGATGATAGCGTTGGTCAAGACGTGGTTCAAGCTGACCACACGGAAACCGGGGGCAATGCCACCCCCTGCTTGACTATGCTCCGACTCTTTGTCATCACGAGTACTCTCATCCCGAGTTGCCACTTCAGCAAGTTCGACTTTGCCATCATGAGAGAATTTGACTTTCCGGCTAAGCATTTCTGCGTCCATGCTGATGCTTTCATCCTCGTTGTCCGCTGCATCTTGGTCCTCCAACGTGCCAGCGAGGCCATCATACAGCTTCGTGCCCGCATCCGAGCCCGGCGACAGCTGTCCCGACCTTCCGCGCGTCGGTGACGACGTGCCGGGAGAAGGCACCGACACATGTTTATTTCGTAATGGCGAGCTCGAACGTGAATCGCGGAGGGAGTCACCGAACAAGCGTCGTGGCAGCGACTCTGGTACCGTATTCCTGGCTGGAGTGGAAAAGCCGTCCGAGGGTGTGGGCGCCCGCGAGGCATCGGCAGACAGCCGTGCCGGAGAGGCCACATATTGAGATAACTCGGCGGCAGCGGCTAGTACTTCGTGAGTTCGAAACGCAGCTTTGCGCGAGTTGATGAGTGCATTGAATGTCGGAATCTGATCCTGCAGCTTGCTTAACTTTGCCTGGAGATCGTAGAGGATTGACAGAATCATAGGGTTATGCTGCGGCAGCCAGGTAGGCCTGCTTGTGGCTGCGAGTAAGTTTGCGAGTTGAACTTCGTCTGGCAGGTCGAGACCATCAGGTTCCGGCGTGCTTGCATTGGGTGTCCCGTTGCTTAGCTGCGCGAGCTGTGAGGAGGAACTGTGCTTGTATTTAGAGCGTTCGACAGCAAGCCAGCCCTCTAAATGCACATGCGGACAGGAGGCCAGAGTAACCAAAACTTCGCTGAGACTGAGGTTGATTTCGATATCATTCGTGAAGAACTTCTCAAACGTGGAGAACAGCAAGCGCAAGAAAGAGCCATGACGGTTCAGATAGTGGGGTATCGTGGATCGAGATCCACTACTGATCAACGAGCTTTGAACGCCGTCTGTATTCGCGTCTTCTACCGCTCGTCCCGCCTCAGAGCAACGATGAGATTCGGCCGAACGAAGTGCGTCCTTGAGATGGCTCTCGTATGCTTCATCGAGCCCAGACTCCCCACCGATGGCCACTGCCAGAGCGAGATAGCAGTCCATTTCCGCATTCAGACCGCCAACGGTACGTCTGGATTCTTTCGGCGTGACCGGGACAACCTGCAGGATTGTATTTACGGCGAAGTCGTGATTCCTACTCAGCAATACTGTGAGAAGCTTTAGAGCAGCGACGACTGTTTGGGCATCCGATGACCGGACACTGCTATGTATCAGATCCGCCATATTGAAAACGGAAGGGTTGGCCCTGTCGTCCTCATCTTGTGACCGGGTGAGAAGCATCAATGACGACCTTCTCCTCATCGTTAGGGGTGACCGCGGCCTAGATCGACTGAACTCGGCTGGGTCGGGGAGAGCAAGCAGATACTGAAGAATCATGTTCACCAGCTCTGGCCGTTCTAAAGAATTAAGGATGTGGCGAAGGTACGTGAGCACTGCTACAGACGAGCCGCCGTCGACATCAGATGATTCAAGAAGGGAAGGGTATCTTCTACACGTTAGCATTTGCAGTTCCCGAGCGATAGGTTGACCAACAATATCTGTTGTAAAAACAAAACCTGAAAGTGGTCGATCAAAGTCTGTGTAACGTCGACCGACTTGCAATGCTCAAGAACATCTTGCCAAAAGGTCAAGTACGAGAGGAAGGTGTTCATATGCACCTGGAACGCCGCTGAGAATGAACTCTCTACGTTTACATCCGGTTGCGTCACGGAGTAATCCGACAATGCTAGAATCATTGGCATGTCCTTTTCTGGATGTCGGATTGAGAGCTTCCTGCTCTCTGTGAGCGACCATTCAAGTCAGTCATGAGTGTTCTTATCTTACCTGCTCATCTGGCTGTACAAGGCGCCCAAGCCGCTCGCCATTAGAGTCGGAAGATCGCTCTCTACTAACCATACCTCCAACTCCTCGGACTTTGAAGCCGACTCGAAAATGTACAACAGGCCGGTCCTGGCAAAGTCGCCAATTCTCCCTTCGTGGTGCACGCGATTGACCAACTGGTAGCAGAGCGGGAAGTCATCTTTCTGAGCGATACCAACAAAATTCGATTTCTGGCTCGCGGATGAATCGCCTGATTCCCCTTTCGTACGAGATGTGAACCACACAGGTAATATTTCCGGCTGCAGTCTGATCTTAGCCGCAATGCCAAACAGCAGCTCAACAATTTCCCCTTCTGTGTCCACAGTGATAACAACACGGTTTGAGCCCGCAGATTTGTCGATGAAGGTCATCAGAGCTTCGGCGAATTTAGCATCGGCGAGAAAAGCCTCCTCTTCGCTGTCAATGAGCGCCGCGAACACCCCGACAGCTTCCCGTATGATGCGTTCATTGTAGGCGGTCGAAGCGATGCGTGACACCGGGATGAAAATCGCCGATGTCGACGCGAAAGAGAGGCAGGGATGAGGGGCTGGTGAACGCGACTCATCGTGGAGGATGGAGGTAAGGCGCTGGAAGCAAGCGCTCAAGGTGTCCAAGGCACCAAGGTCTTCCGCCAGGCGAGGGGTTTTCTGCCAGGTGTGCTGCGCTGTATTAGTGTCAATGAGGGCTACGTAGGAGACCAAGAGTGTATTGACGAACAAGTATTTGCTTATAGTTTCTCTCGAAGCGTGCAAGACGATGTTGAGGCTTCTGAGATACCGTCTGTCTTGCGTTATATCCAGCACCACCTATCAGTCGCGACCACTAACACGTCATCTTGTGAGCCTAATATAAACCCTTTTGAGTTCCAGTATCAGCTTACAAAGTCCATGGCAGCTTTAATTGCATGTTAAACTCGTGTTGGTGCAAAATCGGCAGCATATTGCAAGCCGACCCTTTTGTGCCGTTGCGCTGCAAGTCAATTACCGCGCTTCGCGTTTCCGGTTGGCAGTTGCGATCCTACAACAAAGATAGCGCCCAAAGAAGTGGCATGGCCGTACATGACAGGTCAACGCATTCCGCATGTCGAATCATTTTTGTCAATTGATGTGTCGGCTCAAGACTTTTTGAAACTACGAATATGTTTCAAGATATTTCTTAATTGTTGGCATTCGAGCATCTTTAAAATGCATTGGAATACTCTTCCATTTTCAGCTGTACTGGTATTTAAGAGCCTATTGCAGCTAGTCATTTTGACCTTTGACCTCAAGAGAAAGCTATTCAAGGAGACAAACCACTTCTGAGATTGTTCACAGCATCTAGGCATTGAAATGAGCATCTCCGCCCAAATGCTCAATCCTGGAAGTCACCATACTATGCATAGTATGCTGTTGACCGAATTTCAACGTCACACGAGTCATGACTTACGTCCTTCTCGGAGAATCCCTCAAACTACTTACCTCCAATTGAATATCGAGCAGAGATTGCGTCGCGGGATGGAGGTGTAGTTCATATTGCTTCGACCGGAACCAATGGCCTCAAGCGATGGAATTGGACGGTATAGTTACGGGTGGAGCGTCAAGTGGTGAACGAAGAGAGTACGAAATGAATAAAATGGGAAGCGACACTTGATCTGATCCGTGGAGAAGAGCTTCAACGATTATTGCCAGGGTCACTATCCCACAATATAAGAACGGAAACCGGAGCCAGACGATGAGATTCTCAACACAGCTGGTCAAGGCGTAGTGAAGAATGTTATCATTGCCGGCCACAAGAAGCTGGGTTGTATGAGAAATACGAAGACAGAATCCAAAAGAACATAGTCGCTCCATAACAGCTGAAATCATTGCGACACCAGTATACAAGATTGATTATCCGATTTTTCAGACCGTCGCTTTCTGAAGATGCCAGCTCATGATCTTTCTGAATATATCTTTACCACCCGATTCGATCACGTCGCCATGGCATGGTACGATCCGGTCGAAGTCCCACTTATCAATCTTGGCCATACTCTTAGCAAAGCCAGGCCTGTCGCCGCTGCTGGTGGCGTACCACACAAAGCGCCTCTGCGCCAACCCCGTTCCGCGTGTGCTATTGATGTAGGTAAAGATCTTGGTCAATATGCCCGTTTCGGCTGGCTGGCCGGTCTTGCTGAATTGCTCAGTCGCCGGCAGATTGAAGATGAGGTCGGCTTGGATGAGCGTCTTGTCCTTCTTGAAGTTGAAGACAAGCTCCTTGTTCGCATGCGAGTGGACGAACTCGTGATCGAATTCGGAGTCAAACTCCTCGTCTACAGTCTTCGATGGCTCGGCTGCGGTGAAGACGACACTGAAGGGCACATTCTCGGTGCCTTGCTTCGCCCTCTTTTCAGGAAGACCCTCGGGGCCCAGGATCTTCGCGTCGGGGTATGCGTCGTGCCATTGTCCCAGAAAGATGTGATGCTTTGTGAATCTGTGAGCCAAAGCCAGAAGATGCTTTATGCGACTCATATGGCTTCATACTTCAATGTCGGGAGCACACAAGTATTTGACACTGCCCAATTCCGCGACCGTCTCCTTGACCTGCGGCGTCAGGGCGACAGGAGAGAAGACTGCCAGGTTTCCTGATGAAAAACGAACTATGCGATGTCAGTTGAAGCTTGGGTTGGCATGACCAGGATGCATGCGCGCCACGAGGCAGTACCTATGGTTCCTCGGCCGCCGACCTTTATGCGGCCAAACCGCCAGAACGGACTTGATAATGTTGTGATGTTTGGCGTGACCTTGCGAATCACCATCACGTCCGCCGGACTTGACGGCACAAGCTTGGAGGTCATGCTTGGAGGCTAAGGCAGTGCAGATCTTGATGACTTGCGAAGACCGAGGGAGTGGATGGATGATGTTTATCAAGGTCCCGAGTAAACCGGGACCTCGAATATATATACGACATGGCGTTTAGGTGGTAAGCGGACGTGGCGGATCACAAAGCAGACAGCATCAGCTCCATACAGGAGCTTCCAACTTCTCGTATCACAGTCCACGGAGCCTCGGCAAGGGGGACAGCTCCTGGCCCCAGCCGTTGGGGCGCGGCATCGTTCACACGACGAACGCTGCATGTGTTCCGTGCATTGGTGGGCTGACACCTGGGCAGGTTAACCGACGAGTTGCTCACATATCATTTGCCTGTCGTTGCTCCTGGGTCGGCTTGAAGCAATCGGTTACCAGTAACCAATGCCGATTGTGCTCAACAGATGAGTTCTAAAGTGAAGAAAACGCCGCTGATTGAGTGCTCGAAGGACGCTTAGGTTTGTCGCATTTCTACCTGCCTGAACCATATGCACCCCAGACCCTCGGACTCTACGACCTGAATCCCCACTTCTCGGGACGATCATCCCGTACACTGCGGTATCCAGGAAGCACGTTCGGAGTATCCGAGATCCTCTCCGTCGACCGATATGCGCTGGTCGCCAGACATGATCAAAGTCCTATGTATCAATGCCTCTACTTGTCCCCCATTGACTACCTAGGTAGCGTCGATAGTGTTGACAGTTCTGGCTTTCATCTGCTGGTTGCCAGTTGCAATTGATCGGCAAGGAGCACTGTCCTGGCGTCGTAAACAGCTCCAAGAAGCTGAAGCCTATCAACGACCTGTGACAGCAACGGTCTCGAGCCTCGAGTTTCTGGGCATTCAAAGGTCAGGCGACGATAGAGTCCGAAAAGCCACTCCATCTCATCACGTGGTAAATAAGGTGTCCTCTTCTCTGAGATATTCTCCTGCGTCAGCCTGCCTGAATGCAGTGATACCGGTAGGATCCAATCGTCGAACTTCTGCGGTCGACCTGGCAGTAACAGCGAAGCCCTAACACGGCGCAGGTTAAAAAGACGCTTCCGGAGAGACATCGCGCTAACAAACACCTACCAGTGGCGTATCATTCATGGAGAAAACGACGACCTCTTGGTGCTCAGGGCAGTCTTCACTCCACCGGCCGACATGCGCTTTCACAATGTTCCCTCCATAGAGGAAAGGCATCTCTCCGTTCGGCTTAATCCACAGCTTGTACCGCGCATGAGGAGCAATGACGTCCAGAGACGTGATGTGCAATCGGAACTTCCCTTTCTTCGTGAACTTCCCTAGGCAAGTGCCCAGCGAAAGCAAGTCAGACCGTGCCACAGACGTGGCGAGGTTGGCGATTGATTCGCGTACATAGTAAACGCGAGAATTTTGTATTCTGAAGACATATCGATCGCCGCCTGCGTCTGAGGCCCCTTCGGTGATGAGGCTTTTCAAAGCTCCGCCAACGTAATTAGCGAGCTTTAGGAAAAGAGTTTCAGTCTCCACATCTGTAAGAGCGCGCATTGCTGATGGTAACGAATGCGTTCTCCGTGAGTGGTGATTTTATTAAAGGGATCCTGTTGAAACTCGGAGGTAAATTCTCACCTGGGCAGGGGTTGTTCCAATATTGGTGGTTCCGGGGCGGATTATGTTTGTGCCGGCGGTCTAGCCTCCGGTGTTGATATTGCCGTTCGTTATCGAAAATTTTAAAGCTTACAACTTACAAGGCATTAAAGGCACACGACAGGATTATCTTCAAGAACGATTGTTAGTAGAAGAGGCCTCCCGAAGGCATATGAGCAGGATGCAACCACCGAAGAAGCGGCGACGCACTGATGTACCCGCTCACCCGGTCAATGGACACGCCAGTGATCACACCGTTGGCCGAAAGCATCCCAGGAAGAAAGCTGGAAATTGGAACAACGAACAGGACTACGAAATTCGACCCCGACTTCTTGGCCCTGAAAATGCCGATAGCTCGAGGCTGCCGATCAAGACGCAGGATGGCTGGGTCAAGCAAACAGAAACTCTAGACTCAAGCGAAGGCTCGGAGGAGATTTCGCAAAACTCTAGCGACTCGGAGGACGAGCTGGGCGCGAATACCAGCCCACCAAACGGCACGCCCGCAGCATATATACCGCAACGCCAGCAGATCATCAACGCGCAGGAACAGCTGGCTAGACTGGCCGGCTTTATCAGCGAAAATCCGGAGGAACACATTGGCTCACTCAAGTCACTGGCCGACATCGGATCGTCTAACAACAGCGTGATCAAGAAATATGCGCTTCTCACGCAGTTGGCAGTCTACAGAGATGTGATACCTGGATATCGCATCCGGCAAACCTCGGAAGGAGATGGTACCACTAAACTCTCGAAAGAGGTGCTGCGGTTACGATCCTTTGAGCATAACCTCATGGGCAGTTACCAGCTTTATGTACGGCAAATTGCGGGCCTTGCAAGCGGCGCTCGGGAAAAAGAGTCAGGCGACATGCCCAGCCTGGCGAGTGTTGCCATCAGTTGTGCGTGCGGTTTGCTGGCATCGGTGCCACACTTCAATCTGCGTAGTGAGATCCTCAAGATACTGGTGACGAGGCTGGGCTCGAAAACCGTGGACGATGACTTTCTCATGTGTCGGAATAGTCTAGAGACATTGTTCAGGGACGATGAGGAAGGCCACGCATCTGTAGAAGCCGTCGGCTTATTGACAGCTATGATAAAAGCCAAGAACTACAACGTCGACGAAAGCGTCATCAACACATTTCTTCACTTGAGGCTGCTATCTGAGTTTGCATCCAAAGGGTCCAACGCCACCGTGGAGAAGAATGACAGTACGTTGAGGGGGAAGGGCAGGAAGCCCCGAGAGATGCGTCAATTTCGCACCAAGAAGCAAAGAAAGCTCATGAAAGAGCAAAAAGCGGTCGAGAAAGAGATGGAAGAAGCTAACGCGGTGGTAAGCCATGAAACGCGTGACCGTCTGCAAGGAGAAATGCTGAAGCTGGTTTTCGCAACCTATTTTCGTATTCTGAAAGCCCGTACCCCAAAGCTCATGGGCGCTGTGCTTGAGGGTCTGGCCCGGTACGCCCACCTGATAAACCAGGATTTCTTCGGTGATATCCTGGAGGCGTTGAAGGAACTTGTCTTGGACGCCGAGAAGCAGCAAGAAGTTAGAGCCGAGGTCGACGTTGACGAAAAAGACACCGCTATGACGACGGAGACAAGAAATTGCTCGCGCGAATCCCTTCTGTGCGTGACAACTGCATTTGCTCTTCTCCAAGGTCAAGATGCAGGCAAAGCGGCAAGCGGTTTGAAACTTGACCTCAGTTTCTTCGTCACCCATCTCTATCGCTCGCTTCTGCCCCTGTCGATGAATCCGGACGTGGAGCTGAGTTCCAAGTCTCTTCATCTCCCAGACCCGCATACGGCTGAGTCGAAGCTGAGGCCGCAGGACACCTCAAACAAGGTCAACTTTGAGACAATGACAGTGCTCCTGCTCCGTTCTCTCTCTTCAGTCTGCTTGCCGAAAACTGCTTTGCGAAGCGTCTCATCAGTACGAGTTGCTGCCTTTGCAAAACAGCTTCTCATGGCGTCACTACACCTCCCCGAAAAGTCGTGTCTAGCAATGATGGGCCTTTTGGACAGAGTCTGTAAAGTGCATGGACGTCAGATAGGCGCCTTGTGGTTCACAGAAGAGAGGCGGGGCGACGGCGTCTTTGACGCCTTGCGGGGCGAGATTGATGGAAGTAATCCATTTGCCAGCACTGCGTGGGAGGGTCAACTGCTACGAAAGCACTATTGCCCCGCAGTGTGCGAGACGGTGAAATCAATGGAAAAGCACATCACTGCTTCCAGATAGCCACGATGTTGGAAAGTGTACATACATACTGTCTGTGACAAGAATACATTTTCGAAATGCGCAGAAGCAGGCTGCATATGATGAGCCTGCTGTCCCATTAAAGCTGGATGGACCATTCTTTCTGCACAATTCAATTTTCGATCGACTCTTTGAATTTTCGGAAGCGTGACTCTACATGGGCGTCACTCGCGCCTTGAATTTTGGTTTGAGTCCCTGCTATACTCAAAGTCCTTAGGGATTGAGCCAGGACAACCAAGTGGCAATCCAGCATGGCCGCCTTTCATCGCTTTACCTAAGCGGGCCACATTGCTGATCCTTGACCAGAGAAATGTAGGCGGTGGGACGTTTTAGCCTGTGGATACATTAGTTCATGACGCATCATGCGTGATATAAGTATCCCATAAATATCGCAGTAAAATTGGTATCCGTTGAGTTACCAGCATAACTGGCAGCGTCATGTCGACATAGTCAAGGCCCAGTACCTACTGGGATAGCCGCCCAGGACCGACGCTGTTCTTCCCAGCTTGATGTAGTTATGTACGCAGCTGATTGTCGTCGTTCTCGTAGCTAGAATCTTCGCATCAACATTGAAAGGCAACTCCGGCTTTTTTCACGACATTCTTCCCGCCCCCAGCAAAGCCTGTGCCCTCGGTCTTGATCTCGATGACTCCAGGTTTAAGCTTGGACTTCTCTTTTTTCTGACTCTTGCCGGAACTCTTAGTGATAATTTTGTCGTTTTTCAGAGAGCTGCCGCTGCTATTATCGTCCAAATCCGTGTCACAGACGTAGCATCTCATGTTATGCAGTTTAGGGTCCGTATCATGCTCCTCCAGCTTAGACGGCGGCATCATGAATGCATGGACGCATGATTTACAAATGACATGGCCACAGGGAATTGTCACTAAAGGCTCAACCTTAGTAAACAAACGATGGCTTTGTGCTGGGTCTTTGAAAAAACCAGAATCACAGGTCGAGTCAGGAGAAGAGAAGGGATGTTAAAACTTACACATAGCTTTCGTAGAGTTCGTCAAGCCCTTCCCGCAGCTGGGACAACTAAGCGTTCGCTGTCCCGTCTCCGAGTTGTGCGTTTCAGTGAAATGAACAGTCACCAAAGATTTGAGGGAGTACTGATGGAGACTGTTTTCAGAAGACGCAGGGCATATCGGATGCAACTTGACTTCTGTTGGTACGCTGTGAAAGCCGCTATTCGTTCTGACATCGGGTGTCTGGGATGGCACCCAGAATGACGGAAGGCTAGAAGCAGAAGCCTCTCTCTAATCGTAATCTGTTAGAGTTGTGGCGACCGCGAGCTGCCACATGACCGACACACCTTCTCTTCCCTCAAGGTTGACTTTGCGCTCATCGTGTCTAGTTTTGCAACCTTCAATAGCTCCTCTTCGTCCATTTCGAATTTTCTTTTCTTCCCACTGGTACTTTGCGTCCGAGTTCCCTCCTCGTGTTTGGGTTGGGCCCTTTCAGGCTTTCTCCCAGCCGCCTGCCCCGCTCGTTTTGATAGCCCTGCTTGAGCCGCCTCGAACTCCTTCACAGCCCTGCCATGCGCCTCTTCGTCCTCCCGTCGTGTCTGGTCCTCGTCCTCTGCCAGTCTTTTGGCCATCTCCTTCTCCAAGCGACGGATCTCCTGATGCTGAGCCAAAAGATTGCTCATGGCACATTCTCGACAAAAGATGTCGCCCTCGGACGCACACGCCACTGGATCCCGCGAGGGAAGTAGACATAGCTGACAGCTACCAAATGGGAGAAAAGACTCTCTCGTAAGTCGAGATGCCTGGGAGCCCCATGTGGTCTTGAGAAGCGAGCGTTCGTAGGAAGTGAAGAATGCTAGGGATGTGTTTCGCTTGCCTAAAAATGAGTGAGCGTAAATTCCATTAATCGTATGCTTGAAACCTACTATGAGCCATGGTTATGCTTATGAGCTTGATGATGGAGTTTAGACTACGCCTGTATATTCGTCAGGAAGAGTTGGTTTTTGCAAGCATCAAGTACCGCAAATTTCTTGGAAATGCCGGAACTTTATATTGGTTGGCCCTTGACTCAAGGATTCGCCTTCCTGGAGTCTTAACAATTGTAAGTACTAAGTAGTAGGAATGATCCGATTAATCTACATATTTATGTAGTATCATGGTTCGTTTGTCCAGGATAAATGCAAAGCTAACACGCGACGGGAGGTCGTAGCAACGCTCCGCGTTTGCACTGTACACGCGCATCTCGGTGTCGAGGGATTGTAGCTTAACTCTATTAAAGCACCGCCTCTGTGATTCGTGAGACGTGCTTGAAGACATGCTAAAGCATTGATCTTTCCCGCTTCGGTAACACAGGGCCTATTGTCTTTCCAAGACAGGCGACCAATGTCTTTTGAGCGGGAAGTCAGTCCCAGAAGAATGAGCGCGATAGGTCCTCTACTTGTTGATCACTTTACATTATGAATACATGCGAAGTAGAGATCGCAACTCTATATCAGGGCCTGGCCCTTGAACATGCCTTCTCTGACTTCCCTCACCACATCCTTGCGGTCATTCTTCCCGACCAGGATGATCCCCCTTCCTCGTCGACCCATGCGTCCCGTACGACCAAGACGGTGAATAAAGTCAATGGTAGTATGAGGCACGTCGTAGAGAATGACATGACGCACTTCTAACGTGTCGATACCTCGGGATCCAAGATCTGTCGCTACAATGACTTTTGTATTCGGAAGGACCCTCCTCGGCAGACTGTCAGCGCGATTCCACCGCACAGAAGACTTAGCGGGCTTCTCCCATCCAGACGCTATCAATGGGACGGTTGCGGGTTCTGACGATGTAAGTGAAGCCAAGTCGTGTGACTGAGTCCGTTCCGTGGAGTCTCTGTTGAGTGGAATGGCGTCGATGCCCTTCGATATTAGGTACTGAGACAGCTCAGTTGTTTTCTCCCGCTCGTTGACAAAGACGATTATCTGCTTGGACATGCTCCCCTGGGCTTCATCATCAGCGTCCATTGTGGAGCGGCCGATGGACCATATTGCCTCTGCGCAAGCGAGGTCCTTGTTCCCCTGGTAAGGATGCTTTTCAACATCCACAACGGCCAACTGCACTCGTCTTGGTATGGCGTGCAGATTAGGTGTGACAAGCCTCTTCAGGTCGGGAAAGCGCTTGTGAAGGTATGAATCGAAACTCTTCGGAACAGTCGCGGAACAGAGAATGAGCTGATGCAGGGAAGGCGTGGATCGATCTATGATTGTCGAGGTCATGGGTGCAAAGGACCTGTCAAGGAGAGAGTCGGCCTCGTCAATGACTAGATGTGTCACTTTGCTCAATATGTTCGGCTCACTCTCCGCGATGCTCGCAAGGAGGTGAGGTGTGCTGACGAGGACATCGACGCCGGCAGGTGAGAAGAGGCGATTCCGTATCACAGTGCCACTCACTGCTGCCGATATGGTAGAAGCCTTGAATTTGACCGTGTGGGAAAGCGACTTGGCCAATGACCCGACTTGCGAGGCTAGCTCACCAGTCGGGACAAGGATGATGGCGCGCGGTCTTCCTGAGTTAGGGTTCTGTATCTTAGACATGGGTGGCGGATCAACCTCAAACATCGTGATTGCCTTCTGGCTCTCCTTGGCCGCGAGTTCCTGCTCCTTGGCCCTCGCCGCTGCCAGCTCTTCACGCTTGAGTGCATCGATCACAGGCAAAAGGTATGCGAGAGTCTTTCCAGATCCTGTTTCAGCAGCCAACAAGAACTGCGTCGGAGGGTGAGTCGTGTCGGAATCCGAGCCACGCTTTCTCCGCTCAGGTTCCATGCCCAATAACGCAGGTATAGCAACCCTCTGAACCGGTGTCGGCGCAATGCTTGTCAAGCGCTTCAGTACCTGGGACGTGATGGATTCCTTGATCGAAGGAAGAAGATCGAATGTGTCGAAAGAGTCGAACTGCGCGATGCGCTCTTTGACCTCTGACCTGTGGCTATACGAGACTGAACTTAGAGCGCTCTGCATCTTCAAGGCCTTGAATCCGGTGGACCGGTTTCTTGCGCCTTTGCTCGGTCCATCGCCTGGCCGTCTCTCCCGTGTCTTTGACCTCGAGGGAGGCAACCTGCTGCTGCGAGGGGCCTCAGACAGGTTCATTCCACCAAAGGGACCATCACTCTGCTGGCGTGGCGGACGGCCACTCGGGGCCGACCTCGGCGGTCGCTGCTTGACTGTCGAAGAGAGCGTCATACGCGCAGGGCGTGGTTTCTGGGCTTGGGACAGCGTGCGAGTTGCTCCACATGATGAGAAAGTCGTCTGTACACTGCGTCTTTGCAACTTGTATTCGCATAGTAGACATTGTGCAGGACTCTTGAAGTGTCGAGCGACTCTCGACATGGGATTTGTATGACTTATACAATTCGTGATGGCTCATGAAGAAAGGGAGCCGCTTCTGGGACTGTAATGTCAAACCGGCGCAAAGAAAATTTCCGTGGCCATCGGGAGCGGAAAGCCATGCCGCGTGTGAGCCTTGGAAACCAGGCACGCGTCAGTACTTAGGTACAGATAACACATGCCTTGGCAGCGGTGTTGTGTAACTTGTGTTGGTGGATAAAGCCTGTTTCAGGGGTTGCCTGGGCGACAGGCGCAACATCTCATAACACCGCACGGCCTTTATTGCGGGCCTTGTCCTCCGACCCATCACCTACCACAGTACAGCTATCAGTTTACTCTTTGCGCAGCAGTCCGGTTCTGTACACACACCCGAACAACTGCTCTGCAGCTTCACTCTCGCTGAGTTCATTGCATAGCTTAAGCTGTATGCTTCTTCGTTGTCAGTTCGCGATTCATTCGTGTCGCCTCTGCGTCGAACAAACATTGGCGCATTCTTCACACAAGCATTCCATCCTTTGCGGATCAAAAGCCAGCGACCTTGACAAAATTGCTGTCAAGCTGCGCAGGAGGATATGCCGACTGAAGCGGTAAGGAATGTCATGTTCTGCGTCTCAATGCGCAGCAGCTAAGCATGCCGTCGTCCTTCGCAGGTGCAACCTCTACGCATAAACAAAGGCGCGCCAGCATCATCTCCGTCCAAAATGAGCGGTGCGGCCTCCCAGGGACCGTTGTCCGAGATTGGTCCTATGGAGCGTAGGAGAAATTCTCCAAGCTATGATCAAGTTACGAGAGTGAGTATCATCGTCGCCTTGCTACGCGTCCACAACCACAACTGACGCTCTCAAGAAACCCTTGCTCAAGGAGGGATCACCATTCGATGCGTTGACCCGTGGCACCTCGCCTCGTCTGTTTTGGCAGGGTCGCGAGCCAAAACAGCCTAGTCGTTTAGCTTCCGACAACGCGTTTGATTGTGGACCCGTTTCTTCGCCGTTCCGTCGGTCCTCGATCGAAAATCTCAAAAAGGCGTCCCGAGTCAAGAACAGCAGCATGTACGCTCGAGAGCAAAAGAATGAGTATGATCCGACTTCTTCCCCCGTGGTGGAACGGCCGCTCGCCGCAGGCCGTCCTTTGAGCACTCAGGTGCAGGGCAACTCTTTCGGTGGCCAAGGGCTGGATGGCATGCGTAAGAAGAACGCGAATATGAAGGGCCACCGCCGCGCGGAGAGCAGTAACAGCATTCCGCTCCTGAGCCCCACGAAACCGTCAATGACAGAAGGTCAAACATCGCCTTCACGGACATCATCTACAGTTGAACAGCATTCTGCGGATTACCCTGCAGATAGTGATATGCACCATTCTGCCAAATCATTTCACGAGGCCTTTATGGACCGACTTGAAAATGGTGATCAACGTGCGGTTCTGCGAGGTGTTCACCGGAATACCAAGAGCGTCACCTTCGACGCCGCTCCACCTCAGGTGAACGAGTATGAGATGGTTACTCCAGTTCCATCATCAGTAGCATCCGGTTCGCGAGAAGGTAGCTTCGAGTCCATGGACAGTTATGACTATGAAGATTGCAACTTCGGCGGGCGCGCTACCATTGACATCGACGACAGCTTCGACGCTTCTTTGGAGGACACCGAGAAAACACCGGTCGTTCTTCCCGAAGACTGGCGCCATATGAGCCCAACGACAGCCGACGTCTCTCTGGCGCTGAAGGTTGACGATCCTTTTGGGGCCCTTGATTCCAGTCCCACTGCATTGGCCCGGCCTTATGATGGCGAAGGCCGGCCCCAAGAGAGATCAGACTCTACCTCTTCGGACGGAGAATCTCGCCCCTTGCCGCCCCTTCCCAATTACTCCTCAGGCTCCCCAGTACATCGCAAGAGAAACTCGAGTATCGGGCTTTCCACCACCGTCGAACGGTTGAGCGGCTCACAACGCTCCTTACCGATTCCTCCGGGCGCTGCCTCTGTCTCGAAATCGGAGATTCTCAGCATGCGCGATTCTTCAATCTCTCTGGAAGACCGGTTCCATCTCATGGAGTTGAAAGACGGCTCAAAAGACTCGCCTTTTGGACAGCAATCCGAGGAATATTCCCAGACACGTAATTCTAACCGTCACGCAGCGGATGACGGCATTCAAATTCACGAAGATGGTGATGACAATGGCGACGAGCTTGCTCCCGAGGGACTCAGCATTCCCCGCATATCTCGCGAGTCAATACTTCGAAGGGTCCAAAGCCGTACGTTTGATCATGACGACTCTGATGAGTCCTCGGCGGACTACAGTCTCGAGCGTGACTATAGTGCGCTTGCCAACCTTGATCCTGACGTCCCCATACCATCTCGAGAGACCTCTTCGGACTTCCAGCCACTGGAGTCCGATGCCTACATCAAGCAGGAAGAGGACGCCGACTGCGAAGTGGACATGTCCGCCATTCCGGAAATGACTGGCGCCGCAATATTAACGCTGGGCAATGATGACTTCGTTCGGCAGGAGTCCGTTATTCGCCACCCTGTCGGTAATGACCATGAAAATGCACCAGTCGACGACGATGCGAGTCATTACTCGTCGCCTTCGTCAGTCATTAGAGACTACCAGGCTGGATCGAACAGTGGGACTGAGGACGAAGGACCGCCAACACCCACTCCCCGGGACTTTCTCAAACCTTCAACGGGAGCCGATAGGCCACTGGTCGCTGGAGACAACTTCACGATGGCGATCCCCGAATTCGAATCATTCTTGTCCGCGGACGACTTCAACATGGAGAGTCTACGCTCTTACATGAGCACCCCACCTCACCTTCGCTCGGAACGCAACAGTGCCGAAGAAACCACGATGGACAAGCAAGAGCAGGTTCTTAAACAAATCGAGAATGGCAATATCGGAAAAGAGTCGCATCTCGGTCACGGTGCAGACGCCGGTCGTACGACGCCAGACATGATCAATCATCACTCCTCTGATGAAGAAGATGCGAAACGGGACTCTATAACTGTTCCGGAGCCTGTGGCGACTATCAAGGCCCCGGGCTCCAAGCTCAAAACGCGACCGTCTGCGACTCCTCATGATTTAGCATCCATGGCAGCCGCCAGAAGACAGGTTAGCGGCGAGAGACCGCCACCGATCCCATCCCGTCATCCGCGTCGCCAGTCCATGTGTGCGGACATCACAGTTGATGCCGAGAAGATCAATTGCGATGGTAATGGTGAGGACCACTCAGAGATCAAGCTTGACATACCGGTGTCGGGCATCTCTGACGGTCTGACTCTTGGCTTGGATCAAGAGTTCGATAGGCTTCTGGAGGCTCAGAAGGTAACTCAGACTTTCACTTCATGCACACCATTCTCCGCCCGTAACGGGGCTACTGCAGAGTACATTGCTGGACAAGGATTCAGTCCTCACAAGAACTCGACTGACGAATTTACACGAACACAGAAGGGCTACCTGATGCGACAGAACACCAAGATGGTCGTTGCCAGTAGCCGCAAGTTCAGCGACGAGGAGCCTCCGACTGCGTCCGCGGGGGATGGTTCTGCCATCGCACCACGCGGGACAAGGTCTGCTGGCAACAGCCCCCGCAAAGCGAGCCAGGAGAAGGGTTCTACCTGGACTGCTGAGCCTTGGAACGGCAAAATGCGTCGGAAGAGCTTGAGGCAAACATCGGGAGCGCGGCAGCAAAGAGCTCAAAACGGCCCCCGCCCCGCCCCTACCTGGACAAAGCAGCAATGTTGCGAGCGGCTTAAGTACGCTGGATGAAAATCAAAACATGATGTCCACAGAGGAGGAGCACGAAGAAGGGACCGAAAGAGGACGGCTCTTCGTCAAAGTATTGGGTGTCAAAGAACTCGAGCTACCTCTACCTCAGAGTAAGTGCTCGTTACGTGTAGACACTGCTCTGTAACTTACATGAGCCGCAGATGAACAAACCTGGTTCCAGCTCACGCTAGACAACGGACTTCACTGCGTCACCACCACCTGGCTCGAACTCGGAAAGAACGCTCCTATTGGACAGGAGTTTGAGCTCGTAGTGCTGAACGACCTGGAGTTTCAGCTGACTCTACAGACGAAACTGGAGCCGCCCAGCCAAGAGCCTACCGTGCCGTTGTCGCCAACGAAAGCTCCGAAGCCACACAAGTCTTCTACCTTTAGCCGTTTCCTTTCTTCGCCGAAGAAGAGGAAGGAGCAGGAGCGAAAGCAGCAAGAGGAACAGGAACGCTTCGCGATGCAGAAACGAAGGGAGACCGAAGGGAAGCGAAGCAATATGCCTCCGACAGCATGGGACCTTCTTCATGAGCTCGTCGGGTCTGATGGCAGCTTTGCGAGAGCTTATGTCTGTCTGAAGAATCACGAACGCCAAGCTTACGGACGACCATTTGTGGCGGAGATTCCCTGTTTCAACGAATGGGCCCTCGAGGATACGGCCGTCAACAGCAGTGTCAAGAGCAAACGGGGTGGCGTCGTGCGCCGGCCTCCCTACCGAATCGGCACGTTGCAGCTTCAGCTCTTGTATGTACCTAAGCCGAAGGGAGCAACAGACGAGGATATGCCCAAGAGCATGAATGCGTGCATCAGGGCCATGAAAGAAGCCGAGTCGTACGTAGAGAGACGTTGGGAGGGATACTTGAGCCAGCAAGGCGGCGATTGTCCCGTAAGTTTATTGCGATCTAAGAAGCTTGATGATTCACGGAGCTAATCATGAATCCAGTACTGGCGCCGACGATTCTTCCGTCTCTCCGGTAGCAAGCTTACGGCCTTCCATGAGACAACCCTCCAGCCACGAGCAACCATCAACCTAGCAAAAGCCAGCAAGCTCATTGACGACCGCAGTCAGCTGACTCAGAAGGAGGTCTCGTCCAAGGGCGGCGGACGTCGCAAGTCGGCGTTCGCGGAAGAGGAAGAGGGATACATGTTCGTGGAAGAGGGCTTCCGCATCCGTTTCGCCAACGGTGAGACGATCGACTTTTATGCCGACAACGCGGACCAAAAGGACGAATGGATGAGGATCCTGTCGGAGACGGTCGGGAAAGAGAACACCAGCGGCAAAGGCTGGACCGACATGGTCTTGGCCAAGGAGAAAACCGAGCGCGCTGCCAGCTCCGCAATGGCCGCAGCGCAAGCTGCTCAGGCCCAGGCTAACAACAAGCCTCAAAAGCGGCCCGTCCCACCTGCAAGGTGCAGCAGCCGCAGCGTTCCCTCAAGTCCAGTGAAGTCAGGGCGTCCCTCCGTGCCTGCCCGAGCATCGCCGGAGAAGAGTCCTCAGCACCGAGAAGAGCGAAAGCAGCAGGATCGCAGGAACCTGAGAGGCCAGGTTCGGTCAATGATGTTTTGAAAATGCTTTGTGTCACAGAACCACGAGCTGGTCTCTGATCTGCTACGTCTCCATTGGGCTTGTTTGTTGTGCCCAGCGTCAAGCGCGCATCAAGAGTTTGACGGCTTCGTCTGTCCAAAACTGAACTCTTTTTCATTCTGTATACACCTGTGGTCCGGTTAGGCGCTCTTTTGGGGCTGCAAGGCTTTTTTCAATCGGCTAATTGTGTGTAATGACAGTCATGAGATTGGAAAAGGAATTAAATCATTACTTGACTGGATTCGCGGAGTGACTGAAAACCTAATGATACATCAAAAGTATGCTTGACTTGAAAAGGCCGAAAGCTGAACTGTGAATGTTAAGATCCTTCTCCGAATAGAGTGATACTACGGAGTATATCCATTCCCTATCCGAATATATTCTATTAGACACGCTTCAAATCCATATTCTTGCTCACGCTGTTCTGCCAATTGTGTCTTGCGTGCTGGAGTTCACGCTTAAGGCCGCGAATAGCAACCACGAGCGGCAGTTCTCGATTTGCTAAGTTATATAGTCATATCTACCTTGCGGTTCTCACATGTACTGTACAGTTCGTTTGACGTCGCTCTGGGACCGTCAAAATCCAGAACATGGCACCACAGCGCTTCCTAAACATTCGACCTCGCTCTCCGAAGGCGGCCACCGAGCCTGGGAGTCTCTTCTCCAACGGACACACTCCGACTGCTGGCGACTTCCGTATCCCTCTCCGTGTTTCTCTGCGAGAGCATCATCCGCAGTGGACGAAGCATGCCTTTCTTGATCGTCCGCTCTTCTTGCGGCTGGACGAAGCGGTGGATCGTGCGGTGATCCAGCACCCGTTCCTCGGTATCGTTTCGGCCCTCCTTGTCCGTCTTCGGCCACGCATACCCGTACAGCTTCGAGTGTCGCTCGCACCGTGGACAGGAGCTTCGGGTCAAGTATGCGTCCGTCTGCACAAAGTCCGCTTCGCAGTTGCGACAGGTGACCCATCGGCTGTATTTTGCCGAAAGCAATAGCGGCGTCATCGTCCAGTCCCCAGGGCGACGTCGGTTTGGGAGCCCGGTAACTGAATTCACACTTGGCGTCGTCTTTCGGGTGAGGACTTCATTTTTGGGGGTATCATTTTTGCGCTTGACAATTTGCTTCGTCGTGTCGTCAAGATCGCAACTAGGCGACAGTTCGGAAAGCTCGGAAGAAGAGTCTTCGGCTGCAGCTCCAGCCGACGGTGAGATCTCGAATTTGGGCATGGCTGCGCCCTGGCTGCTGACAGCTAGGGCTGACATGAGTCCTGCTTTGGGCGTAAGGGAATTTCTGTCCTCATTAGGGGTTATGGACGTAGCTCCGGTTGATTGCGAAGCCTGCGATCCATCTATGGTGGACGACAACGGTGACACTGATCGCCCACAGGCATCATCGGAAGTGACGCTCAGAAGATCTTTGTTCCTCTGCTTGCGCAAGCTCTTCAGGACGGCCATGGAGGAGTTTGGGTTGTCATAGTCGTCGCTGAGTAGCAACGTTTCCTTGAGACAGGACAGAGCTTTCTT